>Ga0307982_1000216_pt1 | contig 43811 bp, 45 predicted proteins | sample OrgLakmetagen989_FD_201847 | JGI IMG/M metagenome (GOLD analysis project Ga0307982, IMG submission 201847) | Saline water microbial communities from Organic Lake, Antarctica - #989 | ecosystem: Environmental > Aquatic > Non-marine Saline and Alkaline > Saline | place: Antarctica: Organic Lake... | reverse complement strand
CTTTGATGCAACAAAGCCCGAGCAGAACCAAATGGTTTTTGACCAATCACATATCAGGAATGTTCTAGCTAGAGATGTTCTACTCCGTTTGTTCTGCTCGATTCTCTTTCCCTGAAAGAATTCTCCTCATCCTGCTCGCCCGTAGAAGTGATTATATGTCTGTTCCAGCCGTAACTCCAAGTACCGTTCAACTGTCCGTGAGTCCGTGACTCCGTGACAGGTATAAGCTGTGGACGACTTCTACTTTGAGACCGTGTTACACGCTATGCCGGAATCGCATGGCAGGCGTTGTTCAGTCGAAATTTAGGAAATAGGCTCGTGTATTGATTTTCATTATCTAGACTAGCTAGCTAGCTCGAGGCACAGGATGTTGGACAGCGGAGCTTAGCACGAAGTATTTACTCGGTTAGGAAAACTAATACTAGCGTTCTAGTCTATAGCTGGCGAAGGAAAACATCTTCTGTTTGGACTTATCGCAAGCCTACAGCATTCAATTTATTCTATAAAGTATTCAAAAATCTTAATGAGGCTCTTCTTCGACGTAGTGTTATTTTTATATGGTGTTAGTAGCAGTACTAGTAGTGTTAGCAGCAGTGCCCGTGTTTACAGCAACGCATGGTCATCCGAGGCAGAAGGCGATGAAGCTCGCGCTTACCCACAACGTCTTACAGGCGTCGACGATGCTCGTTTGGCGATGTATAGCGCGGTGGCAGGCGGAGCTTGGCTTCAATGCAACCACAACAGCACTCGCGTGCCGCCAACGCGCGTGAATGACGGTTATTGCGACTGCTTAGTCGACGGACTAGACGAGGTTTGCTTATACTTCCATCTTGAACAGAAGGCTTTATTTTTGCATTCACCTTTTATAGATACATGTGAATTCGGTTCGACGTCTGTCGTGCACCACGAGCACATCATTAGCTCAGTAAAATGGACCTGAACTTCTATTTTACTACTCGTTAATGCAGCCCATTGATTTTCTCGTTGTTTTTCATCCACGCATTTGTGCTTTCATCATGGCACACGGTAGATTGCAACTTCTGCATGCAGCGGAGTTGCGCAAGAAGACACGCATTTTTGGTGCGCCAATCGAGGCCTTCAGCCAACATGGCTCCCGACCAGTCGAGTCAGCGACGGGGTCTGCGACTGTTGCGATGGCGCGGACGAGCTCATCAACCCACACGTCATGTGCCCTGATACATGCAGCGAGGGCTGGGAAGAGGTGGCGGAGCGGCGGCGCGTGCTTCGAGCAGGAGCAATGAAACGAGCTGCGTTGGTCGTAGACGTCGCTGCAGAAGTGGAAAACCAGAGGAAGCGGCTTGAGCTTATGGACTCGGAGGTGCGTGCGGTTTTTGCGACTTACACGTCGCACGCCCGAAACATTTTTGTTGAATCATGTGCTAATTGACGGGCGTTCGCTTTAGCTTTCGCATAATTGCTTCTACAATTTGACATTACGGAAAGGATAAGTCTGTTATTTTACACGCGGTTGCGATGGTTTCGCCTTTTGTGACATGTGTGTGTGTGTGTTTGAAAGGTTCGAATGGTGGAAGCTTTTGCTCTGTCGCTGAAATGGCACGAGGGAATTGCTCTCAGCAAAGAGCGCTCACGGCGAAGGTTTGGCTCTTTACATGTTCACAAAATGTTACTCCACCCTTCTCTCTTTCGCGTGCGATGCTATGCTCCAGTAAGCATCGCTCGCCTCTCCTCCTGTTCTCTATTTCTTTCAATCTTCCAGTATGTTTTACCCCTTTCTGTTTCATATTCCCCCCCCGGCAGGCTCGAACTGTTAGACCAATGGGTGGACGGCGCGGATCGCACGGTGTGCGTCGAGCCTGCACCCAAATACAACGCCAGCGCTTCCCTCGCTGATCGCCGCAACTTCAACCCGAGCGTGAGCGCACTGGCAACGGCCCACCACGACGACGATGAAAATGCATATAAGGCAGCTGAGAGCAATGCCAGTGAGACCAAAGGTGGCTATGCTAATGGTGAAGATCCTAACCAGAAGAAGACATCCGCTGACGGAGGCAGACGAAGTTCTGCGGTCCAGTCAAGCAAAGAGAGGCAGGCGGAATCTCGAAAGCGGAAAGCCCAGCAACTGCATGCCCTCAAACAAGGCGCTACTTGCGTCACAGCTACGGTATCTTTTTTCTCTTTTGTTTCATGGTTCATTCCGAACATCAAATGGGAAGAACATATACTCTTTAAGTTTCTTATAAAAGTACTGATTGGCGCATTTTGTTTACGATGCGCAGAATGCGAGACTGCTTATATCGGAACTCTTTACCTTTCCCCTTCTATTATTTCGATTTCTCTTTCCTTGTCCCTGTTTCTCCAGCGCCCTCCAACCACCATGACCAAGAGCTGGTCGGCTTCCGAAGCTCCAGTCGCTCGGATCAAAGCGCTCGAATTGGCCGAGGGGCCACAGGCAGGTCTTTCGCTAGGAGTCTACCTCGAGCGGCTCTTTTCTCAGGTAGTATATCTAGTGTGTGCGACCTCAATTTACTGCGTTTGTGTGCACACACATTTATGAGCGTTTCCATCACACTGCTATTTTGAAAATACTTTTTCCTATATAATTTGACTGCCTCTTGATGTTGTTCTCATTTAAATTACCCATGTCCTGTTAATTTTTGACCCACCCCCTCTCTAAACGCGTCAATTTTACGGTGAAACTTCCAATCCATGCTACTAGGCTCGCAAAAAGAATTCCCAGCGCTTTGCGACTTCTCAGCAGTATCTCGACGAAACCACGCTTCTCAGTTGGCTCATCAACCATGCCGGTTTCCAGCAGCGCGTTGCGACGCTTGGGTTGCTAGCCGTTGGCACCGCTGCTGCGCCGCTCACCTGGCCTCTCGGGTGGTTGATGCGCCAAATGGCCAGGACACGCGCTGGCGAATACGTGGTTTACTCGTGGACGAATTTCACGGCAACAATAGCAGGCGAGCTAGGAGACGAAGAAGCTCCAGAAACAACTTCTCGTGATGGGTTTGGTGCTGACATTGAAACTGCGTCACCACTTGAGCAATTAGCTGAACTCACCAGCGGGGAAAGCCTCTTCTATGACAGTCGCTACAGCAGCAGCAGTAGGGTGAGTAGTAGCAGTAGGAGTGGCGGTGGCGTGTTGCATTGGCTGTGGTCGAAGCGGCCAGAATGGCGGCGGTTCGGCTGGTTGCGGCGCCTGGTCTCAACCTTGCGGTCTGTGGTTGGCGTGACGACCTGGGCCCGGCAGGTGGTGTGGCATGCGCCGTCGACGGTGGCTGGCCTGGTTGGGCCCGAGTGGACGCCGGCGTGGCGGCGGGGCCTGCTGAGTTACACTTATGACGTGGCCTTGCTGAAGGCAGGTTTACGGAGCTGCGAGGTAACCGATAATGATTATATTCATTACGGTATCTAATTATCGTGTTGTTGTTGTTGTTGTGAATGATGCTTGCAGGAGTAGGTGTGCACTTCGCTTTGTTAAATAAAGCAAACAATTAGATGCAGAGATAAAACAACTGATGTCAGTTCATTAACCACTGCTGGTGTATGGGGTAAAGTCGCATACTTAGTATGCCGCTTCAATTCATTTTTCCTCTTTGTTTTGCTGCCTCCTTTGCTTCGAACATGTGCTTTCAACAACAATATACGTGCGTAGATGGAGCTCGAAGTAATGCGTGGTGGTCGCGACAAGCTTTCGGCGGAGCTTAAATTCTACGACGATCCCATGAACCCAGGCGACCTGTGGTTCCCTTTTCGAAGCAAATGTTTCGAGTTCCGAGCCCCGCACGGAAGCAGCAGCATTGGCAGCAGCGGTCGCCACCACAGGACTATGAAAAATGCCACTTACGAATTCTGCCCGATGCAGGTGCGTAAAAGACTACTTCATTGAACTTCTATCTTGCACAATCCTGTGCATAATTCACTTTTAAGGCCTTCCTGCCTCTTTCTGAGCATTTTCCTGATCTGGCATTTCGAACATTCAGTGTTTACTTGCATATTACCTTATTTCTTTTGAATTGTGTGTCTGCGTGCAATTCTAAACGATTCCGCACAGGAGAACAAGATGGACGGTTTGTCCCTCGGCAAGTTTGAGAAGTGGGGCCGCGTTGGGCCATCTCGAAATCGCACCATCACTGACCTCGAGCTCCATTATCACCTCGGAAGCCGTCAACAGTGCCCTGCGGCAATGGCACGAAGCTCCACGGTAAGTGATTCCAGTAAACACACGAAAGAATGATACACGCGCTAAAAGATGAAACATTTGAGAGGGATATATAATGAGACAGAAATATATTGACATGAAGTCAGGTTTGATTAAGGTGCAGTTCAGTAATTCCTAAGCATCGCCTGGTGATTTCCGAAGATTCACAATATTGCAGTGTCTTGCGTTGAACGCTTCGATCATTTGTACAGGTGAAAGCAGTTTGTGCTGAGAAGCATGCCCTAATCAACGTAGTGGAGACTAAAGCATGCCACTTTAAATTTACCTTCGGTGAGTTCAGCTAGTATTTGGGCATTCACTTTGGCTCATGATCATTTCTCTTTATACTTCACATTCCAAAAGTTTTGAGTATTCTAGATCAAATACGGGGCACAGCAATAACTATCTCTAAATTCTAGTTAACAATCCTTTGACTTCTATGCCCATTTTTGCTCTATTTAGGAACCCCAATTGCGTGCACGGCTGAAGTCGTGGACGCAGAGGAAGCTGACTTACCCGATGTACCTGAGTTACAGCAGGGCATGCGGCCATAGAAACTCTTTGGTGACCTTTTCTAGAATGCCTACTGAGTATTGAGAATACAAGCCCGTATGACTATCATGAGACTGAACCAGTAACGGAGAAAACCTACGGTTTTCCCGGTTTCGTCCGAGTTCGCTGAAATGCCCCTCTCGATACCCTCAAGTACCAAGGTTGCTTTCTTCGTGGCGGGCTTTAGGTGGAACATATGCCCTTGCATATTTGCATACTTACATACCGGGAACTGGTGTGTGACAAGGGGCCGGGGGTGGCACTAGGGTAGGATATACCGAACTGCCGTCCAGTTTTGCTTGCTTTTGTGTTTGGTGATTGACAAGAAAAGCATTTTTGCACCAATTAGCGCCTTCGTTTAATGACAGAACACTTGGTCAGAACAAAACCGAGATATCCGAGAACCGAGACCTTTCTCGGATCCGAGTTTTGTGCACATCTGATGGGGATCTTCACAACTAAACTCGGATATCTCCTCTGGGAGGGCGGGTCGTCAGGAATGTTAGGCTCTTAGGCTCTCCAAGAAGTCCACGAGTGGTTGAAGGGTTACACGCTATGTGAAGGAGCAGACTGCTGCGAAGGGTGCAAGGCTGTGGCTATTTTTCATGGCTATTGATCTTTACGGTAGATTCTGCGTTCTTGACATCACTGGTGTACACTGATTCGATATCGCGGTGCGCTCTTTATCTTCATTGACATCTTGGCTACAAGCTCCAGATCAAGGTATGGTGGATGTTGGAACACTATCATCATTGCAGTCCGCGAAGCATTACATACTTACGTATAATTATTGATTTTTGAAGTGTGATTCTAGTGGAATGGTTGAGTCCAATAATGCCAAGTGCTTACCTAGTGTATCTCATTTTGCACGTTTACAGTAGCTTGGTTTGACACAGCGGCCCTACGGCTTCACAACATCCTGAGTGACAATGTACACGTTGTAAAGGGCTACACTTCCAGATGCAGATGGCATCGAATGAGGATGCAGTGTATCCATAGAATGGACTCGACATTGGGACCGACAGGACCGATGGCAGTGCAGACTACTCGTTCACGCAGTCTATTCGTTCACACCGTTGTTGTTCCTTCAGCCGGATGTTGGCTTTCATGAAATGAAGAGACCAATTTGAGCAGGAGAAGACGTGGGTCCACTCAGGAAGTGGATCGAAGAAAAAAAATCGCAATTGCGAAGCTATTCTTGCTCGTGAATCCAGTATAACGCAAAGCCGCAGCTGAGTGCGCGCTCAAATACTTTTCGCAGCTTCTTTGGGAATAGGAAGACGAGCAGCTGGATAGTTCGTTCTAGTTTCCTCAGTGGCAGTCGTTTACTGATTAGGTTCTCTTCCTAGTATAAGCTGCTTTGCTTTGAATTTCCGCCTGTTGGGCCTTCTAATTCCGGCCCCTCGGGCCTGTATCAAAAAAAAACAGAAAGATCGAGGAAAGGAAGGTAGAAAAAGAGGAGAGGAAGGAAGGTCTAGGAGATTCTGGTCACCAAACCATGATCTTTCGTGGTGCATGGAAAAGAAGCCCGCCGCAGGCGCAGCCCGCCGAAGGCGTCGCTTGATGTACACAGCAAACATTTTTCTGGCTAAATGGAAAACCGAGTTGGCTCCTCGGTTTTTTCGGTTACTGGACTGAACTAGTTCGAAGTCCGAAGTGCTTGATTCTCCTGCTGTCTACTATGATGGCAGTAGCAGTGTAGCTTCGAGTAGCGCATAGCGCCATTTACTAGGCCCTTAGAGGTCGCTTGCGCTAAATTAAAAGGCCGTCTGTAATGTCTTAGCGTTTAGTCTTATGTAAGTCATGTCTAAGTCCTAAGTCGCGTTTGTATCGCAACGGCATCGGCGTCGCGACCTCTTTCTAATTTCACAAATTACGAGTGACGGAGCTATCAGTGGAGCCCAATGCAAGCAGGCCAGTACGCGGCAATTCGAAATATATTTATGCCTGCAGTTTGTTCTTTGCGGTGAACAAGTGCTATAAATGCGCGCAAGTTACAGTGTATCTCTTAGGTCAAACCGAAGATCTAGGCTGAGCCGGATTGCGCTGTTTTTCGAGGTCCTGGTCAACGGGTTGAAAGACAAGCTCCTCGTTGCCATAGTCCACTATGTATGCTGTGATGACGAAATACCACATCGCGCACCCCATGATTAACATCATTGTGTATTTGGCGTAGAAACTGGTGGCGTAAACGCCGTCGTTCACAGCGTCCGTTTTGGTGTCGCGTGGCGCCAGCACCATGTACATGAAGACTATCACATACCAAAACCAGAAGCAGATGCAAGTATTGTAAGGCTTGTTGTACAGCTTCGGGTGGCGAATTCCGCTGTTGCCCGTGTAGAGGTCGAAGCAGCCTATGCCGCAGACCAATAGATAAAGCCACATCACGAAGACACCAATGCCGACTCCAAATATTCGTTTGGGCGGGAGCGAAGGAGTTGGCGATGGCTGTGTTGTGGTGGGCTCTACTTCTGTGAAGTCATCGTCAATGATTAGAGCCCGGTCTTCATTTTTTTCGTCCTGCCTTGTGGCCTCGGTAGGTCTTATATGGTAACCTCGAAGCACGCGTTGTTGATTGTCCGATGTGATAAGTCCTGCATCAGGAGTCGTTGGAATTGATGGTGCCCCCGCAGCTACCGAAACTAGAGAAAATATTAACAGCGGCAGTGAACACTGCTTCATATGACTGCCTGCAGCACCGTTGCGCTTGATGGCGCGGAAGGAGTTATCTCTTGTAACCGTACACGTTCGGTACTTCAAAAAGTGTGGAGGGTACAGGGGGGTGGTTGATTTCGTAAAAAAAGTCCACCCTCCCTCGCTCGGCGTCCGGCGTCGTCGTCGTCCATCGATCACACTGCTCTTCGTTCTCTTCGTCTCTTCGCGGGCTCCGCTTTTTTAGTCGTCTTACTCCAGCTCCTTATTAGACTGCCTTAGCTGCTGGTGTAAACTATTTAGCACCGATTCATCGATGCCGCACTTCACTGGAGGGGTTGAAGTAGATTCAGAGGTGAGTCCATGGATTCATAGCTTTCGTTCTTTTGCCATGAATCTTGGTAGCTTCTCTCGAAGCTTTGCGTTAGCTCGAAGATACCGATGTACGTGATGTTGGTGTAATCTAACATGCCTAGAAGAGGTTACCTCAGGAAATCATTGGTTGTGCTTGAGTCTTGTATATTTGTCATTCTGGGATGTCCACCATTAGATTGCCGCCGATTTGGTAAATGTGAACCGCTTTGAGCAAGCGCAGCTGCAAGAGGTCGCTACTCTTGTATTGGACCTCCTCCGTGATCCCCGGGGCAGCGCGTTCCAGGTGAACGCCTTGCTCTTTTTTCTATCTCCTTTTTCAAAATCAAAGTTTTAGGCGCAGGATAGAATCAAAACGGCTGAACCTGGTAGATGTTCGACGCGGAAAATGTGGTAGCTAGCGATGATCTCTTGAGACGCAGACTCAATGTATTTTTTTACGGAAGAGCCAGACTTGGTGCGCCTTACATTCACCTACTTAGCCTTCCTCTCACTCGATTTACGCAAACACCTTTTACGCGGCTGAGTAGGAAAGGCTAGGAGGTTTTGCTGCAACGCATGGAGTAAACCCGGGTGCGTTAAAAAATGTCGCTCGTGGCCTGGTGGTCTTCTTCAAAGGAGCGGCCAGGCACAACCTCGCGGCTACCCAAGTTGTTTCCGACTGCCAAGAACTCGGGTATTCCAAATATGGCCGGTCGCACAAGAGGCGCACACTTGTTCTGTTTGCTGGATATGGCCTTTTCTTTTTTCGCGAGTAGACTGATCGAAGTGGTCTTTGTCTTCCCTCATTCTCACTTCATTCTGGCTGTAGGCTAAGCGAAGAAGCTACGTCGACTCTTTCGGGCGCATGGGCAGGAGCACACCACGCGCTGGCGTCGGCAGCAGTGAAAAGCAGCATCATGGCCAACCAGCTCGTGGACATGGAATGGAAATTTGGCGTCACTGCAGCCTCTGACGAGGTCGATTCTTTAGAAACTCGACCGTGATGCGCCGATGCCCTTTCTTCCATGCTTTGCTTATTTTACCCTCTCTGGCCTTATTTAATGATGATTTCTCCTGTATATACTTCTCTTTTTTTTTTCTCTATTCCTATCCATAAATTTTTACCTCCCACCCTTCAAACATCAACTTACCTGGTAACATACCGAAGCGATTTCACCACTCTCCACCTTGAATCCACAGGTGGGTCAAGTTGGGTCCACGTTTTTGCACCTGAAATTAGTGATAGATTTGGGGAGCGGGAAGCGCGAAGACATCTTCATGGAGCTGACTTTGCCCCAGTTCTACGAATTCATGGCTGACATGGAGAAAGCGAAAACCATGGTGGACTTTCTTTCATCGTCATAGCCCAGATGGCCTTTGTTGTTTGAGTCGCTTTGAAGTGGGGAGTTTTTTTTTTCGGGCCTAAGGCCCACTGACATATAATTCTGTCCCGGATCTGGGTAGTGCCTTGATTATTCCTGATACAATAAAAATATTCACTAGGGAGTTCGCGTTTATGGTCCTATGGCCCATGGGTTTCTTATCGATATTAAAAGCTACAGTAATATGCTAAACGGGCGGTATGCATTCAAACAAGGCTGAGATACCCGTTTCCGCGGAATTCCCGCGCGGTGGCTAAAAATTTCACTTCACGTGGTATTTCCGCGGGTTTTCCGCGGGTTTCTGCGGGATTTTTGTGCCGTAGTCATAAAGGCACTGCCAAATTCCCGTCGCGGAAATCACGTCTGATTTGTAAAAATTTCCCTTTCCGCGGGAAACTTTAGCATCATCGAAGTGGCTAACGGTTGAACTTCGAAATGCTTAAGACGTAGATATAGCGCCTTCACACGTGATTATGAGCCGTGCGGAGGGAATGACACGGCGATCGAGGGGCAATAGAGGGTAGTATGTGCGAAACCGCGATGAGCGGGGGCACAGAAGTAAGTGACAAACGGAGCGAACGTAGTTGTAAGTAGAGCGAGCAGCGATCTGTGGAATGTTCTCTAGAAGGAATCGGCGAATTACGGCAGTAATTCGATGTGAATTGAGATCTCGTTCGTATCGTCAGTCGCCATAGAGGCCAACAAAAAATTCGAAAGTACAAGGAAGACCTCGGAGTGGGAGAAATCCTGTTCGGCTGATCACGTGAGCAACCCTGTGAGGAACTTCGAACCTCAACTTTCAAACTTCAAAAGAAACGAAGGAAGGTGTAATTTAAATTCAACGCACTTATTACTTATACTCTGCAGCTGTGAAGAACCCCTCCATTTCTGCTTTCTCCTTGGGTGAGATATCGCCACTTCGCTCACTTGAATATTCTGGGCTTCCTGCAGGAGAAATCGTGGCAAATTTACGAACGATAGAGCACAATAGGGGCTATGGAGACCTGATCAGTAGCAGTGGTGGCGAAACAGTAGTGAATAGTGCTGAGTCAAGTGCTGAGTGCTCTTGTGCTGAGGTACAGATACTGCCACGCTCACTCCCTATCATTCGTAAACCTAATTACTGAAGGAACTTGAGACGTAGGTTTACGAATGATAGGGAGTGTGCCACACTGCCACGCTGGAGCAGAATATATTCAATATTTCGATACTATATTAGCGCATTCTATCTGCTTTCGTTTCAGACAAAACGACAACACCGTCGACCTTCGCGACTCTACACCATCTCAAACTGCAACAAGGTGACCATCGCAAGCTCTGTGTGCCTACAGAGCACCCACGTTCGCCGGTCTAAGCTGTACTTTTTTAAATTTTCATCAGGTCGTGTCTGGCATGTGGACGTCAACTTTTACTATTGCGCTGCTGGGCCTGGCTGGATCTGCTTCTGCCTTTTCACCGATGCCACGCCAGCTCAGGAGCATGAGGGCTACTTCTAAGGTAGAGTTTTGGAATGGCGGTGTTTCTACAGCAATAGTACTATTATATTATACCAGCATTAATGCCAACATAATTCGCTATTTGATGTATAGGCTGAAGCGGGCGACTGGAATGATCCAGCAGCAGCGCCGGCACCTGCTCCACCCTCACAAACCATGACCGGAAACGAGCCTTCTGATTGGGTAGGCATGCCTTCGCCAGACAACTACAATTTGCAGAAAATGGCTCCAAGCGAGGCTGCAGAGCAAGCAGCTGCTATGGACAAACTAGCGAAGGTTAGGATGCAATGTCTTGTAAAATGGAAATACTCGACAGTGTAGACCACCTATGTCTCGTACATTATTTTCCTACGCAAGGCTCCCTAATGCACGCGCGCTCAGTACCATTGGCTTCATTCCTCATTCTTCAAATTATTAATGTGGAATCATGACGCACAATTTGTGGTTTCGACGATGCGTGTATTCTAGGAGTGGCGCTTTAATCGGCTAGACCGGGAGTACGAAGAGAGCAAGCTCCTCGGCTGGAGGACGCAAGCCGAAATCATCAATGGCCGGTACACACTTATTCAATGCGCGTCTCTCTTGCACCGTGATATTAATTTTCTTCTCTCTATTTTGATTGTTATCAAAGAGTACAGGTCGCACGATCGTTCGTTAGAATTACTTGTACAATCTCTTAGATCAGTTCCATCTATCTGCCTCACTTGTGCTCTCTTGTTTTTTCTGCAAAGGTCCGCAATGTTTTTTATCGTGGTGGGCCTCTTGACGGAAGCTTTCAGTGGGCAGTCAATTCCTGAACAAGTGCTGACGATGCTTGAGACCTTCGACATCATTGATCTATCATAAGACATTATTTTCTAGGCCCTCCGTCCATTCAACCCAGTGGTAACCTGGCTTGCAGCAGGCGCTCTAGCCAACTGTATTTAAGCAATGCGCTCCGATACTCCCGCTGTTATCTCTGTTTCTGATTGAGTTGAATTGGGGATTGGTTCTTTTTCCATTCCCTTCGTGTGTTCTGGTTGAGTTCGCTGTAGTGAGTGTGTTTTCATGTGCGCTGATTTGGGGCTCGTTTTTACTGTGGCAGAATCGCCTATCCAGCTGAATTCATTTCTATTTCCATGGAGATGCCCCTGGAGCTACACCCCTTGATAGCCATGGCATCAAAATCGATAATTTTTCTGTTTATCGGCGTTCTTGAACTTTAATCCAGCAACTAGTAATCTAGAACAAAGTACTAGTATAAAAGATAAAAGACAAAGACAAATGCTCTTTAATTGAATTATTAATAATATTAATCGTCTTGTGATATAAACTGCATTCGAAACGGAAATCTGAAGCCCTTATCCTTCCGAATGCTTACTTCACTATCTACTCAGAAGTGCCTTAACACCTATGCATATAAACTATGAAGACAAAGGCGCTAGCTTGAATGATTAACCTGCACCCGCTGTCCAGCAATGCCACGAAGGCGAGTACAGGTCATGATAGAAAAGCACATAGGATTGTTCAAACGCATGCACTATTAGTGTCATGGAGTCATTTTTATTAAGGAGCCGACTCTGCAGCTTCGACTGGCGCTGCACCCTCCTCATCCTTGGATGTGGGAGCTGTCGCTATCCTACTAGTGGATGCTTCGGCTGCATTCGAAGCTTCGGCAGCCAAACGTTCTGCAGCTGCGTCCTGGTTTGGTTCGTACGACGACCCCAGAGAGCCTCGACGGGTGGACCCGGGTGAGTACATGCCGGAGTCAGGTGACGGTGCCAACGGAGCTTCACCGTGGGGCGGTTTCACGCTGGCGTTTGCCTCGGTGTTGATCATAGGATGATGCATGTCTTCTACCATGTGTTCGTCGTACAAGTGCGCGTCCTGCATTTCGTGCGTGTGCTTTAAATGCGCTTTGTTGACAAATACTGAGTCCATTTTCTTCATTGATTTCCTTTTCTTTCCACCTTTTGAATCCTCACCCGCGCTAATAGAACTCCTCGACATCGAAATACCACCACCCATGAGAAGTGAGCGTGGGTGATATGGCAAGAATTACGTTAGATGACTTGAAGAAGTAACGACTCAACTGATGCTGTTGCTGAAACGATCACTCGTTTCTGGCATCTAATAATGACGCAGCCCCACACAAAATATGATAATATTTATACTGCCTCCTGCTAGCTTTTGCACCACTCCTCACCTCGTTGCCTCGGTGATGAGCAAAATCTCGTAAGTAAAACGGTTCTTGAGCTCGTAGCTTCGTTAAATAATACGTACCCTCCCTGTGCCACTGTCCGATGATTCCGGATTTTCTTGCGCTAGCTTTTATAGAGTAAAAGCGGTTTGTTGGGTAAGCTCTTAGGTGCTCTAGCTGTTTCAGCCAAAGGTTAGCCTTTAGTTGCGGCGTGCGGAATAAATTGCCGTAAGGTAGCTGTCATTCTAGGCTTGTTACTAGCATGCAGGATGACGACGACGACGACCAGGACGAAGAGGAAGAGGAATTGGATGAGGAAGAGGAAGAGCCCGACAATGCAGCCCTCCCACCATGTGAGTGACGGGCAGTTAAAGGTCGTGACGGGCCCACAAGCTTGTAATCTTACCTAATCACGTCATATTGGAACCTTGCTTGCAGTCTATCAAGAAGGTGACCACTTCGGGTTGCTAGCGTTTCGCAATGAAGACGACTCTCTGCGAACTGCCGACCAACGAAAGCTGCAGGTGTGCGATGACTTGTGACACCTTAGGATACCCAAGTGTAAACTTGCCTTATGTTTTAATTCACAAACATAAGACCCATTCGCACGAGCGGTGTGGCTGGACTTCAATTGAAGCATTTAATCGTCGTGTCACATTGCACTCATGCTGCCAGTTCCTTTCTCTTGTTCGGAGTTGGCTTCACGTTATTTTGCCCACATTTACACTCGGTGCTAGTCAAGCTTCATGCTTAGCAATCCTGACACGAGTACTTTTTTGTGATTCTCACCTCTTGTCCAATTATTCGCTTCCTTTTTCATCTCGTGGGTGTTGTTCTGCTTTTTCCGTATTCTCAAGTCTTCAAATTTGCGCAACGTGGAGCGCATCCTGGAGAAATCGGGGGGCGAGCTCGAGGAGCTGGGTGCTTATTTGAGCGACCTTGCTACCTTCCCTACTTTCCTATTCGGAGAAGGTTATCTCTCTCTATCCTCTTTATAAATATTATTGTAATTGGTTGCTCTGCTACGTGTGGCTACCCCGTCCATTGGCATTTTCGTCAATGTTTCATTTGGCCGTTTGCTTTAAGCCACGATGCCCTTTTCCCTCCATTCCTTAAAATTACCCACAACGAACCCATCCTAAGGTCGCTATGAGCTAGCGCGTGTGTGGTCTGCGCCGCAAATTCTTGTGACCGCTGCGCAAGAACCGGAACCTGACGAAGAAGAGGACGAGGCAGCAGCAGGTGGAGGCACCGGGGGCCCGTCCGAAAGCATTTTTGGGTCAATTCACGGAGACCGAGACGACGATTGGACCGATGACGAAGACGACGACGGTGGTGGCAAAAATACCGGGCCAGTGCAGGAAGAGGCCACCGTGGATACTGTGAACTACGTCGACACGGTGCGTTGTGTATTTCGATAGCCGCCCCCCGAGTGCTTGAAGGAATGTGTCGATTCCACAAGAGTGGTCTGTAACGCGTCGGAGTCACGTTTGCCTAATTTTTCAATTTTCTTTCGTTTTCATTTTAAACCAAAATGAGCACTGACAAAGTCTTTTGCTATTGTTGATACTATTCGTGTTATTATTTAGGTTTTGGACGTTTACGAAGAAGCGCTGTCGGGTCTGGAAGCGCGTGACGAAGGCCTTCTCCAAGACCTGATCAAGGCCCACGACGAGAAGCCTGTGAGCAAAGAACCAGAGCTCAAGCTGAAAGCCACGAGAGCGAAACGCTCTGCCGTCGCAAACTTTGAGGTAACTGCTATGGTAATGCAACATGCTTTTTGCTTTCATGTGCTGCTCATTCTAGACTTCATCGAGCGCATAAAATCAGCGTGCGGCAAATCTTTACCTCCGTCTATTTCGATCTGTATTTGCCTCCTCCCAGGTTCGGTCTCTGGAGCGCCGCGCAGAAGCCGCTCACGGCCTCGTTGCGCTCTTGGCCGACCTCGGCATGCCTTTCTACACTTTGCAGGTTTGGTTGCTTAAACCAAGGGGAATGCTTGATTCGATTCGAAGTCTTCAACTCTTCTTTTGCCCATGAATAAGTGTGCGAAGCGTGGGTAATTGTTTAGGAAAAGTGCAACCTTCTGCAATTGGCAATTCAGGTCGTCTCTTTCCTGTAATATCGCAAAGTGTGTCTGCGTTTTTTTGCTGTACATCAACTTGGATCATAAATTGTGTGACTTGGTGCTCTAATACACTAATATAGCACGCCGAACAAGCCCTCGAGCTCGCCGACCTCGCAGCCACCAAACAGCGCGAAGAAGCCACCTGTGTGGAAGCCGATGCCCAGGCTGACGCTGCTGCCGCCGCCGAGAAAGCCGCAGAAGACGCGCGATTGGAGGCCTTGGGGCAGGCAGAATTGGCCGCCCTGCAAGCAAAAACACCGAAGGAGGCATCCGAGGATACTAAAGCCAAAGGAGGGAAGGCATCCAGAGGAAATCGCCGCACGAGTAGTGGCGAATCAAGAACTTCGTCAAAGGAAGACAGCAGCAGCGAAGACAGTGGAAGTGGTGAAGCTGTTGAAAGTGGCGAAGGTGGTGACGACGATCAGGAGAAGGAAGAAAGCGGAGGGAATTCCGCGGAAGAAGAGGACAGGGACGAAAAGAGTGACCGAGAAGAGGAAGAAAATTTTGAAGAGGTGGCTAAGAAGGGAGAAAAAGATGATACCGAAACAGAGAAAGGCGCAGAAAAAAAGGCAGTTGATATACACGATGAAGGAGCAGCAGCAGCAGCGGCAGTGGTGCCGGCAACGTTATCAACGACACCTGTGAAGAGGCCATCAAAGCAAGTTTTTGACGCTGTCACGGGCCAAGTGATGGATATAGAGGTTACAGGAGCTCCTACAGAAGACGAGCCTTTGTCCGAAAGGGGTGCACCGACATCACCATCCAACGGAGAAGTGCTATTCACTCCTTGCCAAATGCGCTCTCGGGCACTCGTTGCTAGGTACGACGGCACAGGGATGCTTATCGATTCGTTGTTGTCACGTCTACTGTAATTCTGGTGTTTGTGTGGTGTCGACCTTCCGCATGTCGAACAACCATTCACCCTTTGCACTCTTGCATTTTCACATCCCTATTACCATCATCGTCGTCGTCGTCACAGGTTGTGCGTGGAGCAGGGGCTGCTGAAAAAAGCCGAACCTCTTGTGGCGAGCCTCGTCCGTCAGAGCACCCTCAATGACGCCATGGATGCTGCAGCCAAAGACGAAGTAAAATTGCTCCTATTTTCTATACTGTTTTAGTTTACTTCGCTTTAAAGTTGTCCTCTTTCTCCTTTGTCGATTATATAATCTGCATTCCTGTGTTTTTAAGACAAGACTTTCGATACTCTTGTCCTCTCCCTTTTCTTCTTCTCTGCCCTTATTCTTTTGGCTGTGCTCGTGCCTTTTCGTGCGCATTATTTTACTTTTTCTCTTGTGCAGTGTAATACATACAATCCTCTTTATTTCCTTTATCCTTCTTTGTGTTTGGCACAGTTGCTCGCGGTGTGCGATCCTTTCGCTCTGGATGGTGCATCGGACGAAGAAAAGGGCGACGACCGTGCTGACGTCGCCGCGAAAAAGGCCGAAGAGCAACGAGCAGCCGAAGAGCAGCGCAAGCAAGACGAGGCCGCTGCTGTAGCTGCAGCTGAGGCCGAAGCCCGCGCGCTCGCGCCATTGGCTGAGGGTTGGGACGAAGCTTTGGACGAGGCCACGGGTGTGGCCTATTACTACAACACTTGGTCGGGAGAAATGCTGTGGGACAAGCCCATCGACGCCGACTTCCAACAAGACAGCACCAAGGAGAATGGCATTGAGGAGGCAGGGGGGGCAGCAGAAAGCGCTGTCGTTGGTGGTACTACTAGCAGTGGCGGTGGTTATGCAAACGAGGAAGCGTGGAGCAGTCATGAAGTCGGAGGGTGGGACCCAGAAACAGGCGAGTGGGACCCGAGCTTAAGGTGGAATGAGTGGGGGCAACCGATTCCACGCTCGAAAATGGAGGCTGCTCCTGACGGCGGTGGTGGTGATGACGTGAACACTGAAGGTAAAGAAGGAGGAGAAGGGGTCAATGACGAGGCAGACACGCCAAGTAGCAGTGGAAAAAAGCCGAGGTTTGGAAGCATGTTCAAAGGGGCCGTCAAGCGCATGACTTTGGTTAACACCTTCAGTAAAAAGCCTTCACAAGAGACGCTTGAGGAAGTGAAACAAACCAACAAGGCTGAGGAATTAGACACAGCAAAGGATGAGGCGCCTGGCGGCGATGAAGTCGAAGAAGAAGGAGGCTCAGACAATGATGACGATGGTGATGACGAGCAAGAGGGCGGTAGCGCAGCAGGAGATGAGTCAGAAGAAGAGGACGAGTCTTCATCGTCATCGGAAGACGAAGAAGAAGAAGAAGCCATTGATTGGGCACGTTGGGGTGTTGATTTCGATGCCATTGCAGCGGTACAGATGCTATTCACTTGTTCGTGTTTACTTGTCTGTGCGCATGTGAATGCCTCTTTACGCTGATGCTCTGTTGGTTGCCAGTTTTACTTGAACCTCGTTTTTTGTTCCTCTTTCTTTACTCCACAATGCCTCAATTACACTGTTGAAAGCTTGTGTGATCCAACATCTACGTCGTCCTTATATTCACTTTTTCCATGGCTGTCTCCTGCTCAGGTGCGCCTCTCCATGGAAGTGGCCGAGCTTCGCCTCGCGCAAGGGCGGCTCCGAGAAGCGCGTCGCGTGGTGCTCCAAGGGGCGGCCCTCCTGGACGCGGGACTGGAGCGCTACGCCGCCACGCGAAGCGAGCGCGCGCAGCAGCGGCTCGACAAGAAGCTGCGGCGCCGCGCCCGGGAAAAGAGGCGCGAGCGGGCGAGCATTGTGGCGAGCGGCGGTATTGACCTGGAGGTATGTGCGGAAAGAGAGAATGAGCAAGATAAAGAAGGATATTTATTCGTTAGTCGCCGATAATGTGGTCTTCCCCCCCCCTTTTTTTTTGCCTACTTCACATTTTTAAGCTGGATGTATTGTCAGTATTCTTTCTCTGCCATCATGCACACACATGCAGACGAATCCTGCTCCGCCGAGTGGCAGTGCTGCCGACGGCAAGGTCACCGACGGTACCAATGCCGACGGTAAAAGTGCCGACGGAACCACTGTCGCCGGTAGCGCTGACGAGCCCTCCGTTGCTGCGTCGTTACCCGAAGAATCGAGCGATGAGCTGTCCACAGATTCCGAAGCCGGTGAAGGAGAAGCAGAGGTTTGGGCAGACGCGCGGCGACAAGTCAGCTTGACCCGCGCTGCTTTAGCCGTGGCTCAGCACAAGCCGAACATCGGGCGCGCGTGGGCAGAACCGGTAGTGGCGCAGTTGCGCATTAAAGACAAGGCCAAGAGACAGGCTTTGGCCGCAGATGCCGCAGAGGCCGAGCGGCTAGCCGCTGAAGCCGCAGAATTGAAAGCTAACGGCATGGGCGATGATGATGACGATGGTGATGGCAAGAAGAAAGCTGGCGGAGACGATGATGATGACGATGATGACGACGACAGTGACGGCGAAGACAACGGCGAAATCATGGCGTCCGCGATGGTCGGAAGCCGCGCCAAAGCAAAGGTAGCGGGGAGTCGTCGCACCTGGCTGGCCGTAGAGACCTTGGCGCGAGTGGCGGAAGCGGAAGGCCGCTACGACGACGCAGATCGCTTATTGGCTGATGCTTCACCGGGGATAGATGCGGCAACCAATTGGTGTGTGTGTGTCATTGTTAATAAGTCAAAGCATTCGCATCGCAGTTTATGCGGCATGTTTACAGCTGGTTTTCTTGTTTTGTTAGTTTTTTACTTTCTAATTATATTGTTCGACTGCACCATTTTTCATCTATATGGTCCCCCCTTTTTAATTGTTTGCCCTCTCTTCCGTGTGGCATACTTGCAGGTGGCATCCCGACGCAGTGCGCATTTTTGGCTTTTGGCAGAAGGTAGCGGCGCGGCAAGCCGAACTCGACAAGAGGAACCAGTTGGATGCTTTAAAAGCCAAACTCGCCCAAGAGCGAGACGAGGGGGCTTGGGTGGCTGCTGACGAAACCATTGCGAAAATTGAAACTTTGCAGGAAACGGGAGGTGCTGCCATCGCTGCTGAAGCCTTGTGGCAACGGCTGGAGAAAGTGAAAAGCGAAGCCGGCCCTGGCCATGTCGCAGTGGGGCGCTTGCAGTGTTTGCTGGCTACGGCAGTGCAGTCGTTTCCGAGCGCACAGTGGTACGTTGATAGGCAAAAAAAAAAAGGGAGCGGACCGGCTTCAAAGAGAAAAAAAATATTTCGCGAAGCACTGGTCGGTTTTCGTGTCTAGTCTCGAAAGGATGGGTGCGCATGCTCTGAATGGTGCATTTTGTCACATCATAGTCAAGTCATTTTTTGTTATTCTTCTTTCTTGTTTTCCCGCGCTAGGGTGCGGAAAGAAGGCCACGTCATTTTGGACACGGTGAAGGCCGACAAGCTGTTTGGCAAAGCAGCTACTCTTCTGGGGGTGAGCCTGGGCGAAGACCACCCGGAAGCGGTCAGCGCTCGTTTGGGGCAAGCCTTCGTGCAGGCGACTTTGCTGAACCAACATTTCGAAGCGGACCCCAAACTCCAGCAAGCTTTGAAAGATGCTGACAAGGTGCTGGGCCCTTATTCTGAAGCGTCGTTGCATGCTCTAGAGGCAATTGCTACGACGAGGCTGGAATGGGCGCGAGAAGACCCTCGAAAGTAATAAATTGATACCTTTAACTACTACAAATACCCCCAAACTGTCCATTTTTATGATTTTTTTTGTTGCGTAGTAGGTTTTTTAGGGGTATTAGCGTTTGTGCTTGTTTCCCCTGCACCTTCTACTTTCTATTCTAGGTACCTCAAGGGCGCCACCAAGCGCGCGCGGCGGCTTTATGCGCGGCAAGGCGACGGAAAAGGCGCCCGCCACCCCCACGCCTTGCAAGCTTTGGCCGTGCTCGCTGACGTCACCGCCATGAAGGTACTAGATGTGCGCCTGGCGTGGATTGCTAGTACTCCACCATAGAATTAGCAACCTGGTTGGCGATTTTAAATTTATCGATTTCTTTTGATGTTTGGTTCGTTTTTTTTTTTCCTTGCTAGATTGCCTCTTCAATGATTAGAGCATCTCTATCTCACATAACGATTTTTTTCCCTCTGAAACCGTTCTTTTTTTTTAACGTCGTATTTCACGTGTTCTTGACCACAGGGGACTAAGCGGTCAATTGGGAAAGCGGTTCAGCTGTACCGCCGCTGCATCCGGTTAAGAAAGGAGGTTCTGGGGCCAGAGCACATTGACACCGTCAGCGCGGTGGCTTCTCTCGTCGATCTTTACGTGAAAGCTGGTCAGACACTAACGGTTAATTTTATGCAAATGTTGTTTACTTGAAAGCGTGTAAAAGGTTTTCTTAAGAGTATACTGTTGTTGATAGTATCTCGGAGCCAATTCTTTGATTTGATGATAATGTATATTCTCCCCCTAATGTATATTCTCCCCCTAATGTATATTCTCCCCCGTGTAATTTCTTTCCCAGTTCCTCTTACAATCGGTAATTTGTGGTGTTCCTATTCTCTTCTTTCTTTTGAAATCATTTAATTTTATATCTCTTTTAAATTTGACGGCTTCTTCTTCTTCTTCTTTTGTGTGCAGACACCCCCATGTCCTTAGCCGAAGCTCAAAGCGAAGCTGCGGCTGCTTACGCTGATTGCTGCCGTTTGTTGCCCGACCCGCATGCCACGGCCACCGTCACGGCGCAGCGTGCTCTCGCCCTAGCGTGTGAAGGGGTGTGGCGATCAGCAGGGCTAAGGCTGGCCGAACGCGAGGCGAGAAGAAGGGGCATTGCGGCTGATCTGGTGCGAAAGCGCAAGGTCATGAAAAAGATGGCGATGAAATGGTAGGTATTCAAGTGAATAACGCGCGCCTTGCTTTTGTAAAAGAAGGTACTCTGTTGTACATTATTCATATTGTAGATTGCAAATCAAGAAGTCTTGTTACACTTTTGCACGTTCCCCTCATCGGCTGTACGAGTCGTTCTTTGACCAGTGCCCCCTCTTTGTGATAACAAATCACTGTGTGATAACCAGGCATGTGGTGACTTTGCAAGACTGCTTCCACGCGTGGCAAGGGCTCTGGCGCTTGAACCGGCACGCCGACCAGCTCAGCTTCAACAAGAACGCGGCGGGCGAGAAAGAGTTCGCTGCGGGCATTGAAGCTGGCGAGCACATGGGCGACCGGCGCAAGCGCCTCCATCGCGATCGTGGCGCTGAGGCCACTGCGGAGGCAACGCAGCAACCGTCGAATCACAGCAAGAATTCGCGCGTAGCACCCGTCGAAGTTGAGAATGGCGAGTTTGAGTTCGGGATCAGTCCACCTTTATCGCAACGGAGCCGATCGTCCAAGAGAAGCCGCACCCCTCCGTCCCCACTGCAAGCGCCCGAACCGCTTCCTTTGACTGCGGCCGAAGCGGCTGCGCTCAAGCTGTGGCAAGAGCGCGATGTCTGGGGAGTGCCCGAAGAGCTTGATGGAGTGTTCAGTGCCGACGAGATTGCCAACGCCAAACGGCAGTTTTTGGAATTCGACGCGGACGGGAGCGGGGCCATTGATGCGGACGAACTGCGTGGGGTACGTAATTATGCGTAGAACTTGAAGACAGTTTCTATCTTTTGCGTAGGTGCATTCAACAAAAACAAATCGTTGTAGAGTAGACACACGTATGTTTCTAAATTCTGTCGGGTTTTTTTTTTTCTAGTCATTTTTTTGTTCACTATGATGTTCTTCCCTTTTGTAACTTCTTTCTGCCGTTCTCGTTTATTTGCGCCGACCGTTTTTTCAATGCAGGTGTTGTCCAAAATGGGTCTTTCGCCTTCTCCTGCCGAACTCAAAGCCATCATTCAAGAAGTGGACACTGATGGCGACGGCGAGGTGAGATTTTATTTTAAATATATGTATTTCAATTTTTGTTGGTTTTGATATCTGTGTTCTGTTACAGTCACTTGTTTATTGCATCCAATCAAATAAATTGTCGGAAACTTGAAAGTTTTATTAAAAAAATGGATCCATGTATTTGCTGTACACGCAGGTGGATTTCCAAGAATTTCTGGTCATGTTAGCCAACGACAAAGCAAAAATTGCGGCGTCGGCGCGTGAGAAAATGGCCCCCAAAACACCTCGCACCCCTACCGCAGGAGCCACTTTGAACCCGGCCGAGTTTGAAGCAAAATTCAACAGTTTAACCGTGGGTTTATCGTCGGCGAGGGGAGGTTTTACCGAGGGGAATCAATTTGCACGGACAGGGTCTGCCGGAGGCAGCCGAAGTGGTGGCCTCGACAATTCTCAATCGAGCACTGGGGCTACTGTCTCTACTTTGTCTCTGATGAACGTGGTGAAGGATTGGGAGAAGAGGCAAGAAGTGGTGTCTTTCCTGCGTGGCCATTCCAACGATCACGGCTCGGCCATCAGGTATACTTCTCAAAAGAGGGGCGTTTGATAATTCATTTCATTTCAGTCATAATTTGCGTGCAAGTTGTGTGATGTCTATGTGGATTGATGTTGTTGTTTTTTCTGTTCTTTTTTTTTCTGTCTTAAAACCACGATGCTATTTATCTGTACATACAGATCTGTAGTAGTATATTGGATTAGGGTTATAAACTACTTGCTTTGCGTTCGGTGGTTTCAACTCATTTATTCTCTAATGTCTGTTCATGATTTGCTTTTAGTCGCATGCTGGTGAGCCGGGCTGCCTCTGCGATGAGCACTGCTCGAAGCTTGAGGTCAAGATCGCCTCCCAAAACCCCGAAAACACCGCTTACTCCCGACAGCAGCAAAAAGAAGGTATTCTATTTAGGTTGATGCTGCTCTAAACAGCGTCTCACTGGGAGGTGATTGATCCTTGCTCCTAATTACTTACTTCTAACTTGCCTTGCGTTTCCCCAACATAACACACACGACCAGGGCTGGGGCGCTGCCGCTACTGTGGTTCACTTCAATGGCGCTGCTGGCTTGCTGTCGTCATCGCCAACTTCAACTTCAGATGCTCTGGTCGCTGCTGATGCTAACAAGGAAGGGCTACCACAGCAACAGCAGCAGCAGAGCCCAGGGAGTGAGTTGGCCTCTTCTGCCTCAGGGGCCGTGGTACCTCTCCCTGACATCACATCTGGTGCCACCGCTGCGGCTGCTCTATCACCGAGGAGCCAAAACGACAGCTGCAATCGAAGCCGACGCGGGAGCAAAGACCGTAACGGAGGCAGTGACAGCGGGAACCGCACCGCTCGGGAAGTGTCGTTTTCTCCCGCTGTAGTAGTAGGTGGTGATGGCGATAGAGCTGTAAGTGGAGGCAGCTGCGACGGTAATTGTGCAGATGGTGGTGAAGGAGGACTGGACGACGTGCGCAGCATGAGTTGGGACGGGAGCCACCTTCCCGGTGGGCGATGGGCTGAGCCAAACAGTGCGTTACCCGAACCAGGCTCGCCGGCTTTCTTCGGAAGTTCGCCGCCTGCCAACACTACTGCTACGAATGGAGGATTGGCGACGACGCTATCCCCGCCGCGGAGCATTCCATCATCGCCCTTTTTGCCACCGTTAGTCGAAGGAAGTGCGGCTGCTGCCGGAGAGAACGGGTCAACGGGTGCACATGTAGCAGGAGGAGGCAGTCAAGGAGGAGAAGCAGGGAGCCTGATGCGCAGTTTAGGCAGAGGTGGCGGCCTCGCACATTTGTGGGAGCGAATGCCGTCGCTGACGCTCAACGATGACCAAAAAGAGGACAACGAGGACAACGAGGACAACGTAGATCGTGCACCCTCCCCGCCACCGCCGCTGCAGATATTGGAGGATGAAGAATTCCAAGCAGAACAGTATCAGAATTCTGCACCAGGCTCGACACCAACGTCGCCTCCGTTCACGCCTGGGAGCACTCAGCGCAGTAGCAGCAGGGCAACAAAAGGGGCAGTGAAGTCGAGCGCGGTGCTGGCAATGAGCATGAGCATGAGTGGGCGGCGGAGCATGCGGCGAAGCATGGGGCCGCAGTTTACTGACCTCAACGATGGTGGGGCTTCTCACGGCGCCGCTCTCATTGCTGCAGATGCTGGCACTGGAGAGTCAGAAAAGGGAGATGGCAAAGGAGGAAGTGCTTCTGGCAGCCGCAAGAGCACTTCGCGAGGGGCTGCTGTGGCTGCTGCTGCCGTGTTAGCCACTACTACCAGCACCACCAAAGAAGGAACAGCTGCGCCACAGGTGACCGAGAATAGCCCCAGTAGTGAGCTAGTGCCAGCGCTTGAGGAAGGTGTCGTGGTGGTGCATTCTTCGTCTGGATTAGCATCTGATAAAGATGAAGGCGACGGTGGTGTAGACAGCGACAACGATACTTCAGACAGCGCTATGAGCTCCTCGGAATCGGGGAGCGACCTAAGCGATGAAGAACAAAACGCTCTATTGAATGGCAGCAGCAGCAGCAGAGGGGGCAGCAGAGATGGTGACAGTGACGATGACGACGATGACGATGCTGGAAACGGCGGTGAAGAGTGGAATTTGGTGGAAGAGCCAATGGACGGTCTGTCAGAAGCTGCCAAGGCTGCTATGAGCGAAGCGGAAAGACTGTGGGCGCTGAACGCAGTGGGGTACAAAGAGGCCGAAGTCAACGGCGACGAGGTACTTTGAGACAAAATAAAAGAATAATGAGTTATTGTGCATGCACGCGACAAGACAACACCTCATTGGCATTCCTTGGTACGCGCGACGATTTCAAACATGTCTGCCTTCTTCTTAAGACCCTCTCTAATTCTTTCCATTTGTTTGAGTTTGTGCATGTATTTTTTTTAAACTTCAGATTCTGCGGCAGCGCAACGAAAAACTCGCACGGGAAGCCGCGTTCCGTTGCGCGGGAGTACAGCGCGACGACGGGCGGCTAGAAGTCGCTCAAAAGTCGTACGGGGCTTTGTACGCGCAGTGTGTGGAACAGCTTGGCGCCGACCACACCGACTCGCTCGAAGCGCTCAAGTAAATTTGTTTTCGAACGTGTTTAGTTGTATGATTTATATGGTCGTTGGTTGGTTTACTGGTGTATTTCTTTACATGTGCGTGCATTTTTCTTCCCTGGTTTTCCACCGAAGCGTAGTTTTATGCATGTGTCTGTGTGTATTTTACGAAGGCAGGATGCAAGCATCATAACATCTCTTTATTTTCTGTCTTTTACTTTTCGAAATTTGCCGTGCTGTTCTCCTAAAAACACAGTTGCCTGGCCGATGTGCTAGACGCTCAGGGCGTCGAAGCATTGGGCTATACCTCGCTGGAGCCGCGGCGCACGCTGCTGGAAAACTTGAACATGGCTTTGTACCCCACGCATCCTCGGGTAGTGCGCGCGACCATTGCTCTGGGACGCGTTTTAGTGGGGTTCATTGCCCCTGGTGGTGAAGTAAACGGCGGTGCTGCCCTCGGTGCTTCCCTCCTGGAGGGGAGTGGCACTACGGAGGCGTCGGGCATCAAAGCAGCGCCCATTCCGCTCGAAAAAGACATCACCGAGGCGACGGTAGGTGTGCGTACACATGCGCATACTCACGGCACAAAAATGGCTTGTTATTTATGTGTGCGCGTGTACTTTTACATTGGGTTCTTTTGCTGGTTTTGCTTGCTCGCCGTCCCAACACGTTTTGATTTGTTCGTGTAGATAGGCCACCTACCGTTTACAAGTGCGGCGTGTTTCTCTCCTGGTCATTCTCAAGCGTTTGTTCTGTGCTGCATTCCGTACGGTCGTGTGCGCGTGTATTCCCCCCTTTCGTTTCGCTCCGCTCTTTTTCTTCGCAGAGCTTGTTCCAGGACGCGTTGAGTGCAGCCCAAGAAGGGGTAGGGCCTTGCTCGCCCGAAGCTACCGAAGCTGTAGACTTTTTAGGGCATACTTTGCGCCTTCGTTGCGACCCGAATGAACTTCAGGTGGTGCTTTTACGTAGTTCGCTTGCTCGCTTGTTCAAGAGTGTTTGTATAAAGAAGGAAGGGGGATTAAAGCTCTCAAGCTACTTCACAAAAATACTTTCATGAAAAGGGGCTTTCGGGGTTAAATTGCATCACTTATTTTCTTCGTTAATTTTCCATTTCGTATTTGGAAAAAATAGGTTCGAAGAGAGTTTTTGATTGACTGTGAAAAATTAGACGATCCGCTCGCACGGGAAGAAGACAAAATTGACGAAAATGGCCGTCACCACCACCACCACCATCATCATCATCACGGGCACCATCAGCCGGCCTCTGTTGTATCAGAGCCTACCGCGGAGGAACTGCTCGCCATGGAGGCTGCGCGCAAGGACGGCGCGTGGAACAATTTCGTGACGGTGCAAGCAGCGATGCGGCTCGCGGACGCCATGGAATTTCGAGCGGAAAATCACCCGGGAGTTCTGCTGGGAGAATCAGAGGCGCTGTTGGATGAAGCGCAAGATTTGAGAATGGCGGTAGCCACACGCCTGCAGGTCAGTTGAAGGAAGACATCAAAAGGAGAATATGTAAAACCTAGCTCACTTATTGTACAACAACGAAAAAATAGTCTATACGTAGTGGGCACTCGTGCATAGCGCCTTATACTTCTTAATTCACATCGTGTCTTTCTTCCCTGATACATGGGATCAAATTTTATTGCTGTTGTAGGCGCTCATGGGCGAGGTGCACGAAGATACGGCGTTTGCGCGCATTGCTGTGGCAAGGCTCTTGGCACGACGCGTGTGCCCAGATCCGGACGCCTCAGCCCTCTTTGCCCGGGCTGCGTGTGCGCACTACGCATCGGGCCTCTCGGCGCTGCGGCTGAACCGCCACTTCGGCCTTGGCAACATTCGGGCATTAACGGTCACGCAAGAGCTGGCCGTGCTGATGGTTCGCCGCCTGGGGGAGCTCGAGCGAGCAGAACCGCTGCTTCGAAGAGTGGTGCGTTGCGCTGTTTCACCATTCCATTGTACACCATAAACGGGGGAAAACGAGGATTATGCTGTAGCTGTTGTCAATGCATTCCCTTTTTATCATTGACTGAAAAGCAAAAAAAAAAAGAAAAAAAAGCGACACCGCCATGGGTTCATTTCTTTTTGCTTTGCTGTTCCTTTCGCAGTCCTCTCATTGACTTCAATGTAACGATCGATTCGTCGACTTCAATTGTGCTTTTGCGACCTCAGGTGCGGGGCTACGCGAGTCACGGCTTAGAGCCATTCGGCTTAGAAGCCCTCACGTTACTGGGCGAATGCATGTTTGCGCGCGGCGCCCTTTTGGACGCGGAAAAAGTCGCCACTCAGTGTTTAGAAATACACGTTGCGCACACAGGCTTAGGTTTTCCATTGACTTTGCGTGCGATGGCGTTTCTGGCGGAGGTGACGCACCGCTTGACGCTGTCGACCGATGACCCCCTCGAAATTGCTCGTGCGGAGTTGATGTGGAGAAGGGTAGCTAACGGTCGCGACGTTGCTCTGGGCAGTACCCATCCCGAGAGCGTGGCTTCGAAATCGAGCCTGGGCGTGGTGTTGATCGACAAAGCTCGGGTGGCCGAATTCCGAAAGAAAGGGCGCGGCGGCGGCACGGGTAGCGGCGGCGGTGGTGCTGGCGGTGGTGGTGGCGGTGCGACGACCCGGAGAAGTGCGATGAGCAAAGGCGCAGACGTTGCCGCCATCGCCAAGAAGGAAGCCGCCGCGAAAGAGCGGGCAGCCATCACCGCGGCGGATTGGTCGAGCTGGATTGACGAGGCGGAAGCTTTGCACCGATTTGCAGTGGAAGCCCTGGAGACCCGCTTAGGGGCTGCGCACCCCACCACGGTGGCCAGCGTCGAGCGCCTGGTGCGCACCATATTAGTACGGCTCCACGACTGGGAAGAGAACCACTTCATGTTGCCGAAAACCCTACGGCCGTCGGCACGGCAAGTGGACGATTTGCGGTCAGAAGCCGAGCACCTCGCGGTGCGCGCGGCCACCAGCCGAGCGGCCTTGGACGGGCACAGCTCCGAGGCGACCCTCGAAGCCGAACATTTGTTGGCAGGGGTCCTCAAGAAGGCCGTCGTCAAGCCCAAAGTGGAGCCCAAGTCTTTGTTCCGGGATCCGCCAAAAGCCAAAAAGAGCGTGGGAGGGGACCCTTCTTACGAAGCCTATGCGCCCTCCAAGCCACCTCCAGGCTTCAATCCATGGGAAGCCAAGCCGAAGCCCCAAGCGCTTCTAGCGTCGATTGACGCCCTAGGGAGGCGCCAACTGCTCTTGCACGAGTGGAAGCAAACCACGGCACCCGAAAACCCCGTAGGGGCCATCAACGTTTCGGCCGCCGGCGCCAACAAACGGCCTGCTTTGTGGGACCAAGCTTCGTCGCCGCCGCCCCAGCCGTGGAAACCGCACGGGTTTGAGCCGAAAGGATTGGAGCACGACAACGCTCACGCCGACCATCTCGCGTATCAAGTGGCTCATCGCAGGGCTCTGTAGGGCACCGGGCCAAGGACACCGAGCCCATGCAGTTTAATGGAAGGTGTCATCTTTTTGAAACCTGAAACCCCGCTGTGGCTGTGGCCTGTCTCAATCCCATGCGGCCCTGTACCATTATACTATAAGGAGCAATACTGGGGTTCTTTGACATCGCGGTTCGGCCCGGTTATAAATTCTGAGATCTAGAATAAGTTTCTGTTTCTGTAGCCTACTGTAGCAACCGCAAGGCAACCTTTGAGACAGGCCCCGAAGGGCCGGAATTAGAAGGCTAACAGGTAGAGATGAAAAGCAAAGTAGCGCGAACTAAACCAAGGAAACTAAAAAGGCGCACATGCCCGAGTGGCCATGGAAGTGATGGTAGTGGCCCAAGGTGGCACGCTCCTCAACTGTTGCATTTGCACATGTAAATATTCCGTAATTATGCACAAAAGCGATCTCGGTTACAGACTTACGACAAACAGAGAGGAATGTCATCCCTTTCGGGCGTGAGTGTGAACGAATTCGGGGTAATTTGACGGCAATTCAGGTGCACGAGCGAAAGGCACATAATCAATTACATCCAAATCACCAGATTCCCCCAGAATTTCTTGTTCCCTCGCCCTTGTCCATCATCGGCCTACTTATTCGGTTTCATATCAAAAATATCTGTAACACCAAGCAAATGCCGATTCGCCCTTGGCACTTGCTAAAGCTCCCCCGCGGTATTTTCTAAAGAGGATTCGTCCATAGCTGGGGCAGCGAGCGGCACTGCTGACGTCACGGATCTTGACGACTGTGGCGTCGATTGAGGCCTCGGCGGCAGCACTGGCGGTGCGGCATTGTTCTTTCGTGCCGATGACGCACTGAACGTTGACGTTCCCGGAGAGGAAGAAGGATCAGACGACGAGGACGCATCCGGGCCTTCGTCACGCGACGGCTCCCGTAAGCTCAGAGTAAACACCGCCGTGACCATCTCTGGCTCGTCGCCGTGTTCCCCACCGGCGAGCACCGTGAGCGGCAAGCCTTGGTACATGAGCGGCTGCACGAAGCGCATTGAAGGCGGCGGCGCTCGTGGTGGCCGTTCTTCATTGGATGGTGCCGACGACGACGACGAATCTTCCAGTTCGGATGTCGCCTTACTCGATATCGAGGCCTCACCGGTGGGTGACATGGCTGCCAGCTGAGAAAGGTTGACAATCACGGTACCGAAAGAGCCGTCGAGAAGCTTGACCTAAAATACAATGACAAAGGTTAAAGTTAGAAAAAGAGCAAGAAAAGGGTTTGAAGTGATAGTGCACACTTCGAGATTTTTGCACATCTGAAAACAAACCAAGGACAAGATGAGGGCACGCTATACGTAGATCCCCTGTGAGCTGTGGGGGCACACGCACTTGAATGTTGCAGTGTAGCTCGTCGAGTGTACGAGGGCCGTCGTACTCCATTTGCAGCCACGGCACGCTTGTGGACTCGCCGATGCTGCTGCCGGTGTTCCCGCTCGTGACCCCACCCACCGTCAACAAGTCGTACATCGAAGGATCGGGAAAAGTGAACTCCGCGCACACCCCACCTGCGCGGTGCACATTTCAAAAAGTCCGACAATAATTCAAAAGACATCAGCGCAATACAGAAAAAAAAAAAGGGGGGGAAAGCAGATGAGAACATCGATTCGTACGAATACCCGAGCCTTCGTAGAGACTATTAATAAATGCAGTAAAGTAACGCTCTCGATAACTTGTCTCCCATTTACCTGTGGCAGACGGCTTGCACAGCCAAGCGACGTCCATCGTCTCAGGTGCACCTTGCGAGCTTTCACTGTTTCCGGCAACAGCAACAGCGCCAATAGAAGCAGGTAGCGGCGCAGCAGCAGTTGGAGGAGCAGCCGGTGGGAGGGGAGGGCTGCTGGAGTTTTGTTTGCGGCGCAGCGAAGAAAAGCCGCTCCCCACGGCCGACGCTGCAGAGCTTGTGAACCGTTGGGTCATGTTGTACGACGAGCTCAGTGGCGACGTTAGAGAAGGTGGCGACGAGGAACCTTTTGCGCCGCCTTTTGAATCAAGAGCTCCTGCTGCCCCGCCTGCTCCTCCGGCTCCATCGGAAGAAGAATGCCGGTTACCAGACACGCTTGCGTTCAGGCCTGCGCTAGGGCTGCTGCCTTCTACATGTAAGCGAGTAGCAATGGCGATTTCCGACTCGACCGTGACTTCGGCCTTTGCTTTCGAATGAGCAGCGGACTGCGCTTCCCAGGGCATGGGAAAGAGCACTTTGAGCCCGGCGGGAGCAGCCATTTCAGTGCCCACCATCAGCTCTAAGCTTTCCAAGCGCACCGCGGCGCACGCTCGAGCAGGAGGAGGAGGAGGCGGAGGAGGAGCATGCTGAGAATCTTCAACAGCTGCAGCTGCTTCAAGGGGTGGCGCCGAAGTTGGCTCGGTTGCAACCGCTGAACGTTTGACGTTCGCTTGAAAGACAAAACCCGCCACGACGGGGCTGTGGTCGCTGACCTAATATGGTAGTGAGCAAAGCAAACAAACGTACATACATAGGAGATTGAGAATTAGAAGGAGGAGAGCGATACATACGATTAGAAAAGAAACATGAATTCACGAGATCTGATTTACGTAGGAAAAATGCATCAATATTTTGAGCTGGCAAAAGCAAATATACGTAACGCTAAATATACGTAACGGTAATCATTTTGAAGGCACGATACCCGCCTTGAGATACGTCAAAAATGAAAAATAGAAGGATATTTTTCAATGCACTTGGCACGCTCTCACCGTTACGCCATAGCCGTCGTTGATTGCGTAGTAATGGTCCCCCTTCGCAGTGTCCCGGTCGAGGATGTCTCCAGTGGCATGGTCAATCAGGGGCCCTTTCGTCACGTGAGCGCGCCAACCCGCGGACGTGGGCATTTGCGCGATGTGCACCTGTAAATTGGTGCATATATAAACAATAATTGGAGGCAAAAGTCATCAATACTTTATCGACCAGGTGGAAAAGATTGATAGTTCGCAATGTAACATATGACTTAGAATGAAGTCCATAAGCAGGACACACGCTGTCGGTGACAGGCACGGCCACTTTCCCTTGCAAGGCAGACAGTGCACTGAACTTCGAGTGAATTTGCGTATCGTATCTGTGCGAGTCTTCTGTACTATTCACCTGCTCGGGCATTAGCTCCTCGCGCAAGTCTTGGAGGCTGTGAAAGAGCACGCGGTCGCACCACCCGGGGGTGCGTTCCTTCACGCGCCCTCCTTTGTAGATCGGTTCGCGGTACGCCACGTGGTAGGTCTTGCGGACCCAAGACATGTCCAAGTAGTTGCACGGCGGCCGGTGCTCGAACTTCTTGTAGGTGGGGTAGAAATCGGGGGCCATAAGCGGCTCGCGGTACTCGTAAAACACTTCTCGCCGCCCGATTTCCGCCGAGAGCTGGTCGTGGTTCGCAAACAGTTGCGCGGACTGGCCGGATTCCAGAAGTTTCACGCAGCGCTCGGCATCCATGGCCTTGTCTCGCTCTAATATATGCCGATGATAAAGCAACGACCGAGAGAAGGAGTAGAAAGGGGAAGTAAGACGAAAAGTATGGAACAGTCAAGGGACCAATAGAGCCTTTCACGGATTTTGGTTTACCTGAGGAAAATCATTTTCCTTCATTTTCCTTAGGAAAATGTTTTGGTTCTTGGGTTCTTGGGCTCTAGGAAAACTGAAAACGAGTTCAAGAACCCAAGAACCAAGACATTTTCCCAAGGAAAATGATTTTCCTCAGGTAAACCAAAATCCGTGAAAGGCTCTAATGTGTCACACGTGAAGAAAACAATCGTTCACATGAAATGAGACTGCGAGTACCCCATAGTTCAGAAGTGGTATTGTTGGCACGCATGTATCACATACAGACTCATTAAATACTTCCCGTATATCTTTGTCACTAAATTCTAATTGTTTATAAACTTACCGCCGCGGCCGGTGCCCTGCACGCACCGGTAATTCATGTCACCCACCTAAACAAGGCCGCAAAGAACAAGGCCACATGCATTATTTAAAACAAGCACTGAGTTCAGATGAAGAAGGCAAGTATGCGTGTAGACGCTGAACCAGAACCTCTTTGCGGACAGAAAGTGAGGAAAAGAGAGCAAGAGTGAAAGCAAGTGCTGAGCCAAGAGAGCGCGCATAAGCACATTACTTGAGCAATTTGCGTTATCCCACCTCCGCAAGAATCCTACTGTTCTCGGACCACCATCCACCACACCCACAAACCAAAGATCGACTCACAACTTTAACCTCTTGACTTCATACCCAAATGATGTGGTGCACGCATTGCGCTAGGTCAACGTCGTCTTCGCCTAATTTGCTGCCCAGGCCAAAGCTCAGTTCTCGATACTGCGCGCGCCGCTCTTCAAATTTGTTGGCCGCCTGTAAAAATGAACAAAAACCAAACAACCATCACACACATGAGTGTATACCCTAAAGAATGAGAGAAGGATCTGGCTTAGATTTCACCTATGCCTTGTAGACCAATAAGATGAAATTGGGTTGTCCAAAAACTCCAATTTCAGAAGAAAAAAAAACACGCGCCAGCTTCAACAGCATCAATAACCTGCATACCTCGAGATGGCAAGACACCAACGCCACGGACTGGCCGTCCAGCGAAAGGCAGCACGCAGCTCCCCCTTTGGACGTCAAAACTGCCGTAGCGCACGTGGCAACTTTGAGGATTTTGATGCGGCCGCACGCCACCAGCGAGTCCCGCGCGTACACCGCCAAACCCGTGAATTTAGGGTGCAAAATCGACCCGTCCCCGCGCCCGTAAATGTAGTCGTTTCGCCGCCCACTGCTGTCCGCGTCACCGCCGCCGCTACTGCCATTGATAGCGGCCTCTGAGCTGTCAGGGAAATTCCCACCACTGGCGTCCGATCGATGACCATCCGATCGATGACCATGCCCTGCCAAATCTAGGCGTGATATTCCATCCACCTGCGCAAGCATGCCGTTGAGTACAGATCAAGCCACGCTACTGGGTGCAAACAGGCAGCAACGCCGCCACAGTGGCGTAGAACAAAACACTTTGCTTAGAAGGGGGTGCGCTAAAATCATCCGTGGTGCTACTTCTAGTCATGATCTATTCGCACCATCATGTTGAGACGTTGTTCAAACGCATCGAAGACGTCGTCGCTCGCAGCTTCCTGCACGCCCACCACGTACAAGTCATAGCCTGGGGGCACAAACTCTTTCAGGTGACGTGGCGCTTTTCCCCGCGCTTTCTCAAACGGTTCGGCTGCGCCTAGGTTCCAAGTAATAACCCTAGGGGAAAAACAAATGGGCCGATGTGTCAGACAAAGGATTTACGTGGATGGCGTCTTGTATGATGGTGCTTTTATCATCAACTGCGATATTAAAGAAACACATGTTTGTACCATATCTTGATATCTGGACAGGCAACTCGAGCGGCCTCAAGTGAAATATAGTTTGCGTTGATGAGAGCTTCCAACGCTTCTATATCCGCGCGTGGAGATGCCATGGCCGAGAAGCACAAATCAGTCAAATCACAACTCAGAGAAAGACATTCATCGCCCTAATATTTTATTCTACTAATATTCCATCGTTCCGCCAACAACACCCGAGAACGAGAGCATGCTGGAAAATGCTACACTGTAGCTAGAAGCACGCTCAAAAAAGCTAACGTAACACAAGCTGAATAAGCATGGTGCAGTAATGGAGTGCTTTCATGTGTTTATCAGCTACTGTGCTGCAAAGACGCACCACCGATACTGACTTTTTCGACGAGTGTGTGCGTGAGCCAGGAGCTCTCAAGGTTTCAAGCTCATGACTAGCTTAAGCACGTTGGGCTCTGCGATCTGATCATTTTTGTGTTGTTGGGTTGGTCTTCGAGCGCATCCACGCTGCGAATTCTTGAAATGGTATAAATGGCTCCATCGCGGCGGCCGCAAGCGCGGGCTGAAGCTAAAGTATTGCATGAGAGTAATCCACTTTTAGTGTTTCCGATGAAATCAAAGCCCTCAACAGACTTCGCGTCTTCAGTATCTCACCCGGTGGCTGGCAAGATCAGTTCAAGAGACATCATATCAAGTTCCTACAGTAATGTAGCTGCTAATTTTCCTTCATCGACGTTGAGGAGGAAGCGGCCACAATGGAAACCTCGGCCTAAGATGCCACCTCAAGCGGTTGAAGGATGCCCTATCTTTGACGGTATTGTACATAGCGTGCAGTGGGAAAAAGTGTTATGGAAAAGACAGGGATACCAAGACAACTTCGTGCCGATGTCATTTCTTGAAAGTTTGATTGATTCGAGTGAACCTGAAAAGGCGAAAACTGTTTCAATTTGGCACGTAGCGTCCACTTCTATGGTTATGGCTCAAAATTTATCGTTAATGGTGCTCCAGGGATTACTAGTGGCGATGTCCAAGGATAGTGCAGCCGCTGGCATGAGTACCACCGTATTGGATGTCACGTTTACCCGTGCTGCGGCAGCCACATTGGTTCTCCTAGGGTTCTCCATATGGCTGTACTGCGGACGTCCAATTGGCCCAATACTGAGGTCACATTCTCTACGCAACCTTTGTTGGCTTCCTGCGATTGCAGTCCGAATGCTAGCTCACATTCAGAACGTCTCGATTATATCTCAAGGCACAAGTTACATTTGCGCTTTGTTGTTGGCAGTAATTCACTTTGCCTCCTTCAACTACTCCGATTTTAGCTGCTCAAGCGATGGCATAGATTATAAAAATACGAATCCGCTGTACCTTTCCTCTTCGCATGCTGCCATTGGCGTGATACTGGCTCTACACCCGAATTCCAGCCAGCAATTTGACTTCCAGCTATACCTAATTGCATTCATTTTGTTTGCAGTTAGCCCCAGATTACGTCTATCTATAGCTCAGGGATCTTTGACGGGGCATGCTACGCTTACGGCGCTCATTGTTCTCACGCCTTTATGCGCCCTTTCTGTTGGTGCTGCTGGTGGAAACTCTCGATGTGGTGTGGGCCTCGCCGCATTCGTCGCTGTGCTGATAATAGTGTGCTGCATTGGACCTTGGGGTTACGTCTGGGCGCATCGCTACAAAATTCGGCACAATGGCCCGTGGGAAATTGCTAAAGTTGAGCACGAACACCCTTCGTTGATGTGACGCTTACGCGAAAGGTGCCTTTTGATGAGAACTCTTACAAAATCAGGTGAGGTATCAGTAATCAATTGGAAATTTATTGATGGGGTACTTGTTATAAGTGAGCCACCAAATGACCGACCACATCTCTAGGTAACAACTTTCGCCTTTGATCAACAAAATATATCAGAAGTCTTAATCTGAAGGTCTGAAGGTTTAGGTGCTCTTCTCTTGCCGGTTCCCGGTATCCACAAGGGCCAAGAGCAGCGTTGGTATGAGAGACAGCCCTGTAGGACTCCATAACCATTTCGGCATACGAAATAGCAGAAGTAAATTGGGATTGGGATTGGGCGATTCTTGATATGAGTTGAGTTTGAATTCTGAAATAAGGTGTAAGGTGGCTCTATGCCATATACGCACATACGGCAGACGGCCATCCGGCCAGACGGCGCTAGATAACAGTTCAACGTTAAACGACATACTGCATAATACTTTTATAGGCACGGCGCTTGAAATAGAAGCAGGAAGTGCTCGAGTTTTTCTTTGATATGGGCGGAACCAGAAATTTGTTATCTATATGTCTAAAATGGTTAATGTACTGTTCTCTCGGATGCTAAACCAAATGAAGCCGCATTGCTTTCTTAGAAAGCTTTAAATCGGTGGCCCGTCTTGCGAGCGTGCTTGCTCTGGCCACTTTTATGGCATTTGGCGCACAGGTCGTAATCAAAGCAGCTGAGGCAACTATATCCTGCTGTTAGCGTATCCCCGCACTCGTCGCAATTCACAACTTCAATGCTACCGCTGCTGCTGCTGCTGTGTTCCACAGAGTTGGCCAATTGACTGGAAGAGTCGTCAACTTGTGAAGTGCCCAAGCGCCACATGCGCTCACCAGCAGGCCTTGGAAGTGCCAACGTAGTGGACGAAGGTGCCGCAGCTGCATCTGTTGCTAATGTATCTTCATTACTCGATTGAGGGCATGGGACATTGCTGCCATTCTTTTTGTCGTTGCCATTGCCTACGCCAGTCACCGACTTCGCACTGTCAACTATTAATTCACCCGATGCCGTGTCTTCGTCGTGGACTGTCCACTCAAGCTTCGACTCGAGGTATGCGACCGCCTCATCACAGAGTCCAAGCAAGCAAGCATCAAAACCATTAGAAAGGTGGGGCAAAGGGGCTACAGGAGTTAAGTTGATGAGAACTTGAGGCACGGACGGCGGCAAGAACCCAACGACATGACTCATGGGCTGCACCTGAAAGAATGCACACGGGTAAGCGAGCAAAGGCAGTATTAGAGTGCGGCACAGGGAATATTACGCTGGCATAGAGAAAACGTTTGAAAGTATATCATCACTAGAGAAAATGCGTAGTCCATTCATAAGGCGCTCAGTTTTAAAAAAAACATAGGGTAGCCATTTTCGAAGAGCGAAAAGAGGCACCTGCAGTGATGTGCCCATCACGATCAAAAAGTCTGCCTTGTTGCGGTCGCTTTCCAGCGCTCGCTTCACGCTCGATCGCAGCGGTTCGCCAAAGAACGTCACGTCGGGCTTGAGCACCGCGTTGCAGTGCTCGCAGCGAGCTACTCGGCCAGCAGCGACCGCAGCCTGAAACGAAGACGACGACGACGACGAAGGCGAGGATGACGACGAAGGTGACGACGACGACGAAGGCGAGGATGACGACGAAGTTGACGAAGTTGACGAAGGAGCGTCGGGGTTGACAGGAAATTGTTTCTTGCAGCCGGTGCAACTGACCGTGGCGAGGCTTCCGTGGCACGAAATCAGCTTGGATGAGCTCACTCCAGCGCTCATTTCGAGGCCGTCGATGTTCTGAGAAGAGAGCACCAATGAAGGAGAAAAGAGAGGGGCATAATTTGAAAAAAATGCACTTAATGTTTGATGCTTGCGTATTTTTTTTGCGCTTAGATTGTCACATAGCCAAGAATGTAATAGAAAAGATATGCGCGCGCTGCGCGAGGCTGAGAACAGCCCTAAACAAAACGCGTACTTGTGTGTAAACGCGGCGCAGCTTTTTGCGCCGTTCGAGTTCAGCCAAAAAGCGGTGAGTTCGAGATGGTTGCACGCCTTGCGGGTAGAGCCGGTGCGCAAACGTGTAAAACGGCGATGGGTCCTCGCGAAAGGTCTCCAGGTCAAACAACATCTAATGAAAAGGAGGGCAAAACGAAGAGCAACATGTTAGCTACTTAGCTGACCAGGCGGAAATCTATGACTAACTTGTAGTTCTGTACGCCAAGGCGCAGGGCAAGAAAAATAGTGCTTATAGAATTTAACATAAATCACACCTGGGGATCGTCCAAACCAAGATCAAGCTCCTGCACGAGCGAGTAGATTCCATTGGACGACCGAAAGTCTGGAATACCGCAGGAAACGGAAATGCCAGCGCCGCAAAGAACCTTATAGAAAGCAGGAATGAAGAACGCACTTAGCAGAGTTGTCACCAAGTTACTTTCGACAACTTCCGATATTGTCATTCTTAGGTTTAGAGATGCCCACTCCACCTTACCACGACATTTTTGGCACGTTGGAGTTGCTCAACGACATCGTCGAGAGAGGTGCACGATGCGATTTGCTGGCGGGGTTCGCTTTCTGCTTCCGAGCCCCCCTGTGGTTCAGGAAGCTTGCGCTTGGGCATTATAACAAGATCTCTCACGTAGAATTTCTACTGCTGACTCATCGATAAATGGATCTCAGAGAAGAGTTGAGCAGAACACCACGATCATGTGATTGGGAATTGGGATACCATTTCTTACAGAATACTTTACTCCCCTAAACTATGTAGCTAAGCGTAAGCAACAATTTCTACTCAGTTTCAGGAATATTTGACTGCAAGCCTCTCGCGAACTAGCCATCAATGGTTACAACTGACTGCAAATCATTGCGCCCCACCTCCCATTTCTCGGCTAGAAATCCGAAATGCCAGCAGTTACAAAAGTGGAAATGTTCCCTAATGTGATATATGCACGAGTACACTGACCAGAAACCAACCAGAAACCAAAAAGACTCGTTGCAAAAATGGCGGTGAATTCCCAGGCTACATTCCTAGGCTATTTTTCCATCCAAAACTATACTCTGGTGGAGCTCACTCGTCCTGCACTTTTCAATTCAACATAGGTGAAGCCAAAGCGCATCAAAATATTGTCGCTAGGCCCGCCAAGCTCGGGCAAGTCTTGCCTTATAAAGCGCTTTTGTGAAAACCGTTTCGTGACCAAGTGAGTAATATGTTGGCACTAGATAAAGCTCGGGAACAGAATCAAATCGATTGAGCTGCTAAAGGTTATCTTGCTTTATGTGTGGTATCGGGGTTCAAGGTACATTGCCACTATTGGCGTGGATTACGGAGTGAAGCCTCATACTGTTGGAGGCCAATCAGTGCGTGTCAACTTCTGGGATCTGAGCGGCCATGCTGAGTTTGCAGAAGTGCGCGAAGAGTTCTATAAAGACACGCAAGGACTTGTCTTAGTCTTTGACGTGGGAAATGCTGCTTCCTTTCAGGCTTTGGATGCTTTTATGGCAGAAGCCAAAGCTAACGGCTACCCTACTGGTCCCGTGCCTGGAGCCCTGTGCGCCAACAAGTGCGACACAAGGCGAACAGTGAGCGAAGCAGAAGGTAGAGACTTTGCCAGAAAACACGGCTTGGGTTACTTCGAGACTTCCGCTGCCACGGGCGCGCTCGTGAACGAAATGTTTGAGTACGTCTTCAATGAAGTGGCTAAAAGATGACGAGAGACGGCTCTGAAATGAGCCAGAGATGAATGTTCTGCTGACGGCTGACGCTTGCTACGTGTCAACGTGATTTAGGGTGCTGCAGTAAAGGCTTGTTGTGCATAAACAGGAAGCGTGTGATGGCTTAATGCCAAATGGTTCTTAGACTGCCTTTGTACATAATTATTAACCCGAGTACCTAGCTAAGGATATATTATGGATATATCTTAAACATATAACTTATTCGCTTCAATTTTTCACTTATTCGCATGGCTGTGCCACGAATTTCAGCGCAGCCGGCCACGAACTCGGATTTCCTTTTTGAAGCAGCTCGTAGCTCTCGCTGGATATCAATCACTTCCCAATAGAATTACTACGATATATGACATTAAATTGCTAGTTGCTGAATTTTACTACAACTACAATCAAACAATTTGTTGTTCAGCCGTATCCCTTCGGCATGCCGTGAATTCAATGCTATCCTGAAAAAAAAGAAAAAGAGGGAGCTGATTTTTTAGATGAGGTAATTTGATTTAAATATTTGCGGCGAGCTTCTTGCACGACGCAAAGCTATTCACAGCTGCGTCAACGCGAAAGAGCGGAGCTTTGCGCCCCGTCTTCTCGTCGTCTGCGATGGCTTCTGCTACCTTCGCGCGCACCGTAAAGTCCAATTCCGCGCCATCGTCCCTGTCCGCGTTGACGAGCAGCAAGGTCGGAATGCCGAAGCGCTTTTCAGCGTCACTCGGTTGGCTCCCGTCGCCCAGGACGGCGCGTTCTGCTTTACCTGCCCAGCAACCATACCTATAACATTTTCCGGTGCACCAGTCAAGCTACAATAACGCTAAGCTAGTTCTAGGCTGAATGGGAAGCAGTGCCTCGATAGCATTAAGGGTTTGGTACCATCTATATACCTCAATGTGTCAAAATGTACCTTTTCTTTAGGTCCCATCTTGATGAGTCATCGAACGGTACCATGAACCAATCGCCATGATCTTCGGCGAAATACGCTTGAGCATCCTTAGCGGTTTCATCCGAAGGCACAAACACAACCACCACCTTTTCACCTGCATTTTTCCAAATAGTCATTGAGAAAGGTGCATTCAAATACTTTAAGGCTACCTATGAATGGCGTTTCACCAGTCAGCGAAACTTCAAGTGTTGACGCCTATCGAGTAAGTACCTTTGCGGTTCGCTCGAGCAATGAACTCCTTAAGCACCGGCGTGAATTGGCGGCAGGGTGGACACCACTTAGCACTAAGGGGAGACACAAGGAAGGCGGGTAAAAACTGTAGCAACTCATTCTAGTCGCACGAGTCAATGGTTGAAGAACTGTTGAAAACAAGACAGGTCAAATATTAGTAGGTGTGTAAGCGCACACCTAAAATAGAGCAGAACGTGCTTTCCCGCGAGAGCCTCACGCGAGTCAACCAGCTTGCCAGCCTGGTTTTGCAGACGAGTTGGGAAGACAGCGGGCACGCCATCTTCGCACTTGGCTAACGATTTCTCTGCAGCTAGTCCACACGAAAGTGCCGGGACTACAGTCTTCAGCACAGGGAGCAAGCGTCTGAACATTGAAGGTAGCGATGAAGCAGTGCAGCCGGCTAGTAGCTGACAGGTAGCAGTTGGAACTTAAGGCAGACAGGGTGTTTCGGCGTCTTTGTCTACAATCGTCGACTAGCTTAGTATTGTGGCGGAGAAGGTGGAGGTGGAGATGATAGTGTTGATCGAGTAGAAAAGCATGACGACGAATATTATGATGACGACAACACGACAACATGACGACATGACTGACGACGAGAGCACAGTAGACAAGAGAGTACAGGGGGTTCGCTTTCTGGTAAATCGGTTAGATACGAGCTCACACAAAACAAAACAAAAATGGCTTCAGGTTCGTTTCGTATGCTTCTTAGTCACGGTTTTACCACTCGACGCGACCTGTACCCGAACACCTACTGAATACAACTGCTTCTTTTCAAACAGATTTACCTGATTGGGCTCGTGGCGATGCCGCGGCACCTTCTCAACCTACCCAAAACGCATCGGCTCCGTCCGAAGGTAAATAGTCCTCTTACCCTCCTCAGCTTCTGGCTGGTTCTGGTACAGCTTCGTGCATCACTCTATATGGCGTGCGTGTTTCAATTGTAGAGTACGGAAGCGACGATGTTGAGGAAGGGAGCGGTCAGCTAGCGCCCAATGATCCAGCCGCTTTACCTGACGCACCTGCCTGGTTGACTGGAACTGAGGCTGACGACAACTTTGCAGAAGAGGGTTCAAACTACGAAGCTTCCGCTAGGGAAGCGCCTGAAGCTCCCCGCTACCAGCCAGCATGGTCTAAGCCTGGCGCTGCGTCTGCTCCTTCACGGCCGCCACCCCGGCAAGCGAGTTCCTCTCGTGAACACTTCGCTTCGCACGAACCCAATCGAAATGCGAGCAGCAGCAATGAGGGCATCGGCGCCTGCTGTCGAAAAACGTTTTGCTCGTTCCGAACGATGCTTGTGCCCTGCTTGACCGCTGCTTTTGTCGTGTCGCTGTACACTTTCGTGGTTCGGCTGATTTTGAACTGTACTTGGGAAGTCGGGTGGACCGAGTTCGCTTCCCTGCTGCAGGTTTTCGTGAGCGGAGCTTTGGTCTATGGTGTCATTGCCGGCAAATCGTGGCTCTGCGCTGGCTTTCTAGCCTCCTTGCTTTTTGCGTTGTGCAATGCTGTGCTTTCATTCACTGAAGGCTTGGGTGAAGACTGCGACCGCAATGGTGACGCGGATGCAGGTGGGGTGCCACTGCCGTGGTGGACTCTTCCCACAGCTGACGCTCTCGGTTGCGTTCTCTGGCTAGCGTGCGCTAAGATGCTTCATCGCGGAATGTATGAAGGCGAGCCGAATGATAACGACGCCAGTGAAAGAAGAGCTCCACTCCTTCGAAACAAGTAATTGGGGGAATTAGTCCCATCACGCATTGCCCATTCCTTTTTATCGACACAGGCCCCGAAGGGCCGGAATTAGAAGGCTAGCACAAAGGAATTCAACGAGTGTTTGCCTTAAGGACCCCTATGGAGAAAACCCCAACAACTTTCTTGATAGCTGCGATGAGGGCCAATAGACCCCACCAACCGGAATTCTCCGGAATTGAAGCCTGAGAGACGAGGAATTTTTATGAAATATGAAGGACATACCTTCTACTGCTACTGCTACCTGCTTGATGGGAATCAAATAATATTCGGATTATATAAATCCAGAGATGTTCTAAACAGCTTTTGTTTTATCCGAGGTTGTGTTTCTGATTCAATTTCCAGCCGGCCCCTCGATAACTCTGGTTTATTTCTTTTGACCTTTTAATGCCGAATTGTAAGTAGGGTGATGATAAATCTTTATCTTTTACTCTTTAACTCGAGGCGCAACAACGAAAATCGCATCGACGAGTGTCAGTGTAACCCATTCGAGTCCATCATCTCAAAAGAGATGGTGCTGGTGTTAGAAGGGAACCCCAAAAAGCGGGATAATCGCCCGAAATGCTTTGGAGTCATTTCGTCTGCCAATGGTTGGAAATCCGTGGTCCACTCGTGGCCATCGGTGCATCGGTGCTGTAAATTTGGCCTACTCTGCAAGAACGCACGCCGAAATTTCGATCCGTTGAACTGCCCAATCCAGCTTGGCCAAGTACCCCAAGCTGAAGTTGCCAGCCACCACCTTACGAGGCGTCTGTGATGAGCTGCTCATCGCACGCAGGCAGCAAGGAGTCGTCTAAGAAGAGGTCGGAGACGCCGCCCATCATGTTTGCGCCGTCGCCTTCCAGGTTGAAGACAAGCCCACTCGAGTGTGCGCGTCGCGCCCCTTGGCCGTTGGCCCCAAAGCCAACGTTGCCACTAGCTCCGTGGCGAGGTGGCGGCGAGAGGCCGCTTCCGATGGGAGACAGCGTGAAGCACGAGCCGCCGGGGGTGGCGGGCGTGAAAGAGCCTCGGAGCGCGGCAGAGTTGGCCGTGGACGACGCAAGCGGTGCCCCCATAGGCCCACCGATACGCGTGGGCGGCGTCGAAGGTCTCGGAGGGAGGTCAGCCCCGAGCTCAGTTCCTTCGCTTTCGTCTTCACCTTCTTTCTCGCCGCCGTTTTTGCCTCCTTTGGTTTCTCCTGGCGTTTGCTCAGCCATGGCTTCCGTGAGCAGCACTTCTTGCGTGGGCATGCAGCTGCTGTTCGACTGCGTGAGTGGTTGCGGTGGCGGAATCCTGCTCTCGGGGCTGACTGGTTCCTGTGGGTGCGATTGCGACAACAATAAGCCTTGCGGAGATGGGCTCGAGGAGCGAATGCCCGAAGCTCGGCTGCTCGGCCGCGTGCGTGCGCGCAACCCCACTGGCCGAATGCTCTCCACGGTGTCCCCGTTGCCAGTGCTGTTAGCGCTGGTGCTGTCGAGGTCGTGGTCACCGCTCCGAAGAAAGTTGCTGTTGCTGCTGTTGCTGTGGTTTGCGTCAGGCTCGCGAGAAGTGCCGTTGAGCTGCACGGGCGAGAACGGAGTCGGACTTGCACCAGCTGAACGACGGCCCCCAGCGGCACGGCTCGACGGCCGGTTGCTGTTGCTGTTGTTGGCACTCAAACCGTTGGAAGACTCCAAGAGGCAGGCCCCGAGCGCGAGCGACGTCAAGCTGCGCGCAGAGTCTTCTTCCGACCATCCGGAATGGTGAAAGCTGCTTTCAGTCAGGCTGCCACCGTTGAGGCTGCTGCCGTGGTGTAAACCGTTCGCTGTGATATGGTGGCCGTTGGTGTCATCGTCGTCGTCGTCGTCGTGGCTGCTGCCAAGGCT
>Ga0307982_1000215_pt1 | contig 44049 bp, 42 predicted proteins | sample OrgLakmetagen989_FD_201847 | JGI IMG/M metagenome (GOLD analysis project Ga0307982, IMG submission 201847) | Saline water microbial communities from Organic Lake, Antarctica - #989 | ecosystem: Environmental > Aquatic > Non-marine Saline and Alkaline > Saline | place: Antarctica: Organic Lake... | reverse complement strand
CTAAACTACTCCCCCTTTGCTCGCGCTGGGGTGAACATGCGCATCCAGAATCTTGCACAGGGAATAGTGCAGTGTGACCTTCTCAACACTTGACAGAGCCGCAAGCGCCGTCAACGCCGCTTGGTGTGCCGGTTCACACGTCACCTCAGCACCAGCTTCGCAAACATTTTTCAGGCACGTAGACAGCAGATCTACCAGTTTGCTATTGGAGAGTCCATACACGCGCAGCAGCTTTTCCAGGGGCACACACACCACATCCAACATCCCATCTTGCAGTGCCCTGCCAGTGTCATGTACAGCACGAGCCGCATGTTCTCGTTGCATCCACAGCTCCTCGCGTGGCCCATGCAGCATCACAAATGCATTTGGGATGCGAGTCAGAAACCGACCACCCGCACACAGCTCCACGCCTGATCCGTTGCCCACAAGCTTTGCAAACTTCTTGAACCTTGCATTTTTCAGTACATCTTTCTTTGTGTTATCCTCCAACTCCAGGAGGCGCTCGACGCTCATGGTGCTGAATTTCACCAACACCGCCTTTACAATCGTCTCGGAGGCTTGGAATTTCATTTGGACAGAACGCTTCGGGTGATACACTGTGGACACCTCGATGAGCAGGGACGGGTCCCTGGAGTACCCGTCCCTGGAGTCTTCTCGCTCTACAAACACCTTCAGTGTCTTAGGCACACTGATTGCAGTGGGGGCATCACCGGCGCCTGCTGCGCACGCTGCAGGTACAGCTGCGCTAGCACCTGGAAAGTCTGCAATGGGTAACTAGTGACCAGCACGAAGTCCCCACCACAAAGGCAGCATAGAGTATACATACTCATACCAGCAGAGGTGCCGCGATTGAATATTCGCACAGCCGTATACAGGCAAATCAAGCAGGCAGATGCGGAACTTGATTCTAACGTCAGCTTATCCCTTTTTCCCAAGCCGGCGCCGCATGCACGTGGCAGCCACAATAATACTAATACCGCACAGCCCGCTCATTGCGTATATCAGCTCCATCTGTACGAAAGTGAGTCCTGGCCGACCAGCCGTGTGGAGAGCAGGGCACAGCCCACACGATAGTGTGTGGTGGGTACTGCATGGGTCTTCACACGTTGAGACCTTGACAACAAAAGACAAGCCCAGGTGCCAAGACAGGAGTTTTGGATCGCAATTCTTATGCAATTCTACGCAGGTTTTGTGCAGTGCACTATAAGTGGCAAGGGACTTGTGCACGAGAGCACGGTCTCAGATCAGAGCATGCATAACGACAACAAGTCCAGCGCGTGGGAGCCACAGACTGAGCAGGTCACACGCTCGCACGAACAAATTGTCACAGTATGGGGCAGGAAACCCTCCTCCTGTTGTCCCGGAGCTGATCACAATTTTGACGATTGGTGAGACATGTGAAAATCACGCACACCCGTGTCGCAAGCGACCCAGGTGCTGTGGACGTTGACTTCCACCAATGAAGACATCGACAGCACAAGCGTTCGTGAATGCAGCTGGGGTGATCATGATTCAAAGTGGGCTCCATTGACTGGAGCACGTTGTTCGAGACAAGCCTGCAATACAGGAAATGCTGAAAACCGCTTATCGCGAGGTTCTTATCCTGGGCTTGGTAGCGATTGTGGTATTTTTGTTCGAAATATCTGGTTCGGAGGCATTTGCAGCTGAAGGATCGGGTGGGTTGTAGGTCTTGTACAAGTGTGCTGGCGCATGGCTGCTGCGCAGGTCAGCTTTTTCCATCTGCTGGGCAAGAGACACGCAACTTCCCCGGCCTGCCGTCCATGGCGACGGGCGAGCAGATGAAGCCTCTGCACGCCAGCAACAACTAACCCTTTTTCTGGTGCAGCAGGCCTAGCTTGTTAGCACTTGCCTTACAAGCTGCGGTTCTTTCAGCAGCATTGTTAGCTGCCCTGGCTGTGCGTGTGCTTGTACCTGGGCAGGGGGGGGGGCGACCACATCCAAGATGACACCACCAATTTGGCTCTGCTAACTGCAGTCATCGCCTTGCTTGTATTTACCGTGTTAAGTTTGGTGCTGTCCCTGCAGTCCGTCATCCCCTCCTTCATCCTGTCCCTGCACATCGGCGACATCTTGGATGGGGCACTGGTGGAGGCCACGGTGCTGGCACAGCTGCAGGAGGAAATGGCAGCATCCCTGCACGAGTTCAGCCAAGAGCGGTAGTGGAGTAAAGCTAGCTCAATATTTCGTGTGGCAACCAACGACTTCTTGCAGCGTGACTTGGCAGACAGCCCACCGTCTCATCAGGATGCGCAAGATGACAGCAGGAGCTGCGAAGTGGGGCCTGCACCCGCCCATGTGACTGTGGTGTTCACGCAGGGATTGTTTGAGAAGGCGTCTGCGATGGATTATCTGTGGTGCAGTCACCACAAGACGACACCAAGGTGCCGCTGAGTGGCAGCCCCAAGCCGCTCGCTGCACATAGCTTGCACTTGCAAGAGAAGCCTGATGTGGGCCTGGAGGCACAGTCTGCTGCAGAGTTCAGTGCGCAGCCAGCGCCCGTGACTCAAGAATCCGGCCTCTCGGTGCGCCAGCAACGACTCCTGCAAATAGCGGCAGCCCTCGACACCAGCATGCCTGCACAGCCAGGATGCAGTCTCACATGGACGGGCACAGGTGCAACACCAGCGCACCGGGCAGCCAGCTCGCCCACTGCTCCCAGCACATACAGCAATCAACCCAATGCAGTGCAGCCAGGCCAGAAGGCACCAGGCACAGCTGGGGCAGAAGCCGCGCAGCGGGGCGTCCGCATCGAGTAAAGCGGCATCCCGGGATGGACGCAGGGCTGTGTGCATGCAGCTTCCACAGCCGCCCGCTCCCGGCACTGCGCGCTGTCGACGGATTCAACAAACTTGCTTCTGCTCGCACAATTCCTGGGCGTGTCGATTTTGACAGCAGATTGGCTAAACTACTCCCCCTTTGCTCGCGCTGGGGTGAACAACTTGCTGGGGGCCCTGACTCTTGGCAGCATACTGGAGACCATTCTCATTGCATGCAGCTCCAGGTGGTGCCCGTGGCCACAAGCCAGCACACAGCCAGCTTTTGCACAGCGAGCCTTTGTCCGTCACCAGCCTGCCTGGTGTATAACGTTTGACTAGATTCTTACATGGATTGTGTTCGCAGTAGTGCTCTCGGCCTTTTCAGAGCACATGGCTGCCACTGCAGGCGCCCCCCCCGGCTTGCTGGGTCTGACTACTGCCCAGCATTTGATCGCACCTGCTGGCTTGGTTCTTTTGCGGCTGCCACTCCGTGTCATTGCCCCTGATGTGATGACTCCTGTTCCAGATATGCATGCTGCTGCCTCAGAGCACTGACACCAACTGCCACTGGACACAGAGCCAGCGGGGGTTCAATTCCGTGTCAGGTGCAGGTTGCGTCTATGCCCGCTCACGGAAGCGCGCAGGGCTGAAGCGCAGGTCAGGTAGATGTCTTCACAGCGCCTGAGGGGGCTATGCTAGCCACTTGGTATGGGGTCGCGCAACATGAGGGGAGGACGATCGGTGATGGTGGATTGAGCCAGCACGCGTTGCAGCAACACCACGAAGCACTGGTGGCCTTGGTCGGCCCACCAGCAGCCCGCACTTGACGCACTGATGCCGAGCAAAGCCATCCGTGTATAAGCTGCAGTGCTTCGAAGTATGGCCCAGGGCTGCTATACAGCGCTGCAAAAGCGCTGTCGAGTAGAATGGCAGCACCCGTGGCTCTGAAGCAAGAGCAGGTAGCCAACACAGAAGCTACTGTTCACTACATGCTGCTCTACGATGCCTTGCTAGCACCCCCCTCTCCCTTGTCAACTGCCCCCCCCTCCCCCTCCTCCTGCATGAGGCCCTTTGCGGCCAGCATTTCCTTGAAGTGCCCCATCATGCGGCCCTCCCGGGCCACCTGCTCGTCGTAGTTGAACTGGGCCAGGGCGCGCTTCTCTTCTTCAGAGTACACTTGGTTTTCTTTCCGTAGTCGAACAGCGTTCATGCGTTTGTTGCGATTTCCACTCATGACATACCCCAGAGTCTCAAGACCGCCAATCTCCTCGCCACTCCATCCAACCTCACCACGGCGCGGCACACGCTTGCCAGCTTGCACAAACTGTGCAATAGCATCGCCCTCTCCGGGCCTCAGCCCCCCGCCATACCCACCAGAGGCCCGCCCGCCGCCAGCTCCGGCTGCCCCTGCCATGCCGGGCGGCAGCTGGGGGCCGGCTACACTGCCATCACTTGAATCGGAGTCAGATTCACCATCCACGCCTTCTTCGCGCTGCCCTTTCTGCTGGGCCTCCTGGGACGGGTAGGCAGATGAAGTGGGCTCGGCTGTCACTGTGGCTGCTGGTGAATCAGGGGCAGCCGGTGATATCTGCACCGGGCTCTTTGCCGCAGGTGCTGCAGACTCTGGCTGGAAGTCTCTCCGGCTTGCAGGCGAAACAGCTGTTGCACGCTTTGGTGATGGCGACCGGGGTGGTGGCGACGGGCTTCTGCCCCAGATGTTTGGGATCGGCGCCTGATGGGATCGCTGAGGCATTCGGCGAGGAGCCTGCCGGGGTTCACGCCCCCGGAAATGTTCACCATCTCGCCCGTCTTTATTTGTCCTTTGGTATGATTGGTACAACGAATCACGCTGCCCTGGAGGAGACCGGCTGCGGCCACGATGGTGCTGGCTCATGCTGCGTGGCAAATTCCGCGACTTTTCCCTGGAGTGCTACTTTGTGGGCAGGAGTGCAGCAATCACGCTATCTGAATTGATAGTAGGCTTTCAAGTACCAGGTTCTCGTGGCATGTCTTCAAAGTTGAATTACCGGGTACTAATGCAATGGTTTCGTGCAGTTCTGCACGTACAGTCGAAAGGTGGGCAAGGGGCTTCCGAGTTCTCGGCAAGCTTTGCCTCAGAGCAACCATCTTTTCGAAGTAGGAGAATGCACGGTAGATAAGAAGTGTTCCCCATACCAGCTGGCGCCTCTTGCAAGTTGTCGTGTTGGCTGCAGCAGACTTAGTAGTCTTGCTCGACTGGCAGCCACAGTGCGTATCGTCAATTGATTCTCCAAGTTGATTCTGAGTGCACAATATGCAAGTCGGACTGTAGGAGCAGCCATTTTGTTGTCATGAATAGCGTATGAGCTCATCATGGACAGGCGGACTCACGAGAAGGAGTCGATTCGAACTCGATGGCCAGCGCCAGCAGCACTGTCCTCGGCAATGGTGCGGTCACCGTCAACGCCACTCACTGGCCGAACAGAAGGTGTGTGCACCTGTGAGCCAGCAGACCCGATGCTATCTTCGGTGGTGGCGTCGTCCCGTTTGCTGGCCACCCGGATGCTCAGCGTGCCCTCCGCTGTCTGCATGTCCATGAAGGGCCCCGTGCTGCCCTTGCGCTCCAGGGGCGCACTGGCGGCCTCCATGCCCTCGGGCACAGGCGTGAACACAGATGTGATCAGGCGCTTACCAGTGACGGGGTCAATGACGTCGGCCTTGTTCACCGCGGAGTAGTTCCCCAGGAAGCTGCAGTAGTCACCAGCGAACTCCGTCTTGGACTTGGCCAGCAGCACGTACCGCTTTTCCGCAAATGGGTGCTTGGAGGAGACAGATGGCGTGTACAGTGAAGGGAAGGGCATGGTGGTCATCTCCGCCAGGCCCGCCTTGTCCGCGAACAGCGTGACGCTGAAGCGGGCTGGGCGGAACACCCCCAGCACGGCCCGCACCAGGGCGTTGAAGTTGCTCGTGCGGATGTTGGTCTCAAACGAAGCATATGAGCAGTGTGACTCGGGCGTCACGTGGATGGTCCAGTACGCTTCAAACAGCAGGCCGTTCATGCTGTACCCGCAGGGCTCGAAGAGGTAGTCCTGGATGACGCTACCTGGCATCAGGGTGCCGATGCCTGTTAGCTTGGTCACATCAGTGGCAGTGATTTTCGAGCCCTTGTAGTCTGATTGGAACATTGCGGCGACCTCCGGGTCAATGTCGTACATCATGATGTTGAGGGTGCGGTCAGTGCTGTCGCTGCTGGGTCGCTCGCAGTAATCAGCCACGAACACAAGCCAATGGTCAGCAGTGATTGGCCCCAAAATGTATGCTGAGCCTTCGGGATACAGATTTTGCAGATACTCGACCTCCTCGCCGATGCCTCGGTGGGGAAAGAGCTGCTCTGCTGGGAAGCTGTAATCCTTGCGAGAATAAGCCATCCACTCAACAGACATGCCCGCAGCAGCAGTGCGCTCCTGAACCAGTGGAAGCATTCGAAGTAGTGTTGTAGTTCCACATGTTTTTACAACCAGCTTATGCGGGTAGACGAACATGCTGCTCTCGCTCAAAACGTAGCTATGAAATTTCGAGTTCTTGACCACACTGAGCACGCCGCACTTTGCGGCAGCCAACATGACTTTCCATTCCTCTTCTGCGATGCAAAACAACCCGGTTGCACCACCTTGATCTGGTACAAAATCCAGTTCCAATACTTTCTCTGGGCCCTCAAAACCAGTCTGCGTCTTATCTGTAGCTGCCATTGTGCGGAAAATGACGTAGCGATTCGCTGTTGTGCGTTGTTTCAGCCAATGACATGTAGTCTTGCTTCCCGAAAATCGCCCAAAGGTGCCTGTTGTTATTTGCAGGTGTGGCTGCAATTCTCACGAGCGATTTTGCGTCGCCCCTATGGTGTTAGCGTTCAGCACAGCGTCAAGCGACCGTCGTGAAGGCTTGCTGCAGGTTCTAGTTTCTGCAGGCAGCAGATGAGGCTGCTACGTAGAGACGCAAAAATGTTCTTGAAAATACCAATTGCAACATTGATCATATGCAATTCCACCTCGCCACTAGGTTCTTCTGGAAGCCCCCCTTTATCCACGTCACACGCAAGGTCAAATCACGTCAGATATAAACCGTGGTCTGTGAGACCGCATCAATCACAGCACCACCCAGCCTAGCTGGATCAGTTGGAACATATTCCTTCCATCCATCATAAAGTTGCTGAGCACCGCACTCGCGTGCACGTGCCTAACAATGTCATCGTGGTCCTCCCCGAAAGCCGCCCCTGGGGCTTCCCAGCGAAGCGAAGCACGGTACTCCTGCAAAGCACCTTGGTCTTTTATTATTAACTTCCATCCGTGGCCTGGCCGCCATGCGCAACTATGACACACGGGGTTGTCGACCCCGAGCCGGCAAGGCCAGCGCTACATTCCCATGCCACAGAGCTGCACATCGCTGTGGACACATTGCATGGTGCTAGCCTGTGCAAGGCCTCGTTCCAGTACCCTGTGACACCTTTGTAGTGCTGAGGCAAGTTCGAGGCCAGCACAATAGACACAGGGTGGGAGGCTGAGATGGGGGCGCTGACCTCAGACAGCAGCGCCGGATGCGAATGTTGTGGAATTTTGATGCATGGTTGAATAGTCCAAATAAGATTGATGTGAGCATGCTGGTAACCTTCATTGTTTCCGTTGCCAACACCACCATCCACGTTTGTAGCAATGGCCGCTCGCGCTTTCAATGATCGCCCTGGCATTCACAGCAGCTTGATCGAATCAGCTCGCCGCAAAGGGAAGAACGTACGGCAACTGCGCCAAGATGCAGAGCAAGTTTTCTCCAAATTTGATGCTGATAGCTCGGGCTGCTTGTCAGAGCGAGAAATCAAGCAAGTGATCAAGCAGCTCACAGGCAAAGTCGCCACAGCTGAGCAAGTCTACTTCCTGAAGAAGGAGTTGGACGCTGACGGCAACAATATTATCACGCGGGAAGAGTTTGTGCTATGGTATGTTATTTTGTCACAGTTATTGGCGTGTCCTGAGAAGATGATATGCAACATTGTGTCGCGTTGGACCGATGTGCGGATTTTGTGGAGATCGCAAGTTGTCTGCGCGCAGGTACATCAAGTATGCCGTCGGTGAGCATGGGCAGACTCTGAACAGGCTGCTTGTTAAGGATCAAGTTGGACACCCACGCCCTAGTACATACCGTCTCCCACCTCCTGACAAAGCGTATGGTGTAAAGAACCCTGACGATGCCTTCGGAGCCCATGACGGTGAGTGCCGCCTTGCCCCGCGAGTGAATTCGCGAATAAAGCTCATTCTGCATCGCAGCTATCGCGTACTGGAATGCACCTAATGTCAAGCCGCAAAAAGGGCGGCCTGCAGGGCCTGATCTCACAAACCGTGTCTTCGGCGTCGTGAACGCTCGCACTGATGCCCCCATGAATAACATTGTAGGGAACGCGTTTGGGGCCAACCCCATCCGCGAGCCCACAATCCCAGCAGGCACACAGCATGCGCGTGACCTGGCACCAAAGCACTTCACGCCACTTGCTGAGAGCGGCGCCACCATCAGCAGCGCACTGCGCACGGCAGCGGCCAAGGAGCGCATTCGGGCCCAGCAGGACCACGGGCCGGGGTGGAAACTCAGCAAGTTTGGAAAGCGGGCAGAGGGAAAATTGGAGCGAACAAGTGTGAACCCTGCCGCTGTACATCCTGCATATGCTGAAATGAAGAGGCGGCGAGCGGAGCTGAAGGCAGCCACTGCCAAGGGCGGCCTCAAGTACGCAGACACAGTACGGTCGCGCCATGGCGAATCGGAGCAAAAAGAGATTCCGCACATGGACTTCAGTGGCGTGCAGCATGATAAGTAGTGGCTGCTGCGTTTCTTTGCGATTCGCGCTCTGAGCAGTTTTGGTGACTCCGCAGAGCTCAGTCAAGTGTGTACCATTTGAGCAATGCAAGGGGGGCGGCTGCACCTCGTAACAACAAATAAATGCATCTCAGTGTGCAAGTTTTTAACTCATTTCATCGAGGCACACGTTGTATTGAAACGCGCCTGCATCAGACTTTGTCAGCGCGCTGAAATATTTCTTCGGCGTGTTTTGCAAGACCATGGAGCCCCTGATCGTGTCAACACTTGACCTTCGCAGCGAAGCTACTCGCCGCAGCAATAGTCGAAGACGTGCACGGGCTGAAAACGGGCCCGGCCACAAAAGCAAGCCTTTAGAGCCGCCACGGCCAGCCTGGCGTCCAAACAGCAATGCCACTCAATCTCTTGTTTGCACGCCCAATGTTGCGACGGTGACACGCCATTCACACAGCACTGCATCTGAATGGGGATATTCGAGAAACCAGGTGGCTGGCAGCACGCTTGCCGTGATTGCTGCACTGGACAGCAGGCCCCAACACACTGTGGCTGACTCGCTGCAAAAACACAGTACGCAGTCACTCACCATACATGCACTCCATACGCGAGTCTCGCACTTGGAGCAGCAGCTGAAATCGGCTGTCTTGGACCTCACCCACGCCTGCGGAGCTGCAGACGATACCCAGGCTGCTGCTGAGCAGCTCTCGGTCTTCTCTGTGACATTCGGCGCAGGCAAGCTGGGTATGGTTGTCACACAGGATGCAAATCATCAGGTGGTTGTAACTGAATTGAAACATGATGCACATAGTAGGCGGCCTTTGCTCGCGCTGGCATCTGGGGCTATGCAGATCGGCGATGTTGTACTGGCTCTAAATGGGGAGCCTCTGGGGCTACTGGGCAGCCTACACCAAGTATCCAACACCTTCAGCCAGGCACGCAGGCCACTCACTCTGCTTATAAGACGAAACACGCCACTTCACGTGCACCTATGACGTGCTCAGGCATCAGGAAAGGCCGTCTCAACATCACCATCATCGTCTACAAAGGGTGCACCGTCGACCATTTCGCCGTACTGATAGTTGGGAGGCACAAGAGGGCTGGGAAGAGCAATGCCTGCAGCTTCGTAGAGTGACAACATAGCCTCTGCAGTGTCATCGTCTTCGTTCGCAGCAATAGTTTGAATGGGGTACATGCCCAGTTTGTTCTTAATGTCAATCTTCGACCCACATGCAAGCAATGTAGCAGCACATTCAGCACTTTCGCATGCATGCAATGGTGTGTCGCCTTCACCTGCGCATATTGGTGGTCAATTGGAATTTCACTCTGCATTGCGGAAAATGCCTCACTATCAACAGCATTTGGGTTTGCCCCGCTCTGCAGAAGCCATTTCAATACTTCTGTCTCCCCGTAGCTTGCCGCAGCATGTCTGCAGAGTACGAATCGGCTTGTTGATGAGTTGCCAATGTAACTTGCTTGTGCGTTCCTCACAAAGCCGTGTACCCGTGCTCATCTGCAGCATCGACCGAAACTCCAGATCCAACAAACTGCTGCACAATCTGCAAAAGACCATCGCCGGCAGCAATTTGAATGGAAGCAGGTGCCTCTTTGTCCGCGGCCTGTGCGCTACCAAATGTGATTTCTGCTGCCATATTGTAAAGGAGCTAGCTCTCAAGATATTTCCGCGCGCCCAATATGCGAGCCAAGCACACTTGGACGGAGCTGGCACTGTGATGAGGCAAGTGGTTGTATGAAGTTCGAAATTGAGCAGCAGCGGCGTATTTGCCCGTGCCACTGCTGCTTGGGGAAGGGTCTGGCCCCCTGCTCCAAACAACTAAACTAGCGTGGCCAGATTGCTTCTTCTTCTGCAGTTAGAGATGCAAAGACGTCAAATACCATACTGAAATATGATTTTTCGGTATATTGTTTGGTCTTTTGCAAGTTCAAGCCTCTGTTTGGGTTCACAGCCTGGCTTGCTTTTGCATCAAGCATGGCAGCAATGTCGTCGTGGAGTACTGCCGCGCTCGAAGATTACCTAGTGCGAGCCCTGCCAGGATTCTGTGGGCCATTGCAGGTGCATGCATTTTCGTATGGGCAAAGCAATCCCACCTTTAAATTGAAGTCGCCGACAGGCTCCCTTGTGCTGCGAAAGCAGCCCAGCGGCAAACTGGCACACTCTGCACATGCGATTGACCGCGAATTCACTGTGCTTCAGGCCCTGCAGGGCAGCGCCGTCCCTGTTCCCGCTGTGCACTTGTACTGTGCTGATAGAAGTGTGATCGGGACACCCTTTTACATCATGACGTTCGTGGAGGGGCGCATCTTCACAGACCCCGCGCTGCCGCACTTGTCCTCGAAGGCGAGGCACTGTGTATACGCAGAGGCCATCAAGGTCCTGCTGGCAATACACGCGGTGGACATCAAATCCAGTGGTGTGCAAGTGCTCAGTTCATCTGGGGGTCGCGGGTTTTACCCCCGTCAGCTGCGCCGCCTCACATCAGTTGCCCAGCAGCAGGCAGCGGCCGCTGGGGACATTCCAAACCTGCTGGAGCTCAGCACTGAACTGGCAGCATATTGCCCTCCAGGTATTGTTTGAGTGCTGCCGTCCTGTGACTGCGCCTGCTCTCAGCCCCGTGTGCGCAGATGCCTTGTCCCTGGTGCACGGAGACTTCAAGCTGGACAACCTCATGTTCCACCCCACGGAACACCGTATTGTAGCAGTGCTGGATTGGGAACTAACGACTCTAGGTATGCCGTCCCTGTTGCTCGGTCGTTTATGCAGCCATGGCTGTATGGTACTATTGCGCAGGACACCCGTTGAGTGACCTGGCCAATATGTGTGGAAGCTACTACATGCCTGCTGCTGTAGGAGGTGACCAGCGCCCAGCACACCTATGTGGCTTGATGGGGCTTGATTTAGGACAGCTGGGTCTACCCGATGAGCAGTCCCTGGTGCTCATGTACACATCGGGCAGCCCCTTGCCCCTGCACGTGCGCATGCAGCCCGGCGCCCCCGGCAGCAGCAGTGCCCAGGCAGCGCAAGCAGGCGAGCAAGGCCTGCCCTGGGCGTTTTTTATGGCCATGTACTTCTTCAAGTACGCTGTCATCGCGCAGGGGGTGGCTGCACGAGCTGCCTCCGGGAATGCCACGTCGGCCTCGGCGCCCCTGGCCAAACGCTACATCCCCCTGCTGGCAAGCATGTGCCGAGGAAAGCTGCAAGAACTGCAGACAGCACCCATTTCATTCAATCCTAAGCTGTGAGCATCACTGCCCGACTGCTTCGCTTGGGCCGGTGCCTGCTCCCGGCATGTCCCCGGCGGTCTCAGCGGCAGGGGCCTCCTCTGCGTCCGCCACCGCCGCAGCCGCCTGCAGGTCCTCATCTGTGGGGGCAAAATCACGCCAGGTGGGCTCCTCCTCGGCTTCGTCCTCGTCCTCTGCGCCGTCCTCGTCGGTTTCATCCATGGGGCCCAGGGCAAAGCTGCCAGCCTCCGCTACCCCAGCCAGCGCCTCCGCCTGCTCGCTGCCCACGAAGTTCCCATTCACCGCCAACAGCTGGAAGTTGGGCAGTTGTGCTGCTGCTTCCGCCAGCAGCACCAGGGCTTTGCCGTATGTGAAGGTCTCGTTGAGGTGCACCTGCTTCAGGGTGCCAGCGAAGGCGCCCTCTGCCCGTGCCTCCAGGGCGGATGTCAGCTCTGCGGCTCCAGCAGCATACAACTCGTTGCCGTCCATTATAATGGTTTCCAGGGAGGGCAAGCGTGCCACCAGTGCCGCCACCGCCGGCATGGAATCGCTGTCCAGCTCATTGAAGGAGATGTCCAGATGCCGCAGGGTCATGCCGGCGCCCACGCCGCACTGCACGCCAGCCAGCAGCTTAGAGGCAATGGCAAGCAAGCCCTCATTCTCCAAGGTGATGTCTCCCAGCTTCAAGGTGTCCAGGTGGCTCTGCTGCAGCAGGCCGCCCGCCAGCGCCACCCCACACTCGTGCCCGAAGGTGTTGTCAGACAGGTCCACGCTGCGCAGCTGCTTGGCCGTGGCCAGTGCATGCCCAAGGGCCTCGCCCCCCTCCCTGTCCCCGCGCGTGCTGGCGAATCGCACATGCTGCATGGCGGGGGAGGCCAGCACGATGTCGCCCGCGGCAGCAGCGCCGCCGCCGCCAGCCATGTTGTTGAAGAACTCGATGCTCGTCAAGTGCGTGGGCGCCTTGGCTGTGACAAATTCACACACTGAGCGCACAGCTTCTGAGCTCATACCACAGTCATTGAAGGCCAGGCGGTGAAGGCTGGTGCACGCCTGCAGTAGGGGTGTCAGCGATGCCACGCCCTTGGCTCCCACAGCGTTGTCGCTCAAATTCAGGTCAAACAAAGTCTTGGTCTTCAGAACAGCACCCAATGTCTCGAATGTTTTCAGCCCTTCTGCCTCGGGGCGAGAAGCGATGGTGTTCGCCAAGTTTGCCCGTGTCAGCGGAAGCGCTTCCATCGCTTTCGCAACAACGGCAGCGCCGCCTGGTGTGATGGACCAACCACTCAAGGCTATCCCAGTGTACTGCACAGCGGAACCGTCGAGCACGTGTTTCAATAGTTCAGTAGCCTTGTCTGTGGTCATCACCCCGCGCTCCTTAGGGCTCACACTTAGATCAAGCGTGCCACTGTCGCCATTTTCCGCAGCTGCCATAACGGTAGGCTGCAAGCGCGTTCTTAGAACTCAACACAAATCAACTGATGAAATCGCATAGCATAAGTGTTGTTGTAGACATGAATTGCGTGGGCACAGCCAGGTACTAGTTCGTCGTGTTTCGCCCGCGTAACCCCCCCCGGAAACAGTATGTCATGAAATTGGGAACACCTGCAATGCATGCACGCAAGCATCAACACACACGCGCACAAGCGCGCGCCTAAGCACTGTGTTTATCGTAGGCATCGCCCAAGATGGTCCTGCCGTTCAAAGAACTGCTATACGCCGAGTTCTCCACCAACACTCCGCGATTGGCACTGCGGTTCAGCCGCACCAGGGCAAAGATGGCGACCAGCACAGCTAAGACAGCCAGCCCTATGAACGCAAAAGCAATGATCTGCCACGTGTGCTCCTTGTTGGCGTCCTTGCTGTCCGCGGCTTTGTACGCCCAGGCCAGAGCGTTGGCCTCGTACAGCATGCTGCCGAAGGCATAGCTGTACGCGGAGGAGTTGGAACCCACAGCCACAGTGATCTGGCGGCTGTCCTGCGCAATACCGAATGCAACTGTCCACAGCGTGTGGATGTACGCTGCAGTGGCGCAGTACTCCACAGTGAAGCTTGGCGGCTCCTCCGGGTGAGCAGCCAACGCCTGCGCCAGCGACATGCCGCAGAACGCACGGCCAGCCGCCTGCAGCTCCGCGGGAGAGGCGTTGGCATCCAGGCCGAAGAATTCGTAAAGGTAGGTGTACCCGGAGAAGGCGACAAGGGGGGTGTCCGCGATGGGGGGCTGGTACACCCCCCCCACCGAGCAGGTCCGGTTTCCCCCAGCCTGGATGCTGGGGACGCGGCCCGCTGCCGGGAGGCCCACTTCAATGCTGGGAATGGATGTTGCAGGCAGCAGTGTTGCGGGATTCTGCGCATCAGTGGTGCACACGGAGCCAGCGTCCATCAAGTACCTGTAGTATGCCACGCAGGAATCCCAGTCGCCAGCCCCACGGAAGGGCACGTTGTCGCCCACATCATTCACCGTGAGCATGTAAGGGGTGGTGCCGTTGGGCAGCATGCAGGGGTGCGCCCGGGCCCCAGACACCGCCGAGGAGTTCAACATCACCAGCTGGTTGGCCCGTGACTTGGACTTGTCCAGGCCCAGGTATAGGAAGGAGTGTGTGTACACATCCTGCTGCACCTCTGTCTCAAGCGAAATGTGAAACAGGTTGGAGATCAGGGATGTCTCTGGCACAAACGTAATCTGCGTGGAGGCGCCGCCCATGTCCAGGGCGCCGACGTAAGCTCCTGGGTTGCTAGAAGGCATTTTGCCGAGCAAAGTGTTTGCAGTGAGCCACCCAAAGACACCTTCTTCCTCGCCAGCAATCACTGCAAATATCTTGGGTGCTCAACTGCTGGAGAAACGATGCAGGCTGAGTTCGTACCTCGAGCTTGCTGAGCTTTGAACTTGAAGCCGCTGTCGCTCAAAATAGTCCGCACTTGGGCAAATGCTTGCTCCCGTGCATTCGTGCCCAGGATACGCATTCCAGCAGTTGCAAATAAGTACACGGGGATGTCAGCCCATCGAGCTCCATCGTCCTTGAGCTGAGCGTCTGTCTTGGCATCGGCGATCAGCTTGACTAATTCCGCACGACCTGCCTGCTTGTCGATGCCTGGTGTAACCTTGTACAGAAAGTTTTCTTGTTGAAGTGGCACGCTGAGTGGTGGTGGAAGTGTTGTAAATACTCTCTCGCCCCAGGAGTACAGACGAATCCTGCTTCCAGTGCTGCCAGCGTCAATCATGAGAGCATACTCGCGCTGGGGCTGCAACGCAAACGTCCCGCATGCTAACGCAGCAACGCTCACAAAAGCGAGACACGCTCTGAAAGTAGATCTCATGTCAAATTTGTTCGATTTGTTCCCCATGTAACTACGAGATATTGCGCTTGCAAGAGAGCAACATTTCAGATTTGGAGAAATTGTTTCCGCCGTGACACGTCACAAAGCCACAGCTGGGTGTAACAGGGGGGCGAATCCCTGCGCCACAAGACACCAGAACCAGGCTTGACAGAATATTTTGAGCAATTTCCTCACTGAATAGAACTGTTTTCTTGGCCAGTTCCTGTCTGCTTCAGCAAGCCCTGCACGAAGGCCACTGACTGCTCTGCGCAGCCCTCAGCGCGAAGCAGCAGCGGGCACACCAGCTGCTCCCCTGCAGACTCACGTGCGGATCCAAGCCATGTTTGGGCCACCTCCGACTTCCCGTCGTACTGCCGCCCCTGCAGTGTCAGCGCAAACACAGCATCGAAGCCCCCTGCACCGGGCACGCCTGTTGCCAGCACGCCTGGGATGTGCATGGTGGAGTCCAGCAGCTTGCTCTGGCTAGCGGGTTCAATGGGTACATCAGCAGCTACGCCCATGTCGCGCAGTAACACACGGCACAGGCGCATCAATCGAAACAGCACCACGAATTGCAGGGCGACGGCAGAGGTGTCCCCTGCGGCAGCTGCTGCAGCCTGCAACACTGCCTGCAGGGCTGCGTGCGCCTCACTGCCATCCTGGAGGACGTTACCTGCAGCTTTAGTGAGGTTCTCGGCCCACAGGGGGGCGTCGCCGTGAGGGCCCCCCTCAACCCCCCCCCACGCCGCAGCCGGCTGGGCGCACAACGTATCCACTGCATCCATGTAGCCTGCAGCATCTGCAGCATGCATGGCCGTCAGCGTGCGCATGGCTGATCCTGCGGCTGCATTGGCCGCCCCCAGCAACTCCCAGTGCGTGCTGGCCCCCGCGGTGCCCTCCAGCCACGCCAGCACCTTGCGCACCATGGACGGCGTCTCGCTGCCCCCGCACACGTCAGCTAGACACAAATCCACAGCAGGGGGCAAGGCAAAGGGCGCCAAGGCATAGTCCCACGCTGCCATGCTGGTCATGCTGCGTGCCGCCTGCAGAGCGGCAGCAGGCGTGGGCGTGGCGCTGGCATCCAGCACCGCCGCCACCCCCCCCATGACCCCCCCCAGCGCCGCACTGCCCACGCGCTGGTAGGCAACACTGCCGAAGCATGCCGAGGCGACATCGAACCCGGAGCCCACCTTGCCCTGCGCCAGGCAGTGCGCCACCTGGGCCACCTGGTGGCACAGTCGCACACTGTTGGCGGCACCCAGGACACTGCCACAGGCCACAGTCCCCGGAGAAACCACAGAGGTAGGGGGCAAGTATGCCCTGGTTGGCGCTGCCTGCAGCACCATGCCGCACCGCATCGCCCCGGGGTCCTGGGGCAGCGCAGTCACCCCCAGGATCTGCAGCAGTGCCCCCGTGAGACTGCTGGTGAGGGCAGCAGAGGAGCCCATGCCTGTCTTGGACAGCTGCAGCTTGCCCTTTGCATCCTGCAGCATGGGCAGGCACTTAGGCAGCGCTTGCAGGGCCGGCAGGGAGGGCCTGGTGCCGCTGTGCTCCAAGTGTGGAAGCTGCGAGTAGAAGTCATTGTCTGCTTGCAAACTCAAATGCAGACGCGCACCAGCAGTACAGGCGCACTGCAAGATGGCCGATAGCTTATGTGGGGGTAGACTCCCGTATGCGGCCAGCAAGCTGCACGCTATGGACCTTTGGATGAAGTCATTTGGGGACGTGCCTGCCACTGGGGTGACGCAGAATGGAGGGCAGCACTGCACCTCGAACTGCATGGTGCTGTGGAACTGAGGCGAGATAACCGTGATATTGAGAAACGACATTTCAGTCGTAGATGGCTTCAACGTGTGCATGTCGGAGAAGTCTTGAGCCAAGAGTTCAGCAGCCTGCCCGCGGAAATTGCCTTGGGAGTCTTCAGGAATTTGCCACCATGCACCACTATAGAAGCGGGATGAGGCTGCCAGTACGAGGCCTGGAAAGGCGCGCTGTAACACTAAGTACCCACCGACAATCAGCACCTTTCCAGGAGCAGAAACTTCACAGGGCCGACTTGTCTTGTATGTGGAAGAAGCTGCAGCCATGACTGGTGAATGTGGCTGAAATGCTGACGATGCCCAAAAACAAGTCCTGAGCGACTCGACGAATTCAGCCCTGGCTTGATAAGATACAGCAGTATGCAACTCTTCAATAATGGTTGATGTTGGTCGATTGAAACAAGGTGGCAGCCACACGAGTAGCCCAGGGATGCTGCGATTGCCAGCTCATCAGCCCCCCCTGAGAACTGTGTGGTGCCCTGCTTGTACAAAGCAGATTGAATGCCCTTCACAAACAAAGCCTAGTGAAAGTCTCATGTTGTAATGGAACTGCACCGTCGTCCGATCGCGCTTTCAAGTGCTACCAAGCGCTTCCTATTGCTAGAACTAGCTACTAGAACTATCTAGAGACAGAGGAAAACTCTCCTTTGCTGGGCAATCAGATCAGGATGGCACTGCAAGCTTGTAGCCGACAAATTTGTCGAACCAGGCGAGCTGTTTGCACAATACAGCCAATGTTGGCTTGCATGGGAACATTCAACAAATCAGCCAATGACTTGAGAGTGCGGGATTTGTTAGAGATGGATGGTAGCTTGTGGGAGGTATGCCAAATGCACTGTGCTGCTGATTCAACCACCCACGCCTTGACCCGCACATGTGTAACCAGGTAAAAAAGACCACACATGTCAAGCCTGGAAAGGGTGGCGCCTTCGTGCAAGTGGGTAACTGCTTAGTGCTGGGCGATGTGCACAGGGCTCACAATTTCCCTTTGCTGCAGGCTGAGCTGAAGGAGATCGGAGGCAACCGTAACAAGAACCAGCGCTTCCGCAGCACAGAGGATGTGACTGCAGCTGAACTGGACAGCTATCAATTCTACACACTGCTGTACATGGACGGGGACAACATGGTGCTCATGCACGAGGAGACCTTTGAGCAAAGGGAGATCCCCGGCAGCATGCTGGGCGGCGCCGCCCCCTTCCTCAGTGACGGCATGCGCATGCGCGTGGAGTTCTATAACGGGGAGCCCCTGCAGGTGAAGCCCCCTGCTGCTGCGGACTTCACCGTGGCTGAGGCCCAGTCTGTGCGCAGCGACACAGTGAACCCCACCTCCTTCAAAAGCGTGACCCTGCACAACGGGCAGCGCCTCATGGTGCCGCCCTTTGTAAACGAGGGCGACATCGTGTCCGTGAACATGGATACCCTGGAGTATGCTGAGCGCGTGAAGAAGGCTTGACCGCCCCATGAATGCACTCCCTATGCCCAGCTCACCATGGAGGAGCGGCTGCCCACGCTGCTCCTGCTGGCGGCCTGCAGCTCACGTGCCTCCGCCGCAGACATCTGCTCCGACAGCCGCCACGCAGAGACACAGCGCTGGATGGAAGCGACCACCTCATCCGCCTCCTCCGCGTCCTGGGGGGGCAAGACGTCGTTGCTGCAGCTGGCCATCTCAATGCAGCTGACGGTGCGCAGGGGTGCCGCCTCCATACACGCACGCACACCCGCCTTGGTGCCCACGAACACCACGGGCCGTGGGAATTCCCGCAGGCGAGAGAACATGTTCAGACCAGACAGCTCCCGCCGCATGGCGGGGATCACGCCGAAGTTGAAGTCATCGTGCCGGGGCAGGCCACCCGCGTTCTGCTCCAGCAGGGATACGACTGGCCCCCGCACCGCCCCCCGGCTGGGCCCTGGGGGGCGGGGGGGCGAGGCAATGGACACCTGCCGCGGCACCGCTGTCCCCCTGGCACTGCTGGAGCGAGGCCCATGACCACCAGTATGCCCAGGTAGCGCATCCACAGTGCTGCCGGGTGTGTGTGCGCTGCCTGCACGCAGTGGAGACACGCTGTTTCGGCCCAGCTTGGGCCACTGCTTGACCGCCACGCCACTGCCGCTGGCGACATGCGAGACTGCCTGTGGCGCCTGCAGTGCAGCCTGCACTTGTGCCTGTGATGGAGCTGCCAGGCTGGAGGGCAATCCCACCCCAAGCAGGCGCCGGTTCACGCGCACAGCAGTGCCCCGGGAATACAGAAACGCCAGCCAGCGCAGGGCAAACAGGCGGTCGAAGTTGCGCCCAGAGCAAGCAAAGCGGCCCAGGTAGTCCGGCAGCGGACCAAGCAACACCAGCCCAGCCCATCGGCTGGGGTCTTGCAGGGCGCTATGCATGGCGATGTAGCCGCTGGCACCCCATGCCACCAGGGCAGACCTCAGCAGGCAGGCATCCCCGGAGGCAGCCGAGTCCAGGGATGTCAACCGGCGATGCTGCATGGCCACACGGGAGCCAGTGGTGCTGGATGACCGCAGCATCTCCCGGTCAATTACCCGCGTGAGCACTTGGTGTGCGCGCGGCAGGCTGAAGGGCACATTCACCAGGGAGCCGTGGCCCGGCATGTCCACTGTGATGACACGGTACCGTGAAGCGCAGCGCCGGGCGACTGGCCACATGATGTGCCGGGGGGCAGTGGCGCCCGCGATGAACACGAGTGTTCCGTGTTCAGCGTTGTGTTCCCCCGCCACATCATAGTGTTCGTGGATGCTAGCTGAGGACAGGCACTGCTCGATGACCGCGTCGCCGAAGAAGTCACTCTGTTGCTGAGACTCGGAGCCAGCGAAGCACAGAGAAACACGCAAGAAAATCAGTGGGGTCAGCAGTCCCGTTGCCACCAAGCCCAGTGCAAAGTACAGCTCGTAGTCTTGAAACCAGGCTGTGTGCGGCAGGAGGCCGCCAGGAAGCCACTGCTCCCTCAAAGCCAACAAGATTCCAGCGGCGACGACGATAAGTGATACCACAAGAATAATACTGGGGCACATGAATACGCGACATGATCGCTTTGAGTACACCTGCATCCTCGTATGCATGCGCACACGGCCGCCGGAGGTTGCTTTGCTTCCTCCACTGCTTGCTGCACTGCCTGGTATAGGTGCAGCAGTGGAGGACTGCGAGCCATGATCGATAGCTCCACGTGATTGTTTCATTGACATTTGGTTGTGTGTGCCCGGGGCAGCTTCAAGCAGTGGGTGGTCCATGCGCAGACAAGCTGGCTGCTGCGGAAACTAGCCAATCAGCAAACCAAAACACGGGGGGTTTGCAGTGCCTGTCAGACGCTTGATTGCAACGTTGACACTGAAGAGGGACAATGCATTTTGCGGGATGAATTTTCAGCACGCCAGTGGAAGAGAAGCTGTCTTGGTAGCTGAAGGGGTCTCAACCATGGCGGCAGCAGCGTCGGAGGCTACAGAATCGTCTGGCTGCCTGCAAGATGCAGCTCCTCAAATAGTTGCTCTCCTCTTCAGCAAGGATCGGGCATGGCAGCTGCGCCAGACAATAGATTCCTTGTTTTGTTTCTGTACTGGCTTATCAGCTATCCATGTCATCTACACTGCATCCTCAAAGCTTCAGGAAGAAGCCTACATCAGGGAATTTGAAAGCGATCAGAGCCGTACCTTGCATCTCCACACGGAGCAAGAAAGCGGCTTTCGCGGCACACTTCTGCATGTGATTCAGGAAATAGAACTGTCAGCCGATGGTGTGCTCCTTGCTGTTGATGATGTCATATTCTTTCGTGAGGTGAAGGTACAGGCACTGTACAACTCGTTCAAGAATTCTCGCCTGTGGTGCATACACCTCAAATTGGATCCCAGCAAGGAATACTGCCATCCAGCAGATGCAGTTTGTACTGTACCACGCCTTACAGTCAGGTCGCACGCTGCAGAGCACTTTGTCACTTGGGCGCTCTCTGGCAGAGGCAGTCATGACTGGCAGTATCCATGGGATCTTTGCGCCACACTGTACCGCACTGCAGACGTCCAGCGGCTGCTGCAACACCTCCTGGACACACAATCTACAGCGTTAGACCACCCCAACTCACTTGAAGCTGCCGGCAATCGCCTGTTGAGCTCCGCCGCTGGACAGGCCCTGTTGCCCCCGAAGGGCCAGGCGCTGCTGGGGGCCTTGCTGCTGCCTGCAGCAGCCTGTGTCACCGTGAACAGGGTGCAAGATGTGTATAATAATGCTATCTTCCCGTCCCATGCGCAAGAGGCTTCCCCCGATGCGCTGGCCGGCTGGGCTGGCTCTGGGCGCAGACTGGACATCGGCTGGTATAGCCGGCAATCCTTCGCCAGCGTGCACATTGGGCACTTACAGTGTGTCGACAACGCCGCCAATGCAGTGCAGGCACTACTCATGGTGGACGTCATCATGCCTGTGTACAATGCTGCCAGCACTGTGCGTGCAGCAGTCGTGTCACTGCTAGCCCCGCCTCCCGCCAGCTCCCCCGCATTGCATGTGCACCTTGTGCTGGTGGACGACGGAAGCACAGATGGGTCGTGGGAGGCCATACTGGATGTGCTGAAGCTGTACGGTGCCCCACTCAACGGGGCAGACCCCCCCCGCCTGTCTACAGCCGCGGCCGCCCTGGCCAGCGATTGTGCTGCTGGCGGCACCGGCACCGTCTCATGGACTGCCGTGCAGTGCAAGGACAACGGTGGAATATCCAGGGCGTTGAATATTGCACTGGCCTGCACCCGCCCCGGTGCTGCCTTCATCGCCCGCCTGGACGCAGATGACCTCGCGGTGCCAGGGCGGCTGGGCCGGCAGACCGCATTCATGCAGGGTAATGCACTGCAGCTGGCCGGCAGCAGCGCCATCCTCATCACAGATGCCGCGGTGCAGAAAGACACAGCTGTGCCTGGCGCTGCGTGTGTTGCCCCAGGGGATTACCCCCTCAGCCGCCCCTCGTGCCACCCCGTGCTCCTGGCGTGGGACATGCTGTGGGGGTGTGCCCTGGTACACCCCAGCGTCATGGGCACCGCACAGTGGTGGCGCCGTGCAGACTGCAGCGGCAGCTTGCATGCCCCTGGGGGCACTGTGCTGCCAGAGGTGTATCGCAGCGCCACAGAGCCCGCGGAAGACTACGACTTGTGGCTGCGCAAGGCACACCTGCCAAGCACCAGCATCAGCACTGGGCAGGCAGGCACTGGCGTGGCCATTGCAGCATTTGATTCTACCTGTGTGGCTGATTGTGCCCTGGTGGGCAATATGGGCGCCCCCCAAGTATGGTACCGCAAACGGCAGCAGGCGGCGGCGCAAGAGGAGGCCCAGCGCACCCAGGCCGCGGCGGCACAGCTACGGGCGTGGAATGCACTGCTGGGCAGCGAGCATGCCGTTACTTCTGACGTGTTGCGGGTGTTGGTGCACCCCGATGGCACCGCCAGTGCATCTGCCGCTGCCCTCACGGCTGCGGGCAGCGCCCTGGCGGCCCTCCCTGAGCGCTTCTTCGACGCCGTGGGGCTGCAGGGGGGGGCAGGGAGTGTCGGCAGCATCGCACAGCAAGCCAGTGCGGCGCCCTCCTTCTCGGCTGTGTCTGCTGCTGCCCTGCGGCGGCAGGTGTACCGGGAGGTGGAGGGCCGCCTGTCCGCCCTGGCCATGGGAGGCATGGCGCGCCTGGGGCCGCAGGTCATGCCCCTCCTGGCGCAGTGGCGGTCGTTCAAGGCTGCTGCAGCAACCACCAAATAATACATTCAAATGCACGCACTGAACAGCACAGCGTGGCATGCTGGCGCCTTCACATGGCCAAGTCATCTGCCCCCATGTCCCCATACTCGTCCGCGGAGCTGTCCCCTCCCTGTGCAGCCATGGCCTGAGCGGTGACAGCCTGCAGCGACTGCAGCTTGCGTGACCTGTCTGCGGAGAGCTCCTCCACTGCAGTGGCATCCCTAGACGCAAGGGTCTCCAAGGCAGCGCTCTGGGCCGCTGATGCCGCTGCAGCGGCCAGGGGCAAGGGCAGGGTGGCGTCAGCACCAGCATCCAGCAAAGTTGCGATGCCGGTGTCGTCATCATCTTCATCCTGGTCAGTCTCGTCGCCGTCAGATCCCGACTCTGATGAAAGCGCAGCACCCTCTCCCTCCCCCCCCTCCTCCCCAGCATCACCCCCCCCTTCTTCCTCCTCGCTGCTGCTCCACTCCTCCTCCTCCACAGGGGCGTCCTCTGCTTCAGACAGCACAGCCTCGTGCTCGCTGGCGCCGCTGTACTCACCGTCCTCCTCCTCCTCCTCCTCCTCGCCCTCAGCGATGAGGTCGTCCTCGGAGTCGCCTTCGCCGCTGCGCAGGCCACGCACCCGGCGGCCCTCCAGCCCCCCCCCCCTTGCGTGGCGGGGCCGCTTGGGTGCACTTGCCGCCGCACCCCCAGCAGGCCCCGAGCGGGCCCGTTTCTGCCGTTTGCCAGCACCGCTGAGCACCACCCGCTGTTCAAACTCCGCCCGTAGTTGGGCCTGCTGTGCCTCCTTCTTGCGGCGGGCAAGGATGGCGGCCAGACCTGCCTTGGCGCTGGTGGTGCTGGTGGTGGCGCCCCCGGGGGCACTAGCACTGCCCCCCTGCTGTTTGGCCAGGCGGGCTTTCACTGCAGCAATGCGCTGGGCGCGCAGCTCCTCAGCACGCTTTGCTGAGCCGGCTGCCACCCGCGGCCCAGCCGGCATGCCCGCACCAGAGGCAGCTGCTGCTGGGCGTCGCAGCCCCCCCCCAAATGCCCCCCCTGCTGCCCCACTGCCGGACGGCTTTGCTGCAGACACCGGCGTGAAGTGGCTTGCATCTGCACCCAGGATGTCCAGTGGCAGGGGGGCAGCACCGCCCCGGGAGGGGGGGGTGGGTGCCTGGCGCTGGAGCGCACCAGTGGCGGCACCGGGCAGGCCCAACGGCACTCCAGGCAGCGCCTCGTTAGCTGCATGGCTGGTGTACCCACAGTTGGCTTCGCTGAACCAATCCACGCCGTGCATGCCCCACAGGGACACCGTCACTACACACGCCTCCGGCCGAGCGGTCTCCTCACCCGGCTCCACTTGAGCCACGGCAGGCACATCACTGCACCCAGCCAGGAAAGACGGCCCGGCATCTGCGATCTCCACAATCTCTTCCGTGGCCGTGCTGGTCGCAGCGGGCGGTGCTTCTGAGCCCCCCCCTGCGGAGGACGGCGTGTCCGGGGCAGCAGCGGTGTCTGCCTCTCGGCGCTGCAGCTGCAATAGCTTATCTGCTCTGGCCCGCTGTGTGTAGGTATACTTGATACGGCTGGCAAAAGCGCCCTTGCCGCTGCGCTCATCCAGTCGACCCCGAGGCTTCTTCCGTCGTCGCCGCACGATGGAGGGCAGCTCCTGCCCAGCTGCAGTGAACACCTTGCGGTTGCGGGCTGACGGGGCTGCGGCACTGCACATGCTGCCGTCGTCTATCAACCAGGGTGCGCTGAGCTCGTCGGGCACCTCCTGCCGCAGAATGGAGATGGAGGCGGGGTGGCTGCGGCTGCCCCGGTCCGCCTGCACTGCGGCCTGTGTGGTCTCGCACGCAGCCAGACACCGGGGCTGGAAGCGCTGAGCGATGCTGCGCAGCATCACTGCAGTGTACTCTGCTTGCCCCTGCATGTTAATGAGGGAGTCATACAGCGCCTGTGCGTTGGCTGCGATGCGCTGGCACTGCTCGTCGTTCCGCTTGCACCAGGAAATGGCATCTGCCAGGTCGCTGAGGTCAGCTTTCACGGGGATGTGGTCCCCCATTGGATCGGGAGAGTTGCTGGTGAAGTCGTATGGGCACAGCAGGGGCCAGTACCAAATGGCGTCTGCCTGGATGATGCTGCCTACTTTGAGGATGACCCCCCCGATGGGGATCATGGACAGGTAACGCATGGCGGCGCAGTGCCCGTCCACGTAAATCTGGTACTTGAACTTGGACTGGGCATACATGGGCACGCGCTCCGACAAGTGCAACTTCAAGGTGCGGGCGTTCAGGAACGTCATGGGCTCCCCCATCACCTTGCGGTCCCGGATGTTGAAGCCTACCACGCCTGCATCTAAGTATGGTTGCCTGTCGATGGCGTTGTCTTCGCTGTACTTGTGCCCTGGGCGGTTCCACGCCTGGGAGGCAGCTGCCAGCAGCAGACGCTGGTTGCCGCTGGGAACGACCCCGGGGCCAGTGCTGTTTCCGCGGAACACAGCAACGGACTGGCGCTTGTCCCACGGCACGGTGTTCTTGTTACGGTTGGCTTTGCTGCGCAGATCTTGCCCCCCAGGCGGAAACACCAGTCCAGTGGCAGTCTCCCAATCATCCGTGCACACCAACGGCAAATCCGCGAAAGAGCGGTCGCTGGATACAAAAAATGATGCAATGGGCGCGTAGTGGTTGAACTTTTCCCTGGGCAAGGGCTGATCTGGTTGGGAGAAAATGAAGTCGTACGGCTCGGTGACGTTGCTTTTCAGGTGGGGGAAGTCGCGCTTGTTCACGAAGAACTCAACGTCAGGCACAGCGTGCTCCTTGCACGTAAACTCAAGCATGTGCCGCAGCTGTGTCAAGTACGCATCGTTCCAGAACCGTGGGGGCTCCACGTTGCACATGATGTTGCCATTGGCCCACCACTTGGTCTTGTCCGCCATGGGCTTCTCCTGCTTGTGCCGCCTCATGAGGGCGTTTTTCGCCTTGTAGTACTCCTCCACGGAGACAGAGCCCTGTCCAGGTGCCACTTGCAGCTGCAGCTGGTCGCCCCAGGTGTTGTGGTAGTGGTTGTTCACAAAGGGCACAAACATGGCCAGGCGGCCCCTGCGAATGGCCACGAAGATGCCGCACCGCATGTGGCAGAACAGGTAACGCAGGCTATGCAGAGTGGAGGCTTCGGAGATGTGGCGGTGGATTGGTAGGTTCAGGCGGGCCTCCAGCTCACGCACTGCCCCGTTGGAAGGCGGGAAGCGGGAAGTGCTCGCCGGGGTCGAAGTTTGCACCTCGGGCACCATCGTCCGCAATTTAGCCAGAGGGTTCAAAATGAGCTGCTGCACTTGATTCCAAGAACATGCAGTTGTATAAAAGTGATCACAGTGCTTGTACCCTGGATTCGTCCGGCCTGTGTTGGCAGCTGCCCAAGCTTTTGCTGCAGCTCCATGATCAAAAGTCTTTGTCGAGTCGAAACCAATAGCAGCATCGTGTGCCTCATCGTACAACCCCCGCAGAACAAACTCCCTGTGTTTCCTGCAACAACTGCTGTGGTTGTGGTTGCACGCGCCTCCATGCCAAACTTACTGCTCTGGCCCAGAGTCAGCCAACGATGCCATTGCGGAATTCGACCGCACAGCAGGAGCTACTCTTTGCCACAACACAAAGAGCAGCTGTGAATGTAGACACCTGCTACATTACGTATTAGTTTGAATTCGCATCGCTTTTGCTTGAGGCTCGAGTAGATCGTTGGTCGAAAAAGACCCGAGGAGGAGGGGCCTGAAAGATAAGTTTACGGGCCCCAAGACATCAACCAGCACTTTGCCGGTCAACCCTGTCGAGGCTTACGGTCAAAGTACCAGTCTAGTTGAGCCAGCTGGCAAAACGCTGATACTTTTCTCATTTCCGTTGATTTGTTTGTGCATTGGATCAGTTGCCCTGGTGAGAATCAGATCGCAATCGTCTGCACGACTTTTTCCTCGAACAGCACTTGTCCGTGGTTTTTCTTGCAGACAGCCCCAATCGCCAAACAACACGCGTCCCCACACTATCATGAGCCAATCAAACACAGTGGGTGCTCAGGATTCGCCTTGGCGCTTCTGGCCGGTTGCTGCAGCCGGAGCAGTGGCAGCTGCGGCTTTTGCAGCAGGCGTATTGCTGGCTCCTGCTCTGACTGATGACAAGGCCATCGCTCGTGCCCCAAAGCAGAAGAGTCCAGCTCCCAAGAAACAACAGCAAATTTTGTCGTCTGAAGGAGCAGCTCACAGCGCAGCTGGGCATGATTCCGGCCGCCAGTCGCCAGAATCAAACGGAGCAGACGCCAACGTCGTTGTCGGCAACGACTACATTCGCAACCGCAGATACTCCCTGGAAGGCAACAGCTGTATCATTGTGGGTGTGGGTGGGCCATCCGGTTCCGGCAAGACCAGCATTGCCGTGCTCATCAAAAAGCGCATGGGCCCGCTGTGCAAGGTGGTGTCCCTCAGTGCCGACTCGTATTACAAAACCCTCCCACAGGGCGCCGACCCAGCCAAGTGGAACTTTGATGTCCCTGACGCCATTGATCACGACCTGCTGGCGCACCAGCTCATCCAGCTCAAGAACGGCGAGGAGGTGCAGGTGCCCCAGTACGACTTCACCACTCACAAGCGCATCAGCGCCACCACCCTCATCCAGGGCGCAGACGTGGTGATCGTGGACGGCATTTTCACCTTGCATGTGGAGCAGGTGCGTCGTGTGTGTGACGTCACCATGTTCACAATGGAGGACCTGGACGTGTGTCTCGCCCGCCGCCTGCGACGTGACATTGTGGAGCGCGGCCGCGAAGTGGAAAGCGTGCTGCATCAGTACCAGACCTTCGTGAAGCCTGGATTTGAGACGTTTGTGCGTCCTTCCATGCAGCATGCCGACTTCATCATCCCCCGCGCGCGGGACAACAAAATCGCCATTGACATGCTCGCCCGCGACATCACTGCGCAGGTGCAGGGCAACGAGCTTCCACTAGCATCAGTCGGCCCCGGTAGTTCACAGCGTGATCAAGAAGGCTTTTAGCTTGGCCGGGCACCTTCCAAGGTTGACAGACGATTGTTTCAGTTCTGTGGACAGCACTATGAAGACTTCAACCAAACATAAGCGGCTCGCGAGCTTGTAGGAACACGACAAGTCCTGCTCTCGCAGCTAAAATACAATAATTCGTGCAGTGTGGGTCCCTTCAATTTTTGTGAATGGGCAAGCCTGCCTACCTACCTACCTGGGGCCGGCACATCACACAATACATCCCAAGGTGGCGTCACTTGATCAGCATGAAAAAGTGCCCAGTAGGATTTTAACGAAGAATTTACCTGCAAGTGCAGCATCTGCACGTGGTAACCTCTTTGTGGAAGGGCGTCATGTTGCCTTTGGGTCATCAATTGTTTAGAGCCTCCCTGCCCACCTGGGCAGGTGGGTCAATCTGTCTTTAAGGGAGGTTAGAAAGTGTTGGAATACATTGCAAGCGAGGCCACAAATTCGTGAATGTGACCCAGCATAAGCTTTTTTCTCTGTATTGTGGCCTCGAACAGAAGTTGGAGACCGGAAAAATGGCTGCTGATGCTGCAGTGCAGACATTTATTGAGCCAAGCGTTGAGGAGCTGATAAGGCTCATCGTCAGCTCGTCAGATGAGAACTTGGTGGAATATGGGTCGCTCAACATGAATATAGCCCAGAGACCAGATTGGGGTTTAGTCTTGGCCTCTGGTGTGCAAGGCCACGTTCCAAATTTCTGGACCCTGGCAATTTCGGCAAACTGGGTAGTCTTTTGGAAGACCGTTACAACTGAGTGCATAGCCTGCCAGACATTTGATGCACTGATTGACTTGGCGAGCGGGATGGACATGCAAGCGACAGATATGCTGAGAGCTTTGTGCTGGCTGGCCGAGGAGCAGTCAACTCCGACAAACATGCAGGTTCAGTCGGTACGTTATCGCACAGGCGAAGAGCACAAGTGATCACACATTGGGAAACTTGCACGTTTACAGGCACGTGACGTTGTATTAGAGCTTTCCATCGTGAGATCACATTTACGTTTGTGGACTTGGGTAAGTTGCAATTGGCCTGCATGCCCGCTCAGGGCGAACCACCATGCAATGCCTCACGCGACTCGGGACACTCTACCTAGGTACACAGGCCCTGACAGAAGAAGAGCAAGCGCACAACGAGCTACAAGCTGCTGCTCGAACACTGACCATGCAGTGTATCAATATCTTGAGTGCAGACCCCACCGGTTCTGATGTGCAAAGCACTCTGTTAAAAGCCTTACGACACGAACTGGTTGCTTGTGTAGCAGCAGTTGACAAAGCTTTGCAGAGTAACAGCTGCCAACTGCTCTCAGCATTCATTGCAGTCCAATACCGGTTACGTGAGGGTGCATTCCTATTTGGCGACGCGTTAGTTGCTTCAGGCATCTTGGCCGAAGCACGCGTCCTCAAGGGTAAGGGTAAGCACTCTCCCCAGCTAGCCTGTGGTTCGCTTGAAGAAAGAGCAAGATGCATTTGGATTGCTTGGATCTTCATTGTCCGAACTACAAGCCTCTGTTTGATTCAAGAAGAATATGGGCTCACTTCAGCAGGTTGGCAATCTCAACTGCCCTTGAACAACTGCAACACACCTCAGACGCCGTCTGCCCGAAGTGGTCGGCTTCAACTTGAAGCACAGAATGTGCCCTTGCCGAACTTGACTCTCCAGCAAATAGCAGGCATGGATCATTTAGTAGACATTGGAGACAGTGCTGGTTCCACTCCCCGCTCTCAGCAACAGCCTGTTTCACCTGGGTCCCGCCGAGGGAGCCCTTCAGTAAGGATTCTCAGTCCACCTCGCCGGAAAGCTGATTCACACACGGATCCACACGATGAGTTTGGATCCACTTCTCCACTTGGCGTAGATTTTCTGCCACCTGTCCGACCAGTTGCTGAAGGAACCTTGCGAAGGAATCACCACCTTGGCACGCACCTCAGACCCCGTGACATTGATGAAGACAAGCAGATGAGGCAATTGCGGATTCGAAGTGTGGATACTGATACTGCCGTGAAGCGAGCCTCGCTGAGGACGCAGCGGTTAAGTTCGCAGCGCCGTTGGCACCGCACACGAAGCGCTGAGCGAGCAAGAAGTGTTGAGCGCATACACGGTAGGTTCCATTCCACATTTGACCTTACTTTACAGCACGAGCCCACAAGTCACACGGTAAAAGGCGACCACTCTCGCCAGCGCGGGCGCAAAAGCCTGTGGAAGCAAGTGCTGGGCTCGTGAAGCCCCCCTGGACCTTCGGAATGGAATTTTGCACCAGGCGCGCCGCGCGCTCGCAACAAAAGATGATGCTGCACGGTGATGTGCCATTGTCTGAAGCTACAGGTTACGGGGTAGGGTTTTGCATTTTCATGTTGAGAGGAGTGACGAGTGCAAGCTGAAGGACCGGCTGAGCAACTTCTTAGGTAGGTTTTGTGGAACGTACTCACAGCAATACAGCTGCACTGCGCTATGGATTCGGGACGCCAATGGTAGGTAGATTCTTGTTGTGCCATTTCACCCCGGTCGGGGGCGTCTTGCGTCGAAGCCCTGGGCTAGTGTGCCTGCTGAAGTGTGGTTGAGTGCAGCTGTTGTGGGCTCAGCTCGACTTCGACGGGTCCGCGAATTGAGCTGATAAGATCCCCTCCAACACAATTCTATCGGTTTGCTTCACAAAGCCGGGGTTGCTGATTCTTCCTTCGCGCGCAGCGAAGGGGTTCCTTGCCACGAAAGGCACGTACGCCTCAGAGTACAATAGCTTGAGCGAACCAGCTGCAGATGTGACTGCAGGACTCGTCAAGAGGACAAAATGCAGCCCTGTCATTGTCTCCATATGATGTAGGTTGTATGTTGCTGTGCTATAAAAGCTGCATCCATCCTCCGCTTCTCTGTGAACCAGAGCAATGCTGGAGGAAGTTTCGTGCATGTGGTTGCTTGTACAAACCTATCGGGGCTCATCTGACAGCACAGCTGCTTAAAACTGAAGAGCATACCAAACACCAATTTTTCATCTTCATCTGGCTGGTCTTTCAGCAAGTTTCTGGGGCGATCCCACTCACGGTAGAATTTGCAATTACCAGACTTGTCAAACACAAACAGGCAGTGAGCTGCCCCATCTGCTGTTTGGGGGATTCTGTGTGCAGCCATTGCAATTTCCTGAGCTTCTTGACAGCTTGTTTGTGCTCTCCGTCGTAGCTGTTTGGCGCAAATTTTGCTCATCGTCGTCATCGTCACCGTTGCTGTCCGAGCAGCCTGCCTTGAGCACGCGCCCCCAGCAGTGTCATGCACGGGGGGTGAATACAGAGTTATTCGCCGCAGTCTTCTCCAACATGGCGTGCATCCATTCCGTTCTAGCATGCATTCATTGATGTTGCTTGCTGTGTATTGACGAGCTCATCTCGCACCGTATTCTGGCGGGCTTGTTTCGTCACCTGGTCGTCTGCGACCAGTGAGGTTGTATGAGCCAGCCAAGCCCAGTCTTCTCTGAAGGGGCACGGCGCTTGTCCAGACCATCTTTGGCAACCATTCAGTTCGGGTCAAGGAGTTCTAGTGTCGTGCGCAAGTCACGCATCCAGTCAGTGCTTTCATCTGCGGCTGGGGCTGCTCAAGCCGAGGAGGCAGACCACCAAGCCCTGCGCCCTTCACCGACGCTGCCCAGCCAGTCTCCTGCCATGAGCGACACAGTTGACGACAGAGCATCCAATAGTTCTGATGGTAGCGCCGCAGATCCCAAGTCATCCGCCGCCCCGGGGCAGCGCGACAGCGACACCGCCAGCGTTACAGAAAATCCCATCGAGGCTGCTCGTATTGGGGCAGCCAAATCCGCACAAAAGAAGCCACCAGGGCCACCCAGCAAAGCGCCCGCTCCACCTACTGCAAAGAGCGATGCTACTACCGTGCAAGTTACTAATGCACTCAGCAGCGTGCCAGAGGGCGGTGGAGTGAGTGACTGGAAAAAATCCTCCAAGTCCAAACCCGGCACTGGCGCCAAGAAGCTGCCAGCAGTCAAGCCAGCAAACGCTGGAAAGCGAGGATCTTCTGCAGGAGATAAAAAGCTGGTGCCTCGTGCATCTGTTGTGCCTCGGCGAGGCGGTGGCGGCGGTCCGGCAAACAGCCCCGAAAACATGGCACGCAGTGCTGCGCAAAAGAAACGTGACCGTGAGATCCTTAAGAAGAGGCTGAAGCGGCGCGTGTTTTTTATGCTGTGGTACGGCAAAGCATTTACACCGGCTCAGGTCTGGGGTTTGAGGGCACTGATGACTCTCACCGTGGTCAGTGTGTTGGGCGTCATGCTGGAGGTACGTTGCTGGTTGAGGCTCAAATACCAGCCTGTGCAGCTTCTAAGAGACTGCTTGTAACATCACCCGTGTAATTGCACAGACCATGGAGACGTCTACTGAAGGAAATGCTTTCCAAACCTTTGCAGAGTGCGTGAAACAACAACAACTGTTGCTTGTCGCAGGCGACCAATAGCCTGCTAGCATGTGAGCCTCCTTTGCAGACCTGTGAGCGCTGAGAATGACCCAGCAACGGTTTCATACAATCGCAACACTGCTGTTGTGAATGGGCTGATTACATTGGAGATCATTGTTGTTGTGGCAAGGTAAGAGCTACCCGTGCGCCGGCAGGCGACCTGCTCTCACGGTAAAACTCCCTGCAGTCTCATCGAGTACACCATGCGTTTGTGGGTGTGCACAATCAGCAAGCGCTATGTGCAACAGTACGACGAGTCCTCCTTTTGGATGCGGTGGGGCTGCTGTTTCCGCTCTTGTCTGTACGGGGAGGAAATGATCCTCATGGGCGCAGCTGACGAGGAGGCCGCCCTCAAAATGCTCAAAGACAAGAAGCGCAGCGTGCAGTCACCCTTGCTGCCTGGGGCCGCAGGCGCCATGTCCGCCGCCAAGACCTCCTCTGCTGGCGGTGGCGGCGGGGGCGGTGCTGCTGCCCCCGGCAAGCTCACCCCCTCCCAGATCGCCGACCACCAGGCCCTGGCACGGAAGCAGGGGCAGAGCATGGACCTCAAGGCACGCATTATGCGCAGCCGCATCCCAACCAAGCAGGAGCTGCGCACGCTGCGGAACAAGTCCCGGCTCATGTTCGCGCTGTCCTTCTCCTCCCTGGTTGATGTCCTCACCATGATGCCAGTGGCCATCTGGGCGCTGTCCGGCGGTGCAGTGGATGTGTTCGGGGTGGGCGCATTTAACCTGCTGCCGGCTGCTATGCGCATCATTCGGCTGCTGCGCTTGACGAAGTTCGCTCGCTACATGGAGGGCATTCGCCTGCTGGTGGCTGTGGCTGTGGAGAAACGCACAGAGATGGCCACGGGGTTCCTACTGTGCATCATGGTTGCCATTGTCATGAGTGGAGGCGTTTTCCTGGTGGAGACGTCTGCGAACCCGGAACAGTTCATCGATTTCTTCTCTGCAGTGTACTACAGCATCATCACTCTGTCCACGGTGGGGTATGGCGACAAGTTCCCCATCACCCAGACAGGGCGCATCCTGGGGGGGCTGGGCGCTCTCATGGGCATCGGCTTATTCACCCTGCCCTCCTCTATCATCACCTCCGGCTTCGAGGAGAAATCAGAGCGCGAGTACACCAGTCGGCGGGATGGCCTGGACATGATCGACATCGTGCAGCGGCGGTGGGAGCTACGGCAAGCCATCTCCTGGTGGCGGTACGCGGCGCGCATGCAGGTCATGGCGGAGGAGCATATGCTGCGCAAAAGCGCCCTGGAGGTGTTGAGGGACCACCGCTCCAATTCCATGTTGAACGACGGGGACTTCGACATGGACGAGAATGACTCGGGCGTGCTGGACAATCTGGATGCCAACAGCGAAGAGAGCAAAAGCACTGCCGTGCGGGGGCACCGTGACTCCATGGCTACCATGGGGGGGGGGCTGGGGGACTCCGTGTCTGTGCTGGGGGGGCTGCGCGCCCCCCCCTCCCCCAGGGGCAAGCAGCGGCGGGGCAGCATGGGCTTCTCTGTGCGCAGTAGCGCCTTGGATGCACAGAGCACCCTGGCCATCAGCGGCATCGCCCGTACGGCGCTGTCGGAGGAGGACCAACTGGAGGCCATCATGGCCCAGCTGAAGCCCCTGCGCAGTCAAACGGAGGAACGCCGCCTGGCCAAGGCCCTGCAGCTGCTGGATGTGTGCAATGGAGACGTGGGGGAGGCGCTGATGATCTTGTCAGAGGTCATGTCGGGCGCTGCTGCAGCCGCCATCCAAGTCGGTGACAGTCGGGTGGGCGGGAATAGCACGCTGAAACTCAAAAAGTGAAGCATTTGCTCACAGCAGTGCCGTTTCGTGTTTTTATTTTCGTTGCGCGCTTTCGAATACATGTCATTTCCATGTCCTGCACCTGGGCTGCAGCGCGCACTCACTGGCCAAAGCAACATTTCCTCGTGGCTTTGCAGGGGGGGCAGCCTCACGGCAAACTGCCTGCCTGCCCGTTGAATAGCTTCTTTGCGCAAACAGCACTATTTTTCACACCGCAATCCACTTGCGCACTGTGGCCGGCTTGGATAGCGTGGCAAAGGCCATCAGGCACTCGTAGATGCAAAATCAAAATCCGCTGTTAGCTCACAGACATGGCCAATGGTACGCAAGCCATCAAGCTGTGCTGTCCTACAGTAATAACACCTGCATCTTCACTGCAGCAGATACGTCGATCGAGCCCACTGGAATTGTTCTGGACATTTCTTCGTGGTCGACGAGAGTGGGCAGAATCGGCGAGCAGAGCCCTTCAGTGTGGGAGACAAGCGTGAGACAGCTCACTGGCGATGTGCATTCTTCCAACACTCGCACCCCCGCGCAGTTTATATACCCAGATGAAAACATATTGGGTGGAGCTGCATCTTCAGCTGACTCTGCTTTGAGCATCGTGGAAAATGGCATCACAAAGGACTGGGACGCCGCGGCCCAGCTGCTGCAGGGGCACGTAAGGCACTCGTAAGCACTGCGGCGCATGCAGGCTGCGCTGCACAGCACACAAACACATGCACAGGTTGGGTTGTGACTTGCGCGGCCAGGCCGCCGTGGTGGTGGAGCAGGCCCACGCCCCCCGGGACGAGCGCGCCAAGTGGGCCGAGTGGCTCCTGGAGCAGGCCTGCGCAGCCTCCATGTTCATCTCCCGGTCGGGAGTGCTGGGCCTGTACGCACATGCACGCACATCTGGTCTTGCGCTGGATGTGGGCTGGAGCGGCGTCAGCATCACCCCCGTGGCGGACGGGTACCCGTACATGATGGGGGTGCAGCATGTCACAGGGGGCGCCCATGCTATGGACTCGGCACTGGATGCACATCTGCAGGCTGCAGGCATCACATGGGATGAACACGGTGCACAGTGGCAGCGAGGTGACAAGCCAAGTGCTCCTTCTGTGCTGCCAGTCCCACTGCTGGCTGCTAGCACTCGAGGGGGTGTTCAAAAGCTGGTAAGCCCCCCTTTTCCTGCATTGCCATGGGCACTACAGCCACCCACCTCTCCCATATGTACAGGCTGCCCTAGCTGCCGTTCGCAGCCAGCTGGCCGTCGCATCCAGTGCCCCCCTGTCGCCCGCCTGCTCCGGCACCCTGCCCCCCCAGCGGGAGGCCGGGGCAGAGCCAATGGGGCATAAGGCAGCCACTGACGCAGCAGCACTGCCTGTGGCCAGCGACCAGCTGCCAGAAGGTCACGGCAGCATGGCTCTGCCGGACGGCAGCACGGTGCAGGTGGGGCCATGCTTCTCCGCAGCGGAAGCAGTCTTCTACCCTGGCAAACACGCAGTAAGTGAGCACTGCAATGGAGCAGGCGACGGCTTTCACTTCTTCCTTGTGCAGCTAGTCGCAGGCAGCATGGACCTCACACAGGCCCTCACGGACTGCGGCATGTCTGTGGACCCCGCCATTCGCGAGATGCTATTCAGCAACGCTGTACTGTTTGGTGGGGGCACGCAGGTCGCAGGCCTTCGCTCGCGCTTGCTGCTTGAGGCCCGAGAGGTCGCAGCTGTCATGGTGAGCACACAGCCTGTGCACATGCGCACTGGTATACACCTACCCTTCCACTCCACAGGGCCGCCCCATGGCGTGCAGCAGCAGCTACGCCCCCGTGCACGCGTGCGCCCCATGGACCGGCGGCAGCATCCTGGGCTGCCTGCCTTCGTTTGGAGACATGGCGGTCACACAAGCAGAGTGGCAAGAGCACGGAGCAAACATTCTTCTGCGGAAATTCCCATGAATTGTGGTGGTGCATTCAGTGTCCCGCCCGCGGCGCCTCACTGGCCACTCCACCCCTCGTTCTTCTGCTTCATGTACGCCAGGTATCCAGCAGCACCTGCAGATGGCACCGGCTGGTATGGGTTGTAGGCCATGGGAGGCATGCCTGGCTGCATGCTGCCTGCATATCCATCGCTGCCCATATACGGTCCATACCCCCCTGCAACCCCCCCAGCAAAGGGTGCAGCGCTGTAGGCACTGGAGTGGCCTGGACACAAGCCCGCGCTGTGGTCCTGTCCCATGTGCATGTATCCTGGGTGTGCATAGGGCATGCCGGGATGCCCCTGGGGCGCCTGCCAGGCATGTGCCCCTTGTGTCATGCCTTGACTCGCCTCTCCAGTATACCCGGTGAGGGCGGCATTGGTGCTGTATATGGCAGGCTGCATGTGGGCCATACCGGGCTGCCCCTGCCCTTGCCCCTGGGGCCTGGGCTGTGGCATGATCACGGCAGCAGAGCGACGGGCCTGGCGACCCCCCCCTGCCACCCCTCCTGGCTGCGCAACCGACACCGCAGCTGACTGGTAGGACGCCACGCTGCCTGCATGCGAGCGCACAGAGCCCGGGGGGGGCGTGGCCTGGGCTGAGGGGGTGCTGCTGCTTGGTGGCTGCAGCACGGCGCCCAGACTGGGCAGGCCCTTGTCGCCTGCTCCTGTCTCACACACCGCAGCAAATACAGGGCGCAGAGCCTGGGGCAATAAATGCAGCTGCTGCTTCATGTGCTTCACAATGAGTTCCTCTCCCGCCCTGTACTTCGCAGCTGCCGCCATGGCTACCGCCCGCTGCTGCAGGGTGCTGCCACTGTGCACCCCGCTCCCCACAGCTTTCGAGTGGTGGTACTGCAGGCCCAGCAGCCGCCCATGCAGCTCGCAGATGATGCGTGTGGCAGCCTGCTGGTTGCACAGGGCCTGCCACTCCTCGTCCACGGGTGCCGTGGTGGGGGTGGTGCTGGTGCTGGTGAAGCCAGTCACCAGGGACGTGCTGCCGTCACTGGCGGCCGTGACCCGCTGCACCACCTGCGTGACGTGCTGGAAGTCTGGGCAGGTGAAGGGGCGCAGGGACAGTAGGGTGCCGTCCTTCTCTGGCACCCCCCCGCTGGCGCCGCCTGCTTCAGCGGCAGCGGCGGCGGCAGCTGCTTCGCCGTGCACTGGAGGCTGCTGCCGAGCCCTGGGGAATAGCCACTGCAGCAAATCCACAGACGAGATCCCTGCCACGGCTTGCGTTGCCACACTGTGGGGCGAGGCTGTGGAATCCGCTGCCCCGGGTGCACTGTCGTGTTTCCCAGCCAAGGAGCTTCTTTTACTACTGGTGTCGCTGCTTCCATCCTCGGGAGTGTTAGCCTTCGCCCTGAATGGCACGGCTGCAGAGGCACCCGCGGGCTCCTCGCCCGGTGCAGCGCTGCCTTGGTGGGTAGGCTGCTTGACACTAGTCTTGCGCTTGGGAGACGGCATGCCCCCACCCCGAGTGCGTGCAGTGGGTGTGCGGGCAGGCTTCTTTCGGGCTTGTTGGGGGGGGGGCTGCCCAGCGGGGAGGCGGGAGCGCTTCACGCCGCGGCGCAGGGCAGGCGCCGGACTGCTGGCCGCACTGGTGGATTGGGATGCACTTGCGCTGTCCATTGGTGCCGCTGCTGCACTGTCGGCCTTTCCCTTGGCGTGTGCTGCCTTGGCAGGCGGCGTGGGGGTGGCGGGTGCACTGCTGGGTGCAGGGGCTGCGGCAACAACATCTTCCCCGCTACTGGACCTCCCGCTGTCCCCACCTAGTGCACTTGGCCTGGATGCAGCGGGGCTGTCTGGGGGGGACTCCCACTGGGCGCTGTGGCGGCGAGCAATGCGCTCGGCCCGCGCTGCAGCGGAGGCTTGTTCCGCCTCCAAGGCTTCCTTTTGTTCCGGTGTTGGGGACGCCGCCTGCACAGAGGAGCTGTCACTATCGCTGTCGCTCTCGCTGCCGTCTTGTGTGCCTGCAGCGCTGTTTGCGCCGCTGCCGTCTTGTGTGCCTGCAGCGCTGTTTGCGCCGCTGCCGGACACAGTGCGGCTCATGCCGTGCTTCACAATGTCACCCACGCCGAGGGACTCAAGCTCCCGCACAACCTGGGGAGACGCCTTTGCCAACAAATGTTCAGGCCAAGGAGCTACAGGTAAACGAGCGGAGCGTTTTGGTTCCCATGAGTCAGGGTTGGCAGGATGCCCTGCTGCATCGAGAGGCCAGCCGCTGCCAAAATCCACGACCAAAGCTTTGGCATCGTAATCGAATCGAACTGTAATTAGATAGGTTAAGACGTATTCTTTACATGTAGTGGCGAACTGGAGCGTACCGAAAGCTGCATCTTTGAATTCCTTCCTCCATTCATCCGCATTTCGCTGCGAAATTTCCAAATCAAGTTGAAATGCAATTTCCGCGTGAAAGCTGCTTGCAAACTCACAATCATTCGAAGTTGCAACTTCCGATTCACAGCAGCGATTGCAATTTCATCTGTGTGGAATTTGCCCTTGAACAGTTCCTTTTTGCCCATCCAGGAGGCACTGCCTCCTTTGACTTCTGCGTATTTGAGAAAAATGCCCCGGGTGCCAACACACTGGCTGGAGTAGAGCACGCACCATCCTTGCGGTAGTACCAACGAACACGGATAACTTTGCCGAAGTTCTTTCGGCGCTTGGACTTCGCCAGCAGCTCGCCCACAAATGGTTGCTGCTAGGTATCAAGTGTGCGAGAATGCGACAGGCCGCACAGTGATGTCGTGCAAATACCGCTCGTACCTCCTCGCCGTCCGCCTCCACCTCCACAATATCGCCGACATGAAAGACGTCATTGCCAGTACGAAACGACACTGCTCGCTTGCTGCCAATACTATTGGCCATGATGCACCCTGCTGATTCTCGCGCGTTAATTGTTGGGCGCCGATGAAGTTTGAGAGACACGGCGCACAAGGGCGGGCACAGTGTCAAAACAACAGTGCGAAATGCCCAAGCTCAATGGAGCAGAACGTATTAATTATGAGTCTCGTCGTCAAAATTTTGCCTGCTCACGTGTGTGCCTCCAGCCTGGTCAAAGCCTGTCCTGTTTGTGCTTGGCCCCCCCACGGCACCGTACGTCCTCACCTCGCCATATCACCTTGCCATCACATGAGGTGGGAGACCCAAGAAGCTACCCATGGGGTGAGCTCACTACACCTTGCAGCTGCAACATAAAAGGCGGGAGGGGGTTTGTTGCGTGTAGGGCGGCTACCATTGGTTCCTGCCTTGGTCAAACACAAATTTGTGCATTGCTACTAGACTAGAAGAACTGTCTTGCCAACGGACAAGCCAGTGGCCGAAGCTGGACAATGCAAATCACATCAAAACACGCAGCAGTGCAACACAAACAGCCACAGTCAAACGGAACACACCACTGCGTACACAAACTACGGCAGTAGGCGTGCTGACTCCACCGGTACCGACTTTGGCGCTGTCCGGCGACCACGTGTTGTAGCCCCCCCCGCGGAGGGGTTCATGCGAGCATGTTCAGTCAGCTGCAACCCAGCTTCAGGCAACTGTGCAGCATCATTGGAATCCACCATGGGGTTCACTGTATCGTTTTGCACGCTTTTGGTCGCAGTCCTCGTTGCGCCTGCGCCGGCGCCAGAAATGAGCCGGAAAGACTCTTCATCGGGAATAGTCCCGATCGGACCATACCAAACCAGCGGAAGTTCCTGCAGCTGCCATGCTCGCAGTGCTGCTGCAATCATGATGCATGGCACGATGTACAGCAGCGCGGGCTGTCCCTCGCCTGTCACAATCACAGCGGCATTGGCAGCGGCAAGGCCCACCGCATATGCCACCATGCCAAAAATCCAGTACTTCCCTCGAAGCACACCATGGAAGCCCTCTGTATCGTAGCGTATCAGCAGGGACAGCAGCAGCCCTGGGAGCACAATGTCACCCAGCCCTAGCAGCGCCTCCCCCCCGCCCCAGCCGACGCGCGGCAGCGTCAGCAGGATGGGCATGCGCTCGCCGTCCCCACACTCGTCAGCCCCAGGATTTAAACGACAGAAGCAGGCTGGATTTGCCACGGGCTCCACTTGACCGGCTGTCGCCACTGCAACCATTACCGAATCGCCCCCGAAAATGTACGGTGTGAGGAAAACAAAAAACACGTCGTACACGAAGAAAGCCCCAAGTAAGGCATACACTGCCCTGAACTCATGCAGCTGCAATCTGCACATGAGGTTCGCACACACCAACGCCCCGAGAACATTCTGAAAGAAGAACACTGCAGGTGTGTGGCGCAGGACCAGCCACAGCACAACGATGATAATTGCAGGCAACGCAGCCAGCAGCAAACGCAAAGTCAGCGCTTTCAGACGGGGATGTAGATGCCCTGCATGTCTGTTGAGCACAGGGTATTGTAGCTTGGCAAACAGCGGCAGCCACACAATTCTCACTTGTGCTGTGGTCGCGCCGATGGCAAACGTTGGAATGAGCAGCCACACAATGGGCACGCCAGCCTGCAGCATGAAGAACAGAGCCAAGAGCAAGATACTGGAAATGACAAATGCGCCGATCACGAGCCCCGTGCTGCACTGCCCCTGGTAGCCACCACTGGCAGGCGGCTGCGCACCATCAGAATCGGCCTCCCCACGGGGAGTGGAGTCGGCCTGCCCGGGGGTGTGGGCTGAGTCTTGTGCAAGCAGCTCTGCATCTGCATCTGCAGCTCCGGTAGATTGCCACACACTGACAGGTACGGAACTCCGCTTGGGTGTACTGGTGGGTGCAGGCCCAGCCGGCGCCGCTCTGTGCGCCTGCAGTGCTGCCCTGTGCTCTGTTGCCGAGTACCAAGTGCTCCATGCTGTGGAAATGATTCCCAGCAGCCACATGAACACAGTTGTGGGATCCACCGCATAGACACTCCGCCAGCTCATTTTCGCCCGTTCGCCGGCTTGCGCAAGGCCTTGTATTGTGTTTACTTGGCTCAGGCGTGCAAAGGTGGCAGGGGCCTCTGCAGCCTGCCGCTGCGACGCATTTCCACGCATCAACAGGTAGTCATCAGCAGCACAGCACACTGTGCGCACATCTTGCATGACATCGGATTTCATGGCAAGCACACACATTCCACAGGGGCATGTGTTGGGCATGCCTTGAAGCATGTCGCTCCTGATGACATTTCTGGGCTCAACTTGATACATGCCCTTGTTGCAGTCAGAGTCACAGGGCCCAACGTAAGCTGTACTCGCATTTATGAGAGGTGATGTTGTTGAATTCAAGCCCATGCTTGCTGCGTACATGCCGCTGATGGAGTTGAGTATGACAATACCAGCTGCATTGGCCGATTTGGCAGTGGCTGACTTGGTGGCAAAACTGCACAGTCGACAGTGTACACGAGGGAATCGACCCTTTTTATTGACTCTTACCTGCATGTGCCACGAGATGACACAGCAATGAAATTGGGGAGACTCGCGTTGCTGAATCGATGCTGAGAGCAGCCATCGCCGGCCCACACAAGCTGCCCTGAACTTGCCGAGCTATAATCGGTTAGCACTGGCCCAAACAGTGCAGCTTGCAAGAAGAACTCCCTCTCACCAACTCTCAGAATGGAATTGGGCGGTGGAACTGCTGAAGGGATGCATGCTGTAAGCCTCAACAAGATAATACAGCAGACCAGCGGCATGGTCGCAGCGACAAGCCTGGCCATGACGCCAGATGAAGGACTCCTTCACCGACAAGCTCTACCAAAGCGACGCACAACCAAGTGCACCTCTCACACACTGTTTGAGGTTTGCTGAAGTGCTGCAATGCCTCATGGGCACAGGGGGGGTGAGGTCGCACCTGCTGGTACTTGGGGGGCATGACGTGGAGCATGTACCTTGTAAATAGACAGTACTACTGGCAGGGGCGACAGAAGCGCTGCATTCAACACGGCATAACACACTTTTGACTTGTTGCCTGCTTGCTTTAGCTGCTTGGCGCAGGCTCTTGGAACAGGCGTGTCAGGTCCAGCTTGGTGAAGGGTCGCTGGTAGGCGTACTGCGCACCGGCAGTGCTGTTCTTGGGACGCATGAACGAAACATACATGTTCTGGTCGGTCAAATCATACACAGCGAGATGCACGTCGCCAGTTTGCACATTTGCGGTGACATTTGCGATGGTGTTCTCTGGCGTCAGCTGTCCCCAGTGCGCCTGCAGCTGGTCGTGCAGTGCCTTCTGATATGCCGGACAGTCCCAGTCCATGCCCTCGTACACCATATTCTTGATGCGTGGGTGCCACGTGGCATTCAGTGGCTGCAGGTTTGTGTCATTGAAGAAATTCGCAACAGATGAGGAGTACTGCACGACATTGACCATTTCAGCCTTGCCGTCGCCAACGCCCAAAATCAAATCACACGTACGATGTGCAGAAGTGATGCGCTCACGAGCAGCAGCAAGAGTCGTGTCGAATTGCAGGATATCACGCAGCAAGTACGTGAATGGCACCCCAACTCTGGACATATTGCCGAAGGTGTCATCTGGGAACGAAACGCCGATTTCAGACACTGCCACCTGGTGCTCGTTCTGGCCAGTGAGCGTGCCAGTCCAGCCGATGAAGCCCACATTTGCAAAGGCATGCCCCAAAGCGGCATCCAGTGGGTGGTACACAACCACAGCAGGGTAGCTCACGGCTGGGTTCTCAGTGTCCCAGTCCAGGGCGCGCAGCTGCAGCGTCTTGCCATCGGCGCTTGCTGCGCCCCAAGACCCGTACATGCTGCAGTCGCCCTGTGTGAGGGAGCCAATCAGCATGATGTCCCGCAAATGCGTGTAGTTCAGCCCTGCCGCGTCTGCGATCCCATGCAGTTCGTCGTAGTACCCTGGCGTGGTGTAGTCCTTCGTCCAATCGTACGTGAGGCCAAGCGCAACTTCTAGCCCAAAGTTCGCAATTGCGTCATTCAGCCAAGTAGGGAAGTTAAAAGACTCGATTGCATCGATTACCTGTTGCTCCATATACTTCCAAGTCTCCTCGATGACAATTTGTAGCTCTGGTTTGAACATTGAGCCATAGGCGAAGCCAAACTGCACCATAGCTTGGTGAATAGAGCAGCAAGCGAATCCCGACAACAAGCTACGTACCTCATACATTGACTTTTTGGCCCACAGGTGAATCACCCAAAACTCGGCACCAGGAGGGCCAGCGCGGAAGGCCTGTACAATCACAACAGTTTGATGCAGTGCACTTGCTTGCTTGACGGTCTGCTTACCTTGCCGCCTGGGACTGATCGTTCCTGAAAAAGAACACAAGTTGCATATATCAGCCCCTCTTTCACAGAATCAGCTCTTCGTGGCCATTGGTGTTTTTGACACAAGTACGCAATCAGTGCAGAGCGCGCAGCAAAGTCTTGGCTCTGGCAAAACGCCAACACGACACAGGCAGACTCACCACATTGCCGCCATTATTCAGGCTAATAGGGTTCAAATTGGGGAACTTCCCTGGGTGGGGTGCTCCATGGCAGTATGCTCCTTGAGCAATTCCTACAGAAGCCGCCGCAAGGGCGAGGATTGCAAGAATACTACGAGCCATTTCGATTGAGAGATCCTCTGAGTGGCGTAAGAGCACCAGGAGTAAGCTTCCTCGATTTTCAACAGACCACCTAGATATAGTTTCCTACTGCAAATACAGCTCCAGCAAGTCCACTGGAATGAAGCTGCCCCCCCCTCCTCCACACAGGTGAGATTCGGCAGCAAATACATTCGATTAGTACCTACAAATGCGGAGAGTATCAATCACCCAAGTGCTGCCGGACGACTTCATCACAGTGCACTATATTGTGCAACGGTATGCTTTTTGCGTGCCTCGGCATGACCTGACTGCACTCCTCGGCAGCCTCTTGTGTGGGCTTCCCCCGGGGCACTGCAGCCAATCCTGGCACACAGTGGGACCCGGCAGGCTGACTGCTTACACTATTGAACAATACCGGTTTCGGCCAATATGTCTGAACTGCCTGGGGGCTGGGTTCCTCTGTATGCAACAGTCTGCATGGGCCGAGTGGGGACAGCCCCCCGTATCGCAGGGGCCCGTAGGGGCCGAGCGTCGAGAGGTCCAGCCAGCAGGAGAGGCTGAGAAGCAGCGCAGCGTGCCATTCTCGGCACATAGTGAATA
>Ga0307982_1000214_pt1 | contig 44061 bp, 35 predicted proteins | sample OrgLakmetagen989_FD_201847 | JGI IMG/M metagenome (GOLD analysis project Ga0307982, IMG submission 201847) | Saline water microbial communities from Organic Lake, Antarctica - #989 | ecosystem: Environmental > Aquatic > Non-marine Saline and Alkaline > Saline | place: Antarctica: Organic Lake... | reverse complement strand
CCATCACTTCCATGGCCACTCGGGCATGTGCGCCTGATTAGCTTCTTAGGTCTAGTTTGCGCTGCTTTGCTTTTCTTCTCTACCTGTTAGTCTTCTAATTCCGGCCCTTCGGGGCCTGTCTCAAAAATTCGACCGGCAAATTCCTATTCCCCCTTAAAGTTGAGGGCATCAAATTATGCTGAAACTGGTCTGTTAACGACTAAATAAAATCTAATAGGCCACTAAACAATAACCAGTCCAATTTCAAGGAAGGGCTGCTGGAGGAGGTGCGCCCGACGCCTGCACCGCAAACAAGGCCGAGTTCACGGCCGTTAACGCACTCTGAAACTTGTGGGCGTCGGCCACCGCCGCAGCGCGGGCAGCTGCCTCGTCCGCGCACGTGCGCTCGTGTTTCGACGCCAGTGCTTGGGCGGCATCCCGCGCAGCCGCTGCCATGGCTAAGTCAGCACTTAGTGACCGCAGCTGCCCTTCCAGATCGCGCACTTGAGAGGACAGCGCCGCGCGAGCAGCTTCGTGTGACGCGACGACCTCTGCGTGCTGCTTTGTAGCGGCTGCAAGTTCGGCAGCCGTGGTCTCTCGTAAAACTTTTTCGCGGCTGTCGAAGAGGGTTTTCATGCTCAACAGCTCGTTTTCCACGAACTGCAGCGCTTGGTCTTTCTCGCGCAGAGCCACCTTCAATTCCTCGGTTTCAGCAGTCAACGTGTCGATGGTCGAGGCATTCATTGCACCTTGAGTAGATAATGCTCCTTTTCCTCCTGGCCCAGCAGATGACGACGTATCCCCATCATTGTCGCACAGCTCTAGTCCACTTGCCTTCCCTCCACGACGGTCACCTCCACTGCTGCTGCCACTGCGGTCGCTGCTGCTAGTGCGAAGCTCTCGGACGATGGACCTCAAATGGTCTTCGATTTCTCGGCTCGCGTCCAGCTGCTGAGCCAAGTCTTCCGCGTCTGCCACTGCGCTCTGCCGCTCGTCCTCGAGCTCCGCTGCATGGGCTTCTAGCCGCCGCAGCCGCTCTTCAAGCTGGGCAGTCCGGCGCCGCAAAGGTTCGGCGGCGGCGGCAGCGTCACTGACCATGGCGCTTTTCACAGCTACTTCGTTGGCTAATTCCTGACAGCGCTGGCTTGCAGCGTCCTGAGCTCGGGTAGCGTCAAGGGCGGCCCGCTCTTGTGCTGCTGCGCGTGTCTCGGCGTCAGCACACCGCTGCTCCAACGCTAGCCGGGTTCTCTGTTCCTGCTCGTGCTGCTGTTCCAGTTTGGGCAACTGCTGCTGCACTACCTGCTGGTGCTGCTCTTGCACTTCCTGCAGTCGGGCCTCAAGCGCAGCACTGCGCTGTTTGGCTGCCGCCAAAGCTTCACGCTGGTCACGGGCCAGAGCACTGAGCTCCGCTACGGTCGCCCTCAAAGCCTGCTCTTGCTGTTGGGCATGCCCAGCAGCTGCTTTCGCGTCGGCTGCTTGCGCTGCCGCTTGCCCAAACGCTCGCTGCAATTCCGCCACTTTCTGTGCGGCTCGCCCCGCAGCCCGCTCTGCCTGGGCTTCGTGCCTCTGGGTGGCGGCTTCCACGGCAGCGGCGACTGCGTCCTCTATGGCAGTTGCCTGGTCTCGTTGGGCCATCTGAGTCGCCTCCATGCGAGCGCGGTCTAGGGTAGCAACTTGGCCCTGCAATGCTTGAATTTCGCTGGCGTGTGCCTCGCTAGCGGCTCGATGCTGTGCTGCTTCCGACGCCAGTGCGGCCTCTGCTTGCTCAGCGCGAAGCACCAAGTTTGCTTCGCGGGCTTTCGCTGTCTCTGATTGGGCCAGCGCTGCTGCAGCCTGCTGGGCACTGGCAGCCCTTTGAGCTTCTGCTGCGCTTTGCTGGGCGGCTGCGAGCTCGAGCTTGAGGGCACTCAGAGTGGCTTCATGTTGTGCTGCAAGCTGGCTCGCTGCTGCGGCTTCTGCAATCGCGGCGGCTGCCGCCTGTTCCTCTCTTGCTTTTAGTTGGCTTTCCGCGGCCACTGCTCGAGCTTCTGCAGCATCCGCACGTGACGTCGCGGCTTCAGCGTGAGCGGCACTTTGGCTGGCCTGCGCCGCAGCAGCAGCGGCAGTACGTTGCGCCTGTGCCATAGCTGCCCTAGCAGTAGAAGCTTCTTCAACGGCCAAAGCATGGCGTTCTTTAGCGACTGCGGCCGCGGCACTTGCGGCTGTTCTCGAAGCTATCCAGCGCCAATGCCCAAATGCCTGCGTGCGTGTGCGCCGTATCTCTGCACTCATGCATGCACACAAGCGCCGCACTGCCTGTTGTTGCTGTTGCTGTTGTTGCTGTTGTTGCTGCTCCTGCTCCTCTTCTAGCTGTTGATGCTGCTCTAATTGATGCAAAGCTGGCGGTGACCGCACTCCTAAACTCTGAGACGGCGACGGCGGAGGCGACGGTACACCTACTGGACGAGGGCCACCTCCAGCGTCACCACCTCCCACATCACCACGACCACCACCCCCTGTACTTGCTGCAGTGCCACTGCCATGTCGAGGCGACGGCGGCGTGAGTGGTGATGGTACATTGGTCTGATCCTGCGCACTGCCCTCGTCTAAGTCACGCGTTCCTATGCTAGTGCTGCTCTTAATGCTGTGGCCCTGAGATCGTCGTGGTGGCGTGGCCACATGTGGAGCAACTCCACGCACTGACGCTGACGGCCGGCGCGGCACGCTGGTAGGCTGACTTCTGCTACTCTGCTTGTCGGGTCGGTGACTGTGCCTGCCTTCACTGAAAGCGCCACCGCGAGCAGGTGCAGCAGCAGGAGCAGCAGGCGTGGTAACTACTCGCTCGTCATAGCGCCGCCGCGTGATCAGCTGCACCGTGCCACCCTGGGCAGTTGGTGGCGGAGTCGTGGAAACCGTTGCCTCTGAGGCAAGGGTAACGCGCGGCCTTCGGCGGTCGCTGCTGCTGCGCCCTGAAGGTGCAGTTGAGGCTGCGTTGGCACCTGACGATGCTCTGCCAGTGGCATGCTTCGACGACGTCGACGATGTCCTTGGTGCTTGCGGTGGTGCCTGCTGGTGGTGCTGCGCGTGCTGGCTTTGGTTTTGGCGTTGGCGAGGAGACTGCTGCTGCCCTGAATCGCGCAATTGTATTAAGCGGCGGTTGAAACTCTCGCTGCGAGCTGCTGCTGCCTGGGTGGAAGAACGCCCGCCATAGTCTACTGAAAAGCTTTCAGAACTCTCCGCCAATGAAACGGCTTCCTCCGGCGAATCTGGCCATGAACGGAGCCCTTGTGGGTTCTCATTGTGCGCCCCTTGTGTATCAAAACCTCTACCACTGTAATTCCCGTCGTCATCACAGTAGTCATCGTTCTCGAGGCCCCGTCGGTTGCGGCCCCACGATCTACCGAACCCGTAGCCGCCACCACCATCGTCATCGTCGCTGTCTCTAGTGTTTGGTCCAGCAGACGGAGACTCCGGGCCTGGTGGAGGGCGCTGCGCTGGCACTAGCAGCGGCCGACGCACCCACTTCGACGATGACGACTGCTGCTGCTCCGGGTGGTGCTGTCGCTGATCCTGGTTATAGTGTGGCTGTGACGGCCGTGGCGGCGGCGGCTGGCTAAATGGGGCTCCTCGGCTGGCGAGTTCTTCTAAGCGTTGCTCAAGCTCAGCGATGCGCTGCTCGTCTGCTGCTGCTTTCGCGTCCGCTGCTGCCTGCCGCTCAGCTTGCGCTTTGGCGTCTGCCGCAGCGCGCAAACGGTCAAAGCGGGGCGTGGACGAAGGACCAGTTGTGGTTATTGGCGCTGCAGCGGCGGCGGCTTCTGCCCCTACCTCTCTGCGCGCTCCGCCCCTTGTGGATGCTGGAGACCGAGGCGGCGTCGCAAACGCTGGAGTAGTTGCCGCATGTGAACTCACTTTCACGTCTGTTGCCTCAGTTGCCACGTCTCCCGTTGCGTTTCTTCGGCTTGAGGTTGTCTGCTGGGGTGAGCTCCTAGGTTGGTTGACAGGAAGAGCGGCGCTGGGTGCGCTTCTACCGCCGCCAGCGCCGTTGACACCTTGCAAAAGCTCGCGAACTCGTAAGGGCAATAATGTGTTTTCGTCTTCTTCGTCGTCCTCGTCGTCCTCATCCAAAGATTCTCGAGCCTCTCGGCCGTCATAAAAGCGCAGGCCCGGCAGAAACGCAACGGCTAGATTAGGAGGTGTGTCAGGCAAGGACAGAGTCAGGCTAGTAAGAGACGGTAGCCTCTGCAAACACCGCAGCGAGTCTTCTGGCGAAGCACTGTTTTTATCTAGACGGTTGTATGACGCGTCTAGTTCAGTCAGTTGAGGGCAAACTGCTGCCAAACCGTATAATGAGTCTACTGCATTGTACGGCAACGCCAAGTGAACGAGCTGCGGCAAGCGCACCGCCCAGTTCTCGAATATAGCACCCCGCAACCGATTGGAAGATAAATCTAGACGCCGCAGGCTGCCACTCACGCAGGCCCACGTTGTTGGAGCCCCAAGCTCCACTAAGTTGTTCGAGGACAGGCAAAGCTCTACGAGGCACGGCAGTTGTGACAAGCCGCGCAGCGACGATAGACTGCAGTCGTGTAACACCAAGCTAAGCAGGTGAGGTGCAGCTCTTGCAATCTCACTGTCGCGAGCAAGGTCTACCGGCTCTGCGACTCGACGGAGCGAGCCGATGGCCTCCATCTTGTGTTTCTAGCAGAGAAATCAAATGGAGGCAAACCGTCTAACCGTGTGATCGCTTTGCAAAATCAAAATCTTGAGTTGCGCATCTATCGAACTACCGCACTCTACACAGTTCGTACGAGTACTCCGAATTTAAAATAAAGCTGAAGGTTAGTTGCCCCTATTCAAAGGCCATAATGTTCGCGTTGTTACGTTCCTATTCGCGCCATTTTTGTATTTTCTCTTTTTTTTGTCACAGCTTGTCCAAAATGTTTTGACGTTGGCTGCTCGTTTGACACACTTATGCTCTTTTGACTACCTACAGTCCTACAGTAGCTAGAAGCTCGTGGCGCGACTTGAATGAGTTCCAGGTAGCCGGTGTTGCACGAGTGACGCGACGTGAGTAAAGCATGCTAGCATCTTTTCGCAGCCTCGGTACTCTTTCGTCTCGGTGTAGGATAGAACGGCGGTGTTTTAGCGACAAAGCGGTTGTGTCTGGTATGCGTGCTGACTATGGAGCTAGCTCCCCGCTATCGGAATCCAAGTGTAGCCTTACACCCATGCCTCTCTTCGAAAAGTGGTTCAAGGCTGCTACAGCACATAACGGTGTGGTAGAGCCGAACGCAATGGCGCTAGCAACGGTCCACCCCGCAACATTGCAGCCTTCGACACGTATCGTCCTGCTCAAGGGCTATGACACCGAAGGTTTCACATGGTTTACCAATTATACTTCGCGTAAAGCGGCAGAGCTTCATAGCAATCCTCGTGCTGCGCTTACCTTCTGGTGGCCTGCTTTGGAACGCCAGGTGAAGCTACATTGATGTAACTGCATTGTTGTGGTCTATGCTGTAGCCTGGCTAGGCTGCACGTAACAAGATTCGCATCGAAACTCTTTCCTAAACTCGTGGAGTATTTTTGTGCGTGTTAGGTCCGCATAGAGGGCCAAGTAAATAAAGTATCTGCGCAAGAAACCGCCGAGTACTTTCACTCGCGACCTCGAGGGTCTCAAATCGGCGCTTGGGCGAGCCGGCAGTCCAAAGTGGTTTCAAGTTCGGACGATCTCGCTGAGCGGGAAGCAGCTCTACGGGTGAGGTTCGAAGGCCAGCCCGTGCCCGTGCCCGACTTCTGGGGTGGCTACCGGCTCGTGCCGAATTACGTGGAGTTTTGGCAAGGCCGAACCAACCGATTGCACGACCGGATCGCTTTCACAGCGAGCAGCGACGGTGGCTGGACAAGAGAACGCCTGTGCCCATGAAAACCTTCCCTACTGCCATCGCAGTCATCGTTATGTTTACCAAGGGGGTCAAATACAAGAGCGAAATGCCTCTATTCACGGGTTTATATTACCATATTGCTAATTAGTTACAGATCTCTAATGGAATATGGTGCTCTTCTAGTTTCTAGTTTCATTAGAGATCAAAGCTTATACTTTTACTGCAGTTCCAGTTCCAGTGCAGTTGCTTTCCAGCAGCGTTCCACTTTCGACAGCTACCATCACTTCCATGGCCACTCGGGCATGTGTACCTGATAAGCTCTGATTACCTGGCACTGATATCTGATACCTGTAGCTTTCAGCTTTCTACAGATAATCCCGGCCCCTCGGGGCCTGTGGCAAAAGTGCTGATTGGTGCGATTACATTGTTTAAAATCAGCTAAAATGATTGATTGCTCGAAAGCGAAAGATATTACGTACAGATCTGTAGACATCATATTGATGATACTGCGCATTGTGCTGCCCTAGGCTAGTAGTTTGATAAAAGCGCAGCTGTACGTCTTCTAAGCCGCCCGCTTCGAAGCTATGGCAAAACCGCAAATTACCCTCGTATCCCCGCATTCTCTAGCCAACTACGCCAAATGTCTAGCCGCGGGCTTTTCTGAACTAGAAGATCCGGTGCCATCCTTCGTTGCTTCACCAGAGCTAGTTCCATGGCTTGAGCCATCCAATGCTGAAGGTGCTGAAGGTGCTGACAATGTCTCGCCGCCACTGCCACCTGATTGGCGATTATTTCTTGAATCTGCTTGTGCTGACGCGGACGTGATGGTGGTGCAGTTGCACGGCGCTCACAGCGAAGTGCCGGTGTTGCTCGCAGCATGGGACTATCTCTGCAGCAGCAACAGCAGCAGCAGCAGCAGCAGCAGCAGCAGCGACACAGGGCCTAGCTTAGACAGAACACCTGACAAGCCAATGATTGTGCTCTTGCACCGCCCGGAAGAAATCATGGAAAGGCTTGCGCGAGGGCTCTATCCGCCTCGGCTGCGCAGCGTGCTCTTCTCACCTTGCGTAGCTCTGGTGCTCCTGGGACCCGCTTCAGTGCCACTCTACTCAGTTTCGCCTGAAAGTCCACAAGCCAACGCTCAAGCGCAACGTCCACCCACAGTGATTCCGCATGGCTTTTTCAATTGCTTGCCTGCACTGGGACCGCAACCGCCCATATCCACTGGATTCACAAGTTACTCTACGGAAGCTGCGGATGCTACTGCCAATCAAGTGGATGCATCAGGCTCAGCCTCAGGAGGTGGCGATGATATAGCTGTGATTGGATCGATTACCACCTGGAGCGACATGCGATGGATCAGCGATTTAGTGCACATGCACCGCACCATGGCAGAGCTTCAAAATACAACTCATTCGCAAGCTGCCGAGGGTCAAGAGGCCACAAGGAATAAGAAGACTACGAAAAACTGCACTCTTTTCGTAGCTGCTGGTACTTTTCGCCCTTACAAGCGCCCAGGAGACGGTGGTGTAGTCGATGAGCTCTCATGCCTGAAAACTGCAAGGAGTGATAGCCCAGAGACTGGAGCAGCATCGGAAACAATCGCAGGACCTAGCATGAATGGTTTGAATGCCAATGTAGAAATTGTAGAAGGCGTGGAATTGGCGCTCGCTTGTGCTTACGGGGAAAATATGCAAGACCAAGCCTCTTTGCGGCAGTGGTTATGGTTGCGCTGTGGGCGGGGAGCTCGCGTGTGCGTGCTTGCGTCTCCAGTTCCAAAGGCACACGACAACCCAGCAGTGCAGGCAGGAGCGACCTTGGCGGCGGAACTTCTAAAGAATTTGATTGACTTCAACGTGCAACTTTACCGGGAGCTTTTGAAAGACTTTGCGCCCAAGGTGAGGGCGCAGGGGAGATGGTGTATTTATGATTGATATGATTCGTTTGATGTATTGAAAACGCATAGAACGGCCTCACCTTCCCTCCATACTTTCGTCTAGTTTCACATCGATGCACAGCAGCAACATAAACATTCCTAAACCTCCAATACCACATTTCAGCCATACTACTATTATGCAGGTGGAATACAGTGGCACGCTGCACGAATCTCCGGGCTCCTCGGTGCCAGTTGTCTTTGAGAGCCCTTCGATGGCTGACGTCGCATCGGAAGGGCTTGCCATGCTTTTTGTACCAACCCCTCCTCGTTACACGGTGCCATCTACAAATGAAGGGGTTGAGAGTGCTGACACTGCTTCTGAAAGCCCAAAACGCCTCAGCATCAATGGCACCAGCGACAATGAGTTATCGCTGTTGTTCTATGCTGAGGATTACTATCCAAACTTCGAATCCACTTGCGCAGAGGTGCTTCGTTTGCTGGATGATCCCAAGGAATTTGGAGCAATGCGGGCAGCAAACGCTGAAGCTGGCAGGCGCCTGGGCTTTAAGGAAGTGGCAAGTCAATATCGTGCCCTTGCGAATGGCTTATGGGAGTAGAGTTCGCTTCGATTTGAGTATCAGCACTATAAGACCATCTGCTAGTCTAGCTCTGGAGTTACTGTGCACTGCCCTTGTTGGAATTCTTGGAATTAGTGAGTAGTTTGTGGTTTATGGGGATTCCGCGCGCTGTGCAAGTGGCGCAAAGACTTATAGCTTATAGCTGAGTTTCTTGTAACCTGTAAATATTTCCTCTGAGCTACTTGGAGATAAAGTCTAAGGTCGCAGGCGTAGCGCATTTAGAATTCAGAAGCCAAAATGCCGAGAATAATAGATAATAGACATGCTTGCCTTAATTCTATTGTCCTAGATCCTAGAAGCCCTGCTTCCTTCTCCTTCTTGTCATGCTTGCCTTAATTCTATAGCCCTGGATCCTAGATCTAGATCCTAGAAGCCCTGCTTCCTTCTCCTTCTTGTCTGAATCAAGATTTCACTTATCAAATAACTACATGCCCAGTGCCGTGCCGTGGTAGTTGGCGTGCAATTATTTCTCTTTAGCAGGCCCTGTACGTACTTCGGTCTCGTCTTCAATCCGTGTCTCTCATTATTCCACGGCGTTGTATGCCGCCGCGCGAATCGCCGCCACAGAGCCTGCCAGCCCACTCACCACTTGCACGGCGCGCGCCATCCCCCTGTTGTTGCTCACTCGCATGGCTTCGGCCAGCTCCACCGTGCGCTGCCGCTCCTTGCTGGTAGGGTCCACCACTTGAGCCACGTGGCTCGCCAAGGTGGAAACCTTCAGCGCCCCACCCGGTAAAGGAGGCAGCGCGCAGCCAGCCGCACAGGCCGCGCGGCCCCAAAACTCGGCTTCGGCCGAATGCTCGTGGTTGTTGGCCACGGCGCCCCCGCTCAGCCGCAGCGTGATGCTGGGGGTGCCGGCCCGGCAAGCTGCTTGCACCGTCCAGGCGTCGCCTGCGCTCACCACGCAACAGCACTTGCGCATCACGGCCATTTCCGCGCCAATGGGCAAAGCCAGCACGCTCAAGCAGCGATAGCCGTCCACCAGATATTGGCCTGGCACCCGGCAACCCGTGGGCAGCACGACTACGCTTCGCACGTTCGCTAAGGTGAAGGCTTCCAAGCATTGAACCAGGAGCGCGTTGCGGGTCGCCACGTCTTGCCATTGGTCGCCCACCAAGCCTAAGCTCACCAGCACTACCGGAGAGGTTAAGTCCGCGTTGAAAAAAGCGCGCACGTTGTCGGGCAACACCTTGCTCCCCGGGTCTTGTTCCGGTAAAGGCCCTAAGCCCCCACCCATGAGCCCGCACACGTGAACGTGCGACGGCCACTCTGGGTCGCGCGGCAGTAACTCGGGCTGGTACCCCAACAACACGGGCGCTGGCACGCCTCCTCCGCTGCCCACACCACTGCCACTGGTAGAGCCGTCGGCAAGGAGAAAGGCCAGGGGAGACGCATTCGCTCCTGGGCCGTACGGTTCGAGCCCGCTGGCCGTGCGGCAGGCGTTGACAGCGTCGCGGTACAGAAAGCGCCACGTGGACTCCTGCCAGATCGCCCACTGGCCCACGTTGGTTGGCTCCGCACCCACAGCTGCGACGCCTCGAAAAGCTTTCGGGGGTGGGAAAAGGGTGGACGCGAAGAGGGGGTTGGCGTCCAGGACTGCAAACGGCAAGGCGTACTCGTCGCAGATGCCCGCCAAGCAGTAAACTGCAGCCGGCGTGGCTAGCACCACACAATCAGGAGACTCTTGCCGTTTGCCCGAAGACCCTAAAGGGTCAGCTACCAAGAGCGCCAAGCCTTTCGCGAACCAATCGCCGACGAGTTCGAACACGAAGGCGCTAAGTGCAGGACCCACTTTAGCGGGGTCAGTTTTGACAGCTTCGAGTGCCTGGCCCGACGCCGTCGTTTTGCGCGCCTGCTGAGGGTCAAGCCCGCAGTCGGCGAACAGGAGGCCTTGCCCCAGGCTTTTCAACATCGACCGATGTTTGGCATGGCAGGCCACGGTCACAATGGTGCCTTGTTTGGCTAATGCCGCCGCCAGTTCTAGGCAAGGCCGAAGTTCGGCTGCGTCGGTGGCGCCAGGGCACATGAAAGTCACACGCGACCGGGCATGCCCCGCGTTGGTAATGGTACGCAGAGACATGGCTTGAGCCGCTTTCACGCCACGCCTATCGACTGCGCACGCGAAACCTCTCGCACGAGAAGGCTCTCTCTAGCTAGAGCAGCTCTTATTTACTCGGGTAGCGCGCCGCGGCAGCGCGAGATTGTGAGTTGATCTTTTAGCCAACCAGCCAATCAACAACGTGTTCTTTCTTTTGAGCTGTGAAGTCGACCAAACCGTTGGATTTTGTTTGCTTGCGATTTGCAAGCACACGAGCACACTACGGTAGCGGCTTCGTTAGCCTTACACTTCACTCTCGCATAGATAAATAAGAAGGCGAGCGCAGCATCACAATCATCATATGCGCCGGCAGGCCTTCTTGAGGCAGAGCAAAAGCTTGCAGCGGCGCGGCGAGAGTGAGGACCGCAACAAGCCCACGCGGCCATGGGGAGCTCCTCAAGCCTCGACCGCCGCTGCTGCTGCACCCGGCGGAGCAAACAATGCAGCAGCGACGTTTGTGCCAACGTCCGGCGCCCTCGCTGCGCGGGACGAAGAAATTCACCGCTTGGTGGCGGAAAATTGTCGCCTTTCAGACCTGCTAGAGCGCACGCGGGAGCAAAAAGGCCGCCTGTTGCAACGTGCTACCGAAGCCGGCGGCGTGCAACTCCAAGCCGAAAACGAAAACGCGCGGCTCCGAGAAGACGTCGAACTGCTAGCCAGCGAAGGCGGCGAGGCGGTGCGTTAACCAGGATTAATGTGTAAGGATGATGTCATAGGGGCCAACGTTTACGGATGCTGCGGCTCCGAGATAACCACGTGGAGTGGTTCTGTAATGAAATCAAGCATAAGTGCCAGCAATTGGATTCAGCTGTCTACCATTCGTTGTCTCCAAATTCTTGTTTCTCGCTAACAAGTCTCTTGGGGGCACCCTTTTCTATTTTATCTCATCTAGGTGAGCGAGCTTAGGCAAGAGCTCGAAGTGAAGACCCGCGAAATTGCACGTCTACGTGAAGACCAAGCCCGCAGCGAGCAACGCCTGACTGACGCTGAAGAGCGCGCAGCACGCGCCGAGACTCAACTAGCGGCCCTGTCTGCGAAGGTAACACTGCATGCATTGTTCCTTCCGCATCCTCTCTTCCATCATGGATCAGTGGCTCTATGACTTTTGCTTGCTTTAGGTGCTGCTCGCAAGTTTGTCTTCCACCCTTGTACTGTCTTCAATAGTTCATGGTTGAAGCGTGGAGGGCTACGCCTGCCTCAACGTGGATATGTTCTACTCTTTGTTTGCGGTTTACCTTCCTTGCATTTTTGATCTCACAGTTGGCGCACCTCGAGCCTCACGCGGGTACTAGCTTGAACGGAAGCTTGAACGGGAGCATCAGCGATAGTCGAGACGGAAGCCACTTTGGCAGTAGCTTCGTCGGGAGCCGAGACCGACGACTCCTCCTTGACAACCGTGGTGCGTCCGTGCCTGTGCATGGCGATGCCAGTGGTAGTGGCGGCGGTGGTAATCCTAGCGATTCGCACGACACCTACGGTGGCAGCGGCAGTGGCAGCAAGAACGGAAGCCGTAACCGAGGAGGAAATAGTGGCGGCAGCAGCAGTGGCCTAGCGGAAGGTGCTTGGGAACCGGCGGCCTATGCAGTGGACTCTTCCTCCACGTCATCGCGACGATCGTCTGCCGTAGGTGGTGGCCGCGGAGCGCCTTCTTCTTCAACTGCTGCAACTGCAAGCCGTGAGCCCAGAGCAGTGCCCGAAAAGAAACGAAGCAGCGCTAGCATGCCGCGCCCTCCCCCGCCGCAACAAGCTAGTGAGCGGTTCACGCGCGGAAGTCGCGCCCCTTCGGAGCCTCAGGACTCGGGCAGCGACGGTGCTCCGGTACGAGTTGTGTAGTTGTTGTGTGTGTGCGCTGTAACTTCTATTTCGTTGTTTTGCGTTGCCTCTTGTGGCGCATCATTCTACGTTTCAAATATGCACCTTTATGCGGTTCCTCAAAAGCACTTGCAACGATTTGCTTCCAACTGGAGCATGTTTTTCTTTGTTCCTTTTATATTTTACCATCAAATCCCTATGTAATTTGTCTCGTAAACCTACGCAAAGGTGCGGCGCAACTTTCGCATGCTTTATGCGCCCGACGAAGACGACCCGCGCAACAACGACTCTGTCAGCGCAGCTCGACCTTCGCTCCCACGCCCAGCCGCTACGACAAACGTCAACCTCGACTACGCTTCCACTCAAAGTGCTGGCGGCTCGAACCGACCCCAGCCGCGCGTCATGCCCCAGGCAAAAACAGCAGCAGCACCACCAGATGACGAAGCAGCCGCCGTGGTGTCTCCGCCGCGCCACCGTCGCGCTTCAACTGAGCACAGCACTGGTAGCACTCATGCTTCTGCCAAATCGCCCCCGCACCCTCCTCCGCCCATACCGACTGGTACTCCACCAGTAGAGAAGTCCACCGCACAGGGGAGCTTACGCCGAGGCAGCACTAGTACTAGTAGGTCGCAACCCAGTACGCTAGGGCGTGCGTCGGCCGCAGCTGCCGCGGCGGTGCGAGGACTGCCGGCGGGCTGGCGCCGAAGTGCTCCTCCTGCTCCCCCTTCGACCACTTCCTCCTCTTCATCATCAGCCAAAGCCGCTGCAGCCAGACGCACTCCTCCTGGTACAACTGACATTCCGACCTCGGTGGCCGTGTCCGTGGATCCAGCTGCGGTGAGAAGTGGAGGAGCTACAACTAGTCTGCCGCGTGCCTCTAGCAGTGCTAGGAGCGCCAGCAGCAGTAGCAGCAGCAGCATTCGAAATAGCCACCACAAGAATGACAACGGTGCTAGCAGTAACACCACTAGCATTCGGGATTTCTGCAGCAGTACTAACAACACGGCGCCTCCGGTCCTATCCGTAGGACCTACGGTGCTCCGTGCTAATCCTCGCCGCGTGAGTGAAAGCACTCCGCGTGGAAGCACTACAACTTCGTCGTCATCTGCTGCTGTCGGCGGTCGCGGCACCAGTAACCCACTCTTTTCATTCGGTGGCGGTGGCGGCGAAGCTGGTAACAGCGGCGTTGGCAGTGGCAGCGGAGTTGCAGCTAGGCGCGTGTCAGCGTCGATGCCTCGCGGAGGTACAGCCACTACAGTAATTCCATCATCATCATCATTGTCGTCAGCTGGCCAAGGCAGCAGCAGCGCTCCCTCGTTGGCGCAATCACGAAGTTCTCTGTCCGCGGCGCGAGGCAGTGTGGCTGGGAAGCAAGTATCTTCTGCGACTGGAGAAGCTGCCGCTGCTGCTGATTCAGCCTCCTCCGCTCTACCGAGTAAACCTGCTCGCGCTCCTCAAAGTAAGGCTGCCACTGCTGCTGTTTCTGCTTCTGTTGCTGAGCCTCCGTCTATGCGGCGCTCAATGGATCGCGCCTCCGCAGCAGCTGCGTCTCTATTGCGCCGCGCGCCGCCGCCGCTGAAACCGACGAGTACAGCAACTGCCACAGCAGCAGCAGAAGCAGCAGTGCCCCGAGATCGCACTGCTCGCGTGGCTGCTGTTGCTGGCAGAGCTGCTGCTGGTGGTGGAGCCAGTCTTTTCACAGATGCTGCTCCTCCTCCTGCTGTGCCGATGAGCCAGACCAGCAGTGCTACAACCACACCGGTAGGGACTCCTTCTCGCGACCGCGGCGAAAGGTCCGAGTCTCGCAAGAGGCCCCCGCCGGGCAATACAACCACCACGAGCAGTGAGGGCACCACCTCCTCCGCTGCTTTAAGTGGCAGCAACGCAGCAAGTCGAGTGGAGTTAGGCGCGCAGGTGCGGCGGCAGCTGCAGGAATACGAGTATGGTTTGCAAGTGGCGGCCCAGCGCAGCCCCAAAACAGGCAGCAACAGCAGCAGTAGCGCAGGGCATTTGATATTCTGCGGCAGTGCGCGAGCGTGTGGCAACGGGCAAGCCAGCGAAGCAGCCCACCAGTTGTCGCAAGCGTTGGCCCAATATGCTCCCAAAAGCTACGGCAACAGCAGCAGTGGCAGTGGCAGTGGCTTTGAGTCCGGTCATGTGGTCGAGTTGCACCTTGCTGACCTTTTACCGCCGCCCCCTGTATCCTCAGCCTCCTTGAGCGGTAACGACGCGAGCGGTCCTCCGGTGCACACAGGGAAAGTCGCCACAGCTGCCGCAGTCGCCGCCACCAAAGCCGCTCTGAACAAGGCGCACGGTGGGGTCCTGCTGGTATGTGACGCTGGCCGCGTTGCCATCGCCAAGAACGCGACCGTCAAGGGAGGCCGAACCGATGCGCAAGCAGCAGTGGCAGCGGAGCTGGAGCGCAGCATGGCGGCAGGCGCGGGGCAGGTGGTGGTGGCTTTGGCGGTAGCGCCAGCGGAAATGCAGGCGTTTGTTGGCAGTGCGCGCGATTTGGCAGCGCAAGTGGAGCATGTAGTGCACTTCAACGATGCATGAGATGGGGATGGGAACGAAAGAGATCGGGCATGTGTGCCTGATTGGCTTCTTGGTTTCAGCTGCTTTTTTTTAAATTGTCTACCTGGTAGCCTTCTAATATTTAATTCCGGCCTCTCGGCCTCTCGGGGTCTGTGTAAAAATGGGAGATTGGTGATTAGGACGGGTTGAGACGTTGACGTTGAGACAGAGACAAGCACGGACAGAACGGCGCCATTTGGGAACTACAAACCGCAGATGTATATTTTTTTCTACGCATTAACTCGAAATTCTTAATTCCCTGTTGATGTATGCGGTCTATGCGGCCATTCCGAAATTCCTATGGCGCAAGCAATTATACCACATTTCGATGTGAAAAAGCACCAAAAAACGAATCGAGATGATTAACTTCTTTAATGTTTACGCGCGTTGTTGTATATTGGCGTGATGTCGAAAATGTTTCTGTAATTTTTCGAAAACCAAGTGGGAAGAGTGGGGAAGCGGGGAAGTAGTGAGGTCGCGTTATGTCACTTGTCACATGCATGGTCAAGGATGTCAAGATGTGTCAATTCATGATTTTTTTCTTCTGATGATTTCCGAATGTTCCGAATCTCTGATGCGTGAATTGCCTGTGGTGGTAGCAGCGTAGCAGCCAAAGCAAAGCTGGGTCAGAAGTTCGACAGGACTTTGTGCCAGAGAGTCTGGCGATTGGCAGCAATGCCCACCGAGGACTTCGACACAGCATTTCTTGGTCTGCATAAGTCCTCTAACAAGATTTTGACGGGCAAATTCGACTGGCGGCGGGAGCTTGATGTTTACGGAACCCTGCGTGATAAGGTTAGGTTGACGAAATGTTCTTATAGGAAGGAAAAGTGTAAAGGCGTCGCCCAAGGAGCACTGTTTTCAACTATGATCCTGGTCGATCTACATGTGATAATACTATTATTGATTTATTACTATTATCCTTTTTCTCATCCTTATTGATCTTTGAACCAGGAGTGGAAGGCTGACGCTACATGGCTGGCCTCTGAACTAGGGCGAGCGCACCAGTCTCTGCTTGATGCAGCGGCTGGGGCAGAGAACCTACCGCGTCGCCCAGGCTTGAACCCCGTTTCGTGGACCCTGGGCCATGTGGCATTCATGATGGATTTCATTGTTGCCTATCCACTGCAGCTTCCTACTCCAGGAGGTGTTCGTGTTCCATCAAAATCGCCTCGCCTGCCAGTTGAAGTGGCCACCACAGACGACGAGGTCATTGCTGACACTGGTATTCCTGCTATGCCAGCACCCACTCCGCCCTGGTTTTCACGACACTCATCAATGGCAACTGTTTTTTTACCGCGAGATCAAACCTGGACAATCTACGACCCATCGCGCGTGACCAATGACGAACGGTGGGATCGTTTCCGCGACGGTACCCTCCCAGATGCCAAAGAGTATTTAGATCAGGCCGTCGCCACCGCAATAGACCTTACGCAAACGTCTGGATTGTTTTTGGACGAAGTTGAATCACACTTGGTCTTGTATGGATTAATTCACATGCTCTGGCACGAGGAGGATCTCTTGCACACGCGCAATGTTCACGGCCTCCCTGCGCCCGCTCCTCTAACACCTTTGTTTGCAGAGAGGAACATCAATGCATTGCCTGCAGATGCTACTGAAAAATTGGCGACACAAACCACGTCAGATTCATTATGGCACCCAGGCGGCGACGTGAGACTGCCTGGTGGAACGTACTACCTGGGCACGGAACGAGAGATGTCTCGAAAAGCGCCTTTAGTTTTGGACTGCGAAAAGTGAGAAAAGCTATGAACTCAATCTCTTTCGCAAAATCTTGATATTATAACTCGCTAATCTTGTCTCATATTGTTTCCCATTTCATCGGCACAGGTTTGCTCACCCTGTCCACTTACTCCCCTTTTCGATCTCAAGGTAATGCTGTACGGGTACTCGCCTTAAAATTTGTCAATGCATGGCTCTCGAGAAGTGTTTCGTGCACATTTAGCATCTCATGTTCAGCTGCTTATATTTTACACTGTGAGGTAAGGTACTGCGTAACAAACGAGGAATTTGCTGTCTTTGTCGCTGCTGGTGGGTACTCGGCGCGTGGGCGCGTCTTATGGTGGAGTTTTGAAGGTCAACGGTGGCTCGCCCGCAGTGGCGCCCAACATCCGCCCAGCTGGATTCCAGCGGAATTAAATTCGGCACTTGATGTTGCTCATGGCAGCGCTCTTTCTGGGGCTCAGACTGCACATGGCCGTCCGACTTCTCCGTGTTCAAATCCTCTCGCAAGCAGCGCTTGGCGGCAGCGTTGGTTTGGGGTGGAGCGTATGCTGCCGCCGCGGCAGCCAGTAGCACAAGTAACGTGGTACGAAGCGGAGGCATATTGCAAGTGGGCGAAGCGACGGCTGCCCACTGAGGCTGAATGGGAAGCTGCTTGCTGTACGTCACCGCAGCAATTGTCAGAAGAAGGAGACGCCACGAAGGACAGTCAATACTCACAACAGCAGCAATTAGTACACAGGGACCGCCTGTATCCATGGGGTGGGCAGGGGAATTGGAGTGGCAACCTGGCATCGGCAAGTTCCTTTGTTGGAAGAGCTCATTGCTGGCCGCCAAGTCCTTCAAGCCAAAGACCGAAGGACGATGAGAATGGAAGCGTTGGAAAAAGAAGAGGTGCAAGACAAGGCGAGCACCAAGAAACAGCGAGAGAAGAACAAACACAAGACGTCACTTTTCCAGGGGACCTATTGGACGTTGATGCTTTGCCAGCAGGTGACTCAGCGTGGGGCCTTCGCCAGTGCATTGGCAACGTGTGGGAGGTTCGTGCGCCCCGCTTCTGCCAAATAGAGGGTTATTTTAGTATCATTTTCCCGTTGTTACCTTTGACTTGCTATGCAACTAAGCAAGTAAATTTTTTTATTGCCTCATAATCTCTTCTGTGCAACTTTGATGGTTTTCTACGTACATTGAATCACTAGTGGACAGCAACGACTCTTTATCCATTTCCTGGCTTTGAGCTCGACTATCCATATCGTGATCAATCAGCGACCAACTTCGGCAACACCAAGGTAAACCAGGAAGAGAGGCATGGAAGTCTAGTATGATTATCATGGACGGTTTTCATATCATTGGTAATCTCGGATTGTTGTAATGTGCTTAAGGTGGCCCGGGGTGGATGCATGGCAACGCCACAATTAATTCTTCAACTTCGCGGTGGCGAGCATCGATCTTTTTATGCGCCCGCTGACCGCCGAGAAATTGCGATAGGCTTCCGAACATGCGCTCTCGACTGAAGAAAAAGTGTATTGCATTGACACCCGATTCTACTTGCATATAAGCAATTCACATGGAAGTAGGCAAAAGGCCCTAAAGGAGTTGGCATGGATATGTATAAATTTTTTGGTTCGACTGAATTATCGACCCACACAATATACATAGGACGGAAACTCCCAGAATCAGCAGAAGGATGGATGTTCCAGATGCGCGCACCTAGGTGTCATAATTCTCTCTTGTCTAGAAGGTGGGATTTCGCGATCTCGACATCGATGTAGAAGCCAAAAGCCGGATGTTGCTACCTGCTAACCCTTAGATTTAAGAGTTAGGTTCGCTTCTACAAACTATCCTCTTTGCGGTTTTGACTTGCGCGCAACGCACGCGCGTACACTTCTGCCCGCAGCATTCAGCATTGGCTTATGTGTCATTTGGGTTTGTATTAGTTCGAGTTCGAGTTCGCTACTGCACTACTGAAGATCTACAGCAAGCCAGGAAGGGCAGTGCCAATCAGCCATTTGGAGCTGGGAGAGTCAAAAAACAAATGCTGCATGTTGCCTCCTGCCCTGAAATAATGCGACGGTGTGATGTGTTTCATCGTTTTCTGTCGTTGTTCGTACAGTATCTCTGTACTGTTGTATCTTGGGATTCACTGTATCACCGAAGATCGAAGATACCCTTCTTGGTATCACTGTGACTGAGAGTATCTTGAAGCTTTCTTGACGACAATCCAATCCGTAGCTCAAGATAGTACTCATTCTAACTTGTTCGAGCTAGCCTTGACTAGTTCTTGCCATCGCATCAAATCCTAAGGAGGTTCTTCTGCTTTAAAGCAATGAAAGTTCTTTTTGCCTTGAAAGAGGCCATCTTCTTTGTGCTTCTTGCTAGTAGCGCTGTGGCATTTGCTCCGACGTCGACAGGTCTAGGGAGGTCAATCTCCGTAAGTTCTTCACCCTGGGCTAACAAGCGGGCTACATTTCGCCGGCGCTTAGTTGAGGAAGATGAGATGATGGATTTATCAGCTAATCCAACGGATGGTGCGAAGGCTAACTCAGCTGCGAATTCAGGAAGCAACAAGAATGCTGCGCCGAGGATTCCTGGGGCGACTTTCGTGTCTGACCCCATCAGTCTCTTGTTGATTTCGGGCATCGCAATTCTTGTCGCCGATGATTTTCTCCATTTCATGCCTGAAGGAGGCGTTGGTAAGGCTATTGCTAGCGTGCTCTTTCCTGGTCAACAAAATTAGATGGTTGTGTCAGCAGCTGCCACTACTGAACTACTTTAGTTACTGTGCGGTAGGACCTCATCAAGAGGCGAGATTGCGAGCACATCAACGGATGTTGGACGCTCATATTTCCGCTCATTCATTGAGACATGGAAATATTCCTGTTCTTGCATTTTTAAGTGCATCATGGGTTGTGAAATGGGTTTGGTTCGCAAGATCCTTATCCGCACTTTTTGTGCGCGGGCAAATGGAATCATTTACCGTTTAACTTTTTTACACACAAGAGAGGGAGAGTGCAATTCACTGCGAATTCACATGGCCAGGAGGCCAGCTATCAAAGGACGAAGGATAAATAAGTTTCAGAGCCATAGCTGATAACTGGCCTCACGTGGTATTGGGTGGTGTATTATGGGAATCTCTAGGGGGCGTCATCGGCATATCCATATCCGGAGATGTACTAAGTTTCCGGTGAAGTAAAGCGCCTAATTGGCTTCTCAGTATCAGAATGCGCTGTTTTGCTTTTTATCTCTATCTGTTAGCCTTCTAATTCCGGCCCTTCGCTCTTCGGGGCCTGTCGTAAAAGTATCAACCGATTAACTTTTTACTAGGAGCTAAGCAGCTAAAAGCCAAGAGAAACGAGATGCCTTCCATATCTAACAGGCGATAGAAGTGCATAGGAATATGCTTGGTACAAGAAGCTGGAAGTTTGGCAGTAGAAAACTTCGGGCGATGTCCGGTGTTCCTTTTTGGTTCTGGTAGCTGGATATTTGCTAGTATACTACACAAGTACACAAGACACATAAGGGCTTTTCGGCATTTAGTTCAGCAAGAGGGCAGCATGTAGAATGGTTCTGAAATTCTGTATGCGCAGGACAAAACCAGGAAACAATTCCATGCAGGGAGGAGCCTTCGCCATCACCCTCAGCACCAGCAATAATTTATTGCATACAAGGAACGCTGGATCCAGGCTTCGTTGTTCTGTCCTGTTACCACCGTTTTTAGCGAACACTTTTTGAGACAGGCCCCGAAGGCCGAAGGCCGGAATTAGAAGGCTTACAGTTAAAGATGAAAAGCAAAGAAGCGCAAAGTATACCTTAAAGCTAATCAGGCGCATATGCCCGAGTGGCCATGGAAGTGGTGGTAGCGGTCCAAAGTGTCACGCTCCGTGCTCTGAGAGTGCAGCTCAAAAGAAAAGTTTCCGCCCGCAGAGGAGGGGAATACAACGATTTTGGTGACTTCAAGCGTCTCATGGTTCCAGTAGGCCTCGTAACCACATGCGAATGCGCACAATGAAATAACAAGATCGTCGACTCAATCTTTCTTTTGGCCTTTCTCTGCGCAGTTGCTTTTGAAGAAGAGGCGTGGCATTGATTCAAAAGGTTCACTCTTGGGCTTCAGATTGTCATCGAGAAATAATTGAACATACACTAATGCCAGAACGCAGAATACTGCAATGAAACCCGATACTACGAACTCGACTTGAATGTCGAATGCCTTTCCGCCCAACATCTCGACGACTTCGGGGAGCATCGGCATGGCTGTCTTGATTGTTGTATCCTTTTCGGTCACCTCACTTCAGCACAGCCGCGCACTCGTAGAATAATCAAGTCGCTTAACAAATATATCTTTCGAATTCAGAGCAACTTGTTCGATAGACCCTACTATTAGACGTGAATAGTTTTATCTTAGTATTCGTTTTGCTTTCGCAATAATTGCCACTTGATTCTAGTCACTGTTCAATAAGATTGGCAACGAAGTGCACAATTAGAATACTACAGGTAGCCAAGTGCAAATAAGGCGTTGGCAACGAAGTGCACAATTAGAATACTACAGGTAGCCAAGTGCAAATAAGGCGTAGGATTGTTATATGATTTGCTCTTGAATCTTGCATCAGGATGATTGGCATAGGTAGGGTGACCCTAGCTTGCATCACTTGTACTTATATCCAGTATCGTCCTCGAGGATCCATCACCATCATCCATCATCCATCATCCATCATAATCATCACCAAGAAGAAAAAAGTACAAAAATATCATATTAGACTAGTCTAGCTGAAACTCTGAGATGACGAATGATGATGACGACTTCGTTGCTGTTTACTGATAGTGTCAGAGCTAGCTATAGCTATAGTAGTACGTAGGAATTAGCTAAGTAAGTCCTTCGGCTCATAGTTTGTTGGTTGCACCATCGCGTCAACCGCCTCATCTCTTCGTAGTGTCACAGATTTGTTTGAAGAACATTCTTGAAATGGCGAACTTCCTCACCGGAATCTCGCTCAGCCTAGCTGTGCTAGTGGTGAGCACTGGCGTGGCTGCAAGCTTTCAGTCTGGACAAGTAGTGCCCCACGCTCCACGATCGATGCCGAAACCACATGCCGTGACAGCTACCAGCTTTATGAATGAACTCCCTATGGGCCCGCCAGACGCTATTCTAGGCCTAGTGGGCGATTTCAAAGCTTGCAAAGCGCCTAACAAGGTCAACTTAGTCGTCGGTGCGTACCGTGACTCCAATGGCCAACCATGGGTGCTTCCCTCGGTGAAGGAAGCAGAAAAGCGAATGTTTGACGATTCCAGTGCAAACAAAGAGGTGGGCGCATTACTTGTATGTACCAGTGTACTGCATGGCACGAACTAGCCAGTGAATTTACGTTCGACTTCATACTTAGGAATAAGGGAGTCTTTTTGGCGAACTACCTAGCAATTGCTGTAGTGCTAGTTTCTTTTCGCAGTAATGCTTTATATCAACGTACATCACGAGTGTTTACCCTTCTAGTACCTCCCCATTGACGGCGACTCTGGCTTCGTGGCAAAAGCCCTCGAATTTGCTTACGGTGCGGACTCCGCGCCGCTGGCAGAGCAACGCGTGGCGGCTGCACAAACGCTGTCGGGCACGGGGGCCTGCCGGGTTGGCGGAGCCTTCTTCGCGAAATGCCTCGGGCGCGGCACTCCTATCTATGTCTCGGACCCGACATGGGGTAACCACATTGCGATCATGAAAGTACGTGCATAAATCTTTTGGCTACGAGCGAAGAACATAATTATCACCCTTGACCCATTCTTTTCTGCATGTGTTCTTCGTAGTGATTTAATCTATTTGTTTATTAAACTTTGGTTGCATCATGTGTTTGCTTATATTTGCAGTTTTCATTCAGTTTGCACATTAAAGACGCTCTCTCTCTCTCTTTCCTCCTTCTTCCTTCCTCCTTCATCCCATTCTTACCCTTCTCCCAATCTCCCATTACTACTACTCAGGAAGCTGGCCTGGAAGTGCGCAAATACCGGTACTTCGACCCAATCACCAAAGGCCTCGATTTCGACGGCATGCTTGAAGACTTAGAAGCAGCCCCCAAGGGGAGCATTGTGCTCTTGCACGCCATCGCGCACAACCCAACCGGGGTGGACCCTTCGCCAGACCAATGGGCCAAGCTGTCGCAATTGGTGGCCTCAAAAGGTCTGCACCCTTTCTTCGACAGCGCCTATCAGGGTTTCGCCAGTGGAGACGCCGCCGCCGATGCCGGGCCGCTTCGGTCTTTCGTCGCCGACGGCCACCGAGTGGTGTTAGCCCAATCCTTCGCCAAAAATTTTGGCCTATATGGCGAGCGTGTCGGTGCGTGACTTCTTCAGAGCATCAAAAGCATCAAAAGTATTGCGCTTGCCTGAGACATCACAAGCCTAGTGTTTTTGTTTCCTCAATCCCTTCCTTTTCACTCTACCCTAATTTTTACCTTGGTGCGCTCACCTTCAACTTTTTTCTTCAAACTGTCATTTTTCTTGTGCTTGCGCGATGATGTGGCCGTTTTCTTCCTCTTCCCCTCCTTCTCTTGTGCAGGTACTTTGAGCGTGGTGTGCGCGAACGCTGACGAAGCTGCGCGCGCTCAGTCTCAACTGAAGCTCATCATTCGGCCCATGTACTCGAGCCCCCCACGCCACGGGAGCAGCATTGTGAAAACCATTCTAAGCGATGAGGCGCTTTCCAAGCAGTACTACGAAGAGGTATCATTAGTTTGCGTTTCCTTTCCTTTGCGCTCTCCTTCGGTATCAAGAGAAGGGGCGAAGAAAGAGGGAGTTGCGGCAATGCATCTGTTCTTTTAATTATCTTTCGCACCTTCGTGACCGCTTCAAGTCAATTCGCATAAGAACTTTGCTTGTGCTCACCTGTGCTCACATGCGTGTGTAAATATGGCAGTGTGCCTCCATGGCGTCGCGCATTCAAGCGATGCGGCAACTGTTGCGGGAAGAGCTCGCGTCGGCAGGGAGCCAGCTGGACTGGTCGCACATCACCAACCAGATTGGCATGTTTGCGTTCACGGGCTTGACCGCCTCACAAGTCGAGAAGCTGATTGCTGAACACGCAGTGTTCCTCACCAAGGATGGCCGCATCAGCCTCGCCGGAATTAACGCGGGCAACGCAGCCTACGTTGCGAAAGCCATTCATGCAGTCACCAAGGATGCTGCTTAACCATTGCTGACTGGACAGAGCGCACTTGGGGCTTCTCGCTAGCTCTCTGTTGAACTTCGCGGCGTCTCCCGTAAATTTGAGCGCTTCTTTTTCCTTGCTTCTTTCCTCGGCTTCTCAGCGTGCTTTTTCCAACTCTAGGAATGTCGCAGTTCGCAGTTAATGAGGCGTGGCTGGTAAACGCCAAGACCTGCTTGTTATGCACTAGCTATGATCATATAGACAAGCCAGCGGAGTAGAAACAGGTGGGTAGGTATCGCATTTTTCAAATGAAGCCGAAGTCAGAAATGGATTCTACTTTTCTACTGCGCGTTTGATTTGGATTGTTATTGTTCGAAATTAAATGGCTCTAAAGACAAAAGAAATTCTTATTGCTACAGCCTGAAGCGAAGTGTATACACTCACGGCCTTACTGAAACCTACACTTATACATATATGCACATTTGACATTTGAACAAATAGCGAAAGTGCAAGTAAAACACCGCATTGAACTTAGCACCTCGAAAATCGAAATCGCGAGAGCACACCCCAGTTGCGTTTTATAAATTCGAACACTCACGTGTCTGGTAAACCTGGCGCAAACAAAAATTAGGTCGACTGGGTTGTGTAATGGCGAACGCCCCTCCCGCAGGTGCACTGTTCTGCTGTGCTCTGTGCTGCTTCTGAAGTCGCAACTCGAGGACAGCAAAGCGCAACGGCACAACTCCACCGATGCAGGCGGGGAGAAGCGAGGTGAGGCGTGGCGTTATAGAACCAGTTCACTTCGCTGCAAAGCGCCACTCCCCATCGTTCATAAATCTACGCACGTACAAGGGCATACTTTACGAACGATGGAACGATGGAGTGGCAAAGAAAGTGCACAGGTGGATGTGATTCCGATCTCCTGATTGGCCAAAAGCTCTGGGAGGGTGCTGATTGATTGTAACATTGTATCAAGTAATAGGACATAACGTTGGAACTCTCGAGTAAGCTTAGAAGCTGGGGTTAGCTGTTGACGTGGAGTCTTAAGCTTGAGCAAGGAGATTCACATTAAAGTGCTTTAGAATAGAGAAAACGTTAAGTTCGCTACATTTCAGCTGTTGCGGAAAATCTCTGCTAACTTAGTGGCAATTTATATGGAAATTTCCAATCACTAGAGGGGGTGGTGTGGGGAGATTTTCTGTAACATCAGCTCCTGGCTAGCTATCATTAGTACAATTATCATACGGGCGGGGTGCTCTAGAGCATAGCCTCAAGGTTCTCTCTTCGGATCATCCGCTTACTGTAGTTATCGCATCAGTCAGACTTGGCAATACTTTCGAATCGTATATTATGGTGCGTTTAGTGCTACTTGGACTGATCTTGCGCCGGTTGTGCACTGTCACGAGCTCGCCAACGCAAGCTCCAACCTCATTACCAACTGTACTCTGTGACAATTTCACGCTTGGTGGCTCCTGGAGCGGCGGCAAGTCTAGATATTTGGGCGACTTCATTTACAAAGGCCTAGACTATTACAACAATCCATACTACCAGTCGTATCAGTGTGTAGGCGACAGAAGTCGGTTCTATGAGCCACAAGCTTTTTACATCGCTTATAGACCAAAGCAAATGGTTGAGGACAAGAGAATGTGGGTACTGACAAAATCACCTCTTCTCGACGAAGGCAATACCAGCGACCCGCTTCCTTTGTACTGGCGTGCTGAAAGCAACATGGTAGCACCTCCGCTGATCGGCTTAGACAAGTGGTAAGAATGTCCACGCTGCAAATACTATGCGTAGCTTTGCTTACAGGTGTTGATATGTTGATATAATCATGTAGAGAGTGTGGTGTACGGAACGAGTCCTACTAATGTGCAATTTCTGTCCATATCTCTGCAGGGAGTACTACAATGGTCATGACCAAGAGTGGAAGTTGCTGACTACTGATGAGGTCTCTGTTACTTGCCTCTGGGAGTCCAGAGAGTGCGTGAAGGATCCAAAAATTCGGTGGCGTCTCGTGATCATATGCAGCTTTATTGCGGTAGTCGCAATACTCATTATCTGCGGATGTTGTTACGAACACTTCAAAGTTGAAGAAGAGAAAGGGTACCTGGACCCAAGTTCAGGACACTTCATTATGGTAATGAATGACAAACTGGGTTATCATGTCCAAATGGAAGTCAAGAAAGTCTTCGAAAGTAAAAATGGAGTCACGCTCGTAAAACTGGCGTGCAGTCCGGACGAAACGACTTTAGGTGATGACCAAATTGTCGACCTAAAGACATATCATCGCTTCCAGGTTGCGGAGAGAGCACTTTTGACTAAAGGGAAAACTTCGGTAGCGAAAAAGCCGTCTTTTTTTGCGCGGATGTTAGACCCAAGTACTGACTATTTCGAAGATGACGACGAGGAAAAAGCGAGTGGTCATACTCTTCCAACTGGCTTCTTTTTCACAAGTGCAGCAAGCGCAAATGCTTTCGACGAGGAGGTTGTTGAGAGAGGCACATCGAAGAAGAAACAGAAGAAAAAGAAAGGAATCAAGATTCCCTCCGTGGAAGCTGAGAAAAAAGACAAACAAAAGCGGATTCAAGAATTGGCCGCGAAGAGGAAGAAACTCATGCAGGAAACTTTCAAAGGTGACCACTTCATTACTCCTGAAGAAAGCGCTCTTCAGGCCAAAGCTTCCAAACCGGAACAGTATCACACGAAACCAATTGAGCTGGTTTCCTCAGCTAGGAATATTCGAGAATCACAAGACGACTTCGAATTAGTAGAAGGTGACTTTGAAAGCGGCACTTTTGGTACCGGGCAACATGAAGGCAAGATGTTGTCGAACAAGGAGCGAATGCACTCTGCATTGCAAAGACGAGAAGAGAAAACTGCCAAGGAGAAAGCAGAAATGGAAAAACTGAAAAATGAACAGAAAATGGCAAAGTTGTTAAACCTTCAGGCGAAAAGGAAGAAGAAAAAGAAACAGAAGCAAGAAGACGATCGCGCTGGCGACAAGTTCACATCTTACGTTCAAAACGGTCCCAAGCCCGAACCGGCCGTGTCTGCGAAAGCGTCGGCACCAGGAACGAAGAGTGGCATCGACGAAAAACCGCAAGCTGATGCTGAAGCCAAAGATGATACTGGATTATTCACAGGCTTTTTCGGGACGATAATGTAATTGCGGAAATCCCGTAAGATACAGCGTAAATTTTCTTGCTTTCTTTAATAAGGACTTAATCCCGTATACCCATTACTTTCATACCTACCTTTCGTCTTCGTGGTGATGCGTTCTAGATAAAAAACTTCTCTTCTACTTTAGCCATTTTGTCTACTATGGGCACTTCCATTTATAACGAACGTAAGCGCCGGCTGCTAATACACACAGACTTATCTCCTAGTTTACTATGCCCATTTCATTCCAATGTTGTTTGATGTTTGATGTTTGATCTCCGGTACTAGAATTTTACGGAATAATTTGACCTCCAGACTAAATAAGAAATGGATAATAAATCGTATTCACCGGGCTAATTCGCCTCTAGAGACACGGGGCGCTGCGCCTAATGGGTTCAGGGATTACTCTCCACTTCAAGAATGATTTCGATGCATTTAAAAAAAAAAGCTAAGCCTGTAAGCGACATCATAAGTTGCGTTGCGAATCTCTTTCGCGCCGCGCAAGTTGTTCTCTTTTGAACTTCGACATCGGTTTTTGCTCTTCTGGTTGTTCTACGCTCGAAGACATTGCAAAATCCTGGTCTTGTAAGTCCTGCATGGTCGCTGAAGCTCGGGGTACCGGCGTCTTCATAGGTTGAGGCAAGCCTATTGGGGCAACTCTACTCGGCGGATGGTCGCTCTTACTCGCTGGTACTTCCTTTGTGGGCCCACTGGAACCAGGCATCGATGCCTCAGGCAACCCACTAGCAACCAGTGGACTATGGCCACTCTTGCTGTGGTCGCTGCTGCGGTTGCTCACGCTTGAAGCTGCAGCCACGACAGGCTGAGGGCGATCGGTTGAGCCGCGATTGTGCGCAGACCTGGCTGGCGGCGAAGCTTTGCTGCTGAAGAACCCCTTGGACCACGCTGGTGACGTGATGCCTTGGGTGCGCGCAGCTTCGCTTGCGCCCCGCTCCAGCGAGGCAGCATCTTCGGCCGCCATAAGATCTTCCAGCGCCTTCACGGTGTCTGCGTAGGGCACTTTCTCAGCCGCTTTCCCTTTCCCTTTCGCGCCACTTGGTGGTTTCGATCGTTTGCGTTGCTTCTCTTCCTTTGGTAGCGCACTTCTGCCGGTTAAAGAAGGGGGTGCCGCAGTGGTAGGTTGCTTGCTCGAAGCGGCATCAAGGTTGCCATCGTCATCTCCCATGGAGGCGTTTACGAGCAGGTTACGGAACCCTTCTGTGGCTTGGATTTTTGACTGCATATTCACGGCCTTCGCAGTCACTTCGCGGCCCTGTGCGTCAACTTGCTCTTCAATCTCAAATAAACCGTCGCTCGAAAGCTCGAAGTCCTCATCGAAATCCTCGTCGTCCTCAAAGTCATCACCGCCGTCTTCTAAATCAGCCTCTTCGTTTTCCGAATCATCACTCTCTTCCTGAATTTCGACGCGTGTTGGACGGCTGGTGGCTTCTGGCTTCATTGTAGGCAGTGATTGTGTGCCTGCAACGGCAGGTGGTTTAGAAACAGTCCCTGATGGAGGCATTGTGTTCTTCTTCGCCAGGGTAGACGAGGAGGCTAAAAACCCAGTTTCCATCCCACGGGCAAACGCTGCTGCAGATGAATTTGCTGATTTTACATCTTTGGCAGGCGCACTCTTGACTGGCTTTAGTTCTATAGATTTGTTTTCGTAAGCAGGAGGAATACCCATAGTGTCGACCATGATATCATCCACGGTCCGCTCAAGAGCCTCGGCCGCTGCTCGTCGCTCGAGCACTCCAGCTGCGTCAGCAGGAGACATCTGCGCAAAAAACTCGCCGCCGAGATGGACTGTCACGGATCGCTCAGGGCTGAGCACTAAAGAACCCTCGCCGTAAGCTACCCCACCACACATGGGCAGTAGCATTGGCGGTGAAAGAACAGCAGACGCATCATCCGACGTTTCTAGCTTTGGGCTAGCATTATACCACGACTGGATTTCCTTCAGAGTGGCTATTGTCTCAGCACGATCGGGAGTTCGACTGGTGTCACTAGATTCTCGTAATGCCTCAGTGGCGCGGTCAAAAGTTGAAAGCATGTCTATCTAAAATGAAATATTATTAACTCGGGTACGAAATGAAGCGGCTAGACACTTCTGCGCTCTCCAAAGACTCAGCCTAGCAAGCAGCTACCAAGCAATATGATTATTAAATGCGCACGTCCAGTGGAGAGATGCCTACGGCCTATGCCTGGCTAGAAAGTCTTTCACTACTTGCCCGGCAGTCTGAAAAATGAGATCTTGGAGCTTGGAGCTAGGAGCTAGGAGCTATAAGATAGAAGCTAGGAGCCAGAAGATAGGAGTTAAAGGCTGTGAGCGCTGTGAGCTGAAAGCTGAGAGATTGGGGCCGAGACCTACTACCAGGAGCTGCGATAGCGTACATAGGGCGGCGATAAAATGCGATGATGGGAAGATTGTATATTTTTCTTCGATATATTCGTGCAATGAACGTGTTCAGTCGTTAGCGGATTAGCGGACACCGGGCAACTGCGGAGTGCGTGCACGAGGTGCAGGAGCGCGCACGGCACACTAGTTCTTTTGCTCGAAAACCCTTAGAAAACTCATATTGGAGACTTACAGTTCAGTTGGTAGTAGGAGTAGAATAGGAGTTAAGATGAGGCTAGCCTCTTGGGCCGTCCTCTTTGTGTCAGCGTCGGCGGCTACCTTGACTCATCGTGCCCGACCGGAGAGCTGCATACGGGGATCCTACTACTTAGACGGTGAAACTGCGGCAAGGAGCCCTGTGTCTGCTTGGGGTGCGTGTGCAGGCTACGTCTTGTGTCCTGCCGGCTCGTACTGCGCTGCAGACGGTGTTCGTCGGCCCTGCCCTCCAGGCACGCGCGGTGGCAACCGCACAGGGCTCGAGGACGAAGTTTGCGCAGGGCCTTGCCGCGCGGGCTACTTTTGCCCCTCGGGTACGCCAGGTGATGGACTCGCATGCGGTGCTGCGCCAGCATACTGCCCCGAGGGCTCTAGCAAAGCCTCCGTCGCTGGACCTGGTGAGTTCACATTACCTGCCGATGCTGCCGAAGGTGTGCGCGGAGGTGGCGACGTGCATCAAAGTGCAGCTTTGCCTTGCCCAGCTGGCTCTTATTGCCCTGGCGACGGCACTGCACTATTGTGCCCTGGGGGCACCTTCGGCCTAGAACAAGGCTTGCGCTCCGCAAATTGCAGCGGCCAATGCAGCGCCGGTTTTTACTGCCCACCCGGCAGCACGTCTGCCACCGCAATTGCGTGCGGCCACGCACGGCCTGCCTTAGAGCAAGCCAACGTGCACTGCCCTGCTGGCAGCCGCCAGCCTGTACCAACTCGACTCGGTTTCTACGCGTTGCGCGCCGGGTCCCTTTCAGTGGGTACCAGGAACCACGCTCGAGATGGTGTGGGTGGGTATGCAGGTAACATCAATACTCTTGCTCTGAGCTTCAACTGGACTTGTGCGCTGCCGCCTAGCACTGGGAAGCGCGCAGCGATGAAGGCCGCCCTCGCTGCGCTCTTGGGTCTAGACGAAGCCTCTGAAATGAGTAGGTTTACGGTCACACTCTTGAGAGCTGCTTCAAGCACGGAAGCAGGTTACGCGGCTCAAGCGTCGGCTCTGGCACGCTACCTCGCGTTGTCTTCTGGTGCGCCCACAGCAGCTGTGGAGAGAGCTGCAGCCGAAGCGCAGGTGCTTGAGGACGCGGACGCTGCAGCTGCTAACGACACCACTACGCCAGCGGCTAGCGATGCATCGGCTACTGCTGCTATGGTCGAATCGTCGGTGTGGGCGGTACGGTTTGAAGTGACGGGCTCGTCAGCTTCCCGACTCAAGCACGCGGCTAGCACTGCCCAGGCCTGGCGCGATGAACTCATGCAGGTACTCAAGGCGCCAGAAGCGTCTGATGCGCTCCGTGAAGCCCTTGGGCACTTGCCCGGCACTCTTCCAAGCAACCGCACCGACGGACGAGGCGCGCCGCGGGGAGGAGGCCACAGCGGTGTGATCGACAGCAGCAACGTGGGGGTGCCCGGCTATAGCAACAGTGTCAGTGGCGGCAGCAGGGGTAGCAGTAGTACAGTGCTCCAAGGTGGAGCTCCCTATGGTGGTGACGCGTTCGCAGTGGTGGATCCAGCCTCGGTGCGTGGCGTGGTGGCGGCGTACCGCCCTCGCGCTGCTGCGTGGACAAGCGCCGACCCTACGGCGCCCAAGGCCGCCGACTTACTCCTGCGCGCTCAAGACCCATCTGCCGTGCACCCTTCCGTGCCCCTCGCCGTGAGTTTCAACATCAGCGCCCAGGTGCCCAGCTTGAGCGATGCTGACTGCGTGTTGTCGCTGGCCCAGCGGCAAGCGCTGCGGCGAGCGATTTTGGAGGCTCTCGGAGTGGCGAACGTGAACAGTGACGTCACCACTCCGGAGGTGAGCGTGCAGAACTTTGGGGTCACTACGGCGGCTCGGTCGCGGCAGCACTTCCAAGCACCCGGGCTCGAGCGCGGAGGCAAAGGTGGATGGAAAGTCGCGGTGGTGTGGACCGTGGCCTTACATGTAGCGGTGCCGTCCGCCGTGCTGCAATTCGACGACGCCCAAGGCCGCGCAGATGCCAATTTCGTGCAAGCCGCGGACAACGACTTACCTGGCCCTCTGGGCTGGCGTGGGGGAAAGCGAGAGGCGCTGTCTTCACCTATTTTTGCAAGGCATGGGGCACACGATGACGAGGATTTCCGCACTTTGGTGGATCCGATGGAGAGGTGGGCAGCGACCGTGCGGAATGCACTGAGCGGGTCGCAGTTTCAGCTCGCTTGTGAGCACATCTTGGCTTCGAACAGCGCTGCTTCAACCGACGATTCTGCTTCTAATGGTGCTGCTAGCCCCTACCGCGCCACTCAGGTGGAGGTAGTGAACGACTCGGTGCGGGCGCAGTCTGCGGCCTCGTTTGGCTGGGCCGAAGGGTGGCCGCCGGGTTACTTGGTGGATGACGTAGACGGAAAAGCGATTCAATTCCTCGACGACCGCGGTGACGACAACGACGACGACGACGATGTTGGAGGAGACAGTCAAGCGGACATCATGAATGCTCATCATCACACGACGCACGCCACCAGTGCACCAGGCTGGGCTTCGGAAGTGTACCACACCGGTGGCTTCGCCATGGAAAAGCCGTGCGAGCCTGGGTTTTGGTGTGAAAACGGCCGCCGCCACCGCTGCCCCGCGGGCCGTTACGGCGCTCGTGCGCAGTCCGCAGACCCTACTTGTGATGGCCCTTGTGCTGCGGGCTACTACTGCCCCGCGGGGAGCGCCAGCCCATTGGCCCACGTATGCTCCCCCAAAGGGGGTAACCCCAGTGTATACTGCCCTGCAGGCAGTGGAGCCCCCGTGGCTGTGCCCCGGGGCTACTACAGCTACGGCGACGGCGGTGGGGGCACCAAAACTTTTGCCAAACCGTTTGACGAAGTCGACACCAACCACGACGGCGTCCTCGACTGGTTGGAGTTCAGTGCGAGTGGCCCTCTCTTAGAAGCAGCCCACGCCGCGGCCGCTGCCTCTACCTCCAGCCCTTCTGCGTCGTCTTCTTCATCGCATGGCGCTGCACTGGAGCTTCGCGGCGGTGCCCTCGGCGTTACTCCGCGCACGACCGTGACTGTGGTGCCCGGCGTGTATGGTGCCATTCCCGCAGAGCCGTATTCCAAAATGTCGGGCAGCAGTCGAGACAACAGCGACGAAGGAGAGAAAGGAGTGTTGGAGCACGCTTTACGGCACGAGGCGCGAGCGCTGTGGCAGCACGCCGACCGTGACACCAGCGGCGAGCTGGACCCGCGCGAATACTACCAAGGAGTCGTGAGCGTGGTGGGGGCCTGGGGTGCTGCCTACGAGAGGCCCAACGGTCACTTGTTGGCGTCGAGCGGCAACGCCTTTCGAGTGGACCAAGACGCGGCTTCGGGCAAGAACCCCGACGGAAACCCTTTCCTGGAAGTGCTGCCTGCCAACTCGACTCGGCTCGGAGACGCTCGTTTCAGCCTCGCGGCGGCGGAAACCCGCAGTTTCGCGAGCCCCTGTGGCCCGGGCTTTTATTGTACGCACGGCGTGCGCTATCCTTGCCCGCGCGGCGCTTGGGGCGCCTCTGCTATGCTTGACCACCCCTCGTGCGACGGCCCCTGCGCCCCGGGCTACTGGTGCCCCGAGCAATCCACGAGCCCATATGGGGAGTCGAGCACTACCTTGCCACCGCGATTGGAAGCCCATGAGTGTGGGAATGCTTCGGTGTTCTGCGCCACTGGGTCCAAGGCCCCCCAGAGGGTGTTTGTGGGCTACTACACTTTGGGAGGCGCCGACCACGGCCGCACCCGATCGTCCGAGCGCCGCTGCACCCCGGGCTCCTACTGCAGTGGCGATGGAGTGCGCCGCCCGTGCAGCAAAGGGTTCTACGGGGCGGGATGGGGCCACACGGATCGCAAGTGCAGCGGTCTCTGCGCAGCGGGGTAAGAAGATGCACGAGTATCTGTTGCACTTTTTGGGGTGTTAATGTGTGTATGAAGGAATACGAGAGTATGTGAAGCGATAGGGTGAAGGGGGTTATGCATCATTCTTCCGACTAATTTCTGAGCTCTTTTGAGGTGAAGTAGTGTACCTGCCTAGTTTCCGTGTCTAATATTTTTGTCCCAATCCTTCCACGTTGGCGTCATAGGTTCTATTGCCCAGTAGGATCCACCAAGGCAGAAGCCTTTCCATGTGGGGACCCTGACGTCATCTGCCCGGAAGGCTCGAGCGCCCCCATTCCCGTTGAACAAGGCACTTACAGCGTCAACGGCGTGTGCTCTGACCGCTGGCCTCCTCGCTTGCGCTCCGAAACGGTCTTTCATTTGGCGAGCTTGAGAGCGAATGAAGTGGTGTGGGGTGCCGACGAGCTGCAATCGGTGCTCGACGACCCAGCGTGGTCAGCACATGTAGTCTGGACGCTGCAAGCCACGGTAACCTCCACCTGCTCGCATCCCTTGGCCTTTGGCTTTGGCGGCGGTAGCGGCACGCTGCGCGTGGTGGTGCCTGGCAAAACCAGAGATTTAACTCTGCGCGTGCACGGCGCTGTGGACGCAATGTTCGTGAATACCACAGACGTGGCGTCTCTGAAAAAGAAGTCCGCAAAAGCAAACACTGGCGCCGCCACAGCAAAAGCGGGCAGTTTCGTTGCATTTGACCAATGCAATGACGTAGCAAGCGATGGCTATGAGGAGCCTAATGACGGCAGCAGCGGTGGTGATGCTAATTCTACTGCTTCCCCTACGGCATCCGAGGAAACAAGGGCGTGTGTGACCTTCCACGAAATGCGCTTGGGCGTGGGGAAGTGCCCAGGGTTCGCGAGTCCCCCCCTTGGGGCCTGCATGGAGGCGCAGTGGGAAGAACTGACCACTTTCGAAGACCCCGGCAACACTGAAACGTTCCGCAACGAAGACACCTCGGTGCCGAGGGCCGCCGTAGTGCAGTACCTCGCGCGGTCGGTGAATTTACGGGAACCTTCCATCGCGTCTCCGCCTACCCTACGGTTCGACGCCAGTGCAGTGGTGACCCCTTTGCCCAACGGAGCTATGCACTTGCGGCCCGATTTCTTGGCCAACAAAACTTGGGTGCCCTGCAATTTCTCCTCGTATGAAGACGAAAACCCCAACGAAAGCAAAGGATTGGGCGAAGGTCAAGGAGCAGCTTTTGCACCGTCACCCTCTTCCACCTCTACGTCGTCGTTCAACGTATCGGCCGATGGGCTAGCAGCAGGAAGGCGGCTGCTTTACGACGACGGCCCTTTAAGCGTGTGGGCGCGCCAAGAACCGGTGTGGTGGCGGCGGGCGTTCGAAGCAGGGCAAGTGCGAGCAACACCTTCGGTGCGGCTGGCACCGAATCCCGCTCTGGCGTGGTCGTGGCCGTCGGCCGCGTGGGCGCTCGCTCCATGGTCGACTTATGCCTATTCCTCGCCAACCACTTCCTCTTCGGCTTCTTCCTCTTCGGTTTTAACCTCGGAAGTCCCGCCTGAGGAACACCTTTTACTTAGCAGCGACAGCGAAGGTGGTTTTGTGGACCTCGCAAGTGTAGCGTCACGCGAAGCAACTCTGATTACAAGAGGGAGTACCGCGACCGCACGCGCAGTTGCTAGTCTAGGAGGCGTTAATGCAGGCTTGCCGGGTGGTGTGGTGCTGCCTGCAAGCAGTGGTGGTGGCAGCGGTGATAGGAGCAGTGGTGGCAGTGGGGCTGAGTCTTCCATGGGCGCCTTTCGAGCAACCGGTGGGGTCACGCGGCGCACGGCGGAGTCGCTGGCACCTCGGGGCCACTACGCGCTGCGAGGTCTGCTGTACGAGTGCCCTGCCGGCACTTATGGCGCCACCACCGGGCTTTCGTCGCCGCAGTGCTCTGGCGCGTGCGAACGAGGTTTCTACTGCCCTCCGTCTTCCGTGCACCCGCGACAATTGCCCTGTGGCAGCCCGGGCCGTTTCTGCCCTCCCGGAAGCCCTTTTCCCCTGCCGGTGAGTGCTGGCTTCTACACGTCCACCGTAGACACCGACACGTGCCCACCGGGGACCTGGCGCAACGGCAGCGGGGTGGTTGACGCAACCTTGGCGGAAGACGCGTTTACACCTGATGCTACCGGCTGGCTCAAAAGTGTGGTGTTTGGCCCCACGGTGGTGCACCTCGAGAGCTGGGGTGGAGACCTCAACGACCGAGGCAACGCGCATTCATCGGAGGGGCAAGGCGATGGAGGTGGCGATGGCTGGGCACTAGGCCCCATATCCCCCTGTTTGCCTTGTCCGTTGGGCACTTTCAAGCCCTTACAAGGCGACGCCCTCTCCCAGTGCCGCCCCTGTGACGAGTACACTGCGGAGTCCACGCACGACCGCGTTGAGTGCGCCTGCACCGGTCGAGCGCCCGGTGGGAAAACCTTGCAGGATGGGGTGGAAGCCCTGGTGTTTGACGCAGCCACCGGCGCGTGCGTGAGCACCCTCGTTGCCAACCTCACCTCCAACGCAGCTCCACGCCAATTGGTCAATTCGAGCGCCACTCGCTTTGCGCAGCACCCGTGCGAGCGGGGATTTTGGTGTTCGTCCAGTGGGGTCCGGTATCCCTGCCCCGCGGGCCGCTTTGGGTCGGCTCTTTACACAACGCAAAGCGAACCGTTGTGCGAGGGCCCCTGCGCTGCGGGCTACTTTTGCCCTGAAGGCAGCACTTCCTCAACACAGTTTACGTGTGGAGCGGCAGACCGATTCTGCGCCGAAGGCTCTGCGACGCCTCGCTTAGTGCAACCGGGCTGGTACACCAACGAAGACGCCCATGTCAGCGTGCGCTCCTCTGAGACCATCTGCCCGCCGGGTTACTGGTGTGCGGGAGGCTTACGCTACGCGTGTGCAGCGGGCACGTGGCTCAGTGAGACGGGTGCCATCGACGCTAGCGCTTGCCAGCCCTGTGAAGCGGGCTATTGGTGTCCGGAAGCTTCCGTAAATCCTCGACCGTACAAATGCGGTAATGCTACCGTGTTTTGCCCGGCTGGCTCTGCTCTCCCACAACCTGTGGTGCCCGAGGGTTTCTATACCACGCATGCGGGGTCGCCTTACCAAGGCGCTGCAGCGCTGAGAGACCCGCACAACACCACGTGCTCCGCCCAACTCCTGTGCGAGCCGGGCTACTGGTGCCGGGACGGGATCAAATACCAGTGCCCGGCGGGGCGGTTCGGGTGGGCGAGAGGCAGCAGTTCGCCGGACTGCGGTGGCATCTGCGCCGCGGGCTACCGTTGCCCGGGCCACCCAGGCACCCCGTCCCTCACCGCGAAACCTCTGGAGTGCGCCCCCACCGACGCCGCCGATCCTTCTTCGTACTACTGCCCGGCGGGCTCGGCCAACGCGCCCAAACGAGCGACCGTGGGCCACTACACCGTTGGGGGTGGCGAGGGCAACCGCACGCGCACCAATCAAGTGTTATGTGAAGTGGGGTGGTGGTGCCGCGGTGGCGTCAAAGCGCCTTGCCCCGTGGGCACCTACGGCCGCACCCGAGGGTTGACCACCTCCCGCTGCAGCGGCGTGTGCCCTGCGGGTTTTGCGTGCCCGGAAGCTTCGGTAGAGCCCACCAGGTGTCAGCCGGGCACTTATTCCACGGGCGCTGCCAAGCGCTGCACGCACTGCCCGGGAGGTGAGAGCGAACATGCCACGGTTTACAATCCCGAGCGCAAGCAGCAATCGTGTGTGAATTCGCGGAGCTGTTGTGGGTATTAAGAGGGCTCTTGGCTCTTGAAGCCGCTCTATTATCCCTTAAATCTTTAAACTTTACTTATTCATTTCTTTATATCATCAAGGCTTTATATGGAACTCTATATCCGCAATGGTAATGGTAGTGGGCCTTATGGCCGTATAGTCCTTTTGCTTTTACTATTCAATGCACGGGCAAATGATCATATATTCTATCCTATTCCACACATCAACTGCAGTGTTTCGGATTTCGGTCCGCAAGTATTTTCCCTAAGTTAGCCCTAAGTCAGCTGCCTTGCGCCACCATTAACATTGAACATTTAAGCGCCTCCTCGTCGCTCTTGTCTCTTGCAGTAGAAGTAGAAGATTGCTAGGCACTAGTTAAAGTTAATAGAAATAGAGAAGGCTGTGCATGATAAAAGGGGAGCTCACAGCAGTGGTAAGTCGTAAGTTTAACCTCTGTATTTCCCCTTGAATCCCCTTGAAAGGGGAGATCGGTATCTATATTTCCCGGGTACTCGCTCCATGCTGAAAAGTCTGTGCCACGCCGCGGCAATTCTCAAAAGGGCCCCGAAGCTTAACTGCGCCGTAGCATGACCTTGGTCAGCCGCCTTGCGCCACCATTTGCCCGCCTCCTCGTCGCTCTGTGCCACGCCGCGGCCTTCCGCAAACATCAACCCTAAGCTATACTGCGCCTGAACGTTCCCTTGGTCAGCCGCCTTGCGCCACCATTTGCCAGCCTCCTCGTCGCTCTGTGCCACGCCGCGGCCTTCCGCAAACATCAACCCTAAGCTATACTGCGCCTGAGCGTCCCCTTGGTCAGCCGCCTTGCGCCACCATTTGCCCGCCTCCTCGTCGCTCTGTGCCACGCCGCGGCCTTCCGCAAACATAACCCCTAAGTTATACTGCGCATCAGCGTCCCCTTGTTCAGCCGCCTTGCGCCACTATTTGACCGCCTCCTCGTCGCTCTGTGCCACGCCACGGCCATTCTCAAACAAGCCCCCTAAGTTATAATGCGCCTGAGCGATACCTTGGTCAGCCGCCTTGCGCCACCATTTGACCGCCTCTATGTCACTCTTTTCCACGCCGCAACCTTCCGCAAACATCAACCCCAAGTTAGACTGCGCCTGAGCGTCCCCTTGGTCAGCCGCCTTGCGCCACCATTTGACCGCCTCCTCGTCGCTCTGTGCCACACCACAGCCTTTTGCAAACATGAACCCCAAATTACTCTGCGCCTGAGCGTCCCCTTGGTCAGCCGCCTTGCGCCACCATTTGACCGCCTCTATGTCACTCTTTTCCACGCCGCTGCCTTCCGCAAACATCAACCCTAAGTTATACTGCGCCTGAGCAATGCCTTGGTCAGCTGCCTTGCGCCACCATTTGACCGCCTCCTCGTCGCTCTGTGCCACGCCGCGGCCATTCTCAAACATCAACCCCTAAGCTACTCTGCGCCTGAGCGTGACCTTGGTCAGCCGCCTTGCGCCACCATTTGACCGCCTCTATGTCACTCTTTTCCACGCCGCTGCCTTCCGCAAACATGAACCCCAAATTATACTGCGCCTGAGCGTCCCCTTGGTCAGCCGCCTTGCGCCACCAATTGACTGCCTCCTCGTAGCTCTGTGCCATGCCGCGGCCATTCTTATACATGCCTCCTAAGTTATACTGCGCTTGAGCGTCTCCTTGGTCAGCCGCCTTGCGCCACCAATTGACTGCCTCCTCGTAGCTCTGTGCCATGCCGCGGCCATTCTTATACATGCCTCCTAAGTTATACTGCGCCTGAGCGTCACCTTGGTCAGCCGCCTTGCGCCACCATTTGACTGCCTCCTCATAGCTCTGTGCCACACCGTGGCCTTCTGCAAACATCAACCCTAAGTTACACTGCGCCTGAGCGTCCCCTTGGTCAGCCGCCTTGCGCCACCATTTGACCGCCTCCTCGTCGCTCTGTGTTATGCCACGGCCATTCTTGAACATGCACCCCAAATTATACTGCGCCGTAGAGTGACCTTGGTCAGCTGCCTTGCGCCACCATTTGATCGCCTCATCGTCGCTCTGTGCCACGCCGCGGCCATTCATATACATGCCTCCTAACTTATACTGCGCCGTAGCGTGACCTTGGTCAGCTGCCTTGCGCCACCATTTGCCCGCCTCCTCATCGCTCTGTGCCACGCCGCGGCCATTCTCAAACATCAACCCCACATAATACTGCGCCTGAGCAATGCCTTGGTCAGCCGCCTTGCGCCACCATTTGCCCGCCTCCTCATCGCTCTGTGCCATGCCGCGGCCATTCTTATACATGCCTCCTAAGTTATACTGCGCTTGAGCGTCTCCTTGGTCAGCCGCCTTGCGCCACCAATTGACTGCCTCCTCGTAGCTCTGTGCCATGCCGCGGCCATTCTTATACATGCCTCCTAAGTTATACTGCGCCTGAGCGTCACCTTGGTCAGCCGCCTTGCGCCACCATTTGACTGCCTCCTCATAGCTCTGTGCCACACCGTGGCCTTCTGCAAACATCAACCCTAAGTTACACTGCGCCTGAGCGTCCCCTTGGTCAGCCGCCTTGCGCCACCATTTGACCGCCTCCTCGTCGCTCTGTGTTATGCCACGGCCATTCTTGAACATGCACCCCAAATTATACTGCGCCGTAGAGTGACCTTGGTCAGCTGCCTTGCGCCACCATTTGATCGCCTCATCGTCGCTCTGTGCCACGCCGCGGCCATTCATATACATGCCTCCTAACTTATACTGCGCCGTAGCGTGACCTTGGTCAGCTGCCTTGCGCCACCATTTGCCCGCCTCCTCATCGCTCTGTGCCACGCCGCGGCCATTCTCAAACATCAACCCCACATAATACTGCGCCTGAGCAATGCCTTGGTCAGCCGCCTTGCGCCACCATTTGCCCGCCTCCTCATCGCTCTGTGCCACGCCGCGGCCATTCTCAAACATCAACCCCACATAATACTGCGCCTGAGCAATGCCTTGGTCAGCTGCCTTGCGCCACCATTTGCCCGCCTCCTCATCGCTCTGTGCCACGCCGCGGCCATTCTCAAACATCAATCCCACATAATACTGCGCCTGAGCAATGCCTTGGTCAGCTGCCTTGCGCCACCATTTGATCGCCTCCTCGTCGTTCTGTGCCACGCCACGACCATATTTAAACATGTTCCCCAAGTTATATTGCACTATAGCGTGATCTTGGTCAGCCGCCTTGCGGTACCATTTGATCACCTCCTCATAGCTCTGTGCCACGCCGCGGCCATTCTCAAACATCAACCCCAAATTACTCTGCGCCTGAGCGTCCCCTTGGTCAGCCGCCTTGCGCCACCATTTGATCGCCTCCTCGTAGCTCTGTGCCACGCCGCGGCCTTTCGCAAACATGCCCCCTAAGTAAGAATGCGCCTGAGCAATGCCTTGGTCAGCCGCCTTGCGCCACCATTTGACCGCCTCCTCGTCGCTCTGTGCCACGCCGCGGCCTTCCGCAAACATGCATCCCACATTATACTGCGCCTGAGCGTCCCCTTGGTTAGCCGCCTTGCGGTACCATTTGACCGCCTCCTCGTCGCTCTGTGCCACGCCGCGGCCATTCTCAAACATCAACCCCAAGGCGAACAGCGCCCTAGCATGTCCTTCCTGGGCTGCTTCCCGCCATCCTGCAATTGCTGCACCCATCTCTTTTCGTGCCCATTCTGGAAGCGTCCGCCAAGACGCGTGGTCTGTCTCTACCAGGCGGTGAATCACCATGTAACACCGCGTAGCTTCCTCGTAAACCTTTCCGGGTCCAGGCGGCAGGGGAATACGACATAAGGGGCACACTTGCTGCACCCCAAATTTACGCAACTCTGACACGCATGGGCCGTGAAAGACGTGAGTGCACGGCAGAGTAAAAGACGATGCACCCGCTACTAGCGAGTCTTGGCAGATGGCGCACTTTTCCCCCGTGGCGGCAGCATCAGAGTCAGCACCCTTAGGAATCTCTGGAGATTTCTGATGCTGAGGCGCCCTGTCTGCTTTAGAGATGCAGCGCTGCTTGTGGTTTACCGTCCAGTGAGCCCGCTGGCAGTCTTTGCTGCAGTAGAAGACGAGTCCACACCGGGAGCAGGCCGAAAGCTTAGGGGCACTCTCACTTCCTTCGACTGCGGAACACTTGCCACAAACCTTTACATTGGGATTGGAATTTTTCTTATCTTTCTTCGGGGTCATCATGATGGACAAGACGGCGAGGGCGTCTCAAGAGGCCTTATTGCAGAAGGGTGCAGCACAGCAGGGTCGGGTGCACGTGCACTTGGGTGCTGGACTCAGGACATACATTCTGTGAAGAAATTCTGTGTGGATGTTGTAAATTAGGGAAATCATAGATTTTTCTCGCAAAGCTTAAAGTTTTTTTTTTGCGTTAAGTTTACGTATTTCAAAGGAGGCACCGAGATACCGAGATGGAATTGGTTTAAGCCTTATCCGCTTTATTTGTTCATCCTCATGCCCCTGGCTCTCTATGGAGTTTTCTGCTCCGAGGTATTCCTTCGTGAAACTTATAGCACGAAGAAATTTCTTTGATACGGCAAACCCCCTGAAGTCTGATAGCTGAAGGACAACTCAAGAGTAAATGAGCGTTTTTTTGAGACAGGCCCATGAGCCATTTTTGCTTCAAGCATAAAGATTCTCAGCCTAGTCAGACTTTTTCTAGGTTTATATTTCTGCTGATGTATGGTTTAGGGGCACTTCTTTTTATTAGGGGGAAATCAATAAGACAAGGCTAGCTACAACCACTTTAGTCTGACTCCTTTCCCACTATAAACTTCCTCGTAGCGACTTTTTTCGAATCTATTCTTTGAATGCGCATCAAGTACACTTCCACGCATAGCACTAGCATAAGTATCGTTCCGGTTTGATAACACAGGCCCCGAAATAGTACTGCGCAAATCCTTCAGTAATGATATGGAAGCCAATGCCGCAGGCAGAACTAGATGCGTACAAGTCAAAATCTTAAAAAGGGAGTTCATAAGGGAACGAGTAGTTTAAAGACCTCCATCTCACAAGGGAATGCGTAGAAACTGCTGATAAGACATGAGACTAGACTTAAGTTGCCGCTGCATCACCCAATGCGCTGACAGAGCACGCAGTTGTTCCGTCTTACAGCCAGTTGCGGGTGAAAAGAAACACTCACGTTAAGAATTTGAGGGGTAAAATTTAGTGAATTTTAAAAGAAACTTAGGGGTGCTGGCTCTGGTTTCTTAGAAACGAGGGCCTTTCTGCCTTGCCTGTCTGCTAGCCACCTAAGAAACTGAGGGGGGCTCATGTGGGAATCTAAGAAATTGCGCAAGAAACGAGGGGGTCGGTGGTTTTCCTGCTTTCTTATCACCCGCAACTGACTGTATGCGCCGGTGCGTGCTCCTACCAGTGCACCCCTTCTAATCTGTGCTACACCTGCACCACCTCTTTCGCCGCCACTTATAGCTCAAGTCCGAAGGGCTGGGCGACATAGCCGAAGGACAGGTAGTTCCATTGATAATATTCAGCTCTTTCGCAGCTTCAATTGGTTGTGGCTACTCCAAAATTATGGAGCAAATAGGCCTCGTTATTAGCCAATTCAATCACCCCTCAGCTCTGCATCCCTTATGGTGCCAGCTGTGTCTAGCATTCTTCCTCGGAAAAAGTCTGGAACGGGATGCCCCGTCTAATATTTTGGCGGCCCATAACTAGACTGGGTGCTTGTTCGTGCGCCACGATCAACTTTGGATTCTCTATTGTCCTTTGAGGAGGAGCCTTTCACTGACCTATTAGTAGATATGTTGGCATGCTGAATACTTCCACTGGGCCCCATCGTGCGCAACTCAGGGAAGCCGAATTATGATTGGACTAAAGGTGTAAGCTTAATGCTGTATAGATTAGCATAGTCGGCGTTTGTCTACTGCGCTTACTTGCAGATATGTAAGAACAGAGATAGATTTACAGAGGCTTTCACGGATTTCACCATTTTACCAAGTGTGCCCTTGTTTTCACTGTAATGAGCTAATTAAAACCGCAATAACATGTTCTCTGAGACCTACACCCACTATTTGTAGACCCGCCTTCGCCAAAGAGTTCAATTATCCTCCTAAAAGCTTAAGAGTGACAGTAATATCGCCAATTAGTCGCTGAGGCGCACGATTTAAAGGCCTTGGTAGCTTAGTACTGTATACGTAATCGTTTGGAGATCCGAGTCATCGCCACTGAACCATGGAAAGCCGCTGTATTTATGATTACTTGCTTGTCTGATCGGCGCCAATTATTTGTTGTACAGTCCTTGAGCGCTACGGAGCCGTGCTAGGGCAGCACGCTGAAACGTCTTTCTGTCTATGCCTCTGGTAGCTGGTTGAAACTTAAGAAACTACAGGAATCGACATGCATTTCGTTGCCTGATCTGGAAGACAGCCCCTGTTATTTCTGATTAACTTGCTCGGTGTTTGATGTAGCATGCGCTTATCCAAAGCTAGTGCAACTTGGACTTCGATCAGTCCCAGTCGCCAATGATCAGACGCTCTGCTTGATTTTTAGCGTTGAATTTCCAATTGTGTTGCTCAAATTGCACATCTTACTTCTTGTTTACTATTTCGCCAACGTTACACCCAGCATCTCACTCCAGCACAGTCATAGGGTCTTTTTTTAGGCAGGCCACGTTGCGCGAATGCCCATGAGCCGGAAGCTGTCGCATTAAAACCGACGGGGTTGCCCATTCGCGGCCAAAATGTCGCTTGTTATTGAGGCTGGTTCTGACTGGAATTACATTTTCTTTTTGCGGCCTATACTGCCTGCGTTGCACTTCGCAGGGTGGGGTGTACGGGGCTGCGTATATTCCGTTGTGCGGTTATGCGTCGCTGGTAAAACCACCGAAAAGAAGAAGAAGAAGAAGAAGAAGAAAAAGAAGAAGCAGCGAAGACGACACATTCGAGTGCTCGTAAACCACGAGCACAGAACTAAATTTGGTGTACAGTTTGGCTTCTTCTATCTTCTGGCATGTTGG
>Ga0307982_1000213_pt1 | contig 44630 bp, 27 predicted proteins | sample OrgLakmetagen989_FD_201847 | JGI IMG/M metagenome (GOLD analysis project Ga0307982, IMG submission 201847) | Saline water microbial communities from Organic Lake, Antarctica - #989 | ecosystem: Environmental > Aquatic > Non-marine Saline and Alkaline > Saline | place: Antarctica: Organic Lake... | reverse complement strand
CATCGCCCCCGCCGCTGCCGCCAGCCCGCGCACTGGAGCTGCGGCCCGCAGCGTCCTCCTTGAAGGCCTTGCCAGCGCCAGGCGTGAGCCACGTCTGCCTGCGCCCACAGCAGTAGCACAAATTCCACTTGCGGCCGTCGCTGGTGCCCCGTGATTGGCACCGGGCGGCGCCGCAAGACAGCACACAACACATTGCGTCGCAGGGTCCGCGCCCACCAAAGGTGACCCCCTTGGTCTTGTTTTGCTTCTCCCGGGTGCGCTGGTAGTCCTCCGATAGCAGGCCTGCAGTGCCGCCCTCGTCCCAAGACTGCACGCGCCAGTAGTACACACAGCCCATGAACAGAGCAGAGGCGAGGAAGACGCCCACCACGAGTGCAGCGAGCAAGCGCCAGTCGGGCACCAGCTGCGGCTCCACAGCCTGTCCCATGCCCAGGTTCACCACGTTCTCTTGGGTGGCCGGGTTAAACACAGAGCCGGAGAGCGAGGCGGGACAGCTCTGTCCCACAGCCACCACCCGCACCAGCATCTGCTGCGTGGGATCCAGGGACGAACCAAACACGTACACACCGGGGTCCTCAAAGGTGTACCCAAAGTGTGAAATGCCTGCCGAGGTAGCTGGGTCGGCCAGCAGCTCCGCCAGGTCCCGGAACGCACCGTAGTCGAAGTCCGCGTTGGAATTCACGAAGGAGTCCTTCAGGTACACGGGGTAGTTCCGAGCCCCCGGGTCGGTAGTGCCGATGCTGAATAGCATGCTTTCTCCAACAGCCAGACAGCTGGTGGGGTTCTGCATGCGTGCAGTTTGGTCGGACACAGCCACTTGCAAATGCCGCCCGTGTCCACGGGCTCCCCACCCCCCAGATGACGGTGCAGCCCACCACCCATGGCGTGAGGGACCACGCATGGTGCGTGGTGCGGCGCTCAGCGCTGCCAGTGTGTGCTGCACCATGTGCTCGACGACATGTGGCGGCGTGGAGTCAAGCAGCGCCGCCTGCAGCGCGGCGCTGAGGACACTGCGGGCCTCCGACGTGGCGTCTGCCAGCGACTTGTCAGAGCCTGCGCGGAAAGCAGAGTCGATGCGACGCCTCAGGGGCTGCAGGCTGCCGGCCAGGACACGACGCATGCGCCTGGCTGCACCGGGCGTCGCAGTGCGGATGGCGTCATCTGCGCCGAAAAGGCCCTCGAAGCCGCTGTCGCTCATGCTGACAGCAAACACGCCACAGCTGAACTCAGAGCTGATGGTGCGCGTGGCATTGACTGTGGGCAGGGTGCCAGCGGCAGCTGCCACTCGCTCCTCGGCCTCTGTGCATGTGAGAGTGCCAAAGTACCCTGGGAGGTCTTCAGCCAGGGACAGCTGGGTGCTGTTTCCGGTGCTGGGGTCTGCAACCACCAGGCTCTTGGTGGCTGGGTCCAGCTTCAAGGTTACGCTTGCTGCACGGCAGGAGGGCCCGCAGATGTCGTCGGCGGAAGGGAGGCCGCGGCACACGCACGTGCCCAAGTCTGCATTCCAGGAACCACTTCCAGATGAGCATTGTGTGGGCGAGCTGCAGTCGATGTTGATGCACTGTCCGCTAGCTGTGCGCACTTGATCAAACAGGCAGAATTCAAAGTTCATGGGCTGGCAGTCTTCGTCGCCATCAGCTTGCGAGTTGGTGTCGCCGTCCACATCAAACGCCTCGAATTGCGGCGCGCACAGGCACTTGCCGTCATAAGGCTGGAAATTGCGCTGTTGGCCGCGGCAGATGCATTCCGTGGCGCCCCCCTGCAGCGTGAAGGCCGAGGCGGAGCAGGGCAGACAGGAGGCAGAGCCGGGCAGGGCAGCAAAGGTGCCATTGCGGCAGCTAAGGCAAGACGTGATGTCGCTGGCGCCCTCCGTTGGATTGTACGTCCCTGCTGGGCAGGGGCGCTCCCGGAATGAGCCAGCAGGGCAGTAGAAGCCGGGAGGGCACAAGAAGCCGCGCTCAGTGGCGATGACCTTGGGCTCGGCAGCTGTGGTCAGCCCCACACACACATAGCCAGGCGTGCACGTGAAGCACTGCGTGCCAGTGGAACCTTCGCTGTACGTGCCGGGCTCGCAGGATGTGCAAGCAAGCTCAAAGGACGTGCGTGAGATGTTGCTGCTATCGGGCGGAGCAAATGTACCGGCTGGGCACAACGTGGGGGCTCCGCTCCCAGCAGGGCAGTAAGTGCCGCGCTGACACTGCTCGGGATCTGCCACCCCAGCGGGGCAGAAGAAGCCTGCAGGGCACTGCACCGGGTTTGTGGTCCGCCCTGCGCAAAAGAAGCCTGCGGGGCACTGCAGTGCCACTGCGCTGCCGGCGGGACAGAAGGTCCCCGGCAGGCACGGCTCCGGAACCACTTGCCCAATTCCGCACGTGAATCCTGGGTCACAGGTGAGGCAGTCAATGCTTGAATTGCCCACTCCCCCCATGACATCGCGGTACGTGCCCACAGGGCATGGGATCTCGATGGTGGTGTTTGGGCAGAAGCTGCCCACGGAGCACGGGAACTGCCAGGGGTCTGCGATCGCCGTGCCGGTGCAGTGTGTTCCTGGGGGGCAGGTGCGGCAAGCACTGATGCTGGTGGATTCTATGTCTGGGTTGTATGTGAAGATGGGGCACGGCAACTCCACACTGGCTCCTGGGCAGAAGTGGCCGACCTTGCACGAGAATGCGGCCGGTGTGCCATCGTCGCACGTGAAGCCGGGGGGGCACACGCCGCACGCTGCATCTGATGTCGCCCCGACAGACTGTGAGAATGTCCCATTGGTACATGGCGAAGGCACCTGGGATCCTGTGGGGCAGAAGAACCCCCGAGGGCAAATATCGCCGTTGGGGGACTGCCCTGTGGGCTGGGGCACAGAAATGCCTTGGTAGCACACCCAGCCGGCATCGCAATCAGCAGTGATGCCTCCATTCGTGCAGTACTTCCCGGGGGGGCACAGTGTGCATTGGTCTGCTCGCTCCAGTCCGGTCTGTCCAGTGCCATGTGTGCCATCTGGGCACAGTGTGGGTGCACTGCTGCCGGCCGGGCAGTAACTGAGCACTGGGCAGGTAATTGGGATGGACGTGTTTCCAGGGCAAAACTCCCCCTCTGGACAAGACATGCAGGACGCAACTCGCCAGCCGGGGTTGTACGTGCCTGGTGCACAGCCCACCATGCTATCACCCCCGTCACACACAACGCCTGGCGGGCAGGCGTATCCAGGGTGGATATCTGCCAGTTCCGAGGGGAACTGCTGCAGTGCAGTGGCTGCATCGAAGGCGGCTTCGTTGGTGATGTTCTGCGCGGGGAATGCCGAGTATGATCCCAAGTTGCAGATGAAGCCCTCAGCGCACTTGTTTCCGCCTGCGCCAAGGGGGGTGGCCTGGAATGCCTCCCGAGTACAAAAGTGTCCGCGATCACACAGACCGGTAGGAGCGGTGAGGCCAGTGGTGCTGCAGTACCGACCGTGCGCGCAGCGAGTACATGCAACACCGCTGGTGCCCACAAGCTGTGGAATCGTGCTGTACCGCCCAACAGCGCACAGGATGTCTGTTTGTGTGCTGGAGCCTGCAGGACAAACGTACCCGGCAGCACAAGCGATGGGGTTCACTGTGCGTGTGGGGCAGTAAAAGCCTGCTGGGCACTGCTTGCAGGTGCTTTGGCCTGTTTCGTCGTTGTACTGCCCAGCGGGGCAATCCACTGCCGACGGGCGCCCCACTCCGCAGAAGGTTCCGGCTGGGCACTCCAGCTCAAACCGCGCTGAACCAGCCGGACAGAAGAATCCAGATGCACACTGCAATGAGGCACTAGTTTGGGCTTGCTGCGGGCAGTAGAACCCTGCTGTGCAAAGAGAGCAGTCTCCCTCAGCCTGTCCCCCAACGGCCGCCCTGAAGCGTCCGGCAGGGCAGGGGTCGAAGGATGGAGAGCCAGATGGACAGTAGTGCCCGGCCGGACACACATCCCCAACGACAATGCTGGTGTCGTTCAGCCCGTTGATGGGGACGCTGGTGTCTGGGGTGGCGATTCCGCTGTTACCAGTGCAGTAGTGGCCCGCGGCGCAAGGCCCAGTGATGGCAGACTGCCCAGTGCTGTCGCAGTACGAGCCAGCCGTGCACAGCCGGCAGTCTTGCACAGTATCCATGCCCACGTATGGGTTGAATGTGCCCACAGGGCAGGGAATGCCTGCAGCCGAGGTGGTTCCTGCGGGGCAGTACCGCCCTGTGGGGCACAGCGCCGGCTGCACCGTGCCCTCCACGCAGTAGTATCCCACTGGACATGTCTTGCAGGAGCTCTGCGCAGGCTGGTCTTGGTATTCGCCAGCAATGCACAGTGTGGGAGCGGCGCTGCCTGCAATACAGAAGCTGCCAGGCGGGCACAGCAGCTCCGGCGAAATGGTACCCCGGGGGCAGAACTTCCCCGCTGGACACACGTCAGTGGCCGCCCCGGCGCCCGCTTGGGGACAGAAGAAGCCCTCCAAACACAATGGGCAGAAACCAGCGGCAGCCACACGGGTGTCGTTCCCGAAGCGCCCAGGAGGGCACTGCAGGGGGTGTTCGGTGCCTGCAGGGCAGTAGTGCCCCATGGGGCAGGCGTCACCGGTCACCGGCTCCAGGCCCCCCGCACCTCCACACGTACCGTCGTCAAACGCGTTCACGGAGCACGTGTACCCAGCTGACTCGCCCTCTGTGGGGGCAGCTTCGTCAGAACTGCGCAGACAGTAGTGCCCAGCAGAGCAGGGGCCGGCTGGGGCGGTTTGCCCGGCCACTGAGCAGAACTCGCCAGCTGTGCACAGTTCACACTCAGCCTGGGCAGTGAGAGACAGCTTGTTGCTGAAGCTGCCCACTGCGCACGGGAAGTTGGTGGCACTGGGTGTATTGGCTGGGCAGTAGTGCCCCACAACACACTCTGTAGGCTCCACCGTTGCCAGTGGGCAGTACGAGCCAGCAGGGCAGGCCTTGCATGTGGACTGCCCAAACTCGTCCTGGAACTGCCCGGCAGGGCAAGGCACGGGTGCTGAGTTGCTGGCTCCAGCAGCGCAGAAGTGGCCTCTTGGGCACAAAGTCTGTGTGGGGGTGCTTGCGCCACCACTGCAGAAGTACCCGTCAGAGCACAGCAAGGAGGGCGTGGCTGTGGCGTTGCCAGGGCAGTAGAAGCCGCCTGTGCACAGGTCACATGACGTGCTTGCAGTCGCGCGCACACCCGAGAAGAAGCGTCCAGCTGGGCATGGCACCGCGTTGATGCTACCTGCAGGGCAGTAGTGCCCCGCGGGGCACTCGTCGCCAATAATGGAACTGAAGAACGAATTGAACTGGCCGGCAGGAGTCTGGGTGAAGGATGCGATGATACAGTAGAACCCTGCATCGCAGTCGCCCGAGATGGTGCCGTCATTGCTCGAGCAGTACTTGCCAGGGGGGCATGGGTTGGGCACCGCAGTCCCCACGGGGCAAGATGTGCCCGCCGCACACGCCGCTCCAAGAGGCGCGGGCACAGCGCTGCCCTCCACACAGAAGAATCCAGCGTCACAATCCCCAGTAGGGTTGATGGATCCGATGGAGCAGTACTTGCCAGCAATGCAAGGCTGGCACTCCGCCGCGCTCTCCAAGGCGGTGCCGCTGTTGAAGGTGCCGCTGGGGCAACTGGTGCCGCTGCCTGCAGCCGTGCCTTCGGGACAGTACTGCCCCTGTGGGCAAGGGAACGCCGTGTAGTCTGCTGTGGTGGATGGGCAAGCGTACCCAGCTGGGCACGCCAGGCAGGCAGCCTGTCCCGCCTCAGGCTGGTGTTGTCCAGGCAGGCATGGAGCAGGAGTGCTAGCGCCAGATACGCAGAAGTGTCCTGGGGGGCAGCCATCTCCGCCTGCTGTGAATGGTCCCAGAAGTGTTGCTGGTGCTACCTGTGTAACCCCCCCAATCACCCCGTGCTTGGGGGTGGCAGCCTCATTGCCGCGCGCACAGAAGTACCCTGCAGAACACAGCCCAGTGACTGCAATAAGGCCAGTTCCTTCGCAGTAAGCTCCGTCGTCACATGGAATGCACTGCAGCACCGAGTACAGCCCAATAATTGAGGAGTGGGTGCCCTCGGGACAGGCTGTACCCTGCGAGGAGCCGGTGGGGCAGTAATGCCCTGCAGGACAGATCTGGTCTACCAACAGGTCCTCACCGTTCTGACCAGCAGCCGTGACTGCACCTCCAATGCACTCAAATCCCTGTGTGCATTGCGCAGTGGGTGTCGTCAGTCCAGCAGTGGCGCAGTACGAGCCTGGTGTGCAAGCAGAACACTCCTCCGCAGCCTCCAGGCCGGTCACAGCGGAAAACTTGCCAGGTGGACACTGAAAGTTGGTTGCAGCTGTTGTGCCTGCGGGGCAGTAGTGCCCAGCAGGGCAGTCACCAGGCGTTTCGGTCGTGGGCAGCGTGCCTTCGCAGAAGAAGCGCTCGGGACAGGTGTAGCATTCGGACAGGCCAGTCGTGTCGGCGTAGCGCCCTGCTGGGCAACTGACCCCTGCACTATTGCCTCCAGCGCAGAAAGTTCCTCGCGGGCAAGGTCCGCCTGTGGCGTCGTACCCCAATGGTGTCGCGGTGCCGGTGCCCCCTGCGCAGAAGAAACCAGGAGAGCACGGGCCCACTTCCTGCGTGGGGTCCTCGGCATTGCAGTAAGATCCGGCGGTGCAGCTAGCACAGTCGTTCACGGTTGCACCCAGGGTGGTGCTGCGGAAAGTGCCGTTGGGGCAAATGGTTGGGATCTCAGTGCCGGCCTCGCAGAAGTAACCAGGAGGGCAGGGCTCGCCTTCCACGCCCGAGGGGGTGGCAGTGCCAGCCCCCAGCTTGCACCAGTACCCTGCCGAGCATGGCCCAGCAGGAGCGGTGCTGCCTGCAGGGGAGCAGAACTGACCAGGGGGGCATGGGGTGCAATCGTCCACAATGTCGAGCCCGCGATCATAATCCACCCCACCGGTGCGCCACTCGTAAATGCGATTGGAAAATCGCCCCACAGGGCAGGGGTTCTCCAGGCCGGTAATGGAGGCAGCAGGGCAGAAGTGTCCCAGAGGGCAATCCAGGGGCATGGTCATGTTCTCGTTGGAACAGCGGAACCCAGGGGGGCAGTCATCACAAATGGTGGCCCGTGCGTTTGGGCTATACCGCCCAGGGACGCAGCCCAGGGGCTCACCTTGCCCCGGGGAGGTGTAGAATCCTGCCGGCACGGAGAACTGCTTGGGGGTGGTGGAGTTGATGGGGCAGAAGTACCCGGCGTCGCACAGGCCGCTGGGGGTGGGGCTGCTGCTGCCCTGGCAGTACGAGCCGGGGGGGCACAGCACGCAGGCTGACTCATCAATAGAGCCTGCAGTGGGAAGATACTTCCCGATGGGGCATGGTGTCGGCTGCGATGACCCCTGGGGGCAGAAGCCGCCTGCTGGGCATTCGCCGCCGATGTCAGGCGTGGTGGGCGTGCGTGTAGTGCTGCCCTCCAGGCAGAAAAAGCCAGCATCACACGGCCCGCCCACAACCGGACTGCCAGGGGTGTCGCAGAAAAAGCCAGGCCTGCACGGCGTGCAGTCCTCGGCGCGTCTCAGGCCAGCTTGCTCGCCGTACGTGCCAGCAGGGCAGGCCGTGCCGGCGCTCACACCCGACACGCAGTACTGCCCAGCAGGACACAGTACTGGAGTGGTGGTGCCGGTGCTGGGACAAGTGTACCCCGAGGGACAGTACGCGCAGTCGTTAGTGTTGCGTCCACCCGTGGCACTGCGCCAACGGGCAATGGGGCAGGGCACCTCTGTCGGGGAGTCAGACTCAAGCGGGCAGAAGTGGCCAGCGGCGCACCTCCCGTCAGGCTGAGCTTGCCCACCTGTGCAGTAAGACCCAGGTGTGCACTGCAGGCAGGCAGTCAGAGCACCTGCTCCCAAGTGGGGCTGGTATCTGCCGGCTGGGCAGGGAGTGAACGAGACCGTCGCCTCGAGGCAGTAGCTGCCCCGGGGACAAGGCTCGGTGCTGAATTCAGGCAGCTTTGCTTGGCCGACAGGGCACAATGTGCCCGCAGGACACCTTGCGTTGACCTGCCGGGCCGTGGAGGTCGTGTTCAGGTCACAGAAGAAGCCAGCAGGACAGTCGGTGCAGCTGCTTGCACTAGCTGCAGAGTGGAAACCAACACCACAAGGCCGAGGCAAGACGTTGCCGGAGCCTGCACATTCGTAGCCTGGAGGACAAGCAATGCAGTCGCCCACAACACCGTTCCCAGTGCTGTTCAGGTACGTGCCGGCACCGCAAAGCGTGGGCGCGGCGACAGCACTGCCACAGTATGCACCCTCGGGACACACCAGGCACTGCTCCTTGTGCCACAGTCCAGTGGCGGTGGAGTACCGCCCAGCAGGACAAGGCACCTGCTGCGCGACGCTGGAGCCTGCTGGGCAGTAGTGTCTGGCAGCACACTCGCCCTCAGGGGCAAGCCCTCCGCTGGTGCCAAGGCCGCCGCCAAGGCAGTAGTGCCCGGGCGGACACCCCGTGCACTCATCTGCAGACTGCAAGTTGCTCTCGTGGCCGAAGCGGCCTGCAGGGCACGGGCACAACTCTGTCACCGTGCAAGAACCCAAAGTGCCTAGGTTCCCTGTGGAAGTGCGCCCGTCGCAGTAATACCCGGGGGTGCATGGCTCAGGGGTGTAATCGCCCCCAGTGTTGCGGTCGCACTGGAAACCAGGGGGGCAATCAATGCAGTCGCCTGCTGCACCTGCATTCAGTGTGTTTGTGTATCGGCCGTTTGGGCATCGGTTTCCTGCAGTGTACCTCACGCTGCTGCCCGCCCCACACCAGTACGCAGCGACACAGCGAATGGCCAACCATGACAAGCCGGGCACATCACAGCTGTGGCCGGCTGGGCAAACAGTGCAGTCTGTCATTTGATCGTTTCCCACTTGGTCTGAGAACCTGCCCACTGGGCATGGCTCTGGCGCCATGAGGGCCGCCTCTGACGGCCCGACTAGCCCGGTGCAGTAGTGGCCCTCAGGGCATTGGTAGCAGTCAGTGCTGGCAGTCAGCCCCAAGCGTTTTCCAGAGTAGCGCCCGGCAGGGCAGTTCTCCAAGGCGGGTGTGGCAGCAGCGCAGAACTTGCCCATTGGGCAGGGATACCCGATGTCCGTGGAGCCCTCTGGACAAAAACGCCCAGCGGCACAAAGATTGCAGTCGCCCACAAGAGTGCCGCCCACCTCTCGCCGGTAACGCCCAGTGGGGCACATGGTGGGCACACCCACACCCGCCTCGCAGTAGTGCCCTGAAGGGCACTCCCGAACGTGATCCAGCTCCAGGGTGTGGAAGGGGCAGTACTTGCCGGCGGCACAGTCTGTGCAACCAGTGGCCTCGCTGTCTGCGCTGGTGGCGTTGCCGTACTTGCCCTGGGGACAAGGACTGGGTTCCCCGCTCGCTGGGCAAAACCAGCCAATGGGGCAAGGCAAAGCAGCAGCAGCGGCATCTGCAGTGTTTGGCGGGCAGATGTTTCCAGCTGCACAGGCCACGGGTGCAGTCAGCTGGGTGGTGGCACAAACCTGCCCGTTGGGACAGGCCACCGGGCCCTGGGCTGCATTGGGGCAGAAGTAGCCAATGGGGCACTCAGTGCAAGCTTCATCTCCCTCCTTGGAGTAATAACCCATGGGGCAAGCAGCTTGGGTGGTGCTCAAGGCGGGATTGGGGCACGCAAAGCCCGCCTCGCAAGGCTGGCAGTCCATGTCACCTGCCGCCGACACGAAGCCAGGCCCACACTCCGTCGTGTCTCCTGCCAAGGGCGAGTGGTTGCTCTCGCATGCAAAGCCCGCGGGGCACTCAACACACACAGTGGCCCCGTTGTCTGAGCGCTGTCCGTAAGGGCATGGCTGAGGTGGTGCGTCGGTGGTTGGACAGAAGTGGCCGGCTGGGCACACCTTGCAGTGCGTCGCTCTGGCCAGGGCATACGTGCCTGCGGAGCATGCAGTGGTCACTGCCCTGTCTGTAAAGGGGCAGAAGTTCCCAGCGACACATTCTGTGCAGGTGGTGGACTCGGCGATGGAGTAGGTCCCCTCCGGGCACTTGATGATAGTGCGCTCCTCGCCCCCGGTGCTGGTGCAAATGTACCCTGCGGGACACACTGTGCAGCTGGTGGAGGTGCCGGGCAGAGAATACCGGCCAGAGGGGCAGGTGGTGATGCCGCTTCCGTCGATATTGGGGCAGACACTGCCTGCGGGACACACGGTGCACTCTGTTGATGAGCCGTTGCTCGCAAAGGTGCCGGCGGGGCAAGCTGCAGGCGTGCTGCTGGCGGCGTCTGCGCAAATGGAGCCGGTGGGACACGGGGTACAAGTGGCGTCTCCAGCCGCCGCGTATGTGCCAGGGGCGCAGGGGATGGGCGGGTCCGACACCACAGAACACCGGTGCCCCGCAGGACAGGTACTGCATGCAGTGGCCCCACCGAGGGAATATTGCCCGGGGTTGCTGCAGGCTACAATGCCCGACCCGTCAGTGTTCGGGCAGGCCGAGCCGGCCACACACAAGGTGCATTCGTCTTGACCAGCAACGGCATAAGTGCCTGCAGCGCATGCCATGGGCTCGCGGTATGTGTTGGGGCAGGCTGAGCCAGCGGGGCACGTGATGCAAGTGGTGGCCTTGGCCAAGGAGTACTCTCCTGCGGCGCAGGTGATGATGCCACTACCGTCCGCATTGGGACAGGCGCTGCCAGCGGCACATACTGAACAACGCACGGCATTAGCGCCAGCATAAGTGCCGCTTGCGCACGCCACGGGCGATACAGCTGGGTCGCGGCAGGAGCTGCCGGCTGGGCAGGGGAGACAGGACACCTGCGCAGCGCTGTCCTGGTACGTGCCGGCGGCGCAGACCGTCGGCGCTGCCGTCAAAGAGGGGCACTGCATGCCTTGTGGGCAGTCTGTGCATGCAGTTTCCCCCAGCAGACTGTACTGGCCAGCAGTGCATGCTGTGGTGGTGGCGGTGGCAGCTGCACAGCTCATGCCCGCCGGGCAAGGGTCACACGCAGTGCGGGCGCCATTTGCCCGTCGACCAGTGTTGCACACTGTGCAGGTCGTGCTGCCAGGTGACGAGAACCGCCCCGCAGCGCACGCCGTGGCTGCAGTGAGGGAGCAGGAGGAGCCGGCAGGGCAAACGGTGCAGCTGGGGACGCCGCTTGCAGAGAATAAGCCGCTGCTGCACGCAGTACAGGAGGATGCTCCTGGTGAAGAGAACTCGCCAGCATTACATGGGATGCCAGTGCTGCTGCCAGGTCCGCAGCGCTCGCCTGCTGGGCACAAAGCACAGCTGGAGCTACTGGCACTGATTGATAGACGCCCTGCCGGGCAGTCGGTGCATGTAGTCGCACCCACCATCGAATACCTACCTGCCACACAAGGCACTGGAGCAGCAACTTTGGTGGAACAGGAAGCTCCTGCGGTGCAGACAGTGCAGTTTCCACCTGAAAAGAGGGAAAAAGTGATACACAACAAATTCCGCAGAAATGACGTTACATCCAATACGGGCCAAAAAGCAGAGAGCTCTCTACAATTTCACCCCTACGAATTGTCAGTGAAGCCTTTTGATACTATCAATCCAAATGATAAGGACTCCCAGGACCAGCTCAACTAAAAGACATTGACAACCTTGTCGCTGGCGACGCTCAGCTTACCAGTGCTACCGTCATTGTACGAGCCGTCAGGGCAGGCTACCGGTTCAGTGCCAGAAACACACTCTTCACCACTTGCTGCTCCTGGTAGTTGGCAAACTGCTGCTACTTGTCTGCAGGAAGAGAACATGCATACAAGCTTGGCCAGCTTTTCCAATTGCTTGCGTACCTCGCCAGCGCAGTCGCCAAGCACAAAGCCAACATGCGGCTGATATGACGCTGAGGCATGGGAGCCATATTAAAGCTGTCGTTTTCTGGCCGGTTCGCAAATAGATTCAAGTTGGCTCGGGGGAGGTTGTCTCACGCCGTTGGCGTTTACTCAACAAGGCAGGGCAGCAGACTAGTTTGTTGACGTGCATGCGTTGCCTTGGATGGAATGAATTCACAGACGTTGGTAAGCTTCATATGGTGTTGGAAATGTCGTCTGGTGTTCCTGCAGCCCAGCCAATAGTCTGCTTGATCTGCATGCTCAGCCACCTGGCCAGATACCCCCCACCAAAAGCCAATCAACAAACCCGCTGCCCACCAAAAGTGGCCCAGTCACACCATGTACATTACTCCCACATTACTATTTTGCAATTCGACAATACAGGTGTAGCCAGCCTTTTTTCCGGCCTGCCACACTCTTTCTCACGGGACTCAATGTAGCAAATTTTAGCTAAAATGCAAGGACATATCTCTGCCCCGTGTTTTGAGGCCCCCTGGAAATGCCTGACTTTTCTGTCGTGCAAAACCCGATGTGGCGTGTGGCTAAAATCCAAAAGTTAATTCGACTGTAAGTAGCCGACACGTCTTCAACTTGAAATTCATTTTTGATTTCGTAAAGGTGCTGCTAGCTTGATCTGCACAACCGTCGCATGCGACACGCGTACGGTTTGCGCCCTCTGGTCCCCCAACAGTGGCAGGGATGTCTGATGGTATGTTCAAAGTGATCCTAGCAACAATCAACCTTACATCCCGTCCTTAATACTGCAGTCAATCCGCTTGCCGTGACATTTATTTTTTTGACTGTGGGTGGGCTGTTTGCTCTGTGCATTATTATCAGCATCCGCAAGTGCGGTCCCAATCGAAATGTCACTCAAGTAGTAGATGCGGATGAATCCGATGAAGATATTGTCGTTGAGACGAGTGCACCACTGGCGGCAGCACCGCTGGCAGCGAAAGATGGGCAGGTCGCAGATCTAGACGCAAGTTCGCCAGCGACAAGCATGCCTTAGAAGACACAACTGACAACAAAGTGTGGTGGGACACGACAGCGAAGATAAATGCTGAAGAGAAGTAGCTACGCCAAGCTCTGTCGCTGTTGACGCTTGTAGCCTGGGTGGGTGTTGGGGTTGCAGGCAGAGCCGCCGCGAAGCAGGACAAGTCAAGCAGACTTGCCGCCACACGTAGTCATTCTGGCCAGCAGGTGGTGCGATCCGTGCAAAGTGCCAATAAAAGGCCAAGTTGTGGGACCCCATCTGGTCAGGGTCGGGCTGGAAGCTGCAGGACGACATCGAGTGCCGAACGCTGTGTTGGCGATCATCTGTCCTGCCCTCACATGCGGGCTTTGAAACAAGGCCCTACTGTATTCAAGCTCGAAGCGGCAGACCCGGTCGCTTTCCTCAGGTGGCGGTTGCTGGCCAGGTGCTGGCTGCCGAGGTGCGAAATGGCAAACCCATGCCCACCTGAGCTTGCCTCCGTGAAGTCCGCTTGTGAAGTCCGCCAAGGCGCCAATGGAATGGCTCATGCCTCATCTTTCAGCACGGGCATACTTAGCCAACGTCGGATTTCGACATGTGACAGCAAAGTCGGGTGGTGTCTCCAGCTCAGTCAGTGGGGCCCTATGTGACAGCAGCACCCCCTTGTCTTGGCTTGTCGGGCGACCTGGAAATATTCAAGCAATTCTCGCAGTAGAGCCACCAAACAATCCAGTTCCGTTCCCTAGGCCTCGCATCACTTTGAGTGTGCACCTGCGGCTGTCCATCGCATTTCACTATGGCCAGGCGCAGCTTTGCGGCACTGGCCGCAGCCTGCATGACTCTCATGCTTGCTGTCCGAGCACACTCTCATGATGGACACACTTGCATTCATGATCATGTGATTGAGGCAGCTGAGCATGCCCACGACTCTGAAAGTGTGCAGCTGCTTCTCCACGCTGATTCTGCTCCGGAAGCAGAGCCCGAAGTGCTCACCATGACGCGACGCGAGCTCGAATTGCACCCTGAGATCGTCAAAGCTGGGAATGAGCACCATAGACGACTGCAGTCAAACACTGCTTCATACCTGGCTCGTCCCTGGGGTGGCCTGCGAATCCGTGTTGAGTATGTCGACGTGGACGGACCAGGCCGAGACCCAGCTTTGACACAGCAGCAGGCAGACTTGCTGAAGAATGACATTCTTCCTGGTGTTGTTGCAAAGCTTCAAGCTGTGCTGCAGGTATGTGTGTGCTGATGATAATGTTTGTGAGGTTGCGTTGAGGCCTATGCAGAAGCGGGTCCGAGTGTTTACCGTCAACAAGTCATAACACACAGCAGCCTTCCCCAAGCACCAAGCTGCTTCTGCAATATTTTGTTTTGCAGGTTCGACGTGCGTCGGGGAATTTTTATGCAGACCACCGCTGCACTTCTTTCTGGAGCAATGGATTTTGCGCTTCGGTTTCGTCTAGTAATTATGTAAGGAGATTTTTCGAGCAGCACACTTGGCAATGTATGCTTGCATGTTGGCATTTCACGTTGAGTCGCTCGGGACATTATTGGTGCATATTTCCTTGCGCAGTGTGGCTTCATTTCTGGCGACAAAAATGTCGAAATACCAAGCTGGCTGCTCGGCCCGACGCCGGTGTGCTCCTGTTCACAGTCATCCTGCTGCACTCCTGCAGCCAGCGGCACCGGTGCCCCCAACACTGACTATGTGATCTTCGTGTCTGCTGCAAATACGCCCAGCTGCCAAGGCAGCACGCTAGCGTACGCCCTGGCCTGCCAGCGCGATGAGTTCGACAAGCCCACGGTGGGACGGACCAATATTTGCCCATCCAAGATCCCCACATCTGTCAACGACGTACCTGCCCTCATCGGCACAGTGGCGCACGAGGTCATCCATGCACTTGGCTTCAGCCGCGACTCGTGGTGGCGCTTCCGCGACATTGACACGCTGCAGCCGCAGACCACCCGGGACGGCTTGTTTCGGCCTGCAGCACAGCACCAGATCCCCTTCACCTGCCAAGGACAATCACGCACGGCTCTCATGGCGTCGACGGCCACCATCGAGTACTTTGCAGAGCGTGGCATGCAAAAGTGCACCACGAACGCGCAACGCGCATCAGTGGGTGACTGCGTGCAGAAGATCATTGGCCCCAACACTGCCGCCGCGGCGCAGTGGTACTTCGGCTGCCCCACCGTGCAAGGCGCCGAGATGGAGAATCAACCAACCACATCATGCAGTCTCACTGGGAGTCATCTCGACCAGCGCATCTTCCCGGGCTGCGTCATGACCCCCCAAATCGACTACAAGTCCGCCATCGACCCAGTCACCCTTGGAATCTTGCATGACAGCGGATGGTACCGCCCGGTGTACACAGCTGGTGACCCATTCTATCCGACTGACTTCGGCTTCAAGCAGGGCTGTGGCTTTGCGATGGGCAAGTGCCTCACTGGCAGCAAGAGCTCACCCCAGTCGCAGGGCAGTCCTGCGAGGTGGGCAACCGGGCCCAGCAGCACTGGGCAGTGCACTTTTGGTCTGCAAGCGATGGGCGTGCCCCAGACGGCTACATATAGCTCTGCTATTCCCAGTCAGTACCAGTACTTCACGGACCCAACCCTGGGCGGCAACACGCCGCTGCGTGACTACTGCCCCATGGTGCGCGGCTACAGCAACCGCCAGTGCGGTGAGGCAGGCTCCAGTGCCCCAAGCAGCTCTCGCGGCAACGACTACGGAGATGGGGGCATCTGCGTCGTGTCCACTGCTCGTCGCAGCAGCAGCGCGCATGCCGCTGCTGCGGGGTGCTTCCTGAGTGACTGCTTGCCCCAAAGCGACGGCTCCTTCCATCTGCGTGTGAAGTTCTACGAGAGTGCGGGGCAGTACGGCACTGCGCTGTGTACAAGTGCTGGACAGCAGGCTACTTTTGGGTCGGGATACTCTGGCAGCATTGACTGCCCTGACCCTGAGTATGTGTGCGCAGCTGGGCAGGTATTCAACCCAAATGGCCCTGCCCCGAGTGCGACGCCAACCCGCAGCCCCTCACGATCGCCCAGTAGGTCTCCCACCCGCAGCCCTGCTGCATCGCCGACGTCATCTAGCACCAGCTCGGCCAGCCCATCACGCACTCCGACACGAAGCCCGACCGGGACACCCACGCGGTCACCCACGTCATCCACCACCGCAACGGCCAGTGCATCCCGCAGCCCATCCCGGTCACCCACGTCATCCACCACCGCAACGGCCAGTGCATCCCGCAGCCCATCCCGGTCACCCACGTCATCCACCACTGCACGAGCCAGCAGCAGCCAGGGAGCGACACCATCATCCACGTCCACGGCGACGGCGAGCCCAACGCGCACGCCGACGTCATCCAGCACGAGCTCGGCCAGCCCATCACGCACTCCAACGTCATCCAGCACCAGCTCTGCGAGTCCCTCCCGTTCATCGACGCCTACTAACACTGCCACCGCCCGGGCCAGCAGCAGCCAGGGCGCTACCCCCACACGCAGTCCCACTCGCACGCCCTCCCGCTCCCCGAGCACATCGCCATCCAACTCCAATGCCGTGCAGTCACCCACCCCCCCCTCCACCAGCACCGCCTCGGCATCGCCCTCCCGCTCCCCCTCCCGCTCCCCGTCAAGCAGCACAGCGGCAGCATCACCCTCGCCTGCAGGCTGCACTGGCGAGCTCTGCGATTGCTCTGACACTGATGGCGGCGTGACGTGCGCTGAGAAGCAAGCCACTCTCATGAAGCACAATGCCCTGCGCCGAGAGGTGCACTCAAATGGCCAGCTCACTGCTGCCAACATGCGTGCGCTGGTGTGGGACGCTGATCTGGAGGCGGTGGCCCAGGCATACGCTGAGGGGTGTGTGTGGCAGCACAACGCCGACCGCCTCAGCCAGTACCAAGCGCGGGGCGGGACAGACTCGTGGCTCGGAGAGAACATCGCCATCGGCACTGCCACTGCGTACTCCGCCAACCAACTCATCCAGGCATGGTACGACGAGGATGTAGACTACTCCTACAGCAGCAATTCGTGTGCCAGCGGCGCAGTGTGCGGACACTACACACAGATGGTGTGGGCCACCACATGGCGCGTGGGCTGCGGCATCCACGTGTGCCCCACTACGCAGGGCTTCGGCGGCAGCAACGCCCGATACCTGGTGTGCAACTACGCCCCAGGCGGCAACTACCAGGGACAGCTGCCCTTCATCTCTGGGCCGTCCTGCTCACAGTGCCCAGCTGGCACCACCTGTGACGCCAGCGGCAAGCTGTGCGTGCTGGGCGCAGCTGCCGCAAGCGCCACCCCCTCCGTCTCTGCCACGCCCAGCCGCAGTCCCTCCCGCTCGCCATCGACATCCACCAGTCCCTCCAGCGGGGCATCGGCCACTTCATCGCCGGCTGCTGCATCAGCACTGCCCACCACCGCTGCGGTCTCGGCGTCTGCTTCGCCCAGCCGCAGCCCCTCGGCAGCGTGTGCAGGTGTGCAGTGCGGCAGCCACGGGCAGTGCCAGGTGGCCAGCCGTGCCACCATCGCGCAGCAGCATCCAAATCTGCAGGATGCCATGAACGGCGAGCTGGCATCCAGTCAGAGCATCTCCGATACCGTGGCATACTGCCACTGCGAGGAGGGCTGGGCTGGTCTGCGGTGTGACCAGGGGACCTCTGCTGGCACCTGCGAGAATAACCAGAAAGATGACCTGGAAGCAGATGTGGACTGCGGGGGGCCTGTGTGTGACGCATGTGGTGCGGGACACACTTGTGCAGCAGAGTTGGACTGCGGCACAGACGCTGCTGGGCGTCGCCTTGCCTGCTATATGGATGCTGCCGGCAGCGGCGGCGTGTGCCTTTCCCGTGGCGTCGCGCGGCTGCGGCGCGTGGTGCGAGTGGCGCTGAGCCTGTGGGGCATCAGCCGCAATGCCTACCAGCGCGGGGGGCTGTACCGAATCCTGCTGACTGCAATGCAGGAGAAGCTGCGAGCAGTGCACCCGGGGCTGTCCCTCTTCATTGTGGGGGTGGACCAGGAGGAGGCTGCCGCTGAAATGGACGAGATGTCAGCGCACCAGTGGCGTGCCCTGCAGCAGCTGGGCAACAACGATGATGTCTTCATGGGGGCTGCCGTGGCGACGCTGTTTGTCGGCGGGGACAGCTTCAACGACACAGCCAGTCTGCAAGCCGTTGCAAACAGCGTGCAAGACGCCGTCTCTGATGGCAGCATCACAACCGCAGTGTCTGTTGCTCTGCCCGCAGGTGTGCCTCTGCTGGCTGTGGGCTTGACCTCTGGCATGGCCACAGTGACGGACAACCAGTTCGTGACGTTTCCTGAAGCGGCGGAGGGCCCCGACACCGGGACCCCCTTGTCCACTCAAGACACCAGCGGGGATGATGACACCCTCGGCTTCCTGGGCGGCATGAGCATGATGGTGTTTGCACTGATTGTGGCTGCCTGCGTGGTGGTGGTGGCAGTGGCTGTGTTTGCCGCCCGGCGAGGGGGGCTGCTGGGAGGGCAGGCCGCCCGTGTCGAAAGCCGATCCAAGCACCGCTATGACGTCGGAGAGACGGTGGAGATGGGCAAAATCACCCCCCTGGATGTTGGGGCGGGCCGTAGGCGCTCCTCCTCGCGCGTGGTGATGTTCAACCCCCTGCAGGCGGAGGAGGCCGCCAAGGCAGGCGCGGCGCGGCGGGACCGCATGGCTCGGGCAGCACTGGCCAAGGGCAGCAGTGGCCTTTGAAGAGTGGGATGGTAGTGTAGTGCGAGTGTGGCTGTGCATGTATGTGTTGTGTTTTCAAATTATCTGTTTCGCTTGACGAGGAGTACTACCGTAGGTACCATTATCCAGTACTTGGGTGGGGGGGTCCTGCCTGAACGCTGAAGCATTTGAAGCTGAATCGTCAGCGCAGGTAAATCACAGAAAAACGCCATTTTCAAAAATTCACTGGTATCTGAAGTGTGTCTTGGTATCTAATCATCGCCCGCTGCACTCGCGGCTGCCCAGCGTGAAACAGTCAAACCTAGAGACGAGCCAGGACGCAGCAGAATGGCCAGCCAATTGAACAATGCCCCTGTCATGTTTGTGAAGCCAAAGTCCAAGCATCCTAAGCCAACTGTACCAGGCAGGTTTGTTCAAAAATCCAAGGACGGGGGTGCGATTCAGGTATGTATACCTAATCAGGAAATCTGCATATTGGTCGCAGTGCGACTACAGAAACCGTAGTCAAGACAAAACACTTGAAACTGCAGGGATCTTCCAAGCATTTAGTGCAAGACATTCAGGTGGATGCTTGTATTGCTCAAACGCTGAAGGCCCACGCAAAGCAGGAGGCACGTGAGGCGCGCCGATGGCAAAAGCACCAGGAGCAGCTGGCTGCCATGGACCCAATCTTGTCCTTGCCCGCCACGCCATTGTCAAAGTCAATGCAGCAAGAGGAGCACAAGACGCCAAGCCCAGATTTGTATGAAGCGCCGAGAGGCAAATCCTCGCTGGCTCGCTTTGACCCTCACATGCGCCACACCTCTGCTGCCAGCCCGCAGCCATCCACATCGGCGCTGCAGCGATCGGCGGCCGCCACCCTGGGCTCGCCCACTGACGGGGGGCCACGCAGTGGCGCATTCAGCCGCAATCACACGCGGGGGCAATCACAGCGCACAGCCACGGCGCCTTCTGCTGCAGGGCGGCGCGCGGGGGGGGCAGCTCTGGCTTCCTCCCCCCCCCTGTCCGCCACCAACACTCTGCGTGCATCGGCGTCGCAGCGCGGTGTGCGCACGGGTTTCTCCTCAGTCATGTCGGCCCACGCTGCCACTGACAGCCTGGACAGCAGTGCTGCTGATGCAGTGCCCCACCTCTCCGCCAGCGGCCTACTGGGCCGGCAGCCGCTCCTGGCGACACACGGCGCCAACGGAGAACATGCCCCCCCCTCGCACTCTGCAACGCACTTGACACTTGGCAGCACAGATAGCAGTCAGCTGCTGGATGCGTACAGGGGCACCGTCAGCCCAGTGGTGCCTGGGCGTGCTGCCCTTGAGCAGGGCGCCGTCCCCGGCACCCTGACCTCAGACGAGCGTCGGCGACTACTGCAAGGCAGCAACAAGATTAAAATGCAGGGCAGCAGTGTGCAGCCGAACCCAACGCAGGGCATCGAGCCCCGTATGGCCAAGACAGCCAGCGGCACCAAGCGCCTCGCAGCCCTCCCCCGCAAAATCGACGCCATCAAAACCTCTGATTCCGTGCTCAAGTTCCGGTACGGGTTCAGCGATGCACAGATTTCACGCATGCGCCGACAGCAGTTGGATGCCCAGCAGCGGCGCCGCGCATACCTGAACGAGAAGGCCGAGGCGTCTGCTGCGGACGTGGAGGCCCGCAAGGAGGCCTTCTTCAGGGTGCAGCAGGCCACAGCAGTGCAGCGGGAGCAGGAGGCCGAGCGGGCATTTAAGGCGAACCTGAAGCACCTGGAGGCAGCCAACAGCATCGCCCAGGAGTTTGAGCAGGCACACATCGTCCCCTTCGAGCGCTACGAGGCCGAGCGCAAGCGCAAGGTGCTGGCTGACTGGGAGGCCAAGGTGTACGAGCCCATGCAGACAGCGGTGAACCAGCACGTAACACGCAAGCCCTTGCACGATATCGTCAAGACACGGGCGGCACGGCACCAGGCGTACCTAGACGTCACTAACAAACGCGCTGTGTTCACCTCCATCCAGGACCCAGAGTACAACCCGGAGGTGCAACGCAGCGAGCACCTGGTGCACGTCAAGGCCATGCACGATCCCCTCAAGCAGCAACTCACCAAGCGCAGTCGCGAGGGGGGGGCTCAAGGCGGCCACGGGGGGGGCGCTGAGGAGTTCGTTGTGGATAATCTCCGGGACGAGGACACGTTGATCGCGCTGCGGACCCGCGCCATGGCAGGCAGCACCTCCAAGCCGTCAGCCATTCGAGCCGGGCGCATCGCACTGCACTTTGGCCAGCATGACCCAGATGGCAACGAGCGGCGTCTGCAGCCCCAGCGGGCCGCCGCCACTGGGCCCAGCGCCAAGCAGCGTGCACATGCAGCAGGCAAGGCCATGGCATCCGGAGACTTGGCTGACCGCATCCGAGCTGCGCACAAGAACGCTCCACAGGATGCAAGGTGGACACTGCCGCCCGAGCTGTGGCAAACTGGCGTCATTGACGACACCCACTACGTGAAAACTTACAACACCGTGGGAGGGGGGCTGTACAGCACAGCGCACCCCGACGTGCGTCGCCTGGTGCAGGCTGATAGCATTGCAGCCCACGGCAGCCGCAATCGCGTGCTGCCTGACTGGTACGAGAACAAGAACGACCCCAACGCTGTTGCAGCAGACGTGGCGGCTGAAGAGGCTGTCGCATTCGGCAAGACATACCGGGATGCGCAGCAGACTGCAGCCGCCAAACTGGCCTCGGGGCAGCCGGTGTTACGGGAGCCATCCACCGTGATGGCCTCCGGGGGGGTGAACCAAGTGCTTTGCGCTTCAGTGCGCCCCGGCGTCCCTCACAGCGACATGGCACCGAGTCGCGCTGCGATCCTCACAGCCAATCGCCTATCCCCCGGGGTGCAACAAGCCATGCGGGCCGGGGAGCGCCCGGGCAGCCCCCCTGCACCCCCCAAGATGAGTCTTCGAGGAGACCAAGCGCACGCAGCAGCTGCCCTGCGTCAAAGCAGGGGTGTTGCAGAGGCTGTACACGTGGGGAGTCACCCCAGCGCCACTGCAGGGCTCACTGGCTTCCACCGCCCCATGCCGCAGCACAGGCAAGCCACCACCACCAGCAGCGCAGAAACAGGGCAGTTGCTGCGCCTCACCTCCAATGTGCTGGACAAGAACTTCAAGCCCCACGCACAACGCCCTGGGCGGGGCTCCTCGGAGCTGGGGGGCCGCATTGCCTCCCATGTCAGCTCTGCCATGAACCAGGTACTGCACAGCTCCACCCGCCCAGGGTCGCCCCAGGCAGAGTTCCACTTCCAGAGACGCATTGTGGCCGACGCCGGCGCCAAACGGGGCTCATCAGGCGCACTGACAGCTGTGCGGCCTGCTGACGACGACAAGTTCGGGGGGTATAACGCGCCCTGTGCCCAGTTGCGGGCAGGCACCGAATTCGGCTTGTCGCTGCGCATCCGCCCCGAGGCAACTGCACAAGCAGGTTTTTAAGTGTACGCGTGGGAAGACTTGTATCTAGTGTGCACATGCAGTCAGGTGAAATTCAAAATACACACGGTCAAAGACTGCTCTAGACGGCGCCAAGTGCCGCTGCTCATGACAGCCGGCGCTGCTGCAGACGCTGCTTGGCTGCCGAGATTTGCTCAGCCACGTCGCCGTCAATGTCCCGCAAAATGGACTGCAGCTGCGTGTCAGAGGCAGGGGCGCGCCCCCCTGGGCCGTGACCGTGAGGCACCCCGCCGTACGTGTTGCGGTTCATGTCGTGGCTTGCTTGCGCCCGGGCCTGGTCCAGGGCTGCCCGGGTGCTGCCTGGGGGCACACTGGATGGCTGTGCGCTGCCACGGCTGGGAGGCGCTGCAGGCTTTTGCTGAGCTGCGCCGCCCAGGGTTCCGTGCAGGGAGCTGGTGACTTGGGCCGCCTTTGCATCAGCGATGCGCTGCTGCGCCAGACTGCCAATGGGGCCGCCCCCGCGGGTGTCTGCCGGGGGCACTGAGGGGGGGCTGCGGTGGGGACGAGGCGATGCGCTGCGCTCGCTGTGCCGCTGCGCCATGCGGGCCTGCATAACGGAGTCCAGGGCTTCCCCGGCAGCCAGGGAGGCAGTGGCCACGGCCCCCTGGGAGGGGCGCTGCTGGGGATCACTAGCTGGCGCAAAGCGGCGCGCGGGGTCCATGTACGGGCGAGTAGTGGAGCCAGCTGGCAGTTGCTTGAGCTGCTGCTGAGGGGGGGGGGCTTGCTGGGTGGGTGGGAGGGGATAGCCTGCGGAGCTGGCAGACACGCGGGTCACGACTGCGGTAGGGTGCTGCTTCGGACCGGCCGTCGCGATGTTGGTGTCCACGTTGTGCAGCATGCTGTCGATGTTGCCCACGCCATGGGCCCATTGCCCTTGGGAGTGCGCCAAAGGCGGCACCGAGTCGCCCCCGCGGCCGATGGGTGACACTACTCGCTCGCCCGCAACAGATGCACCTGCCGCCCGCACAACGCGGTCAATGACACTATCGTGCATGTTGCACTCTCCGTTGGTGCGTGGTGGGCCTTCCTGGGCTGAGGGGTCGGCACTGGCGGCAGCTACGCGCTGCAGCACCTCCCGCATGGCAGCCTGCACATACTCCTCCTCTGTCATGCTGGTGGGTGCAAGGCTGGGTATGGCATGCCCTTGGCGCTGATGCCGCTGCAGGTATTGCTGCTGCTGCGAGTATTGCTGCTGCTGCGAGTATTGCTGCTGCGAGTATTGCTGCTGCTGCTGCTGCGAGTATTGCTGCTGCGAGTATTGCTGTTGCTGCTGCTGCGGGTACTGCTGCTGCTGCTGCTGCTGCGATTCGTCATACTGCCCCTGGGCATGGCGTTCATCCCGGGGCCTGGACCTAGATCGAGCAGCACCCCTGCCCCGGCTGCCGGCCCGGGAGGGCTCAGCCACCGTGGCCTCAGCACCCCGAAACACGAAATGAGAGGGCACGGTGCGACCGTTGGAAGTGGTTCGAGGCCTTGATGCGGAGCGGCCGCCACTGGGCCTGCTGTGGGGAGCACCGGCCACGGAGGCTGGCTTCCCCCTGGAGCCCCTGCTTGAGGCCCTGGGGCGACCTGACGCGCTGGCACGGGAGCGCACAGAGGCCGGAGATGAAGCTCGTGATGGAGGCTGCTTTGCAGAGGCATACACGTAGCCAGTGCCTGCCGCCTCCCGCCCAGGGTCCAGGCGCTCCCACGGGTTGTCATACAGCATTAGTGGCCTGCCCCGGATGCGCTCCGGAGAGGGGTACTGCGCCGCTTGGTCTGCAGTGGGTTTGGCCCCCACTGTCCCCCCAAGGCGGCGGGGTCTTGACTTGGAGCGCTTTACGGCGTTGCGCACCCCCATGAAGGTCTTTGCATTGCTCTCGACGCGCAAGCGATATCCCTCGGTGGGAGTGTATGCAAGCCGCTCCCAGCCAGCCATACCATGAGAAATCTTCTCAACATCATCTGGGTGCTGTTGAAGATTGCGGAGGAGGTTGCGGTCGCTGTAAAACGCAAACGAGTTGAAATGCGCTTGCACCAGCAGGGGTTGCAGCGAGCATTCGCAAATTGCACACTATTTCCGCACTACTTACAGGGTGTCCTCATCAGATGCCAGACGAGCCATGACACAAGTCTACACACAAAAATCTAGTGGTGTTAAGCACACGTGGCTCAAGTCTTGGCTGAAGCTGCTGAGGGCTGAGTGAGTGCTCTGCTCTCGCTGCAAAGTGGCCGGCCGCTGCGACGCTTCCTGGTCCAATGGGCAGCGCCGGAGATCAGAAGTTCAGAGTACGTTGTTGACACGGATACTGGTGTTTGGAATAAGGCCTCCGTGGTGTTCTACGAAGGCTTGTGATTCAGCTTCTGATCACAGCAGTCGAGAGTGTAGGGGCCTCGTGTGATTGCAGCTCAGCCCTCCTGCGCAATGTCCAAGAGCGGCCTCAGCTGGTCCTATTTTTGTACCAAACTGCCAGAAGCTTGCTGGCTGCCCAGATTGTCGGCTGCGCTAGGCCCACAGCTTCACTGTGTAGTCTATTCAGCTGCTAGCTCAGGGCCACAATAACCTTTTGCTGCAAATTCCGCTCAAGCTCAATGAAATGGAGGACCTGGACCGATCACGCGAGTCGCTGCTGCGGGTCCTTCACCACCACGAGCTGCGCCCAATCTTTGTAGAGTTCTGTGAGCAAGAGCACAACTCAGAAAACGTTGAGTTGTGGCTCGGCCTGCAACGCTTCAATGCTCTCCATGCTGCCGGTGATACCGACAAACAAGCTCGATACGCCTCCAAAATTGTCGATAAGTTTGTACGGGACTCTGCACCAAAACAAGTTAATATGCGTGAGGTGTGTTGACTTGCTGCAAGCTGCAGTGGCTGTACTTTTGCAAATTTGTTGCTGTTGTCGGTGCAGGAAACCAGGGCTGAAGCAGCAGCTGCGCTGGAACGTGAAGATATGGCAAGTCTCATGAAAATATTCGAAGAACTTCAAATGATTGCATCCAAAGAACTTCAGCGCGACATCCTTCCCCGCTTCTTGACAAGCAAGCTGCTGCGGGATCACGAAGCTGGAGTGAAGTCACCAGTGGCGGCAGCCGCTGCAGCCTCAGAAGGCGGCTCATCCTCTGCCGGGGCGGAGAGCAGCAACCGATCAACTCTGTTCAGCAAGCTAAGGCCAGCTGCTTCTGCAGCAGCTGCTGCCTTGTCTCCCAAGGACAAGAGCCGCACCTCCTCCATGGTGCACACGGGCAAGCGGGGGGCCGGGCGCAGCTCCTCCACCAGCAGAGACCCCAGCAGGGGGGGCGACCCGCACCAAAGTACGCACGCCTCACAGCTCACGGCACAGCAGGAGGTGGACAGGCACATGGCCACGGGGTGGGGCGTCGGCAAGCAGCACGCGCCCACATTTGACGGCGTGCACGCAGGCATCGGCTCAGAAGGGGCCATGCAAGAGCGCTCTCCATCAGGGGCATCCCACAATAGCGACAGTGGATATGCTCAGATCGACGCCGGTGGCTCCTCGGGGGGCGCGTCTGCAGGCGGCTTCTCACAGGACTCCGCGGAGGCCCTGGCTGTCAGCCAGCGGCTCAACCGGAAGACCCGCATCATGGGTTGGAACTTCAAGATCCATTCAAACGAAGACAAGGCCAGCTTCAAGCGGCTGGGGGGGTACCTGGTCAGCAACGCCGTGAAGGACGGCTACGTGTACAAGCGGGGCGACAAGCACCCCACGTGGAAGCGGCGGTGGGTAGTCCTGGCGCCCTTGCTGCTGGGGTACTACGAGTCACAGACTGACGCTGCTCCCAAAGGCGTTGTGCGACTCACAGAAGTCACCAGCATCGTGCAGGACGCGGCAGACGAACTGGAGACCAACAAGGCGTTCTCCTTCGCCCTGGTCACGCCCACTCGCAGGTATTACATGCAGGCCTCCTCCGAGCGCGATCTGGCCCGTTGGCTGCAGATCCTCACAGAGCAGTGGCAAGCAGCGACTTCCCCTCCTCCTGCAGGAGAAGCGTGAGCACAGCTGAGTCCAATCGCGCGTGCTGTCGGCCTGTGACCAGCGAACGGCGGTGTTGTTGTTTATAAATCCAATATAACTGTACATATTGTAGCTCGGAGTTGCAGTTCATTATTCGCACTGGGCAGTGCTGTAGTTTGCTCCGTGAGAACCACGGGGCAAGGGGGGCTAGCTGACAGTCGTGTGCAACCCAGATGCATGGAGACGAGGACGAAGTGAACCAGTAACTTAATTTTTGTGATTGTGTAACCGAATCGTTGTGTACTTCTTTTCGCGCATTTGTCATTATGGTAAGAAGCGGCAGCTACATCGTTTTTGGCGCTGACGACCACGCCATCTCACGCTAACTTCGTGTGCAGTCTGGAATTGCCGTCAGTGATGCTCTTTTGAGCACCTTTGAGGATGTGAAGCTCCGACAGAAGCACAAGTACATGGTTTTCACCCTTGAGAAGGTTGGCACACAGGGCAGCAAGTCCACTTGGGACTGGAAAGTGCTTGAGACCCCCGCCGCTGGCGAGGAGGGCGACAACCAGGCTAAGTGGGAGGAGATGTGCACCAAGCTCCCTGAGGACCAGGCTCGTTTTGTGATCTTCGACTTTAACGACACCAAGGATGACGGCCGCCTCGTCAAGAAGCTCGTTCTCATCAAGTGGTACGTAAACTCGCCTGAGATGCTGACACGCCAAAATGAGCCACGGCCCTGTACTTGGACCGCTGAGCCAAGTATTTCACCATTTCTCAGCATATGAACAAACTGTTATGCGGGTTTTTTTCTTTTTGTGCTTTGCCCTGCTGATGCTGATGCACTGCACCTATCAGGCACATGCAACGTTGAACTGTTTCTCCATGCAGGTGCCCCGACACCGTGCACTTCCGCACCAAGCCTATCATTGGAGCTTCTTACCAGACTTTGAAGAACAAGCTGGACGGCATTGCCTTCGATACTGAGGCCACGGACTTTGATGAGATCGAGTACGAGACCGTCAAGGTGCGCCACTCGATTCCACTCTTGCGCCTGTGCGAAGTATTTGTCACTTTGTTGCTTTCCCATTGCAGAAATCCTTGTAAATGCACATGGATTTGCGTTAGTGTAGCTGCATTAAATGCATCGCTTGAATTCCACTGCCTAACATTGCTGCTCAATTCTGCGGTATTTGATACGATTCGCAGCAATACAGACCACAAACTCATGCCTCATCAGCAGCATCATGCTCCAAAAGTGTGCCATCCGCTGAATAAAGGGTCCGCCCCCCTGCTGCATGCTCCACTAAAGTTGATCCGTCGGGAAAGGTGCTGCGTTGCTCTCCGCTGGGCAAGACCATCTTCACCGTGCCGTCCGAGAAGTGAATCTCCTTGCAGCCGTTGGCGAGGTGCCGCTCAGTTTGCCCATTTGGAAACTTGAACACTTCCACTCCGCTTGCATACGTGGTGTGCAGTGTGCCCGCCCCCGCGTAAAAGTACACCACCAGCCCCTCCCCCGGGTAGCTCCGCTTCACGTCGCCGTTGTGGAAGCGGATGACGCTGCGCCCATCGGGCAGCGCCTCCTTCACTGTGCCGTTGCGGAAGGAGACCACCCGACTGCCGTCGTTGAACTTCTGCTCCCGCTTGCCCTGTCCAAGCTCCCGCTCGCTCACCAGGGCCGCCTCGGGGGACAGCAGACTGGTGGCGCCGGGATCCGGGTCGCCCCCATCCGACAAGGCCCCCCCCGCATCCACCCCATCGTGCTGCCCATTAATGTAGCTGCCACTGACACTGCGCTCGTCCTCGTAGGCGTGCGCTGCGTGCCTGCCGCTGCCGTCGCCGTTGTCGCTCCCCCGGGAATAGGCGTCCTCCTCCCCCTCCTCCTCCTCCTCCTCCTCATCAGCATACCCGCCCCCGTCGCCCCCATCACTGTACTGCCCACCATCTGCTGAATGGCCTGCATCATCATCACTACCTGCACCTTGCTCTGCGGTGTCATCGCGGTCGAAGTAGCCGTACCCCGGCTGCCAGTCCGCGGCCCCGGACGCGCCTGACCCGGCTGCAGGCGCAGCAGGGGGGGGGCGTCTGCCCCCACGACCCCCCTCCGGCAAGATGTCATCCGATGCCCTTGGCCAGCGCTCATGCGTGTCGTTGCGCCTTGCAGCTCCCTGCTCCTGTGCCTGTGTCTCTGCCGCCTGCAGCTGCCGTCGCAGGTCCTGCACAGTGGCCTCCGCCGCCCGCTGTGCCTGCAGGGCAGCACGCTCCCGTGCCTTGCTGTCTTCAGCTGCTTTCCATACTTGCACCCTGGCAGCCTCGCAGTGCTCCACCTCGGCCTCCAGGGCCTCCAGGCGCTCCCCCAGCTGCTTGTTCAAGCCCTGGTACCGGCTCACCGTGCCCCGCAGCTTCTCCTCTCGCTCCCCCGCTTCGGCCCGGGTTTTGCTCAGGGTGGCCTTCAGCGCATCCACTTCACTGCGCAGGGTCTTGTCGCCCACCACAGCACCTGCGCCGCTGCCACCCTTGGAGGGAGAGCCGCCGACACCCTCGGCCATGGCGCGTGCTTGTCGCTGTGCGACACGCACTGCAGCCTTGGCTTTGCTCTTCTCCTCAGCCACGTGTGCCTGCAGTGCTGCACGCTCAGCAGCAGCCCATGCATCAAAGTCCTCCTTCTGCTCCCGGGCGCGCGTCTCCTGTGCTTGCAGCTGTGCCAGCTTCTGCTGCAGCTGGGCACGCTCAGCGGCCAAGGCAGCCTCTTGTGACTGCAGTGCTGCGGCCTCGGCTTCGGCCTCTCGCTCTGCGACATCCACCTCTGCTTGCTGGGCAGTGAGGCGCCGCAGCTGCGCATGCACAATGCTTGCCAGCTCCGGCTGCACTGCGGCCACCCGCGTCACCAGCATGTCCACGCTCTCGTCCCCCAGGGAGGCGTAGGACGTGTCCAAGGAGGTGTTAGCACTGGGGGCCCCGCTGCCATGCAGGGGTGGGCGCTCATCCACGCTGCCACTTCTGTGCCTACTGCCGTTGCCCCCCCCTTCACCCCCCGACGAGGCGTCGCCCCCGTCACGGCCCCGCCTGCCCCGGCGGCGGGAGTCCCCCCCCCGGCTGCGGTGCCGCCTGTCACGCTTGAAGCGGTGTTTGTCGGAGCTAGGGCTGCCTGCCCTGCTGCTGCGGCTCTGGCCACTGCTGCGGTGGCGACGGGAGGACTGGGAGGGGCGGTCGTCGGCCCCCCGGGCAGCAGTGGGGGGCTGCAGAGACAGCGAGCTGCCGGAAGAGCCTGTGTGGGGGCGAGGCTGGGAGGACGCGGATGACTGGCGTGCTGGTGCTTGCCCGTGAAACGATATTTCACCTGATTGCTCGTCGAATTGCATTGAGGCATTTCCGTGGGCCTCCTGCTTTTGGCGTGGGTTGGTGGAACCAACACCAAACACGCGGGCAACCAATTTCGATACAGGCGGACCAGGATCTGGTGCATTGCTGCTCATATCAACGTTTTTCTGTTGCTGAATGTGTGCTGGCTGCTGCTGCTGACGACTCTCGCCACGCTCAAATGCAGTGCCGTTGGACTGCGTGGATCTCATGTGATGCTGTGGCTGTTGACGTGAAGGTTTTGGGGCCTCCTGCTGCAGTGCTCGCTCCAACGCCTCAAATTCATCAAGCTCTTCGGATTCTGAAAAATGTTCACCTGCCCCATCATCTTCGTACGTAATGCTGCCAGGGCCAGATGGAGGAAATCGCTGCTCCTGGCTTTGGCCGTACACTGGGGCTCGCGATTGCCCGGGAGGGAGGGTACTGAAGTCTGGAATGCTGTCTGTACTTGCATCAATAGATTGGTTATTCAGTTGGTTCGGGTCGGTACCGACAAACACGCTCTCGCTGTGCAGCTCAAGACTGGCGTCCATGGGTGACTTGTCTGGAGTTTCAAACTTGTTGCCACACTTTCAGTCACCACCTAGCCAGCAGAACCACGGAGCAAAACAGGCAAATGACCAAAATGTTTGAGAATATGCAATTAAAGATGCCCGGCTTGCGTACGAGCCTGGATGTTGCCGTTTGGAAGCCCATGCAAACTCACGGGGCCCCAACACCCGCCAAGGTCAGCAAATGATGCTGCCAGCGCGAATAAACTCAGAAGCACCACAGCAAGACAGGCAGGAGAAGAGCACACAGTGTCATTATAAGGCTCAGATTTAGCAGCACTGCCTTCACACACTCCACAGGGCCGGTCAATAGTTGTACCAGGACCGAGATTGTGCAAGCAATACAGCACCTGAATCATGGCTGTAGAATTCACGGACGCAGATGTAAGCTTGCAGCGCGCAATATTTCAGTGCCGTCGCTTCAGCTGTAGTTTATGCAGGCTGAGTTCGCAAATGACGAAGTCAACAACATTGTGCAGGCGGTAAGCTGGGCGCTGCTGTGAGCTGTCGGAGTTTGCCTCACTTCCTGCTTTCTCCAGGCGCTTGCCGGCGTATTTACCGACACAACGCTGTACGCGGACGCAAAAGCAGATGCTTGGACACATCAGATTATCGAAAGCTCCTTGAAAGGCCTTAGGGAAATGAGCAAGCCCTTCAAATACATTGGTGAGCCAGGTCGCACCGCGACACCAAAACGGCACAGCCATTTGCCCCAGCCGTGCACTCAATATGTTTGCAGTGACCGTGACAATCATGCAAAAGACTGGAGCTGGACTACATACGTCAGCTGCTGCAGTTTGGGATCGACGAGACAGTAGGTTCACCACCTGCCGCCGTATCACCGGAGAGACGGCACTGTCGACTGCCTCCTCACTTCCTTGACTGTGCTTGCAGACTTTCAGCCTGTGGTGTACGAAAACGCAGACCTACGTGTGATGGTCATTGTGTACGGCTTGGGCCTTTCACCAACTCCTGCAGATGCAATTTGAATTCATAATGGCGCACATTCCACCCTCCTCACGCAAACGGCATGTTCGCCTACTTTTGTTTTTTGAACTTGTTCCGGAATCGACCCCACACGCCAGATTTGCCCCCTGGCCCTTGTTGTTCGTGAGCTTCGGTAGGCAGCGCTGGTGTGACATGGGGCAGTTGTCCCGCCGGCCGCCCGTGCGCTAAGCTGTCGCCTTGGCCGGCGCCCATGGAGTGCCCGGAGGATGCATCGCTCTCCTCGCCGTCGCTCTCGTGCTCCGCCTCCTGCAGGGGGTGCTGCTTCCCGGCAGTATCTCCTTGGGCTCCTGCAAAGGCCCCCGTGGCATGCTGGGCCCGGGAGCTGGAGGGGCCGGGGGTGCCACCGCTGCTGCTGCCGCCTGCGCTCGCAGCGGCACCGGTGTCCACCCGCACACCTGCCTGGGGTGCATCCTCCAGGGCAACAGACATGCTGGTGCGCATGAGATCCCTGTAGTCGCTGTCCAGCAGCCAGTCGTCAGCCAGCAAGCTGCCCACCGACTGCCGCAGCAGCTCCTGCGTGTCCCCCGGCAGCAGGCGCCACACTGACGTGTACGCACGGAAGCACTCGCACAACGTGATGGCGACTTCCTCCAGGTCCCCAGGCACCGCACCCCGCCACGGCTCCGCGCCCTGCACGGCCGCCAGCTGCGCCTGTTTGGCAGCTTGCTGCGTTGCCTCCTGCAGGGCGGCATCCCCCCCCGCACCTGTGTCCCCCAGCGTGGACATCATCTCTGAGGCTGCCTCGCGACCCGCAGTGGAGGCAGCCACCACACGGGAGCTCAGCTCCAGCAGCCGGTCCAGGATGGCGCCATCCCGCACTGAGGCGGCTGCGGTGGGCACTGCTCGCATGAGGCCTCGCAGCAGCGCCACAATGACCTCCTTGGGGCCGCGCTCCACACGCGCCTTCACCTCCGCGTTCAAGCTCTTCAGCACGGCATCACGAGCAGTGAGCTCGGAGCCCTCGTCTGTGCCTGGCAGCACAGGCGCCGTCCACCCATCAGCCGACACTGCAGCGTATGTGGCGGTGACGGCTCCGGCACCGGCCGTGGCAACCTCATCGTCCTTGTCCTCCACCAGCCGAATGAGCAGTGGCAGTAAGCTGGAGCGCAGCAGGGTGGGCGGCACCCCCGCCACAATGCCCCTCAGCACGCGGGCGACACAGCGGCGCACCGTGGCGGCCTCGCTCATGCTCACACGGGTGAGCTGGGACAGCAGGGGGGCCACCACGGTAGTGCCACCCGCCGCGCCGCACTGCAGCAAGGCAGCTTCAAGCGCAGGCACATGTCTGTTGCCCCACCCAGCTTTGCCTTTGCCTATGTAGCTGAGCAGCTGCCGCAGGGCGTGGGAAAGACAAGCCTTGGGCAGCACCGGCACCGACAGCACGGCGCCGCCTAGAATCGGCAGCAAGCCTGCCGCCAAGGCAGCTCCAGTGGCACCTAGCTGTGCCTGAGCTGCAGCAGATGCACCCATGCTGGGAGAGGGTGGCACACTGCTGCCAGTCAAGGCAGGCGCGGCCGCAGGGGTCAACCACGCCAACTCAGGCACAAACGCGACCCAGCGGTAGGCCACGTCAGGCTCCATCACCACTGTGCCCTCCTTCTCCCCTGCCACTGCGCCGTCTGCTGTTGTGCTGTGCAGATGCAGGGCCGCCAGCACGTCATCTGTGTCCGTTGCGCCGGGGGGGGCGTCGGATGGCGCCTCCACCCCCTCCAGCAGTAGCGCCCGGATGGCTGCCCCGCCCTCGTCGCTGCGCCCTGGACGCCCAGGAGCGTTTGTCTCGTCCTCCTCCCCCAGGCAAATGAGGCCCACCACAGGCACCTTGCCAAACAGCGCGTGTGGCTGCAGCAGGCGTTCCTCAGCAGGCAGCCAGGGCAGCCCCAGGGCCTTGCACACCAGGGGAAACACCACGAAGCCGGTCATGCCGCGCCCAAACGTCAAGCAAATGGAACGCAGGATGCTGGAGTACGCGGTGAGGGTGCGGCTGCCCACGGTGCTGTTGCCGCTGGTGCCGGCAGCCGCCTGCAGCAGCTCTGGGATGCCTTGCCGCAGGAACCACTGCAGGCCCGTCCACGCCACCCGCACCTCGTGGGGCGCACACACCTGCCACTCCTCCGCGGCTGCATCGCGGCGCTGCTGGATGACCGCAGTGTGGGCCAGCACGCTGTCCAGCGCCACAAAGGTCTCCCACAGCGCGTCGTGCTCCTGTGACTCCTGTGCTTGCCCCCCAGCCTCCCCGGCGTCAGAAGGCAGTGCTGCAGACGTGTCCACCACACGGAACTGTGTCACAGACAGCTTGCTGGGGCGTGTGCTTTCGTCCCCGTCGGTGCTTTCTGCCTGCTGGGCACCCACCTGCCAAACACAGTACCCCTCCTGCAGCAGCAGCAGGCGCAGCAGCGGCATGACGTGACACAGCGCCGCCGCCATCAGCTCTGCACGGCTGGCGGTAGCGGCAGTGCATGAACGTGTCACAATGGCGCTGGTGTTGCGCCCTTGTGTCCCTGAAAATCGGCTGGAGCCGCCGTCCACACTGCCGCTGCGCCGTCTGTCGGTGCCGCCGGCTGAGCTGCGGCCATCCCGGGAGCCGGTGCTGCCTGCGTCATCATCATCGCCCCACGCCTCCCCGTCCATTTCATCTGCGGAGATGGCCATGTCCAAGGCCTGGGGCAGCAGGCGACTCCACAGCACGCCACAGGCCTGGGCCCACTGGACGACAGCTGGCAGCAGCACCATGACCGTCACGGCCCAGCTGGAGGTGGCGTCGTCTGTGGGCACCGTCGTCAGCGGGTTCATGGACGACAAGTCGTCTTGACTGACCCCCCCTTGAAGCAGCAACGGCAGGGCTGCGGCTGCCTCAGAGGCTGCTGACAGCCCGTGCTTCTCGCACCGCTTGGCTGCAGCTGCCAGCAGTGCGCTGGGGGCCTTCTCTCGGTCTGGCGTCAACAGCAGGCGCCACATGAGCTCTTCCACGTCCGCGAATTGGCGCCGTGCGGTGCCGTCGAAGTGCCCCCCCTTGCTGCGCCCCACTGCGGGGGAGAGGGCCCCAGAGGCCCCAGAGCCAGCTCGCTGCGCCAGGGTCTTGGCCACGGCGGCCGCCCCGTGGGCCACTGCAGTGCGCACAATGGGCACCTCGTCCTCCACCAGCAGGGTCAGGGTGGCCACCGCGGAATCCAAGCCCCGCTGGGAGAGAAACGGGGAAAGGGCGCCTGCAGACAGCGCAGCCAGCGCCCGCCGCTCCGCTGCCCCAGCTGCTGCCAGGCCTTGCATGACAGGCAGCATCTCCGAGGCCACTCGCTCAGAAGTGGGCACCTGGGGGGGGGCATCCCCCCCCTCATCCGAGTCAGGGGGGGCTACATGGCTCGCTGCTGAGCTCAAGTGCCCAGCGATACGCCGCACATGCCCCACCAACTCCCGCCTCTCCAAGGGCGATGGGTGCTTGCTCAGAGACAGCAGTGTGGACAGCAGGTCCCGCCGTGCGTCGGCGTTGGTGTGTGTCATCACACACGCTGCCAGCACGGGCGCCAGGCTCATGCGTTGCTTGCTGCCAAGAGCCCGCGAAATGGAGGGCAAAGCGCCCACCAATGTGCGCAGCAGCACTGTGTTGTCCACACTGCCCTCGTCAATGCCCCAGGCAGACAACGCCACGAAGGCCTCCTCCCCGCGGGCGCTGTCCTTGGAGCGGTGCACTGCCCCGTGCTGAGGAGCCGCCCTAGCGCTGCTGGGCGCAGTGGCTGCAGCAGCGAGTTTTTCTTGGAGGGCTTTATTCTTCTCACTCAGGTGTCGATGTGCTGTGGCGTGTTCCTCCGCGGCTTGCTCCAGGCGCGCAATGGCTTCACGGGCGGCAGCCAGCTGCTCCAGGGCTGCAGCGCCGTCCTGGGCCTGCTTGTGCAGCGTGGCCAAGGGCCGCACTTGCTGCTGGTACAGCTTGGTGAGTGTCACACTGCCACGAGCGGCGTCGGCGACGCCACTGCTGGCGGCAGACTGCCCCTTCTCGCCCAGCTCCCCCTCGAAGGTGACGCTGGTCATGCCGAAGCCCTGCTGCTTCAAGTAGTCCCTGATGAGCGCATGCAGGTACGCCGTGTCAGCGGGCCCCATCTCCTCCCCGTCACTGTGTGCGTCTTGGGCCTGTTGGGCCCCCGCCTCCCCCTGTGTCTGTGCCTCCGCGCTGGGCACAGCTGTGCTGCCAGCCTTGGCGTCTTCAAGCGCCTCCTGCAGCTTCGCCTGTGCACTGCGTGCCTTGTTTGCGGTTTCCATGGCCTCCTTCATTTGCCGCTGCAGTCTGGTTTTGTCCTGCTCTGCCCCTCGCAGACGGTACTCAAGCAGGCTGATGCGCTGAGACCGCTCCTCCAAAACGTCGACAAGGCCGTCGGAAGCAAACGGTGAAACAATACTCGACACTGCCGTAGGACCAGCTGAAGTCTCTTCATGGGTCGGGTCGCTTTTCTCGGCTGCATCCACGAGCCTCTCCAAAGTCCGCTGCGACGCAAAGACCTCATTGAGGGAACCGACGCTGTGAGCGCCCCCACCCGCCTCAAGCAGCTCTTGGTGCAGCTCAAGTGCTGAAAGCAGAAATTTGTTCCTCAGAAGAAAATCGGCAACGTTGGAGGCCTCTTCCGCAGAGAAGGACTGCAAAGGAGACAAGTCATCGCCAGGCAACACGCCAAAGCGCGGAGAAGGTACTCACACCAGCCCATGAGTCATCAGTGCCATCAAACAGCGCATCAATGTCTTGAGCAAGAAGTGTAGCCATACTGCTGCCAAGCTTTGCGTGCTGGGCTGTGGAGCTACCAGGACGAGCTCTGGTACTGTACGAGCAGACTGCACCACGCAACGAGGATCTGCAAATACCTTGGTTGGAAATGCAAACGATTCAGCCGGAATGTAACATCAGCTCCGAGAGAGCATCTGGCCTTTCAGAAAAGTCGTTTAGCAGACCTCCTCAATGGCTCCTAAATGATACTGCAAGTTCCATTCGCCAGATCTTTTGAAGGGGCGTGTACACGATTCATCAGCAGCAGCAACGGGCGAACCAATGTCAGCTGGTGGGAGCTGCTCGATAAACATGCAAACAGAAAATACAGCTTCCAGTGACACACATTCAATCAGTGTGGGTGTCTGGTTTGCACAATAGTTCACAATGAGACTGCTCCGCCTGCTTGGCGTAGCTCTGCTTGCTGCAGCTGCCATGCTGGCCGCTGCGGAGGAGGACTTGTATGATGGTGAGTCAACTTGTCGTGCTGCCACAAAGCATGAGTCTCATCTATTTTTTACAGTGTTGGGTGTGGCACAAGATGCTTCAGGCAACCAAATCAAACGTGCATACCGCAAGCTGAGCCTCAAATACCACCCAGGTTAGTTCTATTTCCGCAGTTGCTCAGCGAATAACCCGCGCTTGCGAATAACTCTCATCACGTGTGACCACACTCCCCGCGCAGACAAGAACCCAGGAGATGATGAAGCCCGTGCTACTTTCGAGAAGGTCGCGCATGCATACGAGGTGCGCCAATTTTACACGCCCAGCGGATAGTACACGTGTTGAGAATCCATACCACGCCGTGCCAATGCAGATCCTGTCCGACGAAGACAAGCGCATTATGTACGACACCGGTGGTGAAAAGGCCGTGAAGGAAGCAGCAGCTCAAGAAAATGCGCCTGCCAGTCCATTTGGTAAGAGAACGAAGCTCGCCTGCCCTCAAAATGGCCCTGTGACGTGTCTCCTCGAATGTGCAGATATGTTTTTTGGCGGCGGCGGTGGCGGCGGACAGCGCCGCAACCAGAAGAAGGGCCAAGACATACAGGCTCAGGTGCAGGTCCCCCTGGAGGACATGTTCAACGGTGGCGAGGTGTCTGCCCGCATCAGCCGCAACGTCGTGTGCCGCGGCTGCTCCAAGAAACCAAACAGCAAGAAGTGCCGCGGCTGCGGGCAGTGCCCCCCCGAGATCCGTATGGTGACTCGCCAGATGGCCCCCGGCTTCAATGTGCAGATGCAGGAAGAGGTGCCCTCCAAGGAGCGCTGCAAGAACGAAGCCACCACACTCACCGCCCCCGTGGAGAAGGGCATGAAGCACGAAGAGCAAATCACATTTGAGCGCATGTCAGAGCAGCGACCGGGCATGATCCCCGGCGACGTGATTTTCGTGCTGAAGCAGAAGGAACACGGTGTGTTCAGGCGGGAGGGCAACGACCTGCACATGGACATGCACATCAGCCTGAAGGAGGCACTGGTGGGCTTCAACAAAAGCGTCAAGCAGCTGGACGGGCGCGATGTGGCCATTAACAGCGACGGTGTCACCTTCCCCCACCAGGTGCGCACCATCCGGGGCGAGGGTATGCCTGTGCATAACTTCCCGTCACAGTCTGGTGACTTGCATGTGAAGTTCTACGTGGACTTCCCCCAGCAGCTGACACCTCAGCAAGTAGAGCAGATCAACCAACTTTTCTAATTAACATGGCACTATCTGTTTGTCTTTTGATAAGAATTCACACAGTTTCAGCATGCAGAGCGGCGGCCGAGGCCGTGACTGCTAGGGGTGCTGCTGGGAGCCTCTCGGCTCCTGTACATTCTGCAAGCAGTGCACTGTACGAGAGCAGTAGCAAAGCTTTAATTACAGGCCCCAATTTAGTGAGCAGTGGTGTATTAAATCGTGTGCAGCTCCATCGCGCACGAAGAGTGGCTCAGCTTGGTTCGCGGCGGCCTCGCGATAATTCACAATGGAGGCGCTTCAGCGATTGCGGGAGTGCATCGTTTCAGACCAAAAAGTTCAAGAGAGTGGATCAGACTTGTCACTGAACGGCAAGGCATACTCAAAAACTTTAATCCTGCCAATCAAAGCAAAGCTGCCGATCACGCTGGGAGGGCTGTGGGCATTTCACCAGCACATTGATGAAGGCTATGCTGTCGTTCGCCGTGTGACGCGTGAAAAGAATTTGGGGCAGCCACCCTCTATTCTGCTGAAAAATGAGCTTATGGACTACCTGCAAGGCCGAAACTCGGGCGATTCCTTGCTGACAGAGTGAGTACTGCCTGCTGCATTGAAACCCTCACGAAACGCGACGAAATGCCATTTGAATTGCAGAGAAGGCAAAGCTGAGCGAGATGGGGTTGCCCGTGCAAAGTCAAGCATTGCTGATCCGCTAGCCGTTGGTGCTGGTGGTGGTGCAGCTGCTGCAGCTGAGTCTGCTGTTGATCCCCTTGCCCCAGGTGTCTTTGGCTGGCAGCCCCTCTCTGCCACGGCAATGCTCGAGCAGCCCATGCGCACTCGCGAGAGTGTCTTGAGCACACCAGTGAACCTCTTTGAGCGTCTGAAAGACCTCATTGCGCTGGGGGACTCCACCAACAGCGAGGGCGCCCGGGGCACCAAGCGGGGGCGAGATGACGCGGGGGGCCACCGCACCCCCTTCATCGGCCGCCCCATCATCGTAGTGCCCAGCGCCACGTCTTCATTGATAACGCTACACAATGTCAAACAGTTCTTGGAAAATGGCGCGTTTGTGAGCAGCGCGGATGCCCAGGCTGCCTCAGCGAGGGCCGGCAGCGGCGTGAAGCCGGAGCGCGTCATCGTGCAGCGCACAGACAACAGGGGCGTGCCCTGCTCATACGTGGTGGTGGACGACCCCTCGCGCCTGCAGCTGGCGGACTGGCGTCGTGTCTCGGCGGTGTTTGCCCTGGGGCCCAAGTGGCAAATCGCTGGGTGGGACTTCGGCAAGCCCCGCCCCCGCCCCATGGGCCCAGCGGACATCTTCCACCCCCGTCGCTGCAGAGGCTACCACTTGCACTATGGGGACGAGGCGCCGCACGATAACATCAACAAGTGGCCAGTGTTGCCTGTGTCCCTTGACAAGACCAAGCGGCACTTGGACGCGGTGGCTGCAGACAAGTTCTGGCGAGACTTTGACGCATACGTGGCCAGCCGCAAGCCCGAGGTGCAGACGCCAAACACAGTGTAGGCGGACTCTCCTTGTGTCGGGTCATGCATCGCCGTGTGGCCCAGCATTGATGCTGTGCACATCGCTGAATTCGCTCTCGCTGCCGCTGTCACTGGCGGGGCTGAGGAGCAGGGCGCTCCTCAGGGAATCCTGGGGCGGGGCCACCGCAGCCTCCTCGTCGCGCCAGTGCACACTGGGGGGCAGCAGCAGTGCCCGGCGCTTCACAGATAGGTGCTGGCTGGGCCGCCGCAGTAGCATGGCGCCCACTGCCAGCACTGCCAGGGCCCCATAGATCACCAACAAGAATGCAACTGATGTATGCCCCTCGCAACCATTGTCCGATGGCATGCTATCAAAGCGCCATGGTCCATCCACGTGCCAGGTGCATGGGATGCGCAACTTGCTCCTGGCGATGCCCAGGATGAACACACCGCCCATGGCCCCCAGCAGCTGGGAGGCCACCATGCAGGTGTTCACAAGGCCAGCCATTGTGGCCAGCTGGTCCCCAAGGGGGTGCTCCGCCAGGGCTCGCTGCAGCAAGCTATACGCGTTGATACTGAGCACAGCAGGTAGTATGCCCGCCACTGCCGACAGCATGAAACTCATGGGCAGGGTTTGTAGGCTGTGTACCCCCGTGGCCATGCACACACAGGCCCCCGCCAACACCCCCACCACCAGCACACGCAGCTCCCCCACGAGGCTGTTCACCCAGGGGAGGGCCAGGCCCCACAACATGCTGACCGCAGCTGAGAGTGCCATGCCCCCCGCCCCCCACTGCATGGCGGTCGAGTACTGCGCCTCGCCCTCCCCGGTGGCCTGCAGCACACTGCTGCTCACCCAGGCGGTCCAGTAAAACGACAGCATGTTCAGCAAGAGCCATCCAATGAAGGTGAGCAGCAGCACCCACTTGGCGGCAAAGGGAAGGGAGCCCAGCGGCGCGCAGTCTGCCACCACCGCTTGCCAGCATGTCACACGGGACGAGCCGCGCCGGGTGCGGCAGGAGCACACCTGCCCCGAGGTGGACACCGCTATGCACACAAACACAATGTTGACAAGGGTAACGACGATGATGCACACTTGCAGGTGTGTGACGCCCTGTGCCGCCTGGGGGAGGGCGCTGCGCCAGGGCAGGCTGATGAGCAGCAGCCCCAGTAGCCGCCCCGCATCCAGGAACATGCTCAACACAGCATTGGCCTTGTCCTCCAGCGCCACTTTGTCCATGGGTGACACGTCCTGTGCAGCTGCTTTCTGCAGCACAATTGAGCGGGTGGGTGCTGCCAGCAGGTCGTGTGCCAAGTCAGCTGCGCCATACCCAAGCAGGACAACCGGCAAGAGGTTGCCGGGTGAGCTTGTAACAATTGTTGATACTGCGACCAGGCCAAGCCCCAGAGCGCTGAACAGCTCCAGTAAATATACGAACAACAGAAGGCTGATGCAACGGTCCATGATCATGCCACAACCTGTACTTGGAGATAATGCGGCGCTGCGGAAATTCGTGGAGAAGCCAGGGCGCTCTGCGCGTACCTGCATTGATGAATAGGCCAATCACTGGGTTAATTATCCACACCAGGCTTGCTAAATCGGCTGATATGCCGTGGTGCATCAAAAATGGCACCAGAAGAGCTTCTCCAACTGACCAGCCCATTGTAGTGACGGCGCTGAGCAGAGCTGGGCCTGCCAGCGCAGCCACTGGCCTAGAACACCATTCCACTGCACTGCCAGACTTCATTCAAAGCACTTCAACTAAATAGACTGTCGCTGTCTACCGTAGTGATAAAAATTGGGCCAAAACCTAATACTTGTGGATTGCGAAGCGCATGCAAGCCTACAAAAAATGTCTTGGGATTACCAACCCGCCTATTGCAAGGCAAAATCATCCGCAATTGACCACCTGCTTCCAGGAAGGTGAAATCGTTTTCGGTAAGATTATCACCTGCAAAATGGAATGTCATGGGTAGCCAAGCATGTCAAGCTTGGCACCAGACGAAGCAAAGCATAGTACTACTACCCCCCCAACCGAAATTACCTCAGCTACCCCTGCCTGATCGCGTGCGTCGAGCTCAAAGGTTGAAAGGGGCTCTTTGAGGTTGTGGATTCGTCTTCGAACAAAAGGCCTCCTCGACCCAACACTGTCTTGCCTGTAAGCCGAGCGACTCACATCAACCACCACAGAGGCGTAGAGCTGGATTTCGGCCTTGTGCTATCATGTCAGACCTTGCTGTTCTTGCCCGGTCATTGTTTTTTGCCAGATGCAGCCGCTGCACGGACCATTGCAGTCAAGATGTTGTTCACAGCATGCCCCACTTGTGGCTCTGGCGTGACGCTGGCGTCCTGCTGGCTCTCCTTGCCATGCAAGCCAGTCTGCGCAGTTTTCCAGGGCACAGTGTGTTCCTCTGTGGGGCTCTCTGAGCCCATTGCAGAGCCGTGTGTCCTCATCTGGCTCGAGACAGTCACGTCAGAGGACATTGCTGTGGCAAGGGTGCTATCAGTAGCAGCAGCAGCAGCAGCAGCTGGCAGGGCAGCGGCCTGGGAGCGTGGCAACCGCCTGCTCCAACTGCCGTCATGCCTGTCACCAAAGCCCAAAGAAACAGCAGTCGGGGGCAGTGTACTTGGAGGGATAGTCATGCGCATTTCTGATTCATACTCGTCCATCTTCTGCCGATACAGCACCATGTACTCATCCACGATGCTCCTTTGCGCTGTATCATTCTGGACGGACTCATCAAACACTTTCTCAAAATGCAGTGTGGTAGCCGAACTGTCCTGCATGCTAGGTTGTGTTCTGGCGTGATGACAGGGGGCAAATTGCGCATTGCTTCCAATAACTGGACCCAGCGCAGGCTCCGGCGCCCCTTTGCGCGTCATGGTCTCCATGTACTGCCGAACAGCTTCTTGGCGGGGAATTTTGGTTCTCTTTGTCCGCATGCTGTACATGAGGTCTTCAGAATAGGGCGAAATTAAGCATTGTTCTGCAACTGCAACACGATGCGCAACTCCGCGAGACCTATAACCCGCCGCCACTTGCCGTGCTCTAGCTTCGACGCGGGGGTTTGTCAGGGGCTTCAGCTTCTTGAGACTACCATTGCGCTCTCTTTGGTCGGCCTGTAGGTCCAAGAACTCTTGCTTGATTGAAGTTGACGGCGATAACATTTTCCCTAACCTCACGGGGGAAAGCGGCGAGTCAAGTGTTTGTTGCAACTGCTTCTGACGAAAGGCGGCAGCCATGCCCACCCCTGGATGAAATTTCACCCCATCTTTGACGATTTTGACCTCTGTCTGAAATACGCTGGACATCTGGCTGCCCAATGCCTGATTACTTGACATGACCTGCTTCAGAATGCTCTGAACAAATTCGTTTCCGAATTCGTCTGAATCTGGATCATACTTGGCGCTCACTGCAGCCTGAACTTTCACTGTGCTTGGTGTCTTTGCTTGGTTGAGCTTTCCGTCCGTGTATCGCACAAGTGCCTCGTACACTTTGCTCAGCGATTGACGCAGTTCGGTGGATAAGGTTTCACTATTCACACGTCTTGGCAGCATAGCTACTGCCGAATTGCTGCAAAGCAGTGCGTGAGCACGCTTTCGGGCATGCTTCGGGACTTGCTTGAGTATGGCCACGATGATTTGTAGCACAATTTCAAATGCCTCGAAGCGCTGCTCCTTTGTAAGGCCTGTGGCAAGGAAGAATCCTGAGGCTTCAACATCAGTCGTGCCAACACCAGCCTCCACGAAAGATAGAAGGCTCTTCACTGGATCTGCCAAGATACCTTGCTTTAGTCTCTCTGACAGCTCCACAAGGGCAGGCAGCTGCAATTTACGTGTGGTCACTCAAAGCAAAACGCCGCCGAAACGAAGCAAGGCTTGTTGTAGGAGTGTGGACTTACCTGCACCTTACCAGGCGCGTGGGCAATATCCTCGACCAAACTAGTGATTGATGCTTTGCGGGGCATTTTTGTGGGTTTCAGCACAGTCCTCGAAGAAGCAACACCGAATCATGTGACCCAAGCGCACGCCCTTGCCAGCACTTTAAAGTGGTTAACTTCAAAGTGGCTGGCAACACAGGATACTATTGAAGACACAACATGATCATACACTTAAGGTCAAAGGTTTTTCATGGAATTGGCGCTTCATGCAAGCCGTCATTGAAAAGAGCCAACGAACTAAATAGTACTAGATGTAGGGGGCATGATTCGTTTTCCAGCGCTTCGACCGACCTCTTGTGAGGCATGATTGCAGGATGCGTGCAATGAATTTGAGCAAATTTGCCTGTGTCATTACTTTGGCGATAAAATTGATCTAGCACTGGCTTGCTTTGGCCCAGCCAAGCCTTCCAAGGTTGAAAACACCTGCCCGTGTTGGGCTGTCTGCGAAGAAACTAGAGCTGGGGGAAAGCTTAAAGCACTGAAACTGGATGAGATTGGACACTAATTGGTAGCTTGTACTTCTATATTTGCGCCGTGTCGTGGATCCTTTCAGCAGCATTCTACTGGGCCATTCACGCAACCGAAACGCGCTCAGCAAACAAAAATGAAGGCAAAGTGTGCAGCATCTACTGTTTTCGTGACTGCACTAGCTGTTGTGAATGTAGCTTTCTCTCTCAAGGATGTCTGTAGAACTGGAACTTACAGAAACCCGACAGGGTCTGGCTGGGTACCAGGCTGTCCTGGTTTCAGCCTTTGTCCTGCAGGATTCTTCTGCGTGGACCAGAGACTTGAGCCATGCCCACCTGGGCGGTTCAATTCCCACCATGGGTCCACAGCTTGTATCAGCTGTCCAGAGGGATTCTTCTGTCCACAAGTTTACAATCCAGCATCTCAGTTTCAGTTGCTCGGCAGCAGGGAGCCGACTCCTTGTGGCTCGCCTTTGGTGTACTGTCCAGCAAGGTCAAACTCGCCATCAGTCGTGCAACTTGGTTACTATTCTATAGGGGGGGCTGCAGATGGCACAACGCGAGTCGCTGAAGTCATTGCACCATTGGGCTTTTTTGCTGCGAACGCGCTCAAAGCAGCCTGTCCAGCTGGTAGATACGGTGCATCTGAAGGACTGAGCTCAGCGATGTGCTCGGGGCTTTGCTCTGAGGGATACTATTGTAGACCAGGAAGTACATCACCACAACAAAACCCTTGCGGGAGTCGAATCATGACCTGCCCTCTCGGGTCTGCCAGTCCAACACGAATACGAGCCCCTCTGCGGCACGAATCTTCAACAACGCCGGACCAAAACAGGCCAGCCGTGTACTCAATTGATAGTGTTGGCGAAGACGGTGTGGAAACAGAGCCCATTCGAGTGTCTGAGAAGTTGTGCCCTATTGGTTTCTACTGTGCTGAGGGCAAGCGCTTTCCGTGCCCCGCTGGACGATATGGCGATCAAGAAGGGCAACACTCACAGCTGTGCACCGGCCCATGCCATGCTGGATACTATTGCCCAGAGGGTTCGATGCGTGCAAGACAGATTAAGTGTGGAAGTGGCCTCAGCGAGCCTCGATCCGTGTTTTGTCCCGGAGGGGCGTCCACACCTACTCCGGCCGCAGCTGGGTTCTTCACCACCAGCGGCGATGATTTGACGCGCACTGCACAGCAAGCATGCCCAGCAGGTTCATTCTGTACAAATGGAGTTGCTCTGCTGTGCTCCAAGGGTCGCTATGGGGCCCACGTACAGTCTACGAATCCACAATGTGACGGACCGTGTGCAGCTGGCTTTTACTGCCCTGAGCTGGGTTCAACTACTCCCACAGAGCAAAGGTGTGGTGCAAAGGTTCACCACCCTGCAAGTGTATTTTGCCCAGTTGGTTCACACGCACCATCCTCTGTCCAACTGAGCTATCGCACTATTCGCCTTACAGCTGGACCATACAGCTT
>Ga0307982_1000212_pt1 | contig 44773 bp, 19 predicted proteins | sample OrgLakmetagen989_FD_201847 | JGI IMG/M metagenome (GOLD analysis project Ga0307982, IMG submission 201847) | Saline water microbial communities from Organic Lake, Antarctica - #989 | ecosystem: Environmental > Aquatic > Non-marine Saline and Alkaline > Saline | place: Antarctica: Organic Lake... | reverse complement strand
AGGAGGGGGGGGGGCACATACTCAAAGGGGGTCCATGGCAAGCACCGACTACTCGCCAGTTTCTCAATCAGGTGCTGATACTGCAGGGACCATGGGAGTTGAGGGGGGGGTGCGTCGGCTGGATGCCGGCTGGGGAAATGGCTCCACTGTGCCTGTCTTACAGCCATTGCGAGTGATTTCGCCTGATGGCCACCAGCGCGCTCCCAGTGTTGTGTCCCTGCAGAACTTTTCACCCTCGTTGGGGGGTTCAGGGGGGGTAGATTCTCCCTCAGCTGCTGTGCACAGGAGCACACCCGTTAAGGGGGATCTCACAACATTTGAGGGGGGGTCAACGACACCTGTCAGTGAACTGCTGAACTTCATTCAGCAGCTTAGGGAGGGCGAGGGGGGCTCAGAAAGCGTGGGGTTAAGCGGCACCACGTCAGCTGCAGTGGGCATGGAGCCCCCCCTGACCACCTCTCCCGACGCTGCCCGCCGAGCAGCGCGGAAATGGGGGGAGGAGGGGCTGTCAGCCAGAAGCTCTACACTGGGGGCAAGCACGGTGCTCTCGCCACAAGCGCGTGTAGTGCGCACTGCGACTGGTGAGCTGGCTGGTGGTGCAGCCATGTTGCATAGCGACGGCCGCACGATTCGGTGGAAGATCGACCAATTGGCCGATCGCCAGCCTCTGCGGCAGCGGCGCTTTGACATGTTGGTGAACAAGGCGCTGTCCCCCGCCTTAAGGGGGTCAGGGGGGGCTCTGGCTCTAGGGGTGGCTGCATCCCCCGTGGCTGCAGCGGCCGCAGCGCTGGGGGGCCGCGATTTGGTGCAGGAAATGCTCCGAGGCGACAGAGGAGATGCAGCAGCAGCTGCCCGCGCGCTGAACACGTTCGAATTCAAAAGCAGCCGCTGGAGCAACGGCCTGGGGGCTTATACCAAACGCAACTCCGTGGAACAAAAGCTGCTGAGCATGCAGAACAGCCCTGGGAATGGTGCTGTTGAGGGAAAATCCAAGGGGGCACAGGGGGGCTTGAGCTTGTCGGACGACGAAAGCGTGAACTCTGTGAACCTGCTTTACCCCCAGGAACTGGCGCTGCGGGCTGAGGCAACGGTGGAGGGGCATGCGTTAGACGCCGACGAGAAATACCTGGATCGGGTGGGCCGCCTTGCCCTGCGAGTAGCGGAGTTGCGGCAGCAGGAGGCCGAAGAAGCCACGGCAGCCAAGGCAAAAGTGGCCGCTGTGCGGGCACGAGTGGCTCGGCGCCGCACAGAGCGTCAGCGGGGCAAGGGGGTACAGGGGGGCTCCAGCACCAGCGAGCTCACGGCTGCAGATGCTGTGCTCACCCCCACAGAGCAGGGAGGGATTTTGGGCAAGGCCACGTCTACTGCTACGCGGCTGCAGCTGAGCGGGTCAGGTCTGGCATACAGCACCCGAGTAAAAGGAGGGGGGGGTGCATGGGCCGAAACAGCACCCCCTGAGTCTCACTCTCTTGCACTGGATACCGACAGTGACAGCTCCCTGGGGGAGTTTGAGCGAAGCACAGTTGCACGGGGGGCCCAGCCTTCCACCAAGCTGCGTGCTGCCGCCAAGAAGGCCAAGGCAGAGGCGCTGCAGGCAGACCCCAACTCCATGTCAGCTGTGCGCTCCCGTCGTCGCCAGCTGGCTCTGCGGACAGCCCGCTTGGCCCGCGCCCGCGAGCGCGCGGCGCGTGCACACCAGCTGGCCGCCTCAGCTGTGCAGTCCACCAGCTTGGCACAGGAAGAGCTGCTCACGGGGGCGGAAGTAGCGAAACGCAGCAGGAACGCCGCCAAGCGTTCTGCGCTGCCCACATCCCAGCTGCCTGTTGGGTCCCCTGGGGGAGCCACTCCGGGGGGGGTGGTTCCCTGGGGGGGGCGCCCGTTACGCCAGGTGATGCCCAACCCGCATGCCCGTGACGTAGAGGATGTCGCCAGCGGTCTCAGTGTTGGCGAAGCGGGGCGCGTGGCTGCAGCGGTTAGCCGGCGCCGCATGACCGACCATCTGCGTCGGGTGCAGCGCTCACAGGCCATGGCTGCCTTGGATGAGGGGGGGGGCTCCACACCAGATAAGGGTGTGTGTGTTTCAGGGGGGATGACATCTCCTCGTGTGCTGCCCCCCCTCAGGGGCGTGTCCAGGGGGGGCACCCCCTCCTCCCGCAGCAAGGCCCCCCAACAACGCGAAGGAGTGATTGACCTTCTTCAAGGGTCATTGGACCGTGCAGGAGAAGCAGCTCGTGGCATGCTGCAGCATGCACTGCGGGATAGTGAGGGCGCTGTGGCACAGCCCCACGCTGTACCGCCCACGCTGCGATAGCTTCAGGGACGATCCGGAGTGGAGGGTCTCGGGTCCCTTACCTTTCACAGAACTTCGTTGCCGGGGACGGGGCAGCAAGCGCTGGGCAATTGCTCTTGCCATCAGCGCACAATTCCCATTCATTCCAATAGTGAAAGCCAATAAGGATGGGTGCTTGCCTTTTCGTGTGTGGTTTTCGGGGATTCGGGAGAGCCCTCGCCGTCGCACGGAGCCCCCTGACATTCATGAAGGCTGGTCACTGGTGTGGCACGCAAGCGTAGCAACCCACAAAATTATCCAGCTTCCGTGTTTGACATATAATTTTGCTCGAGCATGTAAGTTTGACACTGCTAGATACACATGATGCACTCGTAGGGCTAGCCTTTTTCAATGAAGCTGCTCGTGTGAACTCCAAACCCACGCAATGAGGGCCCACTCACTTCTTTCACAGCACCTTCAAATATACACCATGATCTACGACGTGACTTCTGGCCTGTTTGTGCAGTTCCTGCGCAACCCTCGTGGGGAGTGAGTTTCAAATCACGCTTGTCCGCAAAGTTCGATTTCCGCAAACCGAGTTATCTTTGCAGGCGCCTGTCTGCCAAGGCTTTCAAGGAAGCCTCTTTCGGAGCCGGAAGCCTGCAGGCGTAGGCGCCGGTGTGATTTGATGGTCACATCGGCTCTCATTTGCTGGCCGCTGGCTGCCATTCCTCATCTGCTGGAGGCTGGCTTCTGTCAGACTGCGCTGATTCGAGGAGGGTAGTTAGGGGCCATCAGCTTGCGTGCTGTTTCTAATACATTGCCTCTTCCCGTATTCCTGCAATTACCAGGTACTCCATGCATGATTGAGTACGTTGCTGGGTGACTGTGAACTTAGTGTAGCTTCAGTCAACAAAAGTAAATTGCTCGAGGTCTGTATCGCGTATTCAGCCGTCGGTTAAAACGTAGGAGGCAGGCAAGTTTTGGTCAGCCAGCTAGAGAAATTGGCCACCATTTAGTCATGTCAGACCTGCAGCGCACATCATCTGCTCCGTTGCCGGTAGCCAGCGCTGGCTCCGGCATCGCGGAATTTGAGCGCCCAAACCCGAGGGCCAAAGAGTGGAAGCTTGCTCGGATTGATCCCCGAGATGTACAGCTTGCCAAACCTGGAATCTGGAAAGACGCTTTCAAGCCGGCAATTCGGCATATCTTTTTGCCTGGAGCTGTGCTCACATGTGCTTTTTTGGGTCTATTCATTTGGCGTTGGGACACGACACTTCTTGGATGGAGTGACGATAGCAATGCACGCCTGGATATAGTACGTGCATGCAACCACTCGCGAAGTACTCTGCACAGCAACCATGATTATCACACGCCTCTTTGTCTGCAGCAAGAGGCTTCTGCTCGGGCGACATCTCGAATTCACTCAGGCATCTCAGCAGTCACAGGCACAGGATACTCAGTGCCACCCGGTACATACCCCTCTACACCAGCTCCCTGCGAAAACAACACAGCAGAAAACACAGCATCGGAACAAAGGTGATTGCGCATGTGTAGCGAACTGCACGCTGTAGGCGCCCCCGACACCCTTGAGGGCGGGTGCCGTGGTTCAGGGCACTTTCCTGGGGTTCAGAAGGCGGAGTTTGGAGCTCGATGCGGGCACACCAATGCACAGACACACACACACAGCCTTTCATCCACCAGCCCCACACTGGGTGGGGCTGTGGGTAGGCTCTGTGCTGTGCGTCCCCCGGACCTGCGGGCAGCCAGCCACCTGGGCAGTCCAGCGCACAGCTCCGGGCAGGGCCCAGCCATCAATCGACAAACAGGGGACGCTGTGCTGCACAAAGTGCAGAAACACATTAACTGCATAAGTGCTGTTTATATACAGCCCCCCCTTCCCCGCTCTCTGGGTGGGGAATTACTAGGGGGCGACTGGGGCCGCAAAGAGAATGCTTGGGCTGAATGAAAACCGGTCCATTGCTGGGGCATGCTGGGGCAAAGTTAAGAAAATTGCGCAGGCCGAGATGCACAATTGTGCACATGTAATATACCAGTGCTGCTTTGAAGCACACATTAGAAGTCATTCCATTTGTGTGTGTGTTTGCCACGCATGCCATGTCAGGGAGGCAGACCAGGGGCCTCGCTTTCCGTGGCCGTTCGGCAGCATTTCAGCCACTGTGAAACTGGCCAAACGTGCAAGGCACAAGCTCCAGGCAAAGAAAATCAACTTAACCGCGGTGTTATGGCGATGTCTCCTCCTCCGGCGCAGTGGGTGCCGTCGCAGCAATTTCAGCAACACCACGCGCCGCCAGCAGTCCAGCAGCGCGACTTTTCAGCAGAAGTGCAGAAACAAGTGGCTGCAGTATGGGCAACGTTTGATGCTGCGAGGCAACTCAACGGCCCAATGTCAGATATTGCTGGTTTCTTGGCGGCAGTAGTGGGCGCCGTGTACCATTCAATCCCCCGTAACGCTGTGCTGGCGCAGTACGCGATCAAGCACTCGCAGGCTCTGGTGAAAATGACTGCAGCAATAGGTGATGCACGCGCAATGGACAATGCCTTGATGCATATTGGCTGGACCAGCTGTTTGTTAGTTCATACGGATCTGCTGTACAAGTTTTGGCAGTCTCACGCTTCCAGCGATCTGACTGAACCTTTGAAGCGCGTGCTGAGCAGCGTTGCCGGTGCGGAACTTGGCTGGACCTCGCCGTGCAGCTTGGCGCCATTTGGTGACTCCGAGGGGCTTGCACGGTACTGTGCAAGCACCAAGTCGACTGCCTCTGCATTCAGCGGCCTATCTGCTGACGCCACGGCATTTGTGTTGAAACAGTCTCTGGACCCAAGCGCCTGTGGGCTAGTCTGCGCTCAGGACTGGGTGACGTGGCTACAGCTGTATGGGCCGGACGTGGCCGGAGCCACAGAGATGTGCCTAAAGACACACGCTGTGCCTGGCTTTCTCGGCCACGTGGCAGACTCCACTGCGGCCGCCATCATGCGTGCCTCGGCCGTGGGCAGCTACGGCATCGCCCCGGCTCGGGGCCTGCGTGGCAGCGGCGGGGTGTGCAATGTGTTCATCCTGTACAAAACTGTGCAAGGCAGAACTGGCACAGAGGTCACTCGCAGCTTGATGGAAAATCTGGGATCCCAGGGTTTCATGCTGGACTCAGGCCCCGCCAAAAGCCTGCCTGCGGTGGTGCTGGGCAATCCCAGCTCGCTGAAAGCCCCCCCTCAGCATACCTTCGCGCTGTCGCCTTGGTTCCACGGTGCCGACATCAGCTTCGAAGCGACCAATGAAAGGCTCCGCCATGCAGCAGCAGGCGTGTTCTTTGTTCGGCTTTCAGGCTCCCAGCCGAGGTCCTTGGTGCTGGCATATGTGGAGCAGCACGGCAACGGGCAGCTGCAAGTGCAGCAGTCTATTCTGCAGCGCACTGACGACGGACATGGCTTTCAGTTGGCCCAGTACGTGTTCACCGACGCCGCAGACCTTGTGGTGCAGAACAGCGGTCGCCTGGCGAGCTTTCTGCCCATGTGCGCAGAGGTGGCCACTGTGTCTGACACACGCTCGGCTGCGGCACTGCGCAGTGAATTCATGCAGCATGCATCCACGTGGTGGCAAGCTCAGAGTGGCGCCGCCACTCCAGGGTCTGCCGCCCACTGGTTACCACCGTCGTCCTCCGCCCCCCATGCCGCTGCTGCTGGGGGGGGGTCTGTGGGGGGTGCCGCTGCAGCTATACGCGTGCCGATGCATGGCCCAGCCCCCATCATGCAGCCCCCCAAGCAAACCAGTGGCTTTGGGTACGGACAGCCAGCCTCCATCGGCTCAGTGGAGTCCACGGGTGAGGGCATGTCCAATTTCCTCCCCCCCCTGCAAGGGGCACAGCCTCTCTCAGGGGGGGGCACTGTCCACCCCAGCACTACATCCGGCATCGAACGGGTCGATCCCGTGCCTCCCGTGCCACATTTCTTTGGGCCTGGCGAGGGGGTTTCCCCTTCCGCCCAGGGGGGGCACGGCACCCCCCCTGGAACCCCCCTGGGCCCACCAGCACAAAACACATCAACAGTGATGACCGGCAGTATATACGCGACCATTCCATCCGTGGATCCCAACGATTCCACCTTCCAGCAGCAGCAGCAGCAGCAGCCAGCACAGGCACATCAGCAGGGCCATCAGCAAGGGTGGTCCTCTGGTGCAAATGTGGGGCAGCAGCAGCAGCAGCAGCAGCAGCAGCCGGCACAGGCACATCAGCAGGGCCATCAACAAGGGTGGTCCTCTGGTGCAAATGTGGGGCAGCTGCTGCAGCCAGCACAGGCACATCAGCAGGGCATGGCCAGTGGCCTCACGCCCGCCCTCGGGACCCCAGTACCGGCACTACTCCAGCCCCCCACCGTCCCCTATGACGCCAGCGTGATGTCCAATTCCACTCTGGCCACACTGCGTGGTGCGTCCACCAGTTCTGCACCGGCGGCTGCGGCAGCCGGAGGTGTGCATTTTGCCTCGAGCAGCGGCAGTGGCAGCGGGGGGGGCAGTGAGCACAGCAGCTTCTTGGTGCCTCCAATGCGAGGCTTGCATCAAAACACCCCAGGGGCAGGTGATGCTTCGGTGGCGGGGGGTGCCTTACCAGCTTGCGTCGCAATGCCGCAGGAGGGGGGGTGCACTGACGACCCCCCCCTCACCCCCCCCGCCACTCTCCGCCAAGTGAGTCGCACGGCCAAGCAGCTGTACGATGAAATGGAGGCAGAGACAGGCGAGCAGATGTGGAACGAGCCAGTACCGGAGTATCTCCTGTGCCCCATTTCCCTTCAGTTGGTGCGGGACCCAGTGACGGCTGACGACAACCAGACGTATGAGCGCAGTCACATCCAGAAGTGGCTTGCATCACAGGCGCCCGGGCAGTGGACCAGTCCATTGACCCGCCAGCCTTTGGCCAGCAACGCGCTTCGTCCAAACTTCTTTGCTCGCAGCGCCGTTGACCAATTCCTACACCGACAGGCAGAGCTTCAGCAGAAAAAGGGGCGCACATCCCCAGGCGACCCGCCCACTGCCACGGCGGCAGGGGCATTCGGTGTGTAGCTGTAGGTGTGGAGCAGAGGAGCCCGAGGGCCTGAGTGGCGGTGAATGTACTGCTTGTTGCGTGCTGCGGTAGGGTGCGATGCAGTGGTGTCCCAGGCAATCATTGGGCAATATTGTGCTGGCATACCAGCCACGTCTCTCCTAGTGGTCAGCACATGTGGCCAGCACATGTCCTGTGGTAACTAAAAACAAAGCAATCCGCACGCAGCTGGAGCATCGTTTGGGGGGGCAGGCTGAACTGCTTGGTATGCAAAGGCGGCGCAGCACAGACAGCAGCCGGCCAGCGCAAATCTGGACAAAGAACACCAGTCACAGATTTCGGCAAGTTTGCTGCATGAGATCTGACTGCAATCAGGGCAATGGCTGGAAATGTGCTCTTCCTGGCCTGCAGGCGGCTGCATCATTTTCCGCAACCGCTGGGGAGCCGGCCCATTTCCTCGGTCGGAGAGTTCGTGGCGCAGCTGACACAGCCCAAGGCAACAGTCCGTGCCGATTTGCTTTTGAAAGAGCACGGGTTGGCCAAGCGCAAACACGCACGGCAATTTTTGCGCGGCGGGCGCGTGACGCACATTCCCCAACGGAAGACATGTCGTGAGTGCTTCGTAAGCTTCTGCGCCCACCACTGATGTCGTGCTGCTGCACAACAGGACACCCCCACATAATGATGTTCACAGGTGAACCAGTTCTCACGGGATCTACGCGAGTGGACCCTGTGACAGTGGAAGGTGAGTCTGCATGCATGCATTCTAGCTGCCACTTTGCCACCTGCATCCTCCCTTTGCAGTGGACGAGGAGCCCATGCCGCATGTTCGCCCACTGCACCTGATCATGTACAAGCCTGCAGGTGTTGTGTGTAGCCACGCAGAGGACGAAGGCCCCACTGTGTACGACATGCTGCCTGGGAACTTCGCCCTTCGCAAGCCGGCCCTACAGACTATAGGGCGCCTGGACAAGGCAACGTCAGGACTGCTGCTACTTACACAAAGCGGCGCGCTGAATCACCGAGTGAGTGCGCCCACACGCAAGGTGCCCAAAGTGTACAAGGTGCGATTGGCGGCGCCGCTATGCGTTTCGCAACGTGAGGCTGCGGTCTTTGCGTCAGGCGGGTTGACGCTTGAGGACGGCACCGTGTGTCGCCCAGCTCAGCTGGAAGCTCACCCAAACGACCCGCACTGGGCCCGCATCACTCTCCACGAGGGCGCTTACCACCAGGTGCGGCGCATGTTCGCTGCAGTGGGCAACGCTGTGGTGGCTTTACACCGCGACAGCATCGGTCCCCTGTCTCTGGGCCGCGCCCGACTCACCCCAGGGGATTGGCGGGAGATGACTGGCGCAGAGCTGTTTGCTCTGGTGTCTGCCACGATGCCTGGCCTGCGCAGTGCCCGTTTGGAGCTCAAGGGGCCGTCAGCATACCCCCAGCTGCTGGCAGGCGGCAGAAATGTCGGAAGTGTCACAAGCAGGCCCAAACAGGGGGAGCAAGGGCAAGTGTGGGCATCCCGGCGATCCAAGCGCCGTGCAGCAGCTGCAGTGGAGGGGGGGGGCGATGGCGCACCTCCCCCCCCCAGTGGTGGTCGCATGTCCATTGCCCAGGCGGCCGCCAGTGTGATGCAGGGGGGGGTTCAGCCACAACTGGACAATGAAGGCGCGGTGCAGGAATTCAAAGACGCAGCGTCAAAGGCGTTTCTTGACTCCGTTGCAGGGCGTATGGCGACACTTGCTGCAGAAAAGGGTGGCAAGGGGGGCTCCACGTGACAAGGGGAGCTCAGCGTGACGCGACACAGGGGCGCACAACGAGAATGGTTTATTCAGATTTCGCCATCGTGGCCTTGGCAGCAGATTGCATGGGCACCACTGATCCCCCCGCGAACATGGGCACGGGGGTGGTGTTCCGCATGACGCACCACAGCACGAACACATTTGCGGAGAAGAACAGCAGAGAGGCCAGCCACACTTCAATGAAGGTTGACACGCCCAGCCACTCCAGGTGGTACGCCGCTCCGATCCAGGACAGCTCTGTGCCCATCCACACAGCGCTGAGAAGGACAGCCAGGGGCAGTCCCATGGTCATATTGGGCACCACCACAGGCAGCAGCGCCATCCACCACATGAAGTACTGCGCGGTGCACACCTTGTTGAAGGCCACAAACACCAAGGTCTGCAGGAACAGCGCCAGAGGGGCGTCTTTGGCGTACAGCCCACCAAGGACAGAAAGTGTTCCGAATTGAGGCAAGAACGCCAACAGGCCAGCTGACGTGCGGGCAGCTGGCATGTCGTACTTCAAGTACAAGTCATAGAAATACACTGAGAAGTTGTGTCGATTGTCAGCGCGCACAAAGTGGTGCAGCAGAGACTCGTACAGGAACTCCCAGCCGTATAGCACGTAGAAAAATGCTGTGAGCCCCACGAACACGCCCCCAGACACAAGCCCGAACAGCAGTCGTCGCGGCGTGAGCAGCGACAGAAACGCAGCAACGGCTCGATCAGGCCACTGCCAAATCTGAAATGCTGCTTGGCTATGCTGTTCTTTGTTCCTTGCTCCAACTTCAACCACCCCCTCTTGACCCTCCAGGCGCCAGGCTGAGGGTGTGCAATACCTGCCGGCCAGCCACCTAAGCGTGCCCACAGTTTGCCCTACAAAGCCGCTCTTTGCAGGTGCAGGCAGCACGCGCTGTGCGAAATCCGCAGGTGCATACGCCTCGTCTAGCACCATGACCAGCGGCAGGGCATACACGATTGGGTAGATCTTCACGTGCACGGAGAGGCCAAACAGAAGGGCCGCCAGCAGCAGCTGACGCCGCAGGAGACACAGCAAGGTGCCCAGCACCAGCACCACCACGAGGCCATCTGCGGAGCCGCGGGTGGCCACATTCATCATGAGGGGGTTGCACAGGTACAGAGCCATGGCAGAGCCAGCAGCGGCTGGAGAGGCCCCGCGGCGCTTCAAAATGGCGTGGATGAGACTGCCGATGGCCATGTCCACGGCAACAAACACCAACTTTCCAAACACAGGGAAGCCCATGACGTTGGGTAGCATGCTCCAAGCACTGTACAACGCAAGGCAGTTTGGCGCAGGCTGTGCTCCAGAGCTTTCATGGCACTCACAGCAAAGGTGTGTATCGGTAAGTGGCACGGGAGTAAGGTGACCGACCCTGGTAAACTTCACGAGCACCATCAGTGAAAACCACATAATCTATGTCGGTATACTTTTGGTCCACTGCGCAGTAGGTTGGATCAGAGCCAACTGTCAAAGCGCGGAATTTGAGAACTAACTGTAGGCATCTTGGTACTCCCCAAAGAAGGTCAGTACGACGCGAGCAGCAAGTGTTGCCCACCACACCTTCTTAAACGTATCATTCATGATGTGATGAATGACCTGTCTGTGCCCTGCCAATAAGACGGTACGGTGGCGATGCTTCTGCAGCAGGCGTTGCAAGGCACTTTGAGATGGAAGCACAGCTTGCAAGGTCTGGACCTCGCAAAGCCAACAGACAGCCCCACCAACAGACAAAGTGTACACAATATGAACCTATGTTGCCACCATGAAAAGTTTCTTCTATGCCACAGGCATCTCGAACTTTGGTCTCACTATCGAGGGGGGCCACAAGCAAAGGCTTACTGCTGCACCATTCAATACATGCTGTGATCTTGCTGAATGGTTCATGTGGTTGCACACCTTGCGCTCAAAAGAGTTTTTCATGCATTAGCACCCTCTTGCCTTGACGCGAGTTGGTGTCTTTCTGGAAAAGTTCGTTCAGAAGCTTCTCTTCATTGGTTCGGCGTGTCGCAGCTGCAAACGAGGCTTGTATGCTCGTCGACTGCGCCCAGCGGTTTCCTGCAAGGCAAACAAGCAAATAAATGGCTGAGACAGTGGGACCTTCGGGTCGCATTACTGCTGTGCTGTTGTTGTCTCAGCTGGACACAGCGCTGGCGTGGCTGCTTGGCATTGTACTCGTTGTCATCGTGGTGGCTGCTGCACGGTCCGATGCCGCCAAAGCACACATCATGGACGCATGGCGAGGCAAAGTTCCATTTGATGCTCGCTTTCCAGTCGGCGCTGTCGCTGGTGGCATGGCTATATTTCTGTCAGCTGACCTGTGAGTGATTGCAAACCCCTCGAATCTCGTACTGCTGCGGCTTTGATGCAAAGCCGATTCTTTCGCAGCTTTGCGTCGGCAACTCAAGCAACAACACAAGCGACCCAATCGGGCTTTAGTGCTGTCACATCGTACCTTCTCATGCCAGCAACTGTGTGGTTCGCCGGTGCTGTCGTTTGGCCGGTGCTCCGTCGCTCAAACTCATCAAGCGGAGCTGCTTATCTCAGCCAGCGCTTTGGAGGCATACTGGGGGGCTATGCTGGAATAGTTACATTTTTCTTGATGGTTTTGGGAACAGCGTGCTCGCTAGTGGTTGGTAAGTGGAGAAATATCGTTGTCAATGTCGCGTGCTTGCGTCGCTGAGCGACCACAGCCTCTCGACGGACTCAAAGCGCCAGTGCACAACCCCTTTCACACGCAGCTGCAACCTGGCTTGTTCCTGCCGCAAACTGGACACCTGTAGCCTCCGTGTCACTGCTGGTGATGTCTGCTGCAGCAGTTGCAGGTGCTGCCCTGGCGCCTGATGCTCTCGCCTCCGTTGCTGCGCTGCTGGGGGGCCTGCTGCTGCTGGGGGGGGCGCTTCTCGCATTCCTGTCAGCCACTGCTGCAGGGGGGCTGTCCACACTGTACACCACCCTGCGCACGTCCCAGCACGCCTTGAACTTGGGGGTGACCCCCCCCTTCATGCACATAGGGGGGGACGGCACGGGGGCAACGTCGCGCGCGCAGCTGCTGGCGACACCGTGGACTGCTGATGCATCACCGTGGGCGGGTGTGCTCGCAGCCCCCTTCGCGCTGTGCTGGTGGCTGCTTGCTGACCCCGCCGTCCTGCAGTGGGTGGCCCCCCTGCGTAGTGCCGCCTCCCGCCGTGGCGCCGTGGCTGTGGCGTCAGCGCTGTCTCTTACGGCGTTCTACGTGGCAGGCATCACTGGTGTGGTGGCTCGGCTGCGGCTGGGTAAGACCATGGTGTGCTCCCCCACAGGGCGCCCCTGCAGAAACGAGGATATGGCCATGGGTGCTGTTGTGACCCTGCTCATGCCCACGGGCCTGCGGGGACTGCTGGTGGCCACTCTCCTCGCATGCATCGCCTGGCGGTGGGCATCGCAGCTGCGGGCCACTGCCGCCATGTGCATGCGTTCCGTGTTCGTGCCTACGTGCCCGAAACGCGTCCCGGCTTTCCAAACCCTCAGCGGCCAAGCAGCTGCCGCCGCAGACTTCGATGGGCCCACCGGCAGTGCAGTGCGCACCCAGCGCCTGCTGTGGGCTGCCTGTACATTGGCGTTGGCCTCCCTGTCATTGTCTTGGCTTGGGCAGTTCAGCCAGGAGGGACACCTGCGCCCCGCCGCTTTGGCTGTGGTCGAGACGCCCATCACCTTTGGAGCCCCCCTTGGGGCACTGGTGTTGGGGGGTGTGCTTTTCCCGTGGATGAAGTGGCACGGCGCTGCGTTTGGCTTGGCGCTTGCGCACTTGGGGGCGTTTCTTCGCTTGGTGACTTCGCCAGCTGCGCACGAGGCAGCCGCACTGGTGGCGGCCGGGGATGCTGGCGCCGCCGGCTCTATCACGGAAGGGCAGTGGACCCTGGGCGGCACCTCTGTGCTGCTGTACACGCTTGTTGAAATCGCAGTGTGCTTGTCAGCAGCGACGGTGCTGTCCATTTGCGGGGCCCCTGCGTTCCCTGAGCTGTACGCGGGGCAGGGGGCGGGGGCATCTGTTCCCATTGGAACAGCGCAGCGTCTCTTGTCGCGACAGGGGCTGCAGTGTGCTTCCCGCTGCGCCAGAGGGGAGCACTCCAGTGCCCTGGTCGCGGCTGCCGACGCTTGTGTTGCAGCTGAAGTGATGGAGGAAGAACAACGAGCACTTGTGTTCTTGACGTCACAGGGCAAAGGCGACTCAAGTGTGCTGCCTAGTACACGCAGTAGTGCGAGCATGCGAAGCAGGGGGGCGTCCAGGCGGGGTGCAGGGGGGGCCGCCTATGCGGTAGTGGGTACGGGTGAGGTGGACAGCTTGGTGCAGGCAGATGAGGACGTGGTGCTGGATTTGGATTCGGAGGAGGAGGGCAGTGTGGAGGTGGGGCATGTTGGCGTGGAGGATGCGGCTGAGACACCCTCGGGGGCCTCGCCTGTCGGGCCTAAAGGGGATGCAGGGGGGCTCCGGGGTGACCCCGACATGGACACAGATTTCACGGCTGAGATCTCGCAAGGCGTACCGGATGGCGCCTTGGACGCTGTGCTCAGAGATGACGAACAAGAGAGCAAGTTGTGGTGGTATGTGAACGTTGCAGCGCAGACCGCCTGTGTGTTGTCCCTGATTGTGTTCTGGTGAAGTTCCACCGCGGAGTGCTGCGTGACTGTGTGTGTAAGTGTTCCGGAGTCATGTGTTCCGCCTGATTGCCAAGAGCAGCAGCCGGGGCCACGCTGTGTGAATACATTACAATGCGAGAAGGAGAGAGTGCAAACATTCCCCGCTGGCTCTGGGCAGCGGGCGCCTCGGGGGACTTGTGCTAAAGACGCCACCCGGGGTGCTGCAATGGCGTGACAGCCCGCACACGGCGAGGCTTGGAGCCAGAGCGTCTCCTGCTGGACACGGGGCGCTTCTTCCGGCTGGCGTGTTCCGGCTTGACTGCTGCACCAACTTGGCGGCTGCCATGTGACGAAGGCAAGAGTGCGCCCCCCCCTATACCCCCCCCACGAAGCACAGCTGCCGAGACGCAGCACTTCGCAGCAGCATCTGCGTAAAGCACAGCCTGTGCTTCAGCCGCTCGTGCGACCAGCTGCGCCTGCGAGGCGTCGGCACGTGCGACCAGCCCGCGGACGCGCTCGTGCGCAGTCTGCGACCGGGCCAGAGCACCGTCTCGCTCAGCTTCACATTTGGCTTGAATGGTGTGCAGAAGCACAGCGAGAGGGGGCATGTGGTTATCTATGTTAGGGGGGGGTACCACGCCGAAGCCAGCAGCCACTGACTGCAGGCGATGTGCCAGGCCTGCCATGCGGCCATCCAGGGCTATCAAACGCTGCTCTGCAGTGTCTGCATCCCAGCCACTCGCAGTGCCTGTCGATGGAAGGGCTGGGTGGGGGGAGGTCGAGGTGCCGGGGGGAAGGGGGGGGGTAGTGGGGGGCTCCAGCTTTTCCTGAATGCTTCTCGGGCTGTGGTCTAGTGAGCTCTCGGCCTGTAATGCTTGGCCCAGCGCCGCCATGTTCTGTTCCAGCTCGTTTTCCGCCTGAGCCACTTCCGCCAGCGCTGCCTGCGCCCGGAGCAAGGCTGGTGACGGCTGTGGAGGCGCTGCGGCGGCGACTGGGGGGGGGGTCTGCTCGCCAGGGAGGTTGCTGCTGTGGTGGTGGGCAATTTGCATGGGCGAAGATGCAGCACCAGATCGGCCTCTGGTGGTGCTTTTCTGTTCTTGCTGTTGATCTGGCTGCTGTTCCGGGGATGTTCCGGAGAAGCGCTCAACTGCAACATGGGGCCAGTGCGTGCTTCCGTCAGCCGCCTGGCGGCCCCTGATGTCCAGCACGATGGTATCTTCCCCGGGGTGAATGACATAGTGCTGCTGCCGGGGCCCGATGGCCCCCTGCTCTGCACTGGGAAGGGGGGGACTACCGCTGCTGCTTGGACCAGCGCTGGAGACTGGCAGCACACGCTCAAGCCAGCCTCGCGCGGCGTCCTGGGGGGCGGGAGGTGCACTGCGTTGCATTTTTTGCGAGGTGGAGCGTGCCTTGGGTTCTCTTTTTGAAGCCCCCCTAGCTTTCCGTGCAGGGGGGGCATGCTTCATAGGGGACACTGCCTTCTTTTGTACCTGTGCCGCTGGTGACGATGACTTCGCAGCCGCCTTGCAAGGCCCCTTGCGAGCTACTCGTCGCTTTACACCGGACCTGCTGGTGCTGGGCCTGCCGGAGGCCAGCGTGCGAGGGGGGTGCGGGGGGGGGCTGACAAAGTGCAGGGCCTGCGCTGGGGCGCTTGGGAGCAACGGGGTGGCCGGACTGCTGCTGCTCCTGTCTAAGGTGCTGTCGTAGTGGTGGGTACTGTGACCGTGCTCGCTCGCGACGGGTGTGTGCTGTGCGGGGGGGTGAGGGGGGGGGAGCGATGACCCCATTTCCCGCAATGTGGTCAATGCATGCTGGGGGTCGGTCTGGCCTGTGGAGGGGGGGCTTCTTTGCATAGTTGGGTCGGTGCCAGCAGTGGGTGGGGCAGCCTCATGAGTTGGGCCATGGCCAGCTGCAGGTGAGCTTGGCGTGGACACAGCAAAATCCGCAAGTGATCTCGTTGTGGCACTCGTGGGAGACAATGGCGGCGTTGAAGCTGCATCCGGGTATAGAGTCCCAATGGTATCATTTGTTGATGCGGCAGAAGTTGTTTGAGCTCCGCCGATAACTGGCATTTTCTGCGCTGCTTTGACTGTTGCAAGTCCTTGAGCCGGGTGTGAGGATGCAACAGCCGGCATGCCCGCTGCATGCACAGATTGAGCAAACTTTCGCAGCGGCATTGTGTTGTCGTCTCCAGTGAGGGCAACAGCAGGAGGTTGCATGCGTGTCGCTCGAGTCTTCTCCCTCTGTGCTGTGTGCTGCACAGCTTCAGTTTCAGTGCGGGATTTCAAAACCCCTTGACCGCCCGCACCTGCAGCAGCACCAGCAGAGAAAGAGACGTTGGCAGAATCGGCAACCAATGCGAGAAAGTCATCAATCGCACTTAAACTGGCGTCAATGTCTGCACCCGTGCTGGCTGTGGCTGCAGAGTCAAACGTAGAATTCAGCAAGCCTTGCAGGTCAGCCGCCTCAATCGAGCTCCATGAGCCGCTGCTCAAAGCATCCATAACTCGGCTACTGTTGAAGCTTTTACCACGCTGTGATTTAGTGCCAGTACTGGCTTTGGAAATGTGTTTTTTTGTGCTTTGAAAAAGTGTGTATGCTGAGTTCCTGGCAAGCCTTGCAGCCGCCGTGCGCATGGGTGAAAATCTGCACCCCCCTGCATTGCCTCTCAACAACTGTCCTAGCTTGTTTTTGAATCAATCATCACTTAAAACTTAACTGCAACATATTTCAGGAAACTCTCACGCAACGCATTTATGTTTGCCCATCAAGTAGTATTGTCTGTTGCGTTTGAAAATCACGACAGAAGCCACTCGCTGACATACCTATCAGCAGCAATTAGCAGCTTCATACACAAAGTTCAACAATGGTAGTGATCCATGTCAAACGATCTGACACCGATCAGTTTCTCTTTGAGACAACATGCGCCACAACCAACGATGAATTGATCCGAGCTCTGGTAAGGATTCCACGCTGCCGTTTCGCAATTTCCGCGATTATCGACGTTTTCGCACCGTGCAGGTTCAAGTTTGGAATGCTCGCGTTCGTATTGCAGCTTTGACAAGTGCACTCGATGAGCTTGCAAAGTATGGGCCTGCCAAGCCTGAGGATTTGCGAGGCCTGAGCGACGTGAGTGCAGCTACCGTTGAGTTCAAAATCCGCTGCTCGAGTGTACGCCTCGAATGTGCTGCAGGATACACCCTTGTTGGAAGGCCAGGGTGCAGGCGCAGCTGCATCTGCGGGTGGAAGCTCTGCAGCTGTGAAAGATCCATCGGGGCAGCGCGTGGGGGAGCCCCCAGAAGGCAAAGCAATGGACACACTTATTCAGGTGGCACGCGACGCCAGAGAGTACATTGCGGCTGTGAGTGACGCACAGCTGCTTCTTGATCCAGACAAGCATCCAACTGCTTCGAAAACATTTCACATTCATTTTTTTGCAGCGGCAAGTGTCTGCCAAAAAAGCCCTTACGGTGGAGGGCTGCACGGAGCGCTTGGACAACATGCGTGGAGCCGTCACCATCGCATACCCCATGGGGCTACCCGAGTACGATCCCATCCGCATCATGATTGAGGATGCAGATGCTCTGCGCGGGCAGCCCACAGGGCAAGACATGCTGTCTGAGGACACCGCCACGCTGTGGTGGGCTGGCAAGGAGTTCCACCGCGATCAAACCGTGGGGGACCGGGTGGGGCGCAACGAGAAGACCAAGATCGTCGGCAAGCTGCAGAAGCCTGGCGCGGGGGCCCCTGTGCGGGAGCCTGGCATCTCAGAGGACGAGCGCAAGGCCATGATGGCGCACTTCTTCAAAAAGCAGGAGGAGATGAAGAAGCTCAGCGAGAATGACGAAGACGAGCACATGAGCTCCGCATGGGCCAACCCCCGCCACCTCAAGGAGAGCCTGCACGGTACAGGGGGGGTGTCGTGGCGCCCCCGCTAGCCCCCCCCCAGGCGGCTGACACGCCACATGCACCGAACAACACAATTGATTTTATGGCTAAAGCACAGCACAGCTCTAGCACTGGTCGACATTCAGGGCCTCCTCCAGGCCCCATCCCACCAGGTATGCTGAGGCGGCCGCCAATGACCCGTTCATCATCATGAGGGCGCCGCTGCGCAAGGCACTTCCCATTTTGGTGATGTACGCCTTGATGAAGCCCAGGGCGAACAGCGTGAGTGCAGTGACCACGCATGCCACTGCAAAGCGGATGCCGTCGGACTCCGGGTCTTCATACCCCGCCAGGAAAAAGATGACGTACAGCCACATGGGGACACTGCCAAACACGATGAAGGAGCAGAATGTGACGAAGCCGTCCCACGCCGGGTTCTCGTCGTCGCCTGGTGGCATGAACTCCAGCTCCACGGTGCACATGTGGTCCACAAACGCTTCGGCGTACTCTGGTTTGCTGGTGTACACCTCGATGACCTTGCGGGCGTCCTCCTCAGAGAAGCCCAGCTTGTCCACGTACAGCTCGATCATTTCACCCTTTTCACCCTCGGGGTCGTTGGTGAACTCCCACATCTCCTTCTTGCATTCTTGGCGTTGGTAGTCCAGCTCAGCAGAAGATGAGAGGTAGTCACCCAGACCCATCGACACGGCGTCAGCCAGCAGGTTGGAAAAGCCCAGCAAAATAATCACACGAATATCCAATGAAGCTCCAGCAACGGCTGCTACGATGGCAAAGGTTGTGATGATACCGTCAAGGCCACCAAATACGATGGACTTGATCACGTCGCCTCCAGCTCTGCAAAGTCAATCCAAGCTTCGTCGTGGCCAGTCGCGTGCACCAGCAACACTGCACATACCCGCCGTGGTTCTCAATATGCTCGCGTTTTGATTTTTCGAGGTGCACCAATTTGGAGAACTCAGTGTCGCCTTTCTTGTCTGAGGCAAGGGCAGAATGAGTGCGGAAACTGACGGAAGGCATTCCTCAAAACTTACAGGACTCATACGTGAGCTTTTTGAGCTCGTCAGTGGAAAGAGCTGCCAGATCAGCAGCTGTTGCAGGCTGGTTCTCTGGTGCATCCTCCGCTGCTGCTCCAGCAGTGTCTTTGCTGGAGGTGGCAGTGGCGTCAGTGTTGACGGGAGAATCCACCTCAGCATCGGCACCAGCAGTTGACTCAGCATCTACAGCAGGCTCTGCAACCTCAGAGTCCACAACGATATGCACGTCGCCTGAATTAATTTCAGCCCCAGGAACTTCTGCGGAAACGTCATGTTCTGCAGACATTTTGATCCTGTATGCACTGGGAGTTGTTTCAAAGGTGTCTAGTCAAGTGCAGTGCACAACTTTATCAGCTGATTGCCAACAAGTGTAACTGGGGCGAAAAGAGCGAATGGAGTGACTGAAATTGTGTGCTTGCTGCTGTTACACAGCACGTAACGAACTATTCGGCTCTGCCAGTGCAATAGTCTCTGCCAGGGGGGTGGAAGATTCGTCATGTCACACTGCTCGAGCTGCTACAGTGCAAGCAAGCCTGACTCCCAAAAAAACTTCTGGGTATTTGTTTTACGGCCAGGCTAGCTGCATGCCCCATTACAATTCCATGAATGTAAATCATGTCAACGATGTCATGCTGCCGGCACCGGTGGTGCCAGCCAATGCGCTCAGAGAACCACAGCAAGGATGTAGCACCACCTGAGCAGGGCACTCGATCACTGTGGGACGTCAAGGAGTTCACAAACATCAAGTTTTCATGGTATACACTTTGGTTATACATGGGACCAGGCTGGCTCATGTCGATTGCGTTTTTAGATCCGGGAAACATTGAGGGTGAGCACTGTGACGTGGGCTGGCAAATGGTCTGCGGAATTTCACACGACTTTGCTTGGATGCAGGTGATCTCCAGCAGGGAATCGCAGCTGGGTACAAGCTCAAGTAAGTAAGCCAAAACATTTGCTTTGCGGTTTGGATATTCTTTAGTGCCTAATATGCGTTCATCTCTGGCTGTGACTGTTGATAGCGCCTCACTACGAATTGTCGTCAAAATCGGCGTCCCGCATGCACACAATTGAACACACTTGAAATTGCAGCTGGGTACTACTGTGGAGCACTGCATTGGGTTGGCTGTTACAGATTCTGGCAGCTCGGATTGGCGTAGTAACGGGCAAGCAGCTCGCACGGGTTTGCCGCGAGGAGTACCCCTCGTATATGCGCGTAGTTCTTTGGCTGGCCATGGAGTTTGCCATTATCGGCTCAGACGTCCAAGTCCTTCTTGGCAGTAGCATCGCAATCTCCCTCCTGTCTAACGGTGAGTGCCTGCCCCTCTTGTGATCTGCTGCAGTGCTAGTATGTGTATACTCATGCACCCCCCCCCCTCCACCTTTCTCAGGCAGCATTCCGCTGTGGGGCGGTGTGCTCATCACTGGGGTTGATTCGTTTTTTCTCATGCTACTGGACCGCATCGGCGTGAAGAAATTCGAAGCGATTTTCGCTGGGCTGCTATTCACCATGTTGGCTGCCTTCATGTCAGTGTGGATCATTGGCGGGCCGCATGTCGGCGAAATTGCGCTTGGTCTGGTCATTCCTGAAGTCCCAGCGCACACCATCACCCAAGCAGTGGGTACACTGGGTGCCGTCATCATGCCCCATAATTTGTACCTGCATTCGGCCCTCGTGCGCTCCCGCAAAGTGGACCGTGCCTCGAAAAGCGCAGTGGATGAGGCCAATTATTACAACGCGGTGGAGAGCGGCATCGCGCTGCTCATGTCCCTGTTCATCAACCTGTTCGTGGTGTCTGTGTTCGCGCACAACTTCTACGACCCCCACCAGGACCGCCTTTGCCCAACTGACGACAACCCCAACTTCATGTGCAAGGACGTGGGGCTGCTTGAAGCTGGGAGTGTTCTTGCTAAGGGGCTTGGTTCCGGCGTGGGCAAGTACGTTTGGTCCATTGGTCTGCTGGCGTCTGGTCAAAGCAGCGTGCTCACCAGCACTTATGCCGGGCAGTTTGTCATGAGCGGGTTCTGGAACATCGACGTGCCAAAGTGGAAGCGTGCACTCATCACTCGAGCCATTGCGCTGCTGCCAGGCATTGTGGTGGCCCTCACAGCAGCATCTCAGTTCGATGCAATTGACCAAGACTTGAATCTGCTGCAGAGCGTAGCGCTGCCCTTCGCGCTGCTGCCGCTACTCAAGGTCGCGGGCTCCCCCGCCATCATGGGCCCATACGCGAACAGCATGGCCATGCACGTCACTGGCTGGGTGGTGGCGGTGCTCTCCGTGGGCATCAACGTGTACACCCTCATTGCGTTTGTACAGGAACTGGGGGAGGAGCGGTGGTGGGCATACTTCCTGCTGGCGCTGTGTGCTGCGGGGTATGCGGCCATTTTGGTGTTCCTGGTGCGTTTCAACGTGGGGGGGCATGCAGGGGACTACAGCGGGAACGAATCAGCGAGCGACGGAGATGACGACGACATGGCTGAGAATGCTGTGGATGTGAGGGCCCTGTCTACGACAGAGGCCCCCCCCCTGCTGTCATCCTTGATGGGCTCGGCCAACTACAGCGGCAGCTCCGAGCAGCTGTCGCAGCCGCTGTCTCCACACAACCAAGAGTTGGAAGTGGCCTCCAAGGCCCATTTCCCTGGGGCTACAGAGAAGGAGAGCTTGATGGGGGGGACCACGCCTGTAGGCACGGGGGGGCGGCGGGACCGCCTGTGGTGGCGTGACCCAGCACTGTACATTGTCCCGGAAGGCGCCACAGACTCTGACCCTGCGCAAGAAGGTAGTGGCGACTTTGCATAGTGACTGTATGCGGCTGTTCCTGCGTTTCATGTGTTTCGCTGTTGTGCTGTCATCAGCAGGCAGGGCCCCATTGTCCCGTTATTTGGCAAGATTCGCGCTGCGGGCTGTAGAACTGTTGATGGCATCACCGCTGAACATTTCCGTGTGCATTTGCTAGCCTATTTGCTTCGTGCGTGCTGCTTGCTGTATAGGGGTTACCCTGCAAAGAGAACCAATATTCATCTGCAAAAGTTCCACAGAAGTCATGCTGCGCACTCGAAACTCAAGGCTGACACGAGCTGTGCAGCAGTGGAGCACACGTAATGCCACACATTTCAGCTCATTAGCAGATTTGACTGCAAGTATGGCATCAGTATCTGGGTCTCTGAAACCGAATGCTGCTGAAAAGTCTGATTCTGCGGAATACGACCTGGTCGTCGTCGGCGGTGGGTCTGGTGGGCTAGCAGCTGCCAAGGAGGCAGCACGCCTCGGTGCAGCTGTCGCATTGGTAGATTATGTTGCTCCATCCCCAGCAGGTTCCAAATGGGGCCTGGGTGGAACATGCGTGAATGTGGGCTGCATTCCCAAGAAGCTGATGCACCACGCCGCAGGCCTCGGGGAGCACGCCCAGGACGCAGTGGCCTTCGGCTGGGACACTGGTGCACAACCAGCAGATCCATCAGGTTACGGTACAGTGGCAGGTGGCCTGCATCACGACTGGGAGCGTCTCACAGCGGCGGTGGCTGATGTGCGTCGCAGCTCAAATTGGATGTACAAGACAGCGCTGTGGGACGAAAATGTAGCGTACGAGAACGCCTTCGCGGCGTTGAACAGCGATGGGAAGCACGTGGACTTGTGGAACAAGCCCCCCTCACCTTCAGCTTTGGCTGTGGAGGGGGGGGGCGGTCAGCTAGCTGATGCGCAGGCGCCGTCGAAGAAGCTGGCGGCACAAAGCATTCTGCTTGCACCAGGAACACGCCCCCGCAGCTTATATGACACCACAGGAACTCCACTGGATGCAGTGTGTATCACCTCAGACGACGTCTGGACATTGCCTGTGCGCCCTCAGCACGCCGTCATTGTGGGGGCGGGGTATATTGCTCTCGAGACGGCAGGGTTCCTGCGGGGACTAGGCAGTGACGTCACACTCATCATGCGATCCCAGCCGCTGCGGGCATTCGATTCCGCCTTTGCCTCGCGGGTGCTCCAGGATTTGGAGCGCCGCGGAGTAAGGGTGGTGAGGGGGCTTCTGGGGGGGGTGCAAGGGGCCTCCAGTGGCAGTGCTGCAGCTGGATCGGATATTACCTCGACGGCTCATGTTGCAGTGCAGCATGGAGATTCGTCCACTGTCGAGGAAATCCAGTGCGATGCGCTCATCAATGCGACTGGTCGCACCGCGACAAGCACGGCCTGGATGAACCTGCCTGCAGCTGGCGTGCTCGACCTGCGCTCCACCTCTGGCTTTTTACGTGTGGATGCGGACAGCTGTGCTGTTCACACAGACTCTGCAGATGCGGCATGGAAACATGGTTCCGTGTTCGCGGTTGGTGATGCGGTGCAGGACTCACCACAGCTCACCCCCTGGGCCATTCACGAGGGGCGGCGCCTAGCGCAGCGCCTGTTTGGCGGCAGCTCTGCTGGGAGCAACTCGCATAATGTTCCAACTGTTGTGTTCACGCCGCTTGAGTACTCCTGCGTCGGCCTGACGTGGGAAGAGGCTGAGGCGAAGCACGGAGCAGGCCTCGTGGAGGGCTACCACACCAACATGACGCCTACAGAATGGAGCCCCCCTGAACTATGGAAGCCCAAGAATGTGTGTTCCGCCAAGGTGTTCGTGGCTCTGCCTGACACCCCTGCTGTGCGCTCAGCGCTTGCGGCTGGAACACCTGCAGCAGAAGTTGTTCCGGCTGACGAACAGAAAGTGGTGGGGATGCACTTTCTAGGTCCTCACGCAGGCGAAGTTATGCAAGGCTTCGCGGCAGCGATGAACACTGGGGCGTTGACGTTGCACACTTTGCGCAACACGGTGGGGGTGCACCCCACACTGGCAGAGGAGTTCACCAGCGCTGAAGTCACAGTCAGCAGCGGCGCCAGTGCTGACAAGGCGCTGTGCTGTGGGTAAACATTTCATGCAGCTGGAAGGTGGAGCGCCGCACGGTGGATGCACACCGCTTGACAGATGCCCTGTGCACTGTGACTGAAGTGAGCAACGACTACGTCACTTGCGAGTGCAGCGATGCTGGTGCCTTCTCGCCTGCTTTTGCCACCGTGACCCGTGGCGCCACGATGAACTGCAAGGCTTCGCGCAGCGGCGGTGGCATCGGTGGCAGCGGGTTTGTGGGCAGTGCTGATGGCGAAGACGGTGCCAGCGGCAGGCGCTGGCCCCATCGTGGTTGTGACGCTGCTGGTGATGGCTGTTGTGGTGGCGGCTGCAGTGGTGGTGGTCCGCCGCTCCAAGGCCAGTGCTGCCAAGCGCGAGCAGGCGAATCGTGAGCGCGTCGTCGTGAAGGGGCGCGGGGCACAGCGAGTGGCCGAAGGTGCCGCATCCGGCCCTGCCGCAGCAGGCAGCTCTGTCGCTGGTTATCGCGCCTCGGGCAAACCTTTTTGTGTTATGCACAGTGTGACTTGTGTGATTCAATTCATGCGTCAATAACTTGTCGTACTCGGCGCCATTGACTCGACCTGCCCAGGTAGTAACGTGGGTGCATACATGGGGGCATATCCAGCCTCCCGAAAGCACACAGCGGAAGCATGCAGGAAGGGGGCACTTCCTCAAACAAAAGGAGCAAAACGACCGCTGCACAGGGTCGTACTGAAGGGTCGTAGGATAAGACCTGTGGGTGGCCAAAGCTGCCCAGGTGGTGAGTGCCCCATTGCCCCTGCAACAGGCACCACAGATTGGGGATACGAGGGGGGGCCTCGCCTTGACCTCAGAGCACAGTGCAGAGTACTAGTACGTGCAAACTTTCTTTATAATATCTTTTGACGCTTCGAGTGCGGCGGCAACGCTCACTGCGGTAGTTTCACCGTCCTGCATACCCCCCTTCAGTGGGGTCAATGGGCTGCGGACCTTGCTTGCAAGGAGACGCTAAAATGCATAACAATCACAATATCTGAATATGATCGACGGTGTGCAACGTTGGAGCTTACTCATCAACTGTCAACTACTCTTGAGCTACTTTTGAGGGTTGGCCAGCTCATGAAATGTCGGCATCACCTCCGCATGCAGCGGCCTCTCCTCTTGAGTGGGCAGTCTACCTTGAGCAAGCAACGTCGATTCCAGACAAGGCTTTAGTACAGTCATGCTATGCGCGAGCTGTTGGACTTTGCCACTCGGGAGATGCTGAAGGTGCGGCCGTGCAGCTTGTGCTTGTCGGTGTGCTGTGGACAGGAAGAGATTTACAGGCTTAGAGCTTGCGGCGAAAGTATTTCAAATGATCATTTCTGCGTGCCAAAGTGAAGAAGATTATGCACAGTTTGCTTCAATAGAGGTATGCGGCCCGTGCAGTGTCCAGGGCGACGTACCCGAAACATCTCTCAACGCAGACTTTCGCCGCTCTGAGCAGCATCATCCTGCGGCACGCATGTGACAGTGTGTCCATCCCAGCAATGAAATTGTTAAATAACGTTCTACTTTCTTGCGACACTGCGCTCCAAGCGAGGCTGGCAGATGCTGTGCCCGGCTTGTCTGGAGGTGCGGCGTCCCCATTGCAAGCACTTCTCACAGCTTGTCTGGTGCGTTTCTTTGCTCTCGTTGCGCAGCTTCACAGCTTCACAGCTGTATCATGCACAGGTCTCCGGTGCGCAACACGGAACAGTGTTCCGAGTGTTTGCTGCCCTCATGCGGCTCATTACCAGCAATCGCTCGCTGCACTCGGCCACCTTCCGGTGCCTGCTCCCGCGGGATGAAGGCAGCACGCTGACCACAACCATTGCACTGGTGGATGAAGTTCTGTGTACCCGCGTATTGCAGCCTCTACATTCAGGGGCGCCCACAGCTGCTGCGCCCGTCCCAGCAGAGGCACCGGTGGGGGCAGCAGCGCAGGTCCCCAGCACAGCCACTGCAGATGCACACGGCTCCTCAGAGGAGTTGCTGCTGCTGGGCAAGGCCGTGCTGCAGTTTGCCTTTGCCCTGGCGAGGGGGGTGGCAGCGAGCTTGAAGGGAGACCCCTCGCCCCCCGAAGTGAAGCTCCAGCGAATGGCAGATATTGCAAAGCTCGTGCATAGCATTTGTCAGCTGCTTAAGCTGCCACAGGCTTGCCATGCTAGTGTCTTGGCGCTGCAGCTGGAGGCTGTGAAGGTGCTTGCCCAAATGCCGCTACAGGCAACCCAAGCGGACACGTTCACCCAAGAAACGCTTGCCAGCGGACAAGCATGGTCGCTTGCTGCAGCGGTGCACACCAATGACGGTGTGGCATCCTTGCTGAGGATCGTGCACTTGGGCTTGTTGTCTGTGGTCAGCACGCAGCCTCGCCTGCTGGCTCAGTACTGGCAGGGGGGTGAAGGGGGGCAAGATGGAGACGGCAGGGCGGAGCTGGCAGCGGGAGGAACAAAGGCAGTAACCAAGCCCCCCCCGCATGTGCCTGATGCGTTTCAAGGCGTTTCTGCAGCAGCCATGTTCCCCCCCGTGATGCTGCTGCACCGGCTGCTGTCAGCGGAGATAGCTGTGCGGGGGGCAGCGCTGCCGACGGTCATGCAGGGCAGCGGCTTTGTGGCTGTGCGCACCGGGCCAGATAGTGCAGAGGGCGGTCGCGACGTTGCCCCGCTGCTGTATGACTCAATGGTGGTCGAGGGGGGACACGCCAGCATCCCCCTATTCAACTGCTTGAAGGGAGCCATGCAGGTGAACCCCCCCCAGGAGCTGCTGAAGCGTTTCGCTGGAGAGCTGTTGTTCATGGGTGCCGGGGGAGACCCCCAGCGGTATGTGGCGCTGGTGGGCGTGGGCCTTGCACTCCCCATGCTGCAGGCGGCTGGGCTTGTGGAATTTGCGAAAGATGAAGATGAGGGCGCAGCAGGCGCTGCATCCTCCAAATAATGCAGTGCATTTCGCAGAGTGCATCGCCTCAGCGGGATGTTGCGCCCAAGCTGTAGTTGGGCAAATCCCGCAGCCAGACAAGTCATCGCGGGACGCTGGCATATCAGGGGGGCTTTGCAAAGCCTTCCCGCATGAGCATGCCATGGACACGACGGACGCATGGGACGCTAGAGCAGTCTAAACAACAAACTTTCTGAGTTCCTCCTTTGTGTTTGCATTTACACAGAGGGTGAGCACCAAGCGCTGTTGCTTGGTCGCTGTTACAGCCGTGCTTGCTTCCAGCTGCTTTGTATTTCGAGCATACAGACAATACCGCAGCACAAACACCTGTTTGAAGTCAACAAGCCATGAATGAACAAGATGCTGCGCTCTTTGCTTCGAGTAATCAAGCTCGTGCAGCACAGGCGCAGATAGCTGCTGCCCAAGCGGCTGCTGCCGCCATCAAGGTCGAGCAGCAGGCCAGCACGCAGAAGAAGGTCCAACGAAAGCGCACCAAAAAACCCAATAAGCATGGTGGTACACGCAGGCCGCAACAGAACGCAGGTGCTGGTGCTGCTGCGCCTGTTGTGGTTGGTGGGGTCGTCGACACTACTCACGCCAATGCCAACACCCGCGCATATTCCCGGGTGGCTGAGATGTCCAACACGCAGGCCCAGACGAAACAGGCACTGGCTGCTGCACAGGCATCAAAGGATTTGTCCAGTGTACGTTCGAAACTCCGGACACGAGTTTCTGGAGGGGCCATTGAGCGTACTGCTCGTGCCGAGCCTAGCGCCGCAGACACGCCAGCAAAATCCGCTTCTGCCCCAGCGACTGCTGCTTCATCTGGAGCCACTAGCTCAATCGCAGCTGCCAAGTCAAGCAAACATTCGGCAGCTGCGGCTCGTCTCGGCCGTGCTCAGGACATTTGGCAAGAGCAGTCGACTGCCGCTGCTGCAGCCGTGATGACGAACTGCGCCGAGGCGTTTGAGGATGCCGTTTCTGCCGGCCATCTGGGCTACGACACAGCTGTTGCTGCCACAGCTTTGTTTGCACAGGCTGCTATGCAGTGTGGTGAAGTGCGAGCTGCCTTGAAGCAGTGCGATGTGTGCTTTCGACAAGTGCTCGGGCCGTGGAGCCACGACTCCCAGGCTGCCACCATCGTTGTGCCAGCGGCACTGAGCACGCCTGCTGGGCGCGCCGCTGCCGCCCCAAAGGACCTAGAGAAGCTCAGGTCTGCTGCACGCTGTGCTACAACAACGCTTCAAATCCTCAAATGGGCTGAGGCACTGTGTGCCTCCATCGGCAGTTTCGACACGCAGCAGGAGCACGCTGACCGCAGACAGCGCATGAGCGCAAAGTGGGCGGCCAACGGCTTCACGGTGAGCGAGCACAAAGTGGAGCTGTCAGCTGGCACCCAAGCCAAGGTCCACGCCCCCCCCAACATGCCCCTCGCCACCCCCCCTGCCCTGGTGGCCGCCCTCAGCGGCAGCAGCCTGCAGGAAGCACTGGCGGCACTGTCTGACAGCGACAGCGACCTCAGCGACCCTGTCATTCCTGCCATCGCAGACTCCGAAGCGAAGCCGGCAGCCCCTGCCCCTCAGTCCCGTGCAAGCGTCCAGTCACAGCGCCAGCAGCAGCCGGTTGCTCGGCTGCCTGGCAGGCAGGGCGCGAAGGCACAGCAAAAGCAAAAGCAGCAGCAGAAGTCGAGCACCCAAGCTGGCGCCGCGGCCGGCGAGCCTGCTAAGACCAAGTCTAAGCAGTCTGGCAAGGGACGCAGCAAGAAGCCAAAGGACAAGGCTACGGCTGGAGCGCAAGGCGCCGGTGCCAAGGCCCCGAAGGCTGCTGCACCTGCCCCTGCCCCGGCACCTGCCCCAAAGGCTGCTGCACCTGCCCCTGCCCCGGCACCTGCCCCGAAGGCTGCTGCACCCGCGCCTATTGCGAAGGAGCGTCTGGACGAGCTGAAGAGCAAGCGCGTGCAGCCCACACAAGACACACAGTTTGGGCGATTGGTAGACGATTCTGTGCAGTCGCTGCTGTCGCACAACCCTCAAGTGCGCATGCAGGCTGGGCAGAAGGTCACCATGCTGCTGAACGCGGCATTTCTGCATGGGAACGCAGAGGCGCAGCAGGCACTTTTGTGCGGCGACAGCGTCACGGGCAGCACGGTGTTGCTTGCTGCGGCCAGCGCCGGCAACACCGTGTTGGTGCAGAGCATTTTGAACCGCTGCAGTAAGGCGCAGGGGGTGTTGGCAGTCCTGCTGAACGGTACCAACAGCGCCCTTCTGGTGCCTGCTGCTGCTGCAGCCCTCAAGCACTTTTCTGAAGTGGTGCAGTTGCTGCTAGTGGCTGGCGCGTCCTGCAAGCTGCTCCTGGCAGCGCCCGCTGTGCGATCACTGGAGGAAGCGTCTAGCGCCGTGGAGCTGCCTGGGTTGCTTGCCACCACCACGCAGACCGAGATCGTGCAATGGTTCAACGAACGCTCCAGTGGCGGACAAAGTTCGTTGTTCTTGACTGGGGACGTGCGCCGTGTGCACCAGATGCCGCAGCAGGCTATGGGGGGGTACCCCCAGCAGCAGCCGCACCCCCCGCACGGAATGTCCATGGGGCCTGTGGCGGGCGGGTTTGGGTATTACCACCCCCCAGCCGGCCACCAGCAGCAGTGGCTGCATCGCCAGCCAGTTCAGCAGGTGTTCCATGCTGCCCATGCAGGGCACCCACAAGGCGCCATGCCCCCCCCTGTGCCAGGGTATGGGGCCCCTGCTCGTGGTGCAGCCTTCATCCCTGCCACGCATGCTGCGGCAGGGGGGAGCTTCCCGCCAGCCCACGTGGCGGCGCCGTCTGTTCCTGTGTCTTCCGCCGCCACACCCTCCAGTGCAGCCGGAACACCTGCAGTGCAAGCGTCCAGTGCCGCGCCCAGCAAGACCCGGGCGGGGTATGCGGCGGCTGCGGCCAAGCCCGCGGCAACTGTGAGTCAAGAGGACCAGCTGGACGGCTTGATGCAGGCTGCAGCCGCCAGCGAAGCTGCTGCCGCCAAGGCCGCTGCCCAGAAATCGGAGGTGCAGGCAGCTGAGTATGCCAGGGCCGAGGCCGTCCGGGCAGCGGCGGCCAGCGGGGGCAGCGGCAAGCAGCTGGGTAAGCAGCGCCGCAAGCCACGCACCACCAAGGACGCATCCATGGGGCTGTGGGACGGCGAGGCGCACTTGGGCGCGGAAGCCAGCACCCGGAACGCTGCGGCAGGCAGCTGGGCAGCTCGTGCTGCCGCCAGCACCAAGCAATAGGCTTGGCAACAGGCTATACAAAGGAAACAAGCGTTTCACGAAAATGAATTGAACACAAAGTTAGTCGTCTAGGAGCACATTTGTGGACAGGCGGAAGTGCATGGTTTCCGCCTGGGCGCTCTGCAGCCGAAGTAGCGCGTGTTGAGCTGCGGCATGGGAGCCGAAATTGATGAACTCAGCATGGCTGCCGTGAGTGATGAAGGCCACGCAGTCTGGGCGCTCCCGTGTGATGTGCAGCTGTTGCGCCTCACCGGACCACAGCACCTGCTGCAGCATCATGGCTGCGGAGTCATCGATGTCAGTCAGGTCCTTCCAAGCGCGCTCCAAGGCGCTTTTTCGAGCAGGCAGCCTGTGCACAAGGACACTTGTGCTGCTGGCCAACACCACACAGGGCTGCCCCGTCCCGTCTGTCCCGAGCGGCAGGTGTGCCACCATCAAATCACCACTGCGGTGCTTTGCATGCAGAACACGGCACTGGCGAGCCAGGAAAGCCTCCTGCAAGCAGTACGGCGACACGCACCGAGAGGTGCCCACAATAGCGCGTCTGAGGCGCCGGCGAACAAGCGGTGCCTGAATCGTCAACTTTTCCAGGTCTGTTGCTGCGGCGGTGCTGATGCCGGTGCTGATGCGTTGAGCGGCCGAGCCAATGCCAATGAGGGGGCCTGCTACAGCGCCCACTAAGCCTTGCCCCACTCCCTTGGCAAAACCCGCAATGCCCCCAGACTTCGCACCCTGCACTGGCTTGGTGAAGACCCCCATGACCCCTCCTAACACCCCCTTCATCACGATGTCCTTGGCGGCGCCCAAGGCGACATTCTCCCCAGCAGCTGCTTGTCTGGATCGGGCCACTCGCGCAAGGGCCTCGGAGTCGCCCGCTGCTGCTGTAGCCCCACGGCCCACCACATCCACCACATTCCCCACGGCATCAGTCATGAAGGAGGCGACATCCGCGACGCCCTGCAGTCCCCCCGTGAAGCCCACTCGACTTGTGATGCGGCGCTTGAAGTCACCAGTCTGCCAGAACACATTGGAAGACAGAACAAGGCTGGTGATAGCCTCTGGTCCAGTTGCAGTGGCCTGCAGGAACCCCGAGTATTGCCCCATCAGCACAGGCAGGGACATGGAGAGGTGGCGGCGCCCAAAGTCCGGGAACATGAGCTCAGCGTCGGACAAGGAAATAGCTGAGCGGAGGATCAAGTCCACCATGCGCACATCGGTGAGCGCATACGTGGCTTGCTGCATGAGCGCCGAGTGCAGGGACCCACTCTCTCCTTGCCCGGCATATGTGTATGATAGGTAGGCCTGGATGCGCCCGACGTCCAGGCGGGCGATGTACACGGGGGCGTGGCGCGCTAGGGCCCGGGAGAGGACGCTGCCGGTGCCAGAGTCGCCCTGCAGCGCTGCCATGTCAATGCCCAGGTCTGACATACCCACTTCTCGGCAGGTGGCTCGATCGCCCACGCTGAGGCGCTGCAGTGCGTTGTGCGCTGCAGCCACTGCCAGGGCATCACTGTATGCCGCAGTGGTGGCGACAGCCCCCAGTACTTGTGCTGTGGAGAGCGCTTCTGCGATTTCCAAATCGGACAGCTGTTGAGAGCGCCGTAGCCCGGGGGGTGGCTCATTGAAGCCGTCTTGCACCATGTCCGGGTCGGCTCCAAAGCACCAAACCTGGGGGGCAGTGCGTTGCCCGGCACTAGCACTAGTGCCGGCCAGGTGCCCTGACAGGGCGTTGCTGTCCAGCAACTGGGGCAGCGCATCGCCCACTGCCAGGCCCATAGTAGAGGGGTCCACCTCTTCGCCCGTCAACTGCAGCTGCGTAAGGCAGGCTTCAATGTCCAGGGGCCCGCGGGCCACAGACTCCACCACCAGACGTGTGTTGGCGTGGCGCTGCCGCGACAGCACAGATGCTGCAGCTTGTGCATTGGACACAGTGTGCTGCACGATCATGCCTTGCAGCAGCGAGGATAGGATGAGGGAGTAGGACGCACACACTCGGACGGGAGACAGACGCACAGTGACCTCCTTCAGTAGCAGGCGCTTGGGGTGACGCACCCGCACAACAGAGAACAGCAGCGCGTCTGTGGACAGCCCCGCAGCCAGGCCCTTCTGAAGCAGGCCAGAGGCGTCGAACATGTTTGAGCCTGCGCCCGATAACGCCGTGGGGGCCACTGCTGCACCGTCCCCAGCTGTGTCAGACAGCGCCCGTACCAGAGCCGAGTGTGCAGTCATGGAGGAGAACACGGTGATAAAGGTCGCCTCGTGCGACATGTCATCCACCTGCATGTGTCGCACCGTGAGCGACGCCGTGTACAGCTCCACTGTACGCGACCCCAGGAGATGCATACGGTCCAGACTAACGTACAGCGTCTCGGCTGGGCGGTAGTCGATCAAGCTCACCCCCACACCTGCAACGGTGACGCGCACGAGATCATCCCAGTGCTGTTGCGCGGACAGCAGCCCCCACGCGCCGCCGACAGCTGCGGCGGCATCCAACGCTTCATCCAAGTCGCCCCCAGCGTCTGCGGTGGACTCACTGTCGTCTGCTTCATACGCGTCCATCAAGGCATCCACTGCTGAGTCCGACTCCACACTAGTGGTGGTTGTGGTGTCGCGAGAAGACTCGAAGCGCTGCACGCGCCGTACTGCGCTGCCGGCTTCGTCTGTAATGTGGATCTCCACGGAGCAGGCAGTGGCACGCACCCTGGCATTTACCACCCAGCCATTAGGGCGTGCCGTGTCCCCAGGCATGTGCAGCTGCTTGGCTTCGCCCACATGGATGGCGCACACCGCCTGGCTTTCGCTGCTTTGGGCTGAGGGGATTGAAGAAGGCGTGCCGCTGCTGGGGTGCGCAGCGTTCCAGGCCGACACCAGGATGCCACGCAGCGTCACTCGCTGCTTTTCCATGCCGTCTGCGTTGAACCAGCCGAAAGCCATGGCTTCCCCGGGCAAGGCGGCGTACGGGACCACTGGCTGCCGGGTATTCTGCTTGTCCACGTACGTCGCATTGCGCTGCACGTAGGAAATGACTGCGCTGGAGTTGTTACGGATGATGATGCTGGGGGGGGTGACTTCTGGGTCTGCAGCCAGCTCTTGGCGGGCAGCTGTGCCCTCTGCGGTGAGCTGCACCGGGGCGGGGAAAGCAGGGGGACGGGGGGCATCCACCCCAGCCGGCGCAGCAGACTGCAGGAAGGTGTTCTGCTGGGTGATGGTCACCACAAAGGCGTTGGGGATGGTGTCGTGGGCCTTGGCTGCGATGCCGTACACGGCATGCCCAGCGTCCATGGACCCCAGTGCTGTCGGGGTCACACCAGCCTCCGCCACTGGGATGGAAATGGAGGTGTCTTGCAGGTCGCCGACGCTGAACGGGCGGCTCCATGCGCCCATGCACAGATCGGGGGCGATGGCAATGTGTGGTAGCTTCTCCTTGGCAAGTGCGTCTGAGATGTCCATGTGCAGGGGCACTGCCCGCCCGGGCTGCACACTGCTGACCTGCTCCGCCTGAGGGCGTCGTGCCTGCGGTACATACACCCAATCCAGCGCGCTGGGGGTGGCATTCACCAACCACAAGCTGGGGGAGACCGTGAGCACCTTGGTGCGTTGAAAAGGCGCCGGTGCTGGGGCGGACCACACTACAGTATTCAGTGCTGCCGGGGTGCCCCCCCCTCCCCCCCCCCCCGCGCTGCTCATGGGCAAAATGACGTTTGCAGCGGAGATGGTGTCGCCTAGTCGCACACTGGACTTCCAGACACCGTGGCCACACCGGAGCATGAGTTTGTGCTGTTGATCGCCGTGTAACATGGACACGCCCTGCAAACTCAACGTGTCGTCCTGCACTTCGGCTGACACCAGCAAGTTGTCGTCTCCAGCTATGGGCGTGGTGGACGACATGTCTGTGGTGGCCCGCTCTCGCACCGCCACTCGTCGGCGTGTGCGTAGCCATTTGCGTCGCCGCACCCAGTCGGTCACGCCCGCCCTGCCACGTGCTGTGTGCTTCCCTGAGTCGAAATTGGGCCAGTTGAAGGCGTAGTCCCAACCATCTTCCCGCAGCGGGGAGGGGTTGCTGACGTGCCAGGGACCCGTCCACTCCCAGCCTGCAGGCAGTGCGGCATTTCGCTGGGCTTGTGTTGCGCTTTTGAAGTTGGTGTTGGTCCACTCGCTGCGTTCCGCGGCGGTGGTCCAGGAGCCGAATACGCTGCGTTGGTTCTGCCACAGCTCCTCTGTTGCCTCGGCTGTCTCGCCTGTGGATTGGCTGGAAGCTGCGGCAGTGCGCTTTGTGCCGCGTCCCAGGCAGAAATCCAGGCCAAAGCCGGTGGCGTCCCGTACCCAGTGTGACGCTAGCAGCGTGATACTGACACGAGGGAGGTCACGCTGGGGGGAGCCGTCTAGCTGGGTGGCGCCAATGGCAATGGCGGCAGACATCTCAGCCTGTGTGTGCAGTGACTCGGATTTCTTGGTGCTGATGCTTCCGTCTGCGTACTCCCGTGGGAACAGCAGTGGAACGCAAGAAGTGTTCTTGCTCCCTGCTGCAACTTTCTTCGACTGTTCCACATATACCCGCGTGGATGGCAGGCGTGTGAAACCATGCCCATCCACCTTTGCAAACAGCGGGGTATCATTCAATGCCGAGGCCCCGTACACCGGCACAGAAGCCCCTGGTGGTACATGCAGCGCAGCACCAGAAGATGGTGACCCCACACGCACCTCCACATTGCGCAGTAGAGTGTTCTGGAACATCACTGACGGCCGCAGGGACAGCACGGTGTATGCGCCGTCCAGGCGCCGATACACCCGCGTCCACAGCACCACGTCGTGGAAGTCTGCCGCGTGGGAAGACGAGTCCGCGGAGCCTTGTGCCATCACTTCTTGCTGCTGGTAAGTACGCAGGGAGATCGCATCAGACAGCCCAACAGCCACGGAGCGCTTGGAGTCGAAATCGTCTCTGTACGCTACGGGCTGTAGAGACACAGCTGACGCGTGGGCAAACTTTGGAGGAAGTGCCAGCGCTCCATGGGCAGGGGCAATGCCAGCTGGAATGAGGGATTTGCTGACTGGGTCGTGCACCATTGCCACACAGTCGAAGTGGGTGTGGTTGTGAATGCAGGCAGAAGAGCGAACACTGAGAACACAGCAGCCCTCGATGATTTTCACTTGGGTGGACACCACCACTTGCTGCGTGCGCCCTCCCTGACCCTGCAGTGTCACAGTGTTGCGCCGGATGCCTGGGCGCAAGCTCACCGCCTGCAGGGGGGTCTTGGCCCCTTGAATCCAAATGTGCACCGTGCGGGCAGCATGTGGGGACTGCGCCGAGGAGAGACTGCGGCTGATATCGCTGAGGCTGTCGTCACTTTGGAAAGCAAGGGGGGCCTCCTCTTCCGGCTTCAAAATCACCCCCCCCACAGTGGCGAAGGTGGCACTGGGGTCTGATAGTCTGGTTGTGGGCCACAGCTTGGCGCTGGCACCGCTACTGCTGGCCATCGCCTCAACCAGGTGTTCTGGGACAAACTTCAGCGGCGTGCCCACGTCATTGCGCACAATGAAGCGGGCACCCACATGCACCACGGCGCCCTGACCTGACCCTGGGCCAGACAGCGTAGCACCGTCACTGGGCTGCGTCTGCTCGGAGCTCACCGCTTCCCACGCATGCAGAGCCGCTAGTAGCCCCGAGAACGTCGCGAAGGAGACATTCACCTCCAGACGGCCGGAGTGGGGCCCATACCCCACCACTGACTCCCCTTTGTCTCCGCCGCAGCACTTGGAACTGCCCACCGGCAGGGCCACGTGCTGTGTGGGGATGGTCTCTAGGAACACCTGTCGCACTGGGGCAGTTGACACAGTGGAACCCACTCCCCCCATGTCCATAGCCACTGCGATGCTCCGCAGCATGAAACGCTCCACCAGGGGCTCCCACACCCCAGCTGAGGAATTCATCACCTCAAGCTCAGCGGTGGCCCTGAACTGCGCAGCGGCGCTCAAGAGCGCTGGGCGTGCAGAGCGAGATGGAACAGCCGAGCCTGGCGGGACATACCACCCCAGGGTGCCAGACGCTGAGCTGCCCAGGGCAGGGACGGGGCGCAGCGCCCTGCCGCCACTGCGCAGGTCCCAGCTGCTGGCCGCGGCCGTGGCAGGCAGGGTGGACGGGTTTCCCCGCACATCTGCCATGACCGATGGCAGTGTCAGCGCCAGCAGTGCGCCGTCGCGGCCAGCTGCGTCATTCACCAGGATCACCCGCACCCCCCCCTCCAGGTACACAGATGAATGCAGGGGCATACTGCGTAGACGCAGTTCCACTGCAGAGCTGCCGGCAGCCACTGTGATGTCCCCTGCTGTGCTAGGCACTGAACCATTAATAGACACAACCGTGTCAGCGTCCGACACCAAACCATGCAGCGACAGTAAGCCCAGTGCAGTAGCTGAAGAGCTCCTTTGTCGCAGTGCCATGTCAGCGGTGTCCCGTTGAACCAGCTGCACCTCAGCCAGCAATTCAGCAGGCACTGACACCACAAAGTCATCAATATGCATGCCAGGCGGCGCGAATGCGGAATCAAGTGCAATGGCTGCGGCGGTTTCTGCCTCCCGCGCAAGCCGAACACGCTCTGGGGAAGACGGAACAGGCGGCGGTTGCACTGGCGTTGGAGTGTCGCCAGCGAAGGGCGAGTCTTCGACGGGGGAGTCTGGCAAGGCCACAGGAGAGAGATCACTGGCCTCATCCACCTTGCTGAGTGCACTGCTGAGCACCGCGCCAGCCGCGCTCAGGAGTAGCAGGTCGCGGAAGCCGAGGTGCAGCACAACAGGCTCGCCAGACGTGCTGGTGATGCTGATTGATGTGCGCGCAGCAGGTAGGCGTGTGCAGCTGAGCCAGGTATTGAGGGCGAGGGCAGCCTGCACGGCTGCTTCGTTCCCATTTGCCTCTGCCCTCGCCTTGCGCTGCTGGGCTGCCCACACGAAGTCATGCTGCTGCACGGCGATGACGTGAGCCGCGTCTGCCCGTTGCTTGCGCAACATGGTGCTGGGGGGGGCAGCAAACACCTTTTGTGCCTTGACTGCAACTTGCACTGGCACAAACTGCTGCTGGGTGGAAGTCACATCAGCGCTGAAGCGAGATGGAAGCATAAGCTGCACTGCGTACTGCCCTTGTCTGTGTAGATTCGCGTCCAGCCGCAGCAGCGGCGCCTCCACATGTGTGTTCTGCAGTTGAATGAGCGTGTTCTGCAGCATGAATGCGCTGTCTGGGAGCGGGAGGCGGCACCTGGCGGCCAAACTGCTCTCTGCGGAGCTGCCATTCACGGCAGCGCGCAGCTGTTGCAGCGCTGGGAAGGAACTCAGACCGACTGTGGCATGCCGAACATCCGTTGTGACAGTTGCTCGTCCGCCAAGTTTCGCCTGCAGGTGCCCGTTGCTTCCTGGGTCCCAGGCAGCTGTGCAGCCCTCCACCGTGTGTGTGGGCAGCAACACTTCAATGTCCAGTGTTCCATGAACAACCGCACGCGCAGGCTGCAACACTCGGGAAGCGACGTACTGGAATTGAGCTGCATGTGTGGAGGCCTCGCCCGTCCTGCCAGCCGTTTGGCCGGACAGTGCTGCAAACTGGATCAGCTGGGCCATCGGAGACCCAGCGGCAATGACGGTGCAGTCAGCAAGAACAGCCGATGTAGACTGGAACACCTCCTCTGCTGCAGAGTTCAATGTGAGGGTGTTGGATACCACCGCTAGCATGGGCGTGGGGACGGACCCTGCGGAGGCAGCCCGTCGCCTGAGCAGGGGATGTAGCACCCCCCCTGGACTGCTGGCGGCGGCCACATACAGCGACGCGATGTCCAGTGCCACAGACTGCAAGCTGCCCTGAGACGGCCTTCCGCCTGGGGATGTCCACACCGTGTCCAGGGCATGTAGTTTGGCAGTCAGGTTCTGCACGTCTACTTTGGCGATTTGTCTCGCTTCGGGGCCGTCTGTCTGCAGCTGCAGCTCAAGGGTGCCGAAATGCGCCTGTAGATGAAGAGCGCCAGCAGCAGCTCCTGCTGAAGGGTGTGCTACCAGCAAAGCTCCGTTCATGTCGTTGGTACGGACACGAACTGACCGCGCCTTCGCACTGGACAGCTGGGCATCCTTGGGGGAAATATTCCTCTCTAGAGTGTTCACAAGCGCTCGCACATGCAGCGGCTTCGCATAGATGGACACAGCAGGAAGCAGCATGGACAGTTGTGCGTCGAAGCGCGCAGCCCACTGACCCGATCGCTTGGACATTGCCTGCTGGATGGCGTCAAACACGGGGGGGTCCACGATCTGGTCCCCAAATCTGTCGCTATTGCTCAGGGCGCCAGTCACCCGGCTTGCCTGCAAACTGAATTGGGGCACCGCGGCCAGGGTGCTACCCAGCAGCGTGGCCTGCATGTCGAAAATGCCCACTTGGATGGTATCAATCACAAGGGAGCTGTCGTCCACAGCGGTCGCCTCCAGCGCGTTGCTGACGGTCACGGCACTAGTGGTGACCTTCAAAGCTGCGCTGGTACCGTTACTGCGACAATACGCTCCCGGGTCTACCGGCACCGTCACATGCAGCGGCTTCAGTGCCACAGCAAGGGACATGCGTGAGCCCAAGGCACTGTCCATACCTGCATGCGCGTCAGCTGCAGCCAACTCCAGGGCTGGATCCAGTGCAAGAGAAGGAAGCACCCCCTCCAAGAAATAGTCCAGCAAACGCATGGTGGCGGTGTGGGCATGCAGCAGCTGCATGCTGCCCATGCTCACAGCCACCTCGGATGACGCAGCTGTGTACTGGGGGTGGTGGGGCTCGTATGCAGCCATGGACAGGCGCAACACTGGCACCTCCTCATCTGAAGTGGAAGCCACACACAGGCCACGGAGCAGATAGGTGTCGCTGGTGTGCACATCGCGGCTTGTGTCAATCACCTGCAGGTCCTGCAGGGAGGCGTGCAGAAGAGAAACTCCCTCCGCAGTTGTGGCCTGCTGCACTGCAACGCCAGACACGACCACAACGCCGATGGGATGACGTGTGGACGAGTGGCTCTCGTCGTCAGCATCGCCTGCATGGGTCTCTGGCAGCAGTCCCATTAAGGCGAAGTCAGCTGACACAGAAACCTGCATAGCCGCACTGCTGATGCTGCCGCAGACACTGGCGACCTTCGCTGTCAACGAATCAGTGAACCGCGCACACCAGCCATCCTCCGTGGCCTGTGCAAGAGCTGCCGGGCAATACGGGGCTTCTGAGCTGGATTGGGCGCAGCTGTCGGCAACGCCAGAGGGCAGATCGCGCAGCTTGAAGACTGGGCTCGTCACGCTGGCGCTCCCTAGGGCTGGTTGTACAACACTGCGCACTGCAATATCGCCTTCAGCCGCCAGGGGCGTGCTCGGCACCGCAGCTGCACCACCTGCCACACCCTGCGAGCTGTTGCTGTCTGCGTGTAGCTTATGCGCCTTGGCAAAGTACTGCAGAGAATCTACCACCTCGGGGAGCCAATTCACTGCCACCGGGGGCACCACCAGGTGCAGCCTGGAGGAACCATTTTCGCCGGGGCGCATTTCAACCACGAACCCAGTGGAAGCACCACTGTTTTGCACAGCAGCGGTGTTGTCCACCCCACTCAGCCACGCTGTGGACCAGTGCTGGACAGCTCTGTGGGATGTGGTGAGCAGGGCGCGGTTGGCCTGCACATCTCTTGCGAAGCCGTCTTCATGCAGCGGTACAGTGTCTGAAGAGCAACTGACGACTTCGAAGCCGCTGGCTGTGGCATCCAGGGTTGCTTTCGACCCAAGCATAGTATACACTCCGGACACTGCAGGCAGCAGCACCTGAACAATAGGTCTGGGGGCGGGCAGTATCGACACCGAATCAGCGGTGACTTTGTAAATGCTGTGCAGAGTGGCTGTGGCACATGGGATGTCCACAGATGCCTTGAAGGTTGGAAGAGGATCCCCTGTCCCTGCTTCACCAGCGACAGATGCAGCTTCAGCGGACGCTGCTGCGGACAGCACAAGTGACGCAGGGCGAATATGGTCGGCCCAATGCTGTCCATACAGCGACCACTGGTCCACAAGCATGCCTAAGGACTTTGCGTGCTGGCTGTTGATGTTCACGTTCAAGGAGTTTGTGGCAGACACAGTTGCCTCAGTATGGGCGCCGGTGGATGCCGTTCCTGCTGTCGTGTTCAGCGCCAAGTGCAGTCCCCAGTCGTCACGCACCACACGAGAAAAGCCGCTGTCTACCCCGGCTTCAAATCTGAACAAGAGTGTTGAAGAAATGGCTGCAGCTGATGTGCCAGTGTTGTATGCAAGCTTGATGCAATCCTCTCTCCCGCTTGTTTCTGGCAAAATGGTGATGCGAGAGCCAGAAAAATTTGCACCGCCCACTGCGCAGACGCCGGGTACAATGGCACCATCCGCCACAGACCCCAGCACCAGTGATCCGGAGGCAAGAGACTCACGCCCCGGTTGTGTGGCCTGCGTGTGGCTACTGCCATTCAGAGTCACGCACAGCCCAGGCCAAACCAGCTCGGCATTGATCTGCTGCGCCGGAGGGTCATCTGCTTTGTCAGGCAACTCTGCCACAGTCGTGTCTGCAGAGCTGGTGGATGCATCTGCATCCGCCACATGCGCCAGCCACTGCTTCAGGGTGTGAGCCACAGCTGGAGAAAACAGCACTTGTGTGTCACCCACAGCCACACGTATGTCCATCACAGCCATGGGAAGCACCTTGGTGCGCATGTTCACATGCACATCCAGTGGAAGCAGGACATCAGTACCTGCGTCGGCCGGCACTGAGGCTGCCTCTGCGTCGCCGAGGCGAAGTAGCGAACGGGTGGCGACCCTGGACACGTGCCGCGCCGTTAGCCCAGCCAGTGTGACGTCCATGCTTGCGTCACCCATCACGTTGTCCATGTTGGCTGAGTCCAGTTCAAATGACCCGTTCAAAGCCAGAGTGATGTCTTTTGTGTGGGCTTGCAGCAGGGCTGCAGCATCAGGGCTCAGGTCACTGCCACAGGCGAGCCACGCAGGTAAGACAGCTGAAACACTACCAAAGGCCACATTAGTCATGAGACGGCGAGCTGTGGGTGTGGCTTGTGTCGTGCCTTGATCGTCGGCGGCAGCAATCTCCTTGATAAATCCGTCAGGCAAATCCACGGGACCGGGAACAACAAAGTCCAGAAGCTGCTGCCAAAACACGGGGGCTGCCAGCACCACTGCCTGCTGGACATTCACAGTCACCTGCATGCAGACATCTGACATTCTGAGGCGCAGCTGCAGCGGATCGTCGGCGTTTAGCAGCCCTGCGCCCGCCAAGGCAGATGTCTGCTCCACACTGGGGTCAAATAACACACTGCTGGCAGCTCCAGAATGCGTTTGCAGCGCTGCCATGCGCTGCAAATCGCTGTCTGGGCCTGGGTCTGCTTGGGTATCTATGAATATGTTGCCCATTCCGAGCACGATTGTGTTGACGGGGTTGTCCATCTCCGCTGCCGGGTTTGAGTGCAGCTCCCCATTGTGCATGAAGTGAGCAGGCACACCCAGCATGCCCAAGCACAAGTGAGAAAGCTCTGCATGGGCAAGAATTTTCGCGTCGTTGTGCAGCATGTCCAGCTGCACGCCTTGGGACAGCCGCACCTGGATTCGGTTAGAGCCCCAGCCTTGGCTGGCCTGCTCCACTTGCGTCTGGTGCAGTGCAGCGCCCGCTGTGCTATCGCGCTGTAGCAACAAAGCTGTGCTGCTGCGTGCTTTGTCGCCCAGGTTTCCATCCGCCAATCCCTGTAGCAGATCCAGGTGCTGCTTTGTCAGCTGCAAGTGGATGGAGCCTACCTCCACTCCAATGTCCATTGCAGGCAACAGTAGATACAGCTCAGCCACCATTGGTGTGGTGAGCTGCACAGAAATACTTTCCACTGTGCGTGTCAGCAATGAATGGGCAGTTGCGCCTTGCGTAGCGTCGCTAAGGGCAGTCCAGACACTGTGGGCGCTGCTGCTCTCGACTGCAGCATCAGCCAAATCCAGCTGTACAGCCAGCAGACCAACACGGTTCACAGTGACGCTTCTGCCTTCACGCGGCAGTTGTGCAGTTGTACCGGTGCTGCCATGATGTACCATCAACTGCTCGAAGTGCTGCGTCGTCACGCCCACCCCACCCGCCAGCAGCACGACGCATTCGCCTGATAAGCGGTGCTTAGGCAGCGCAATACTTGGAGAATCCAGGTGTACCTCCAAGTTCATCCGGGACTGCGGGGTGACAGTGATGACATGCACATTTTGCCCATCTTCCTCGCGGGAGCCCTGCATGAAGTTTGCTACGCTTTGTTGTCCGCTGGTAGCTGGGTCAGATGACGTGGCATCCAGCAGTGCGTTCAGGCTTGGCTGCAGCTTCTCCAGCAGATAGTCCACCAGATCCATGAGAGCTTCGTTTAATATCACAACTTGCACAGGAGCAACATCTGCGCGCACAGCCAGGCCGTACTTTGCACCAGAACTGCCAGCATCACTGTCTGGCAGCAGTTGCACGTTGGACACGCCAAACTCCACCAGTGCGCGGTCGCTGGCAGTGGCGTGGCCAGACTTGCCCAGAATCTGCCGGAAGTGACTTGCCACTGGCGCGTGCTCTGTAATGCGTAGGTCGCCCAGCGACCCCTTCACCCTGGCGGACACCGCCCCGGCCCCATCCCAAGCCATGGTATCCGGGGAATCTGGGAAGGTCTCGACGTGCATGGCAAAGTCGGTGGCCTGGATTGCTGCCACGGTATACTTTGCAACTGAACGCCAAAGCCGCACTTCAAGGGATGCGAGTGAAATGTGCATGTCGATATCGGGCAGGGCGGCGGCAGGGAGTGTGGGAGCTGTGGCCGGGGCCTCGAGCAGGGACGAGCCATCCCCCGCAATGGGCTGCCAGTCATACGAGGGAGTTGACAGAAGTGCGCTGATAGCGCCCTGTGTGGATGTGCTTGCAGTTGCTTCGGCCCCTACATCCCCAGGGGCCCCTGTGCCAGCCGCAGTGGCATGCAGCATGAATGCATCTGCCAGTCCAGCCAAGGAGACGATGGTGGCAGGGTTGTACATGAAGCTCAGCTGGCGCGCACTGACCTGTACCTGAACGGGCTGCTTGCTTCCATCCAGCGACTCCGGTGCGGTCAGTGGGGCTGTGAGCTGCACTGAAATCAAGTCATCGGGGGTTTCCACCCCAGGGGACCCTGTGTCCCCAGAGCTGGCAGAGTGAAGCCACTTGAGCGTTTGCTGCGGCTCCCACTGGGGTGTGGATGTCATCATGACAGCTGTATCCAGGCTGTGCTGCTGTACAGTGTCCACCAAGTGCAGCGACTGCAGGCCAGTTTGCACAGTGACCTTGCTTCCTGTGGCGCCGAGATGCACCGACAGCCGCCCAATGTGCAGCGACAGCGAATCGTTCTCGGGTAGGCCGCCGCCCAGCAGAAATGCGGGGGTGGGCAGTACAGCGGCTGCAGCGTCCTGTTTGCCCGCTGCCAGAATGCCTGACACCCCCTGGAAGGTCACTTGCACGTGGCCGAGACGGGCTTTCACCACTGCAACATTCGAGTCGCGCTTGTCTTCAGCACGCAGCACAGCGTCCAGTTGTGCCAAGCGCTTGGAGTCTGCCCCAGAGGACACACTGGCATCATCTGGTGACACAGAGCTTGTTGGAAGGCCCCGCTTCAGCGCTAAACGTGTTGCCTCGGCCTGGGCGGCTGCGTCGGCGCGGGCAAGCTCGCCTCCAAGCCGGGCAGCTTGTTCGCCCAGCGATTGCATCTGCACCAAAAGTGGCAGCGAAAGCTGCAATGACACAGCTGGCAGGTCGCTGGCCAGCATGATCTGGGGGGCAGCGGGCGCTGCAGCCGCAGACACCGCCCGCACAGCAATGTGGGCCCCAAATGACACCTTGCGCAACACGTCGGCTTCTGCGCCTGGCTGGCCCACCTGCGCGCGCACATCCTGCAGGGCAATGGAAATGGTGTTGTATGCCTTCTGGGTGGCAGCCACTGTGGCAGGGCCCCGCCCCAATGCCCCTGCTGGAAGGAGTGAGAGCACTTCCGGGCCAGGCTCCACGCTGCGCGCGGTGAGGGTGCCCACATGCAAGCGCACAGCGGAGCAATCAGCCCGCTTGATGTCACTGGGGATGACCACCACGGGTGCGTGCAGCTTCAAATCTACCTGCAGGCGGGCTCGGTCCTGCAGCATTGCGAATGAGTCGGCGCCGCTGCTGGCTGCTGCCAGCTTGCTGAGGCGTGACACCAAGCGCTCCCGCAAGGCAGCGGATGCCGGCGAGGCGAACACGGCTGCCGTGGCGGAGGCAGCCGGTGCGGCCATGACAATGGTCAGTGGCTGTGACCTGGCTGAAAGATGCACGCTGTCCAGCTGCATGGGTGGCGGCCCGGCGTGGTCAGCTGAGGTGGGTTTTGGCTTGGAGCGCAGCTCGCCTGTTACCAGGGCGACACTGGAACTGAGTGCTTCTCGAGCAGAGTTGCTGCCGCCGCCGGCAACTGCGTGTGCAATTGCGGGGGGTGGGCGCACCAGCCGCAACAAGTTCTCCGCGATAGCGACTTCTCCTTCGGTCGGCTGTGAGCCTGTGGACTCTCCCAAGCCAACAAGCGTTGGAAAAGCCGTGTCTGCTACAACAGCATCATGTACCGACAAATGCTCCAACTGTAGTGCAAAGGCTGTGCGCCTGGCACTGTGGGTGACTGCAGCAGCACCAGCCAGCTGGGCGACCAGCACGGCCTGCCCCGATGCATCAAGCACATGAAACTCGGTGGACGCAAGTTGAAGTTGCAGTCGGAGGCCTTCACTTTCAATTCCCTCGTTGCCTGCCCCAGATCCCGCTGCGCTGCGGGCAGAGTCGCTCTCAGTGTCCACCAGCGCCCATACACCTTGCAGCTCTGCCGCAGTGAGGACGCTTGTGCTGGTGGCTTCCGTTAAGGATGGCCCACCACTGCCCCCCCCCAGCCATCCAAAGAGCCCCCCCCCTCGCTTAGCTTTGTCGGCTGCGACGGTAACGGCTGCCTTCCGCTCCTGT
>Ga0307982_1000211_pt1 | contig 44837 bp, 44 predicted proteins | sample OrgLakmetagen989_FD_201847 | JGI IMG/M metagenome (GOLD analysis project Ga0307982, IMG submission 201847) | Saline water microbial communities from Organic Lake, Antarctica - #989 | ecosystem: Environmental > Aquatic > Non-marine Saline and Alkaline > Saline | place: Antarctica: Organic Lake... | reverse complement strand
ACACACCGCTGTTTGTTATCTCGGTGGCGGCAGAGCTTTGCGGCATGCACCCACAAACTCTGAGGCAGTATGACCGAATTGGCCTGGTCTCCCCCACTAGAACCTCCGGTAAATCTCGCCGCTACACGATGCAAGACGTGTCCCAACTCCGTGAGGTGGCCAGGCTTAGCGCAGAGGGAGTTTCTCTGGAGGGCATTAAGCGAGTTCTAGAACTCGTCAACGAAAACACGGTGCTCCATGCTCGGGTCAGAGACCTTGAGCGCGAACTAGCGAACCAGGTAATGAGCCAACCGGGAAACCGAGTGTTTGCCGCAGGTGAGCAGGGAGTAATCAGACTCAACCCTGGACAGCGCCCAGAGCGTTCCGGTTCGGTAGTGCTATGGAAGAGACGTTAGATGAGCAAGGAACAACAGGGCCAAGAGGCACAAAAAAGTGCGCTTGAGCTATTCGGAATCGACCTGACAGCAATTGCAAGATCGGGCAAGCTGGATCCGGTTATCGGTAGAGATGCTGAAATCCGCAGGGTTAGCCAGGTGCTTTCTCGCAGGACCAAGAACAACCCGGTATTGATTGGCGAACCAGGCGTTGGTAAAACAGCTGTTGTAGAGGGCCTAGCCCAACGAATAGTCGCAGGTGACGTGCCAGAGAGCCTAAAGAACAAGACCCTAATCAGCCTTGATTTATCTGCGATGGTTGCGGGTAGCAAATTTCGTGGTGAGTTTGAGGAGCGACTAAAAGCAGTCCTCAAGGAAATTCAAGATGCCGAAGGTGGCATCATTACTTTCGTTGACGAGATTCACACTTTGGTGGGCGCCGGAGCAGCCGATGGAGCAATGGACGCCTCGAACATGCTCAAGCCAATGCTCGCAAGGGGCGAACTTCGCCTAATCGGCGCGACCACCCTTGATGAATATCGGACAAGAATTGAAAAAGACTCCGCATTGGAGCGCAGATTCCAGCAAGTTTTCGTGGGAGAGCCATCGGTAGAGGACACCGTTGCGATTCTTCGTGGCCTGAAAGAGCGCTACGAAGCCCACCATAAGGTCACAATTGCCGACAGCGCGCTGGTGGCTGCTGCCTCACTTTCCAACCGCTACATAACCGGACGTCAACTTCCGGATAAGGCCATTGACTTGGTGGATGAAGCCGCATCTAGATTGCGCATGGAGATTGATTCAGCACCGGTTGAAATCGATGAACTCCGCAGGTCAGTAGATCGGCTAAAACTTGAAGAGCTTGCACTAAAAAAAGAGAAAGACGACGCCTCCAAAAAACGTCTCAAAAAAATCCAAGAGGATTTGGGAGAGAAGCAACAAATGCTTGATGCTCTAAATGTTCGCTGGGAAAAAGAACGAAGCGAACTGAATAAAATTGGTGAGCTAAAAACAAAGCTCGACAGCCTAAGGATTCAAGCGGAACGCGCTCAGCGCGAAGGGAACCTGGAGGCTGCTTCAAAGATCCTCTACGGCGAGATCCCGGCACTTGAAAAAGACCTGAGCGCCGCGGAGCGAGCTGAAACCGAAACCAAGGCCGAAGACCGCATGGTCGGCGACCAGGTATCAGAAGACGAGATTGCCGCCGTGGTGTCGGCGTGGACGGGGATACCAACCGGAAGGTTGTTGGCCGGCGAGTCTAAAAAGCTATTGCAGCTGGAAGCAGAACTTGGCAAGCGACTGATAGGTCAGTCAAAGGCAGTGAAGTCCGTGAGTGATGCCGTCCGAAGAGCTAAGGCTGGCATTTCGGACCCTGACCGGCCAACCGGGTCTTTTTTGTTTCTGGGCCCAACCGGTGTTGGCAAGACCGAGCTTGCAAAGTCACTCGCACATTTCCTATTCGATGATGAGCGCTCAATGGTTCGAATCGACATGAGTGAATACGGCGAGAAGCACAGTGTCTCTCGCTTAATTGGGGCCCCTCCGGGCTATGTAGGTTTTGGCGAAGGTGGTCAGCTGACCGAAGCGATTAGAAGACGGCCATATTCAGTGGTTTTGTTTGATGAGGTCGAAAAGGCTCACCCCGAAGTCTTCGATGTTTTGTTGCAGGTTTTGGACGATGGCCGGCTAACAGATGGTCAGGGCAGGACCGTTGATTTTAGAAACGTAATTATGATCATGACTTCAAATCTCGGTTCTCAGTTTTTGATTGATCAAGAGCTAACTCAGGAGCAAAAGTCAGCTGCGGTCATGGAAACTGTTCGAACAGCATTCAAGCCCGAGTTTCTGAACCGGCTCGATGACATCGTGCTATTCGATTCACTGAGCGTTCAAGAGCTTAGTTTTATTGTTGATCTAAACATCGACAAGCTCAGTGAACGCTTGGAAGACAAGCGATTGTCGCTCGGCGTGACCCCAGCAGCCAGATTGTGGCTAGCCGAAAACGGCTACGATCCGGTTTATGGTGCGAGGCCATTGCGCCGCTTGATGCAGCGGGAAATTGATGACCGTTTGGCCAACCTCTTACTCGCGGGAGAGCTAGTTGACGGCTCGCAAGTTGTTGTCGATGTTGCTCAGGGCAAGAGTTGTTTAGTGGTCGCTGCTAGCTAAGCGTCAACACAACTGGGACGTGATCGCTTGGAAGCTCACCCTTGCGCTCTTCGCGCTCAATTGTTGCGGCCGTGATGCGACTAGTTAGAGCTTCCGAGGTAAGGGCAAAATCGATTCGCATGCCGTTGTTTTTTGGGAAGCAAAGTTCTTTGTAGTCCCAGTAGGTATAGGCATTAGGAACTAGCTCACGAACCTTGTCAATCAACCCGATTTGTTCGAATGCTTCGAATGCTTCACGTTCCGGCTTAGAGACGTGAGTTTCAAACATGCTCAGGTCATAAACGTCTTCATCCAGCGGGGCAACATTGAAATCGCCAACCAGAGCAATCTCTAGGTTCGGGTTCATTTCCAGCTGCTCGGCAGTTGTGGCGGCGAGACGGTCAAGAAATTCAAGCTTATATTGCATGTGAGGGTCATCAAGCTCACGACCGTTTGGCACGTAGACCGACCAGATTCGGACTCCACTGAAGGTCGCTCCAATGGCTCTAGCTTCTTGGATATCTTTGAATTCGGGCTGTTGGTAAAACGAAGTTTCAATATCTTCTGGAACCAAGTCTTCTCGGTAGGCAAAGGCCACGCCGTTCCATTGGTTTAGGCCGTGAGCTAGGACCTTGTAGCCGATTGCTTCAAAGGGCTCGTAGGGAAACTGATCGGGTTTGCATTTAATTTCCTGCATCGCTAGCACATCGACTTTGGTGCGCTGCAAAAACTGAACGATGCGGCCTTGTCTTGCCCTTGCGGAGTTTACGTTCCAGGTTGCGATTTGCATCTCTAAACTCTAACTATGACCCTGAACTCAATTCACCTGCCACGTCTAATTGAGCTAATAAAACAGCTAGCAATTGTGCACGGCAAAGTCACTCTATCTTCCGGGCTCGAAGCTGACTATTACGTGGATCTTCGAAGAGCAACGCTGCACCATGAGGCAGCTCCCCTTATCGGTAAGGTCATGCTTGAACTTCTTGAATCTGCCGGATACGGCAACATTGATGCCGTTGGCGGCCTAACAATGGGCGCTGACCCAGTGGCAACCGCCCTGCTTCACCAGGCGGCGGCTGCCGGCATTGAGCTCGACGCCTTCGTAGTTCGAAAGCAGGCCAAGGCTCACGGCATGGCCCGGCAGGTCGAGGGCCCAAGTGTTGCGGGCAAAAGAGTAATTGTTTTGGAGGACACTTCCACCACTGGCGGCTCACCTTTGACTGCCGCTGAGGCTCTGGTGGCAGCAGGCGCGACGGTGGTGGCGATTGCCACTGTGGTAGATCGTGACACTGGAGCGCGCCAAGCCATCGAGGCGGCAGGCTATCCTTATCTAACAGCAATCGCGTTAGGCGATCTCGGTTTGTAGAAGAAGGTGAAAGTGCAGCGTCGCGTTGCGCCCTTTGTCCTGACCCAGCTTGCATCCTTTATGAGTGTTACCGCGGGTTCCATGGTCTTTATTGCCATTCCCTGGATAGCCCTTGAAATCAGTGGTTCCGCAGCGCAAGCTGGCCTAGTCGTTGCCTTGACGGCGATACCGGGTCTGGTTGTGATTCCGGTCATCGGGTCGATAATCGACAAGTACGGCAGAAAAAGAGTTGCCGTATGGGCTGAATTGATCACCGGCGCCCTTACGCTGCTGCTGCCATTGGTAGCCAGCATGTGGGAACTAACAATTGCGTGGCTGATCGTGCTCGCAACCCTAAAAAACGTTCTCGCAGCAGCTGGTCCAACCGCAAGGAAGTCCCTTGTTCCAGATATTGCCGTGCCGGCTGAGATGACACTGGATCGCGCTAATTCGATACACGAGGGTGTCTTTGCAACTGGTTTTGCGTTCGGTCCTGCCCTTGCAACTTTCTGCATCGCCCTGATTGGGTCGGCTGAAACCTTCATAGTGGTGGCCGCCTTTGCGATAACCAGCGGCCTGATTGCCTCGTTCGTGAGGGTCGTGGAACAGCACGAGCCCAATGACGACACCGAGAAAGAACCTTTCTATAGCTATGCGATGCAAGGCTTCAAGATTCTTTTTGCCACCCCTTCAGTTTTGGTAATGATGGCTGCAATTTCAATTTTGGCCGTCATCTATCTGCCAACCGAGATGGTGGTTTTGCCGGCCTACTACAGCTCACTAGGCGATCCAGCAGGCCTCGGCCTCCTGATTTCGGCCATGGCTGCGGCATCGATATTCGGAGCGCTGTTCTTTGAGCAGATTCACCGGTTCTTGAGCTACTCAACTATTTTGAGAATCGGAATCTTGGGTGTTCCGCTGGCGATGCTTCCAATGAGCCAACTCCCGGCTCAGTGGGCAATGTTGATTGGAGCTTTGGTCTTAGGTCTGGCCTGGGGCCCCCTGCTACCGCTTTTAAATACCGTTATCCAGCGCAAAATCCCAGCTAACAAGCGCGGCCGAGTGTTCGCTCTTGAAATGGCCATTTGGAATGCTGGGCCACTTATCTCAATGGTGGCGGTTGGTTCGGCTGTGGATGGATTTGGAGTTCAGCCCACATACACCTTGCTAGCTCTAACCGTACTGACAGCGGGTGTTCTTGTGACCTTCAATCGACACATCAAGTCAATTAACACATAGGAAGAAACCTCTATAGAAGGTTCGCCACCGAATCCATGATTTCGGTTGGTCGGAACGGATACTTGGCAATTTCGGCGTCATCTGAGATGCCGGTGCGAACAAGAATGGTGTGTAGACCAGCTTCAATTCCTGCAACCACGTCGGTGTCCATGCGGTCACCAATCATCGCTGTGGTTTCTGTGTGGGCACCGATTTTTCTCATGGCGGACCGGAACATCATTGGGTTTGGCTTGCCAACAATGTAAGGGTCTTTGCCGGTAGCGCGAGTTAGAAGTGCAGCAACCGAACCGGTCGCCAGCAGCACACCGTCTTTGCTCGGTCCGGTGGCATCGGGGTTGGTAGCAATGAACTTGGAGCCTGAGTTTATGAATCTGGCCGCCTTGGTCAGACTGTCAAAGCTTAGGTTCCGAGTCTCACCAAGCACCACGTATTCGGGGTTGGACTCGGTGAAGACATAGCCAACATCATGCATCGCGGATATCAAACCGTTTTCACCAATCACATACGCAGTGCTCTTCGGTGACTGATGGTCTAGGAAGTCAGCCGTAGCCATTGCTGAGGTGTAAATCAAGTTCTCCGGAACATTGAGACCACCTGATCTGAGGCGAATTGAGAGATCATGAGGTGTGTAGATTGAATTATTGGTCAGAACCAGAAACTTTGTTCCGTCTTCGATCCATTTTTTTATTAGATCTGGCGCACCTGGAATCGCTTTACCTTCGTGCCAAAGCACCCCATCCATGTCGGTAAGCCAACTAATAATTTCAGATCGTTCTCTCATAAGTACAACCCTAGCTTTAGGCTTTAGCGCGTGAGTGATAAGAATATGACCCAGACCCAAGAGCAACCGACCTGGGGGGTCGGCCCTTGGCCAGGCAAGCTGCCCGGTCCTTCCCACCCAGATTTTGAAAAGTTTGATTTGGAGCTTTTACAGAACGGCGACACCAGAAATGTCATGGATGTTTATCGATATTGGAGCGTGGCCGCAATCGTCGCCGATCTTGATACAAAGCGTCATCCCTATCACGTGGCAATCGAGAACTGGCAGCACGACCTAAACATCGGGTCGATTGTGAGAACCGCAAACGCATTTCTGGCAAAAGAAGTCCATATAGTAGGCAATAGACGCTGGAATCGTCGCGGTGCGATGGTGACCGATCGCTATCAACACGTGAGACACGTCCCGACCATCGAAGAGTTGGTTACCTGGGCCGAAACTGCAGGGGCTGAAGGCGGTAAGTTACCGATTATTGCCATCGATAATGTTCCAGGCTGCAAGCAACTCGAGAACGTGAAGTTACCTGCCGAATGCCTGTTTTTGTTTGGGCAAGAAGGCCCGGGACTCAGTCAATTAGCGCTCGATGCAGCAGATATGGTTTTGGAAATTACGCAGTTCGGGTCAACTCGGTCCATCAACGCTTCTGCTGCTGCCTCAATAACTATGCACACCTGGGTGATGCAGCACGTTTTTGGGTAGACTTCAAAACAGGTCGATAACCCGAACCTCCTCCTAAATTTTTTAGAAAGGGAACATCCATGCCTGCAGTAGTTCTCGTTGGAGCCCAATGGGGCGACGAAGGTAAGGGTAAGGCCACCGACCTTCTGGGCAGCCGCGTTGATTACGTCGTTCGCTACCAGGGCGGCAACAACGCCGGACACACCGTAGTCATCGGTGACAAGAAGTTCGCACTTCACCTTCTTCCTTCCGGAATCCTGACCCCCGACTGCATCCCGGTGATTGGAAACGGTGTGGTTGTTGACCTAGAGGTTTTGTTTAATGAAATTGACGCGCTAATTGAAAAAGGTGTCGATACTTCCAAGCTCCTAATTTCCGCAAATGCTCACATCATCACCCCTTATCACGTGACCGTTGACAAGGTATCCGAGCGGTTTTTGGGTAAGCGAGCAATTGGAACCACCGGCCGGGGCATTGGCCCGACCTATGCGGACAAAATGGGCAGACTAGGCATAAGGGTTCAGGATCTTTTTGACCCAAGCATCCTTTTGCAGAAGGTCGAAGCCGCTTTGGCTCAGAAAAACGAGCTACTTGTAAAGATTTACAACCGGGCGGCTGTTAGACCGGAAGACGTTGTTGAACACCTGTTGTCATTCGCCGAGCGCCTTCGCCCAATGGTCGCGGACACCTCACTGGTTTTGAACCGGGCAATTGATCAAGGTCAGACTGTTCTACTCGAGGGCGGTCAGGGCACGCTGCTTGATGTTGATCACGGCACCTACCCGTTCGTGACCTCTTCTAACCCAACTTCCGGCGGCGCAGTAACTGGAAGTGGAATTGGTCCCACAAAAATCAGCGGTGTCATTGGCATCCTGAAGGCCTACACGACCCGAGTTGGCGCGGGGCCTTTCCCAACCGAACTGTTCGATGACATGGGCGAATTCCTGAGAACCGTGGGACACGAAGTTGGAGTGACCACAGGTCGCGACAGGCGTTGTGGTTGGTTCGATGCTCCGATTGCTCGCTATGCAACCAGGGTGAACGGCCTCACGGATATTTTCTTGACCAAGCTTGATGTGCTTACGGGTCTGAAAGAAATTCCAGTGTGTGTTGCCTACGATGTCGACGGGATTCGAGTTGAAGAGGTTCCAGTTTCCCAGTCTGATTTCCATCATGCAGAGCCGATTTATGAAATGTTCCCGGGTTGGGAAGAGGACATTACCGGCGTGAAGAGCTTCGAAGAGCTACCAAAGAACGCCCAGGATTATGTCTTGGCTCTTGAAAAGATCTCTGGCACCAGGATCAGTGCCATTGGTGTTGGGCCAGATCGCGATGCGACTTTGGTTCGTCATGACATGCTTGGTTAGCTAGTAACCCCTGCGGACAATGGTCTAACAACATCAAGAGTCAGGGAACTGCGATTGCCGTTGGGGTCAAAGTAAAATTTCGCGCTGCATCGGGCTTTGCCGCCGATAGCCAAAAGCTCTTTTCTAAACGCCTGGGCTTCTTCACGGGGAATGTAACCAACGGTTGTTTGTCCGGTTTCTATCCTTATTGCACTCGGGTCATGGATGTTTTCCGGTTCTAATTCCAGAATGACCCAGATTACGTCTTCGCCGGGATGGTTTTCCTCAAGCCAGTAGCCGAAATTATCAAGCATCTCCTTATAAGCCTGTTCCCCACGCACTTCTTGAGAGAAGCTTTCATCTCCGACCAGGCTTGGCAGAGATTCCATGTAATCGTCGTAGCGCTTTTGTTCTTTTGCTACGTCGGATAAGAACTTTGTGGCGGCCTTTCGTTGTTGCTTTTTATTCGACCGATACCAAAAAAAGGCAACTAGACCAATGAAGATGATGATTTCCACAATTCCTCCTTTTTCATTCCCAAACTAGCCCAAGTGAAAGACAATATTAAAGATGAGTAATCCAACGCCTGAAGAACTGGAGCAAATCCCTTACCCGGATGAAGCTTTCAACTCTTGGGGCGCTGCCTCAGTTGGTGTTGACCCCTTGGTTGCAAGCTTTACCTCAACGCCCTATCAGGCGGTGCGGCCTCACGTTCCTTTCTATCGCTTCGCTTCTTACCCAGACATTCTTGACTTGCGAAAGCACGGCTACGAGATGGAGCGTTTTGTTCCGATCTTCGATCGCCTCGAAGACGTTCGTTATCGCCAAGCACTGGGGCTAAGCGACATGTTGCACTACCCAAACCCGATGACACCTTGGAATCCAAGAAGAGCCAAAGAAATCGAGTTTGAAGTCAGGGCGCAACTTCATGAGCATGGTTTTGGAGACATGCCAACCCTGCTTCGAAGGTTCCTGGGTAAAGCTTTTCCAGGAGACACAATTAGTTACCTAAGTGTCGACCTAATCACAATCTTTTTCTGGGCATCGATGGCCGAGTTGGCTGATGACTTGGTTTGGAGGTCCGACGCCTTGCGCTGGAAAGCCGCGTATCTGAGGTTCCCACTTCAGACCCTCGACTAGCCTAAAAGCTTAGGCACCGATAGTTAGGCACTAAAGATGGCAGCAATGAAGCGGGCGTTAGATTCATACTTTGACAAAATAGAATCCGTTTTGCTGGCCTTAGGTTTCTGTTTTCTTGCCGTCTACGCCTATCAGGTGCTGGCTCAGCCAACAGGCATCGCCTACGATGCCCTGAGTGTTGTTCAGACTGGAATCTATGCTGTCTTCGTTGTCGACCTGGTCTTGCGCCTTATTGGAGCCGGTAAAGAACTGCTAACTCTTGCCGGGTTTCTGAAGTTTTTGAAGCGCAACTGGTTGGCGATTGCCGCCGCTATCTTGCCGGCGTTCAGAGCATTCAGGGTCTTTGGGGTGCTGCTGGTAATAAGAGGATTTGCACCGTTTTTCAGAACCAGAGCCTCCAAGGTTGGCTTAATTGTCGCGGTTAGTTTGCCGCTTACTCTTTTCACCGCTGCAATCGCCGCATTGGAGGCCGAGCGCGGGGTTGCCGGCTCGAACATAAACACCTTCGGTGACGCGATTTGGTGGTCAATAGCATCGGTCACGACCGTGGGCTACGGGGATAAGTTTCCGATTACCCCGGACGGAAGGTTTATCGCAAGCATCCTGATGGTGGTTGGAATCGGCCTGTTCTCCGCACTCACAGCACTCATGGCAGCATGGGTGATGGGAGAGCGTAAGTTAGAGCGCGAGAGAGAAAGGCAAGAAAATGAGTAATTGGACGCTGAAACTGCCAGGCAATGATCACAAACTGACCACCGAAGAACTCAAACAATGGGCGAACGCTGGAAAAATGACAGGTGATTCAATAGTCGTTGATGCAAATGGGGAGCATTGGAATGCCAAGCGGATCCCAGGAGTATTTTCTAAAAGAGAATGGTTGATTGCTCTTGTGTTGTCGGTGATAGTCGGAACGCTCGGCGTCGACCGCTTTTATCTCGGCAAAATTGGGACTGGGATCCTGAAGCTAATCACCCTTGGTGGCTTCGGTATTTGGACAATCATTGACATCATTCTTATTGCGATCAAGAAACTAGATGACAAAGAAGGCTTCAAGCTGGCCTAGCAAAAAGGCATCGTTAGCTTTTTTACAGCTGGCAGATCTGGAGCCGCCCAATCCAAACTAGACAATTCGGATTCTTTCAACCAGCGGATCTCAGAGTGGTCGCTAGATTTAGTTGGCTTAGGGCTAAGTAAAACCGCGCTGAAGCAAACTAGGTCTATTTCGACACCGTCAACAATCGTGGTTGAGCGATCAAATATACGAAGTGGTCTGATTTCAATGGCGAGTTCTTCTCTTACTTCACGCACCAAGGCGTCTTCGAGCGATTCGTTGTCTATCGGTTTACCGCCTGGGAACTCCCACTTATTTCCTGAGTCTTTCCAGTCACCGCGCTTGGCGCAAAGAAAGAGTCCTTCAGAATCCTGAATGATCCCCGCCACCACAGTTATTGCCATTAGGCAAGATTAGCGCGGCAGGTTTGCCTCGATGGTCTCGATGATTTCTGCTGAGTCTGGTTTGATTTGAGGCCTGAAGCGCTTGATCTGCCCATCTGGCAGTACCAAGAACTTTTCAAAGTTCCAAAGAATTGGACCGGCAAGACCCATCCCGTCTTTAGTTTTAACTAATTCTTTGTAGAGCGGGTGGCGCTTGCGACCATTTACGTCGGTCTTTTCAAGCATTGGGAATGTGACGCCCCAGGTTGTTGAGCAATATTCAGAAATGTCTTCGCTGTTTTTTAGTTCCTGCATAAAAGAACCGGATGGGACGCCCAGCACGGTGAAGCCACGTGAGGAATACTTTTTTTGCATGGCCTCGAGGGTTTCGTACTGCGGTGCGAGTCCACATCTTGAGGCTACGTTGACTACCATAAGAAGTTCACCGGAAAAATCGTGGACGTTCTTTTTAGATCCATCCAACATTGTTAGTTCGTGATTTATAAGCATGCTAGGTAACAACAACGCTGCGGGGGAACTAATTTCATGGTTCGTGTCACCTGACGAAGCCGGACCATCACTACTTGCATCAGTAGCCTTGTGACTATGTCAATAAACAGAATTGCCTTGGCGTCAGTCGTGCCGCTTGTTCTTATGTCGTTAGTGGCGTGCTCAGATGCTGGAGACTCCTCTAGTTCCACTGGCAAATCAAGCTCTAACGACTCTGGTTCCGGTGATTCCAAACCCGGAAACAACGTAATTATAAATGGAGAGCCGATCATGGAGGTTTTCGTTGCCTCAGACATCGACCCGAGCGTCGGAGTGGCCATAGAAAAAACTCTGAATCTCGCCGGAGAGTACTGGGGTCTTTGGTGGCCGGTCGAGTACTGGGTTATGGGTCTAGAAGAGTCAGCTGGGCGTGGTTTGGTTGCCCAGTTTTGTTCTCGACGCGTGCCAATTCACAGTGGGATTACGACGATTGCATGGATCGTGAAGCCGGCTCCGAGGAGCATGGAATGATGAGTTACCAGAGGATCGGCGCGGATGCTGTTGCCACGGGAGATCTCCGAATGGATGCTGGCAGAAATGGGACTGCGGAGTGGGGCATACACAGGTTTGCTTCTTCGCTGCCCTGGGGTCTTGCCGACTTAAATGGTGTCCCCGGCGAGGAGGAATTGAAGACCGTGCTTCATGAATACTGGCATGCGGTGCAGCACTCTCACATAACTACTCTGAATTGGGATAAGCGTGATGACCTCATGGGTCCAGTCTGGTTTGTTGAAGGATCTGCGGAATACATGGCTCAGTACGGCCTAGCGGATTTGAGGTCCCAAGGATTGCTGCCAGAGGTACCAATGGGCGATTGGTCTTTCGAGCTTGAGGGCAATATGGAGGACAAGCTTCGCAATGTAGATTCGGCCCTCAGCGGTGAGTGCGAAGGTCGTGAGCTCATGAGCATCACCGAATATTCTGATCCTTGCTCATCCTTGGGATACGACATGGGAGCCTGGGCCAGCGCCTACTTGCTGAACATTGCAGGTAACGATGTCTTGCTCGATAAGTTCTACCCGGACCTTGAGTCAAACGGCTGGCAAGCTTCTTTCGAGAAAGCTGCCGGTATGAGCCTCGAAGAGTTCAATGTGGAGTTCATGGCGTTCATGAACCAATCCACCGGCGAGCGAATGGCAATTCTTCCTCTTTTCCCGTCGGCCTGACCGACACGCACCGTTTAGTGACCTTGTCGAATGCATAATGCCAAACCGGATAACCAGAATTGGGGCGGATATTTCTTGGTGGCGGTTTCGCTGGCACTTTATGGGCGGCCAAACTATTTGCGACTAGCACCAATTATCTTTACGACGCTGAGTCTCAGGCCTAAAACAAAAAATCCAAGGACGATGAATGCGGCGGCGATTGCAAAGATGTAGCTAAGCATGCCTATTACGCCGCCCTCGCTACCGGGGTTTATAAACCAGTAAGGCCACCAGCCATCGCTGAGCCCGCGAATTAGTGAGAGTCCCAGCCAAGCGAGGGGATAAATAACGACCCAGAGAGCTTTTCGTAACCGCGGCTTTGCACCCTTGACCGAGAATAAATAGTCAAGCGCAACCAAAACCGGTGCGTAGGTGTGGATTATTGAGTTCGGAATTCTTGGCCAGTCATAGCCGATGTCCCTCGGGTCAATTGCTGAGTCACCGAGGAGCAGATGGTAGACAGCGCCAACAATAATCATGGACACCGCAGCGACTAGGCGGGCAATGTTTTGCCGCTCAGACTCCGATTTGCCTCTTAGTAACGCCACCCCGCTTATCAGCAACACAATCCCGGCCAGCACCGCAGAGGTTATCGAGAAAAACGCAAAGTATTCGGTTGGTCGAAACAGGTCAACTCTTACTCGGTCAGCAACCTGCCAAAAAACGCTGCCAAGCAAGGCAAGACCCAAAAGAGTCCGGGAGACGCCAAAAACACCTTTGTAGACCATGGGTAAAAACCTACCGTCAGTTGTCTAGGAACTTGATAACGGCATCCGCAAATAGCTCAGGTTTTTCCTCGTTTGGCAGGTGGCCCGAATTGGGGATTATCTCGAGTCGAGAGCCCGCTATCTCGCCGCTTAGTTTTACCGAGTCTGCCGTTGCGACCACTCGGTCATCATCGCCCGTGATTATCAAAGTTGGCATCGCGACCAGATCTAGTCTCGCCACAAGTTCGAGGCTCCTCGGAGCTTTGTTGAATTCCCAAAAAGCCCTCTCCCAGCCAGAGATATCTAGCGGAGATGTGTAGTCATCGAGAACTTGATCGGTTATCAGACTTGGGTCCGTATAGCTTTGGTCAAGTAGCGTCAGCCCATTTGAGGCAATCGAAGAGACCACTAGCGGCCCCAGGTGGTTTAGCTGCGGGATGCTGAAGACCCAGTTCAGCCATGCGGGAGTTCCGCCTCCTCCATAGACGGCTGGAGCTTCAAGAATCAAGCGGTCTACTTTGCTCGGGTAATCAAGAGCGTATCCAAGCGCCAGGGCGCCACCGGCGCTATGTCCAAGGACAATAACTTCTTTGTTTGCCCCGTATGAATCAATCAAACCATCGATCACCTCGAGCTGTCCGGCGGCCGAGTAGGGGTTCAGGTCCCCGAAGCTGGTGGGCCGCTCGGTAAAGCCAAAGGCTGCTCGGTCATAAGCCACAACGAAAGCTACTTGCCCAAGTGGCTCCAGCACCTGTTGCCAAGTTAGAGAGCTGGCACCAAATCCGTGCAGCAAAACAATCAATCGGTCGCTGTCTGGGTTTCCGGCCGTAATTATGTGGACTTGGTGATCGACCAGATTTACAAACTCGGATTTGCCCTCCCAGCTAATAGCTGCTGCCTCTTGATAGCTAAGGGTTCCGGAGGTATTCACTGGAACAGCAAAAGGGCCTAGTACTAGAACCGCCGCGAGCGAACCGAAAATGACTTTTGTCCTAATTTTCATTACCCAAGCAAAGCACAAACGGTTTTCATTTGCCGCTGTACTAAACCGTGTAATTCGGTTATTGCTTGTTGGGTTAGCATCGGAAGTATCAAAAGGAGACCACTTGTCAAAGACTGAAGCACTTATAACAAAATCACCCGGAGCTCACTTCGAAAAGGCGGAGATGCCACTTCGTCAAATGACCGATAACTCTGTGGCAATAGATATTCGATATTCTGGAATCTGTCACTCTGACATTCACCAGGTCCGAGATGAATGGTTCGAGGGAATCTTTCCGATGGTCCCGGGCCATGAAATCGTTGGCGAGGTCACCGAAGTTGGTGCATCGGTAACCAAGTTCAAGGTTGGCGACCGCGTGGGCGTTGGAACTTTTGTTGATTCTTGTGGGACATGCGCTCCTTGTTTGCAGGGCCGTGAGAACTACTGCCGCACCGGCAATGTTCAGACCTATAACGGCCGTCACTACGACGGTGAAGAAAGCTATGGTGGCTACGCCAAGCAGGTAGTTGTGAACGAGAACTTCGTTCTAAAGGTGCCAGAAAATATCGACTATGCAGCTTCTGCGCCACTCTTGTGCGCGGGAATTACCGTCTACTCACCGCTAAAGCACTGGCAAGTAGGACCTGGCCAGAAAGTGGGAATCATGGGCCTTGGTGGCCTGGGTCACATGGCAGTGAAGTTTGCGGTTGCCATGGGGGCAGAGACTTACGTTCTAGGCCACAGCTTGTCTAAGGCACAAGATGCAAAGGACTTCGGTGCCAAGGACTACCTAATGACCACGGATATCTTCGAAACTCACAAAGACTTCTTCGATGTAATCCTAAACACCACTAGCACCGACCTTGACCTTGATTCTTTGTTGGGGATGATAGTGGTGGGAGGAACGTTTGTGACCGTTGGAATTTCCCCTAACAAGCAGGATTTTCATCCGTTCAGCGTTGTTACTGGAATGCGTTCAATCGCAGGCGCAAACACCGGCAGCATCGCTGGCACTCAGGAGATGCTTGACTTCTGCGGGGAGCACAACATCGTTTCCACCATCGAGCTTGTAGATGCCAGCGACCCAAAAACAATTGATGATGCCTATGCTCGAGTTGTGGACAGCGACATTCGCTACCGCTTCGTAATTGACGCAAGCACCATCTGATTACCTTTTAGGAGTCACCGGATGAAGCAGCAAAGGCTTGGCAACAAAGAAGTTTCAGCCATCGGGATTGGCTGCATGAACGTTTCTTGGGTTTGGTCAAATGGAGCAGCCCTTGATCCGGTCCGCAGACTTGAATCGGCAATTCCAGCAATTCATGCTGGGCTTGATGCTGGAATAACATTGTTGGACACTGCTGACATTTATGCGCCCACCTGGGATGATCTTGGCCACAACGAAGTCTTTGTCGCCGAAGCGTTTAGATCCTGGTCCGGCAGCAAGGAGCAAAAAGATAAAGTCGTCATTGCTACCAAGGGTGGAATCACCAGAAGCGACGGTGAAATCTGGGGAAGAAACGGCAGCCTTGATCACTTTTTGCGAGCAGCCGAGGCCTCGGCATTCCGGCTCGGGGTTGAGCAACTCGATCTTTGGCAACACCACAGGCTCGATCCAAAGATTGACTTCGAGACTCAGTTTGAGAATGTCATGGCCCTAAAAGACCGTGGGCTCACTAAGCAGGTTGGCGTTTCAAACTACGATTCCAAGCAGCTTTTGAAAGCAATCGAGATAGGTGGCACCCCAGACCAGGGCGGCCTGGTGTCAATCCAAAACGAATTCAGCCCGCGCTATCGCCACGATTTAGATGTCCTGAAGATCTGCGAAGAGTATGGAATCGCATTCTTGCCTTGGTCACCGCTTGGTGGGGTAAGGACAAAGGCCGCTATTTCTGATTCGAACGCATTTGATGAGATCGCTGGCAAGTACTCAGTCTCGGCTTACGCAGTTGCGCTTGCTTGGGAAATGAAGACTTCGACATCAGTTCTGCCGATACCGGGGGCGACAAGGGCAGAGAGCATCCTGGATTGCGTAACCGCGACAGAAATAGAGCTTTCGGATAGTGACTTTGAGTACCTGAATCAGAACCTGCCAGAAGAAGCAGTTGTTTCGGCTGAACTAAGCCCGAAGCCCAAGCACCGGGCTGAGTCCGCTTGAACATCAGACCCAAACCTCTCGCAATCTTCTCGCTCTGACTTAGATTTTGATCTAATCCGGTCCAGCCCAAATCGGGCCGTACCTTATTTGGGTCTTCGCGAGCGTCGTCAACCCGCACCGGAAGGATGTAGTGAAATTGGTTTCCTCTGGTGCAGGCGCTACCGGGGCCAATAACCCTACCCCGATGAGATGGGCGCCGTGGGCAGTGCTTGTCGCAGCTGCGGGGCTGGTTTCAGTGATGACAGCACCGGGCCAGACTGCGGGGTTGTCGGTATTCACAGACCCACTTATTTCGGAGCTCGATGTCTCACGGACCGCCATATCCGCTAGCTACTTCTTCGGCACGATAGTCGGTGCCGCTGCCCAACCATTCGTCGGACGTGCACTGGATAGATTCGGTGCCCGCCTAGTAACTGTCGTTATCGGAGTGCTTTTTGCCAGCGTGTTGCTCACGCTGAGTTTTGTGGACGACATCTTCGGACTAACCGCTGGATTCGTCGGCGTGCGCATGTTGGGCCAAGGTGCACTCAGCTTGGCTGCGACAACCGCTGTGGCCAAGGCGATAACCCGGCACCGAGCGCTCGCTCTGGCTATGACGAGCGCAATAGGTTCTGCCGGCATCTCGCTCGCTCCGGTCGGGTTGGAGCGTCTCATTGCCACCGTGGGAATTCAGGCAGCCTGGCGCTGGGAGGCCTTGATTGTCGCCGCGGTGGTCATTCCACTTGCTTTGATACTGCCGGGCCGAAACCGGCGGACGCAGTCGTTTGAAGATCTATCGACGGCAGAGATCGTGATTCAGAAGGAGTCTTGGGTCTTGCGTGAGGCCGCACGCACCGGGATGTTCTGGGTGCTTGCAGCTTCGCTCGCTGTGTCAGGGATGCTCATCACGGCGCTGGCTTTTCACCAGATTGCGATTCTCGGGGAGCGGGGTCTTAGCCCGTTCGAGGCGGCAGCCAACTTTTTGCCACAGACCGGAACGGGAATCGCTGCGACGTTATTGGTCGGATCGCTCATAGACCGCGTCAACCCGAAAGTGTTCGTGATTTTCTCGATGCTTACCCTCGCAAGCTCGTTGCTGCTATTACCGGTCGTTGCCGCCGACTGGACCGCGGTGCTTTACGGCCTCGTCCTCGGTGCCGCCGGAGGTAGCCTGCGCGGAATGGAGGCTGCCGCTTACGTTCGCTACTTCGGAACAGCCCACATCGGCTCGATTCGCGGAGTCGCTACGGCGATCGGTCTGGCATCTACTGCTCTGGGTCCAATCGCCCTGTCAGTGGGGGTCGATATCAGCGGGAGCTTCACCGCTCCAGCTGTCACTCTCTCGATTCTTCCCCTCGCTGTCGCGATACTGGCCGTCTTCGTGCGTCCACCACAGCGCAGAGCCCAGGAGTGAACCGGCGACCTTCAAACAGCAGAGCACTCTGGCACTAGTCCGCCAACTTTAGTTTCTCTTGTAATTGGTCGCAAAGCTGCTTCTGTAAAGCTTGGATTGACCTTCTAGTGAGGCATCTAGTAGGTGCGGCTAAAGAACTCCCAGGAAACGGGGGGTCGTTGTCGGTTAGGCTATTCCTAGGGCAAGGGAGACCAAAATGACATTGATTTGGCTGGGAGTCGTCGCAGCACTAGTAGTCATAGAGCTAGTCACCTACGGTTTGTATTTCGCGGCTCTTGCCGTAGCAGCCTTGGTTCCCCTGGTGTTATCTCTTTTAGGACTCGATATCTGGGTCCAAGCTCTTGGCTTTTTAGCTGCAGCGGTTGTCGCGCTGGTATTTGTTAGGCCTGTAATCACAAAGCTCCAGGGCGAGAAGCCAGAAACAATGACGAACACTGCTGCACTGGTTGGCAAGGAAGCGTTTGTCACCGAAGAAGTTAGCCAAATCGCCGGTTACGTGAAAATCTGGGGAGAAACCTGGAGCGCAAGGACTGGGAGTGGCACCAAAGAGGTTGGATCCAAAGTAGTCGTCGAAAAAATCGATGGCGTGACGTTGATTGTGAGTTGAAATGTTAGATATTCTAAATTCCTTCGATTTTGGAAGCTTGGTCACCGCGGGCGTGCTGATTGTCATCGCCCTGTTGTTGATTCGCTCAATTCGCATCATTCCGCAGGCAACTGCTGGTGTTGTTGAGCGCTTGGGCCGCTTCCACAAAGTTCTAAATGCCGGTGTGAACCTAGTGTTTCCTTTCATAGACGTTATCCGCAGAACCATTGACCTGCGCGAACAGGTTGTTGATTTCAGGCCGCAGTCGGTTATCACCGAAGACAACCTTGTTGTTTCGATCGACACTGTTATCTATTACCAGGTCACCGATTCAAAATCTGCCACCTACGAAATCAACAACTTTGTCCTCGGTATCGAGCAATTGACTGTCACAACCCTTCGTAACGTTGTCGGAAGCCTTGATTTAGAAAAGGCTCTAACATCTAGAGGCACAATCAACAAGGCTCTAAGGGCCGTTCTTGACGAAGCCACCGGCAAATGGGGAGTTCGCGTGAACCGGGTGGAAATCAGGGACATCGTCCCACCAGAGTCAGTGCGTGATTCCATGGAGAAGCAAATGAAGGCAGAGCGAGAAAAGCGGGCCTCAATCCTGCTTGCCGAGGGAACAAAGCAGTCTGCTATTTTGACCGCCGAGGGTAATAAGCAGGCGGACATCTTGCGCGCCGAAGGTAGTGCCAAGGCAATGGTCCTAAACGCTCGCGCTGACGCGGAATCTCAGGCACTAGTTGCCGACGGTGAATCCCAAGCGATTCAAAAGGTATTTGATGCACTATCGGTTGCGGCAGTCACCGACCAGGCTCTTGCCTATAAATACATTGACCAACTCAAGGAGCTGGCCCAGGGTGATTCCAATAAGGTCTGGTTCATCCCGACTGAGCTCTCTGCAGCCGCAGCTAGCCTGGCGAGGGCATTCGGGCCAAAGCAGTAACCGCACGCCTTGCTGCAAAATCTGAAACTAATAATCGAGGGTCTTCGTGACTCGATTAGACGAGTCAAGCACTTTGGGCTATTCAGGTCACCAAGGAATTTGATTCAAGCAAAAGCCGAGCTTCAAAAAGACATTCACCTCATCGAACGCGCTCTGGCACTCCCAGAACCGAGAAGACCATTTGGCGCCAATCCCGTAAAGCGCATCGAAGAAATAATTGCCAACTACGGCGATCAGCTAGGCGAGAATCTACTGTCCCAAGCCAAGAACGTGCTGGATGGGCGAGATCGTTGGAACGATAAGGGCCTCAGGCCAGAGCAACCGACTGATCCAGTAGGAAGCAAAATTGAAAAGTTTCTTGTTTCCAGACATTCGGTTAGAGCATTCGGGTCTGAAAAGCAGATTACCGATAGTGAACTCGAGCAAGTAATTGCGCTAGCGGTTCAAGCTCCAAGTGTGTCTAACACTCAGAGCTGGAGCGTCAGGGCTTATAGAGAAGCCGCAGACATCACCAGCATCTTGAAGCTTCAAGATGGGAACATCGGAAATTCTCCGATTCCCGTTTTGCTCGTGGTGACCGTGGATATTAGAAATTTCACCGGATCGAATGAACGAAACCAGATGTGGATTGACGGCGGTATTTTCTTGCAGCAGTTGCTGCTTTCAATTCATGCCAAGGGCTGGGCAAGCTGCCCCATGAATTTCTCTTCCACCAACGGCCAAGCCAACAAGCTACGTAAGCTTGCCAATATTGCCGACTATGAAGAAATAATTTGTTTTGTCTCAGTCGGCGAAGAAGATCGAAACATTGTCCCTGCCCCTTCTCTCAGAAAGACCGCAGCATCGGTGCTTCGGGTTGAAAAGCTAAGCAACTAGCCCGCTATTGCCTAGTTGGAAAGTTAGTCAGATAAGGACCTGTCGAAAAACTCCGACAACGCTGTTGCGTATCGATCTGTTTCGGTGAGCATCCCCTCGGTGTGATCGGCATTCGCAAAGCCCTCTAGTTCAATGTCAGCACCGACTGACTTGGCGTAGTCGTAGAAGTCCACTGAGCTTTGGTAGGGAAGCCTCTGGTCAATCTGGCCGTGGAGAATGAGCATTGGCCTGGTGCCTGCCATATCAATGCTGTCTTTCACTGAGGTTTCTGAAAGATCAGTGCCGTGGAAAACCCGTGCCGAAATGAGCGCGAACTGCCACAGGAATCCGGGGAAGCCCTGGAACTCGACCTCTTGAGTGGCTGCTGCATTAAAGTCAAAGATCGTGCCCTCCATAGCGAAGGCTGACACATTATTTGATTTAGCTGGGACCAGCGAAGCGGCGATGGCTCCTCCAGAAACACCAAACATGCCGATGCTTTTTGCGGAAAGGCCTTTATTGGCAATTAGCCAATCTGCGACAACTGCGAAGTCGCTGGACTCTTCTTGTCCGGCGGAGTGGCGACCATCCACGCAGCTGGATTCACCGGCGTCTCTTTGGTCAACCAGCAGCACGTTGAAGCCGTTTTTCACGAGCATCGCGGTTGGCAAGAGAGTGTTAAAATCTTGTTTTGAAGTGCCGATTCCGTGGGTGACCATCACGGTCTTATTTGAGTCGGGGTTCTTGGCATCTATCCACCAGGCTGCCAGCTCCACCTCGTCGGCAACTGGGATTCTCACCGAGTCATACGGGTAATCCTGGAGCCACCAACTACTTAGGTCATAGCCAACCCATTTGTTCCAACCTGGACCTGGGTAGGGGCCTTCTCCGAAGGGAGCGGTGAAGAACTGCTCTGGCCTGTTGTTAACGTCGTCTGCATTGACGGCGCAGGCAACTTCAGTTCCAGATGTGTATACATAGTCACCGATAGCCAAGGCGCCGGCACCTGTCACAACGAGCAAGGAGGCGGCAGTGATGGCGATAACACGCTTTATTCGCATTGGTTGAGATTATCAGGGCGGCCAACACACTCGACATACTTCTGGCTGCGATTTATCGTTTTTTGCTTTTCTGTGTCTCAGAACACTTCTATGCTCGGTAGCATAAGAAACGAAAAGCACCGAAAGGCATGATCTTGACCGCTCCAGAGGAACCGCAGCACTGGCGTCGCTCTGGCGAAAACATCAGGATTGCCAGAGAGGCATCTGGCGTAAGCGTTCGGGAGCTCTCAAGAAGAATTGAAGTGTCTGCTTCTCACGTTTCTCAGGTGGAGCGAGGTCTCGCATCCTTCAGTGTTCCAACTCTTTATCGTGTTGCCCAGGAGCTGGGCCTTTCGATGAACAGCCTCTTTGAGGACCCGAGCAAGCCAAAGGCTTCGGTTGACTTTGAAGAAGAACAACGTGCTGCAGCTGGCGAGGTTTCCCTGGAGGAAGCTGGCGTTATCCAGCGCGTTGATTCCAGGCCAAAGCTTGATCTAAGCAGTGGGCTGACTTGGGAGCGCCTAACGGGCCGAGTGGAAACAAACGCAGAGTTCATTGAGGTCGTCTACGAGCCTTCTGTTCACGCCTCCAATCCGCCAAGCGAGGTCGTTAGACACGTAGGTAGGGAGTACGGAATCATCATCTCCGGAGAGTTGACAATTCAAATCGGTCTAAGTATCTCTGTGCTAACCCAGGGTGACTCAGTCGCTTTTGACTGCAGCATCCCACACCGTTTTTGGAACGCGACTGACAAGCAGGTCCGTGCAATCTGGTTTATTTCCGAAGCGGGTGGAGCTTCGAATACCAGCGCAGCCGAGGCAATGAAGGCTCGCCACATTTACTAGCCTTTTGGTCTTTGCTTAACAACCTTCGAGAACCTAGTGTTCTCTCAGAGATAACAATTTAGTCACATAATGGACTAAATTCACCGTGTGTTCTGTGATTGTTTACACTTGTCAACGAAGCGGAATACCCAAGAAATAGGCAAAGGAGCCGAATCTATGACATCACCTGTCATTGAGGCGAGTCACATCGTCAAGAGTTTTGGGGGAGTAAGGGCGGTTGACGATGTATCAGTCAGCGTCATGCCCGGGGAAATTCACGCCGTAATCGGAGAGAACGGCGCCGGAAAGTCCACGCTGATGCGTATTCTCGCCGGCGTTGAGACTCCAGACAGCGGCTCAGTCCGAATTGACGGTAAAGAAATTGAGAACAGTGCCAAGGCATCCATTGATGCCGGTATTTCGCTCGTTCACCAGGAACTAAGCCTGATCCCGGAAATGACCGTTGCTGAAAACATCATGCTCGGCTCTTTCCCCACCAATGGTGGTTGGACCAAGACCAAAGAGATGAAGAAGATTGCGGCTGATACCTTGAAGGAAATCGGTGTTGAGGTTGATTTAGATGAGCGCATCTCAAGGCTTTCGGTAGCACTTCGCCAGTTCGTCGAGATCGCCAGAGCTGTCGCAAGAAAGCCAAAGGTTCTGATTCTTGACGAGCCAACTGCAACTTTGACTCCTGCCGAGACTGACTATTTATTGAGCATGCTTCAGCGCCTTGCGTCACAGGGGCTAGCAATCATTTATATCTCTCACCGCATTCCAGAAGTGTTCAGGCTTTGCAACAAGGTCACAATCCTTCGAGATGGCAAGTTAGTGACCAACGAATCAATCGAAGACCTAACCCCGGATAAAGTAATCGATCAGATGGTCGGTCGCGAACTGAAGCTAGACCTAACACGGCGCAGGCCAGCACGCGAGTTGGGCGAGATTGTCTTGAGTGCTAAGGGCATCAAGGCACCAAAGGTTAACGGCATTGACCTAGAGGTAAGTAAGGGCCAAATTGTTGGCCTAGGCGGACTTGTTGGTGCCGGAAGAACCGAGTTGCTGCGAGCAATTATCGGAGCGGACCCAAGAAGTGCGGGCCGCGTGACAATTACTGCAAATGGCAAGAAGCGCGTTATCACGGGTTACCTGTCTGCGATCAAGGCTGGAGTTGCCTATGTTCCTGAGGAGCGACGAACTGACGGTCTCGCGCTAACGATGACTGTCGCCGAAAACATTTTCCTTCCAAACCGCAAAGAAATATCTTCAACGGGCATCATGCCAAAGGGCAAGATTGCAACCTTTGCCAAGGAGCTTTCGGAAAAAGTAAACCTTCGCCCTCCAGAGGTGACACGCGAAGCCGGCCAGTACTCGGGCGGAAACCAGCAAAAGATTGTTATTGCTAAGTGGCTTGGCCGTAAGCCTTCGTTCATTGTTCTGGACGAACCAACAAGAGGCGTTGATGTTGGCGCCAAGGCCGAGATTCACAAATTGGTCAAAGAGCTAGCTGACAACGGCGCTGCGGTGCTTGTTATTAGCTCCGATCTTCCAGAGCTCCTAGAGCTCTCAGATCTTATTCACGTGGTTCGAGACGGCAAGATTGCCGGAACCCTAACAGGTGGCGAAGCCACCGAAAAGTCGGTTATGTCACTGGCTGCAGGCGAAAAGTTGGTGGGCGCATAATGGCAAAAGAAACTTTCACAGAGGCAATGACCGTTGCTAAGGATCCTCAGGATTCCAAGACAACAAAGCCCAAAACTTCATTCATTGGCTTCGTCGCTGACAAGGGCATCTTCTTCTTCACCGGTATTTTGGTCCTGACAGCGGTGCTATTTGTCGATGGCTTCGCGTCGTTGCAGAACGTCACCGATGTTTTCCACCGCGCTGCCCCAATCGGCATTGTTGCACTCGGTATGACCTTTGTGGTTATCACCGGAAACTACCTGGATCTGTCAGTTGTTGCGCAAGCGGCTGCTGCGGGAGTGATTCTGATTGCAGTCAGTAATGCCTACAACTTGATTATCGCTTTTTTAGTGGCGTTCGTAGTTGCGATTATCTTTGGGCTCGCAAACGGAATCGCAGTTGGTTATTTCAAGGCCAATGCAGTGATTGTGACGCTTGCTACCACCTACATTGGACTCGGTCTTCTTAGATTGCTCTCCGGCGGAAGCCAGGTATTTGGACCAGCTGATGGACCAATCGCAACTTTTGGAACTAGCAAGCTCGGCCCTTTTCCTTACTCAGCTGTTGTTCTGGTGGCGGTCACATTGGTCCTAACCTTCGTGCTAACCCGAACAAGCTTCGGTTTTATGATTCGATCATTCGGCGTGAACGGTAGCGCAACCAGGCTGGCTGGAACCAACACCGGTTTGATTGTGATCGGTGCCTTCATGGTCACCTCAATGGCTGCCATGTTTGCCGGTTTTGTGCTGGCTGCTTTTTCTAATACTGCCGTTTCAAACATGGCATCCGGCTTTGACTTCCAGGCCCTAGCCGCGATCATCGTTGGTGGAACCAGCGTGTTTGGTGGAAAGGGAAGCGTTCCTAGAACGCTTCTGGGTGTTGTTTTTGTCAGCATCCTGTCCAATGTCTTGGTGTTGGTGCAGGTCAGTTACGGATTCCAGCAGGTTGCGATCGGGTCTTTGATTGTGCTCGCAGTCACTGTGGACGCACTGGGCAGAAGGGTGTCCAAAAAATGACCAACCAAACTGTAATTAAAGTCGGCTCAACAGCCACCGGTTTCTGGGGAAAGCTCAGAACCCTATTGGCAAGGCGCACTGAAGGCCGTGCGGTCGTACTATTTGCGATTATCGCAACCGTAGTTACTGTCTCTCAGCCGCTAGTTTTCACCGCTTACCAAGTAACCCTTGGTCGAATTGCACTTATCGGCTTGGTGGCTCTTGGTCTAACCGCTGTGATTCTGATGGGTGAACTAGACCTTAGCGTTGCTAGCACCTTGGCTGTTTCCGGTGTAATTGCGGTCACGGTCGCGAATGAGACCAACATGGCTATTGGAGTCTTGGCCGCACTGGCCGCCGGAGTGGTCATTTCGCTTATAAATGCTTTCTTCGTTGCCATTGTTGGAATCAACTCGTTTATTGCAACTCTCGGAATGCTTTTTGCTCTTCGAGGAATGGCTTTTGTTATCTCTGATGAGGCGCCGGTGAAGCTTCAGAACACGGATTTGGGCATTGCCTTTGGTCAGCCGCTCCTCGGGCCACTAACCCCGAGAATTTTGATCTTCTTCCTCATCTTTATTGCAATTCAGATCTTTGTTTCTAAGATCAAGGCGGGACGAGAGTTTTTGGCAGTTGGTGGAAACCGACAGGCTTCCTACGATGCCGGAATCCCCGTGAAGCGAAGAATATTCACCGGCTTCATCATCTCCGGCGTCGTTGCTGCAATCGCTGGCATTATCAATGCTGTTGAGCGAACCAGTGCCGACCCCACCTCGGGCTCCACCGTATTGCTTGCCAGCTTTGCTGCGGCAATCATCGGTGGTAATTACCTGAAGGGTGGAAAGGGTTCGATTATTGGAACCCTGATTGGTGCCTCTTCACTTGGAATGCTCCAGGTTGCGCTGACCATCTCCGGTGTTCAGATTCCAATTCAGGAAATCTTCATCGGTGGCATCTTGCTAATTGCCGTCATTACTGACCCGACCAGCCTGAGGGCTGTATACGGCTCAATTAGCACCACGTTCCAAGGAATAAAGAATTCTCTAGCCAAATAGGCCAGAGAAAAAAGATCGGCGCCGTCGATCGTGAAATCAAGTGAAGAAAGAGGCAACTATGAGAAAATCTCGTCTAGTACTCGCTCCAGCAGTGATGCTGGCAGCGGCCGCTTTGGTTCTATCTGGCTGCGCAGCAGCTGAAGAAGAGACAACCACAGACGCAGGTAGCACAACCGATGCAACTGAAGAAGTAGCTGAAACCTACGAGGTTTATGCTTTGCTTCCTCAGGGTTCAGACCAGGCTTATGGCACCTTCTACGTTCCAGCAATGGAAGCAGCAGCAGCCGAGCTAGGTATCAACCTGACCATCACCAACTCACAGTACGACGGTGACAAGCAGGCTTCCGAGTGTGAAATCGCTGTTGCAGCAAAGCCAGATGGCATCATCTTGTGGCCAGCTGTTGGTGACGCTGTTCGTCCATGTCTAGAGGCTGCTGAAGCTGCAGGTATTCCTGTTACTATCACCAACTCTGACCTATTCGACGCTGACAAGGCGCTATCACGCGGCTACTCAGGACCAGACACTTATGGCCAGGGCGTATCTTCAGCCGAGATCATGTGTGAACTTGTTGGCGATGCTGAAGTTAGCATCATCCAGCTAAACGGTGCAGCTGGTAACTCAACTGCTATTGACCGCGACAATGGTTTCACTGACACCATTGCAGCGAACTGCCCTAACGTAACCATCTTGCAGGAAGAGTCAACTGACTGGACCAAGGCTACTGCTCAGCAGGTTGCCTCAGAGATGATCACTGCTCAGGGTGTCGACAACATCGGCGGTATCTACGCAGCTGACGACTCAATCGCAGCCGGTGCTATCGCGGCTCTTGAGTCACGTGGCGTAGTTGCAGCTGACTACTTCATTACCTCAATTGGTAACACCTTCCTAGGTAACCCATTGGTTATCTCTGGCAGCCTAGACGGAACCGTGTTCCAGTCATCCTCATGGGATGGCGAGAACGCAACACGTCTGATGTACGACGTGCTAACTGGCGTAATTGCTGAGGGTGACCGCAAGGTGTTGTTCATGCCTTCGGTAAAGGTAACCGCAGGTAACGCAGCTGACGCTGACGTTGCACCAGAGTGGTAAACACTCGCCACAAATAGTTTCAAAAAATAAATAGTTGCACATCCAAACCGGATGGGGTTTTGAAAAAGACCCCATCCGGCATGGATGCGGCAATGAAGATGCACAAAAAAACACAAACAAACACAGGCACATAAGTTTTTATCCCGTTTTACAAAAGCAGTATTTTTAATTGGAGATTTACATGAGCGACACCGCGTTCGAGCCAAAACCTTTGGTTCCAGCCCTCGACTTTGACAACCGCATGATCCCGGCTCACGGAACGACTTCGGTCGATTTTGAAGAGCGAGTTGACTACAAGCGCCTGCGTTCTTACCGCTTGTCACGTGCGGTAACGGCCCTTGAGGGAACCGAGTGCGGAGCGTTCTTACTTTTTGACTTCTACAACATTCGCTACACCACTCAGACTTGGGTTGGCGGAGCACTTGGTGACAAGATGTCTCGCTACGCTCTTCTTACTCGCGACGGCAAGCCACACATCTGGGACTTTGGTTCCGCTGCAAAGCACCACCAACTTTTTGCACCCTGGATAGAGCCAGGTCACTCTCACGCTGGAATGCTTGGCCTAAGAGGCGCAATCCACCCAGACGTTGGATTAATGAAGGACGCAGTCAAGACCATTAAGGGGATGCTTACTGACGCCGGGGTTGACCACCTTCCAGTTGGAGTGGACATCGTTGAACCTGCTTTCTTATTTGAAATGCAGGCTCAGGGTTTGATGGTTGTTGACATACAACAGGACATGCTTGGTGCAAGGTCAATCAAGAACGTTGACGAGATCATGCTGCTGTCTCAAGCGGCCGCCATGGTTGACGGTGTTTACCAAGACATTACCGACGCGCTTCGACCAGGAATCAAGGAAAACGAAATCGTTGCCCTTGCCTCCAAGAAGCTATTCGAACTTGGTTCAGAGCAGGTTGAAGCGATCAACGCGGTCTCTGGAGAGCGTTGCAATCCCCACCCACACAACTTCACCGACCGCATTATTCGCCCGGGTGACCAAGCATTCTTTGACATCATTCACTCTTACCAGGGCTATCGCACCTGCTACTACCGCACCTTCTCGGTCGGCAGAGCTATCCCAGCTCAACACGATGCCTATGCCAAGGCCAGAGAGTGGATGGATGCGGCAATCGACAAGGTGGCCGATGGCGTTGGAACCGACGAAATCGCGAAGCTGTGGCCAAAGGCCACCGACATTGGTTTTGCCAATGAGATGGATGCTTTTGGTTTGCAGTTTGGTCACGGTCTTGGACTCGGGCTACATGAAAGACCGATTATCTCGCGCCTAAACAGCTTGACTCACCCGGTTGAAATCAAGGCCGGAATGGTGTTCGCTCTGGAAACTTATTGCCCATCACCGGACGGTATCTCGGCAGCCAGGATCGAAGAAGAAGTTGTTATCACTAACAACGGAGCTCAGGTCATAACCAAGTTTCCAGCTGAAAAGTTGTTTGTTACTAACCCCTACTAAAACTAGTTATCGCTGTTTAGGGTTATCTCTGCCATAGCGGCCCAGTCTTGATGCATTAGGAGTGGGTCCGACAAGGCGGCATTCATGAGCTCCATCAAGACACTGGCTGTTGGAAGGTCAATCTTTGACTCCGCAGCGCTATCCATGGCCAGTTGAAGGTCTTTTTTGCCGAGCTCCATTGAAAACATGACGGGCTGATAGCTTCGGTCCGCTATCTGGGACCCGTAGCCCTTGTAGACAACCGAAGAGAATAGTGTTGAGGTCAAGAGTTCCACGAAGTCCTTACCGGAGACACCATTTTTTTCGATCAGTGCCACCGACTCAGCAATGGCTTGAATCGCGTGCAGGATATTGTAATTGACAGCAATTTTGACCAGATTAGCTGTAGCCGGTTGATCCGAAATGTTCCAAACTTTCGAGCCCATCGCGTCGAGAAACGGCAACGCCTGTTGGATTGCAGTTTCATCGCCGCCGGCGAGTATGTTCAACTCGCCAGCCTCAGCAACCGGTGGTCTGCCGAGAACTGGAGCTGATACGTACTTGGCTTTGGCAGCTATGAATCTTTGGGACAGTTCACGGCCCTTTTCCGGAGAGATGCTCGCCATACCGACGTGTATGGTCCCTGCTGTAAGGTTTTCGGTTTTCAAGACTTTGTCGCAAACATCGTCATTGGCAAGCATCGAGAAAGAGATTGGTTGGGCTAACGCTTCCTTGGCGGATGCGGCATGATTACCGCCAGCCTCAACGAACTTTAGAAGAGCAGGTTCGGATCGGTTCCAGCCGAGAACTTCGTGACCTGCCCTGACCAAGTTGGTGGCCATTGCTAGTCCCATGTTTCCAAGGCCCAGAAACCCCACCTGCGGCAAGTGACTATGCCTTCCAGACAGTTTTTAGGTTGCAGAACTCTTTGATTCCAGCATCGGATAGCTCGCGGCCAAAGCCCGAGTCCTTGATTCCACCAAATGCGAGCTCTGGGTAAGAAATGGTCATGCCGTTTACGAATACAGCGCCTGCTTGCAGGTGCTGAACGAAGTAATCCTGCTCAGCCGCGTCCTGGCTCCAAATTGCAGAAGAAAGACCGAAGGTCGTTTGGTTAGCAATCTTGATGGCTTCTTCTTTGTTGGCAACCTTGTAGATACTGGCGACCGGCCCAAAGGCTTCCTCCATGACAATTCTCATGTCATCGGTTAGGCCAGCAATAACTGTTGCCGGATAGAAAAAGCCTGGTCCCTCTGGAGTCTCGCCACCGCAAAGAATGTTTGCGCCCTTGGACTTGGCGTCCTCAACTAGCTCGATTATGTCGCGCTTTCCGTTTGCTGTTGCCAGCGGTCCTAGTTGCACGGTTTCGTCCATCGGGTCACCCATCTTTAGGGCGCTCATCTTTGAAACGAACCTGTCTACGAACTGGTCATAAACATCGGCAAAGACCAAGAAGCGCTTGCCTGCGATGCAGGATTGCCCGTTGTTGTTGATTCTCGCGGCAACAGCGATTGTGGCGGCGGCTTCAATGTCAGCATTTGCTGTCACAACAAAAGCGTCAGAACCACCAAGCTCCATGACCGAAGGCTTGATCTGTCGTCCGGCTCGCTCGGCAACTGCACGGCCGGCAGGCTCGGAACCGGTAAGAGTAACGGCCTTTATGCGCCAGTCATCAATCACTTCGGCAACGCTAGATGCTGAGATCATAAGGGTTATGAAGGAACCCTCAGGGAAGCCTGCGCGCGTGAAGATGTCATTCAAATAAAGAGCAGACTGTGGAACGTTTGAAGCATGCTTCAGCACTCCAGAGTTACCAGCCATTAGGGCTGGACCTGCAAACCTAATTACCTGCCAGAGCGGGTAGTTCCACGGCATCACTGCCAACACAACGCCAAGCGGCTGCCAAATGGCCATTGCCTGGCTGGCATTTACCTTTGATGGATCAGCTAGAACCTGTGGGGCTAAAAACTCTTCTGCCTTTTCGGCATAAAAACGCATGCTCTTGGCACACTTAAGAACTTCTCCTCTGGACTGGGCGATTGGCTTGCCCATTTCTCGGGTGAGCATGATTGCTGTTTGCTCGACTTCGCTCTCTATCAATTCGGCGGCTTTGACCATCAAGCTAGCGCGCTCGGCGTAGCTCATGGTTCTTAAGGTTTCGTGGGCCGCCTGCGCAAGGGCAATTCGAGTCTCCACCTCCGCCGGTGTGTGAAGTTCTACTTCAAATTCTGTTTCGCCGGTAGTGGGGTTGATGGTTGCCATTGCCATTGGGGCCTCATTCTGGATAAAGATGTTTTTGAATTAAATTCTTTTGATGCTAGTACTCAATTTACTAGCTGTTTGGTGGTCTGTGAAACAACCGATTGGATACATTTTACCTAATCTTGACCCTAAATAAGGCCGAATGATAGAAAAAATGCAAAGATTGGATGCAATCAAATGCTCGGACCAGAACTATCTTCGCCTCGCACGGTCCAGAAATGGAAGACAGATGAGATTAGAAAACAAGGTTGCCATTGTCACCGGCGGCTCCAGAGGAATTGGACGCGCCACCGCAGAGCTTTTTGCCGAACAAGGGGCCAAGGTTTATGTTCTGGACCTAAGCCTGGATGACGCGTTTACCAACTTAGATATCACCTTCATGGTCCATGACGTAACAGACGGCGTTGCTTGGGAAAAAGTGGTTGGCCTGATCATTAAAGAAGCTGGACAAATAGACATTCTGTTTAATAACGCCGGCATTGTCGGCTCCTACGAGGGCATCGAGACAATTGAGCTGACCGATTGGTCCAAGATTTTGGACATCAACCTGAATGGTGTTTTCCTTGGAACACGGGCGGTTTTGCCGCACATGCGTGCGGCCGGTAGGGGGTCAATTGTTCACACCTCATCTATGTGGGGAGTGGTCGGTGCAATCGGAGTTGCCGCCTACACCGCCTCCAAGGGAGCGGTTCGGTCACTCAGCAAGAATGTCGCCCTCACCTACGCACCAGACGGTATTCGCTCCAACTCAATACACCCGGGGATCATTGAAACTCCGCTGGTGATTGGACAGGATAAGTCCATGACCCAAGAGATCGTCGACAAGACCCCCTTGGGCCGGATTGGCACCGCAAGGGAAGTAGCCTTTGGCGCATTATTTTTGGCGAGCGATGAATCCAGCTATGTAACCGGTACCGAGCTGATCATCGATGGCGGCCACACTGCTCAGTAGCTGAACATCGCAGCCAAGTACAAGGACTAGGATTTTGCCTGATAACTGAAGGAGACCAGCGTGGAGGATAAAGACCGAGGCTCTAGCGAGAAAATCGCTAGTGAGCTCCGTGCACAGATTCTTTCCGGCGACCTAATTCCTGGTTCTAGGATCTTGCAGGAGCAGCTGGCAGTCGAATTCGGTGCCAGCCGACTTCCGGTCCGAGACGCACTGCGTCGATTGCAAGCCGATGGACTGGTAACAATCGTTGCCAACACCGGTGCTTGGGTATCTAAGCTAAACAAGACCGAATGTGAAGAGGCCTACCTCATTCGCGAGAAGCTGGAGCCGCTGCTCGGACGCCAGAGCGCCGAACAAATGCAACCGAACACAATTGCCGAATTGCAAAAACTCGTCGAGCAAATGGAATCCTGTGATGACGTCCCCACATTCTTGAGGCTCGACCGAGAGTTTCATTTGCTTGCCTACTCGCATGGACCTGAAGGAATGATCAAGGATTTAGTAGAGCGACTCTGGAACACCACCCAGCATTACCGACGGGCATTCGTGACGCTAAGCGGAATCGAAAGAGGGAGCGTCACCCACCTAGAGCACCGGCTAATCCTGGACGCCATAATTCGCGGCGACTTGGACGAGCTAGAGATAATGCTGGCTGCTCACATACGGCGCACTCGCAAGTCTCTTGTCGCCCACCCAGAGATTTTTGACTAAAAATAGAATCCAACCGGCGATTAATTCGAACCTAAAGGGCAGTTTGTAGCCCGCCTAATCTGCCACCGGATACATTTTGGTAGCCTTAGATCATGATCGCAGCGACGCGATTATGAAAGGAAGTAATGGCTAGCACACCGATAATTATTGCCGACACCGGCTCTCCTAGTCAGATCCATGGAGTCCACGGTGGCAGAGGCATCCTTCGCTGGAAGCGTTTTGTTACCGGGCTGATGATGCACGCGGCCTGGGATTCCTTTGAACACAATCGACTTGAGCCGGGCGCAGCTGTAGGCGAGCATGTCCATTCTCGAACCGAGGAAATTTATTTCATTATTCGCGGTCGAGCGTTAATGCAATACGGAGACGAGCGATTTGAGGTTGGCCCGGGTGACTTGATAATGACTCCATTGCATGGCCGGCATGGAATCGAGACCATCGGCGACGAGACCCTTGAGTTTTTCGTGGTGGAGGCATTACCGCCTGAAATTGTGAATGCACTGCCGGAATACAAGCCTGCTGCCGAGAAGAGAAACAAATAATGGAGTACAACCCAAAGGTCAATCTCTACGAGACCGACGTAACAAACATCACCGAGATCATGGCGGGCCCCTGGAAGGCCATCAAGGTCATAGACCTTGCGCCCTCGGAAACGCTTAACCTTGACACCGAAGACCAAGAGCACTCACTTTTTGTCATCGAGGGCAGCTTTACCGCAACCACCCCCGACGGATCCAGCTTTGAATTTGTGGCGGACATGGCGCTAACCCTCCCGCTTGGTGGTTCAGCGAAGCTGACCGCGGGAGCAGCCGGCTTCAAGGCTTGCCTTGTCACCATGCGGGTTGATCACTAAAAGCTATTCGACCGGATTTTTTGGAGACCAGAGCTTCACGGGAGCATCCGTTTCATACTCTTTGCCGTTCGGGTAGCTGACAAGTTCGAACTGCATACCCCAGGGAGCCAAGAAGTAAATCCAACGCTGGCCGGTGGCAAAAGCCTTGCTGGAAACCGGCTCACCCAAAACTTCAACCCCGTGAGACTTCAAATGCTGAATTGCGGCATCTAGGTCATCCACGTAGAAGGCGAGATGGTGACCACCGGCATCGCTGTTTTTAGGCTGAGCCATCGGGGTCTGATCCACCGATTGGTATTCGAAGATTTCAAAGTTGGTGCCGTGGCCTAGGCGGAAGTGGCGGTTTTGCTTGATCACGGTTCGAGGGTCAACGTTTAGCTGTTTTTCCATCCAGTCGCTATCGGACTGGAAGGGACCTAGTTTGTAGATGTAATCACAACCGATGACCTCCACAAAAAACTTGGTCGCCTGTTCGATATCTGGCACGTTGAAACCGACGTGGTCGGTGCCCCTTATTCCAGGAATTCCCTTTTTCATGACATGCCCGTCTATTAGCTATTGGATACAAACTAGCGATAAAAAGCGCTTATGGCACGTATATATGGGTTTGCGGTTGAAGTAATGTATACAATCACGCTAAATTAGTAGAAATAGCCAATCAATATTTTCAACGGAGTCATCGATGACCGAACGCATTCAGCTAGATCCCCTAGAGCCATGGGTGGAAATCAAAACCACCAAGCAGGACTATCAAGACGCCGACCCCAAACTACTTGAGACCATGCTCGGTCAACTTCACCTGATCAGAGCATTCGAAGAAGCGATTCTTGACATCGCCGGCGAGGGCCTGGTTCACGGCCCCGCTCACTCATCTGTCGGTCAAGAAGGCGGAGCAGTCGGTTCCATCGTTGGCATGCGTCCAACCGATTCCATCAACGGTTCACACCGAGGTCATCACCAATTTCTAGCTAAGGCGATTGCCTACGTAGCACCGCAACTGGATGTGACCAACCTTGTCACCAGCCAAGTTCAAGAAGTTCTGCAAAAGACTGCCGCCGAGATCCTTGGGCTTGCCCAAGGATATTGCAAGGGCCGTGGTGGCTCGATGCACCTGCAGTGGCATGAGGCAGGAGCCCTAGGGACCAATGCGATTGTTGGCGGCGGTGTTCCACTTGCAGCCGGTAACGCCTGGTCACAGAAGCGAGCCGGAACTACGGACATGACTACCAGCTACTTCGGCGACGGAGCGGTAAACATCGGCAGCGTGCTTGAGAGCATGAACCTAACCGCAGCCTGGGATGTCCCACTGGTGTTCTTTATCGAGAACAACCTCTACGCGGTTTCAACCACGGTTGCCGAGGCAACCAAGGAAGACCGCCTTAGCGGTCGTGGCGTCGGTTTTGGTATTCCTAGCTGGCGAGTAGACGGAATGGACCCACTTGCCGTTTGGCACGTAATGCAAGAAGTTGAAGAGCACGTTCGTTCCGGCAAGGGCCCAGCGGTTGTTGAAGCAGAGGTCTACCGGTTCTTTCACCAGAACGGCGCGTTCCCAGGAAGCGCCTTCGGCTACCGCTCGAAGGAAGAAGAAGGACACTGGCGAAGCCGCGACCCCCTAGACAAGGTTGCCAACGAGATGATCGAACTTGGTTTAATCACCGCGGAGCAGGTCGCTGACACCAGGAAGCAAGCGGTTGCTGCAATGGAACTAGTTGCACTTGAACTGTTGGAGCCAGATCTTGACGGAAAGCCAGGAGCCAGAAAAATTAAGGCTGATCTTTGGCCGGACGCCGGGTTTGTGGATGTTGGATTACGCTCAGATCTTTCAGAGCTGACCGGCGCCAAGACTCTCGAGCAGGATTCTTTTTCGGGAGAAACAACCGACATTCGTTTCGTTGACGCCATAGCCAAGAACATGGATCGTCAAATGGAACTTGATGACCGGATTATTGTTTTGGGCGAAGATGTTCATCGGCTAAAGGGTGGCACTAACGGTGCAACCAAGGGTCTGCCAGATAAATATGACGGCCGAGTGCTCGGAACCCCAATCAGCGAGAATGCTTTTGCGGGTCTCGGTGGTGGAATGGCCATGGACGGTAGATATCGTCCGGTGGTTGAGTTCATGTATCCAGACTTCCTTTGGGTCGCGGCCGACCAGGTCTTTAACCAAATAGGTAAGGCCAGGCACATGTTTGGCGGTCAGAACCCAGTGCCATTGGTTCTTAGAACCAAGATCGCTATGGGCTCGGGCTACGGCTCCCAGCACCTAATGGATCCAGCCGGCATATTTGCCACCGCTCCCGGTTGGCGAGTAGTTGCAGCCAGTAACCCGTTTGACTACATCGGTCTCATGAACGCTGCGCTAAAGATTGAAGACCCAGTTTTGATGATCGAGCACGTCGACCTCTATACCCAACGCGGTCTGATTCCAGCCGATGATCTTGACTACCAAATCGAGTTCGGTAAAGCCCGTGTTGTCAGAGAAGGAAAAGACACCACAATCCTGAGCTACCTAAACATGGTGAACATCACCAAGGAAGCTCTCGACCAGACCGGCCTTGACGGCGAGCTAATTGACCTTCGCTGGCTAGACCGCGCCAGCCTCGATTGGGACACCATTGGTGAAAGCATAAAAAAGACCAACAGTGTTGTCATTGTCGAGCAGGGTGTCCAGGGCACAAGCTACGGCGGATGGCTCTCCGATGAGATTCAACGCAGGTTCTTTGACCACTTAGATCAGCCGGTTCAACGAGTTCACGGACGTGAAGCATCACCAAGCATCTCCAAGGTTCTAGAGCGAGCATCTATCGCCGGCCTTGAAGATGTGGTGGCAGGCTTGAACCTCGTGAAGGAAGGGTTTGGCAAAAACTAATGGCCACACAAATCAAACTTCCCGAGGTTGCGGCAGGTGCAACCCACGCGGTAATTTCCAGTTGGCAGGTCGCCGTTGGTGACCAGGTTGTAGTTGGTCAGCAATTGGCTGAAATCGAAACTGACAAGGCAGCCGTAGAGCTCTTGGCAGAAACCGCCGGCACCATCTTGGAGCTACTGGGCAAACCAGGCGATGAGATTGAAGTCGGAAGCGTCATCGCCATGATTGGAGAATCGGGCGAAAGCGCTGCTGCACCAGCAGACCAGACCCCATCAGACGAAAGCCCAGCTGCAGAAACATCAGCTCCAGCAACACCGGCGCCAGTTGCAGAAGCAGCAGCATCGACTGCATCCCCAGTTGCCAGCCCGGTTACTAGCCCAGTCGCCAGCCCAGTTGCCGCGCCAGTTGCAACTAATGCAGCAGCTACTCCGGTAGTTGCACCAGCAGAAGCTACCCAGGCTTCCGGGAGACAGCGTGTGTCTCCTATTGCTCGGAAACTAGCCAAGGATGCCGGCGTTGACGTGAGTCAGATCACCGGCACCGGCCCAAGTGGTCGAGTTGTCAGACGCGATGTTGAAGCAAGCGTTGCAAACGGAGCTGTTGCGGCTCAGCCAGTGGCGGCACCAGCGGTAGCCAGCCCAGTAGTCGCAGCTCCTGCGGCAGCACCCGAAGCTCCAGCTCCAGTTAGCACAAGTGCTTCCAAAGAGATTGCGAGCCAGGAGTACTCATCTACTTATTCAACGATTCCTCACACCTCTATGCGCAAGGCGATTGCCAGAAGGCTTACCGAGAGCAAGAGCACGGTTCCACATTTCTATCTAAACGCAGATTGCGCAGTGGATGAGCTACTTGCACTTCGTAAGAAGATAAACGAAAGCTCACAGGTCAAGATTTCAGTCAACGACATGGTCGTTAGAGCAGTTGCAGCGGCATTCGAGGATGTCCCAGACGCAAATGTTGTCTGGGGACCAGACGCCATGATCAAGTACGAGTCGGTAGACATTTCAATAGCAGTTTCAACCGAAGGTGGTTTGCTAACTCCGGTGATTCGAGGGGTTGAGAAAAGGTCACTTAGCAATATCGCCAGGACCATCACTGACCTGGCCGAGAGATCAAGAGCGGGCAAGCTTCGCCAAGAAGAACTAAATGGGGGCAGCTTCGCTGTCACCAACTTAGGCATGTTCGGCACCTCTAGCTTCTCGGCAATCTTGAACCCGCCTCAGTCAGGCATTTTGGCTGTCGGTGCTGCAAGCCCAAAGGCTGTGGTTGTGGATGGCGAAATAACTATCGTCACCATCATGAGCGTGACGTTATCCGCCGACCACCGCGCAGTTGACGGTGCGTTGGCTGCTCAGTGGCTAGCCGCCTTCAAGGCAAGGATCGAGAATCCTCTAACAATGCTTATCTAGCGCATAAAAAAATCTCCCCTAAGGCGGCTACCTTTTGGGGAGATTTTTTTATTATCTAAATTACTGGATGACCATTCCGCCATCAATCATTAGAAGCTGACCGGTCATGTAGTCAGACTCTGGGCTTGCCAAGAACGAGGCCGTTCCAACTACGTCCTCTGGGTAGCTGTAGCGCTTCATGAGGATCATGTTCTCAGCGATGTCGTCCATTGACTGTCCGCGCTTTTCGAATTTGCCAATCGCAACTAGGTCTTTGTCCAGCTGCTCCCACATTTCGGTGCGAACAACACCTGGGCCATAGCCGTTGACGGTGATGTTGTGCTCAGTCAGTGACTTGGCACCGGCCTTGATTAGGCCAAGAATTGCGTGCTTGGTCATCGTGTAGACGGTTACGTCATCGAATGCCTCGCGGGAAAGAATCGAACCTACGTTGATGATCTTGTAAGGGTACTCACGCTTGCCCTGATCGGCCATCTGCTGCGCAACCTTCTGCATAACGTTTAGCGAGCCCCAGGTGTTTACTGAGTTCAATAGGTCGAAGTTTGATTTGGTGATGTCCAAGAAGAACAGCGGCTTGTTGATGCCAGCGTTATTCAGAAGAAGATTGATCTCACCAAAGGTGTCAACGGTGTGCTGAACAGCAGCCTTGGCGTCTTCCTCGCTTGTGACATCGAGCTTGATGTAGGTGGCCTTGCCGCCATCAGCAATGATCTCATCGGCAACGGCCTTGATGCCTTCAATGTTTAGGTCTCCGAGGCAAATTTCCGCGCCCTGTGCGGCCCAGTGCTTGGCTATTGCAGCACCCATACCTTGAGCACCACCTGTGATGAGAGCCTTTTTGCCGGCCAGTCTTGTCTTGTCCATCGTTACTCCTTCTTCACTGAAGATCAATCATTGTCACGTAATAAATCTAGGTTAATTTTTACGACGGTTCGACTGTAGTGTAAACCCTGACAACACACCAATAAGCTTTCACAGAACAAACTTTAGTGAATCGTTACGTGTTACAAAAGATCCTACAAATACCAGCAAAACCAAGGCCACTTAGGCCCGAAGTCTAGTCTCTAGGTTTTGAAGTTCCAACCTCAGCTCCTCCGGCATTTTGTCGCCGAAGCTGTCAAAGAATCCTGCAATTTCGCCAGCTTCATGGCTCCAAGTGTCTTTATCAACTGCGAGCAATTGAGCGAGTTTCTCGTTCGATAGTTCCAGGCCTTCGGTGTTTAGTGCCTCGGCTTTTGGAACCATGCCAATTGGGGTCGCTGTCGAGGAGTCTTTGCCTTCAATCTGACCAACAATCCACTGCAGCACTCGCATGTTCTCACCAAAGCCCGGCCAGATGAACTTGCCCTCATCATCTTTCCGGAACCAGTTCACCTGGAAGATTGTCGGCAAGTTAGCCGGGTTTAACTTTTCAGCTAAGGACAACCAGTGACCGAAGTAGTCGCCCATGTTGTAGCCGCAAAACGGCAACATTGCAAAGGGGTCTCGTCGAAGAGTCCCAATGGGACCCTCGGCCGCCGCAGTTTGCTCACTGGCAATGGTTGCTCCTAAGAAAACGCCATGCTGCCAGTTGAGTGAACGAACAGCCAGTGGCACGTTGGTAGCTCTTCTGCCACCAAACAAAATTGCATCTAGTTCAACACCCTCGGGCTCTGCCCAATTGTCGCTGAGGCTCGTAACCTGATCGATTGGCAAGCAGAACCTGGCATTGGGATGAGCGGCAGTCTTGCCGCTGTCCTTATCCCAGGGGTTGCCTTTCCAATCGGTTAGGCCATCTGGAACCTCAGCTGTGAGCCCCTCCCACCAGACGTCACCGTCTTTGGTGGTCGCGACGTTGGTGAAAATAGCACCTTCACGCATTGAATCAACCGCCACCTTGTTGGTTGCGATTCCAGTACCTGGAGCAACTCCGAACAAGCCATTTTCTGGGTTTATTGCTCGGATTTTGCCATTTTCGTTTGGCCCCATCCAGACAATGTCATCGCCCAAGGTTTCAACTTTCCAGCCCGGTATCTGAGACTGCAACATGGCAAGGTTTGTCTTACCGCAAGCTGAAGGGAAGGCGGCTGCCACGTGGTACTTCTTTTTCTCCGGGGTGGTGATCCTGATTAGCAGCATGTGCTCAGCTAGCCAGCCCTCTTCGCGAGCAAGCACCGAACCAATGCGAAGCGCCATGGCCTTCTTGCCAAGCAGTGAATTGCCGCCGTAACCAGAACCGAAGGACCAAATCTCTCGGGTTTCTGGGAACTGAACCACGTAGACGTTTTCCGGGTTGCAAGGCCATGGGGTGTCCGCCACGGTGTTGCCTTGGTCATCAATCAGTGGCTGGCCAACCGAGTGAATCGCTGGGACCCAGTCTGCGCCCTTAGCAATCCGGTCGACAATCTTGTCAGTGACCCTGGTCATGATTCTCATCGATGCCACAACATAAGGGGAGTCTGTTATTTCGACTCCGTAGCGAGCAAGCGGCGAGCTAAGCGGTCCCATTGAAAATGGGATCACATACATCTTGCGACCACGCATCGAGCCTGCAAATTTCTCATTGAGTTCAACACGCATTTTTGCAGGATCAACCCAGTTGTTTGTTGGCCCCGCGTCTTTCTGGTCTTCAGAGCAAATAAAGGTTCTGGACTCGACCCTCGCAACATCGGCAGGGTCGGTCCGGGAAGTGAAGCTGTTGGGTCTGATCTTTGGGTTTAGTTTTTCAAAGGTGCCGTTTTTAACAAGCAGAGCGTTAATTTTTTGGCCCTCGGCATAAGAGCCGTCACACCAGATTATTTCGGTTGGATCGGTTAGATCTGCAACCTCGGTTACCCAACGCTTCAGTGTCGACAGTGACATAATCTACTTCCTTGTGTTTTGATTTTACGGTTAGCGCTTGCAATAAATGAATTGGCCCGGGTAAGGGCGGTTGTTTGAAACTCGCAGTTGGGTTTCGCGAGGTAGGAAAAACCTTTGGGGTTTGGCATTATTGTATCCAATCAAGGTAAAAGTATGCAAATACAGGCAGTTATACCTGATAAAAAGCTTCGGTTGTATACATCGTGACCGAAAACAGTTGAGTTGCTGGAGATAATTACGGGTGGATCACTAGCGACTAAAGCGCCTTTAAGCGGTCAGAAGACCCAGATATTGATATCGGTTTGTGGCAAATGCTTTGGTAGCAAATGAATGCAGTACTGCGGCCAAGCAAATTGGTCCGGCTTGTAAAGCGCCAGCGGTTGAGGACGGGGAAAGAGAGTTACGAATCATTGGGCCCCACAATCATCTTTGATAAACGGCAACGTCTTCTAGTATGCCAACTAGAACTAAGAAACAGATTATTCCCCAAGGTAAGTCGGCGGATCATCAAAAGAGGCATCAGCCTGAGCGCAAGAGTGACTCAAAAGTGACTTCAAAACCCCAACCCTTTAGACTTTTGCCCAATGAAGACTATTAGTTGCCAAGAACTCGGCGGAGCTTGCGGCCAGGCTTTTCGGGGTTCAACCTTCGAAGAAGTAGCAGCCCAGAGCCAACAGCACGGTGCCGAAATGGTCGAGATAGCAGATCAACCTCATCTAGCCGCCATGGCAGAAATGATGACCATCCTGGAATCAGGCCACGTCCAAGAATGGATGAACGCCAAGATGGAGCTCTTTGAGCTTTTGCCTGACGATGGCCAATAACAACCGCAACCAAAACCAAAACTGTAGGCAAGCCCAACTAGTGTGTTAGCAAGATAACCCTTGGGGGGCGAGGCTGATGTGGAAACCAAAGACGATAGCTATCGTCACCGGAGTTGCACTTCTTGGCTTCATTGGCGTTCTCACTGAAAGCCCAGAGTCAGCACCGGTAGCCTCACAAACCCAACAGGCCTCAGAAACCACAGAACCCCGATCAACCCCCACTGCCACCAGTTCTCAAAAACCAGAGCCTGGGTCTGCCGAATTCGAATCCAGTGAACCTGAGCCAATTGAGCCTGAATCAACAGAACCTGAATCAACAGAACCTGAATCGACAGAAACTCCAGAAGTAAGACCTAGCCCAGCTCCTTCAGAGTCCGGGCGGGCCGATCAGGCTCCCGCCAGTGAAGAGCTGGTTGGTGAGGAGGGCGGGTCTTCAGAAGAGGTTGATAGGTTCACTTTTTTGCTTGCGAGCATGAAAATTGAACTAGAGGTAACAAGTGGTTATGACAGGAGTCTGTTCAAACACTGGATAGATGCAGACGGGGACAGCTGTAACGCACGCGAAGAAGTTTTGATTATTGAATCACTGGAACCAGTCACCCTAGGTGCCGGCTGCAAGGTTCTTACCGGCAGGTGGCTCTCGAACTTCGACGGTGTTGTGATCACCGACTCTTCGAAGCTGGACATGGACCACATGGTTCCACTGAAAGAAGCTTGGGACAGTGGTGCAAATACTTGGAGTGCTTCAAGACGCCAAGCATTTGCCAACGACATAGACCTGCCGGAAGCACTAATAGCGGTTAGTGCAAGCTCTAACCGCTCCAAGTCTGCAAGAGACCCAGCTGAGTGGTTACCAACAAATACTAGTTACCGGTGTCAATACGTCGAGGACTGGATGGCGGTGAAGGTCAAGTGGGAACTGAGCGTCGATGCCAAAGAGTTCGAGGCATTGAGGTCCGTCAGCGTTGGGTGTGTTAATTAGACACAACAAAAAAAAGACCTCGTCGGTATTAGCGACGAGGTCTTTTTTTTAGTAGCGACTGGTGTCTAAACCAGTCGGCTTGCTAGTAGTTAACTGTCAGGGTGTTGGATACCGACATTATTGTCACGACGGTAGCCATGATGAACCCGGCAATGTAGGGGTTGTTAGTTGCGCGGTATAGCTTGCGCGAAATAACTGCCGCTACTGCAAGGATCACAATGACCGGGAATAGCCAGATGCTGAAGATTCCACCGAAGCCATCGATCGTGTACCCGGTAGATGCGAAGGTCAGGTACTGAGCGACCACAAGTATTGCCACAGCTAATGAGTTAGCAACCGTGGAAACCAGAGTGTTCAACCATTCCTTGCCCGCAAGAGTGAATCTGTTGAAGCTGTTGATTGCGACCGAGTTGGCAACAAAGAAAAGCAAGAAGAATGGCAAGTAAAGAAGTGCTATCCATAGCTTGTCAACTTCGAATGCCTTTACTGCCATCGTCCAGAATCGGAAGTCAGTCTTCAGGAAGTAATCAAGCATGAAGACGATTCCGAAAGCGACAAAGACAACCACGGCACTAAGACCGATTCCCTGGAAGAACTTCTTCCAGCCTGGCAAAACACCAGATTCGCGCAGGCTCATCCCGTTACCCTTGCCAAAGCCAAGGTAAGAAACAATCATGATCAGGATTGCCAAGACTCCGTTTATTGCTGCCCAAGTACCGATGAAGAACACCGCACCTTGAGTAAATATCGTTGGAGTGAAGTTGAACGCAATGCCCTGCATCCAAGGCTGCTGGCTAAGCCAAACGTAGCTGCCTCCAGAAACCAAAGAAGAGACTGCTAGTCCACCCCAGAACCAGCCAAGACCCTTGCCAGAGTTACCGGCTAGCGCGACAGTACTTTCATGCTTCAGCCCGGCAAATGCTCTGGTTCCCAAAAGGCTGCGAGCGAAGGCCAAGAGGAAGATTCCGAAGCCAACTAAGCCCAAGATCGTGAAGCCCTCTTTGAACTGCCAGATTTGGGTGGAAGCCGCGATTGGTGTTGGTGCTGGGAAAACGTTCTCCCAGAATGTCACTTGACTCCCAATTGTGGTTTGCGAGATGGTGCCCCACGGGTGAGTTTCGGCTGGAGTGTAGACAACACGAACTGCGCCGTCCTGGCTTTGGTAAGAACCGGCTGCGATACTCGCAATGCCTGTCGGGTCGGTGCCAAAGTTCAGGAAGGACTGTGCGTTAGGGGTCGTGATGTAATCGCGCGGCGGCGTGAGAACAGCACCCTCAGCACTGTAGCTTCTGAAGAAGAATTCGTCATACTGGTCTGCTACTAGCCCAACACTTCGTGTTCCGTAGATGTTTGTGTAGGCACCATCGGCGTCACGATAAATCGGGTCATTGTCAACCAAGAAGATGGCGTCAATTAGCTGCTGGTCAGCGGCATCATCAAGCACTACCGAATAGTTAGCAGCTCGAGCTCCGTTTGAGTGACCGGAAACACCTAAGCCATCAACGTAAGGCAAGTCTGAGACTAGCTTTACGACGTCGTACATGCCCGTTCCACCAACAGTTAGCTGGTCATAGGCCAGGTTAGAGGAGTTACCGTGGCCGTACATGTCGATTGACACAACGACATAACCGCGTCGAGCTAGCTCTACGTAGTTACCGGCTTGCATCTCGCGGTTATTCCACCAGCCGTGGCTGACGATAATTGCAGGTGCCTTGTTTTCAACGGTGACGGTATCAGGCTTGAAAAGCAATGCGCTAATCATCTGACCCGATGACGTTTCCCAGCGCATGTCTTTTATGGCTACTGAACCACCGACGGTCTGAATAAGCGATGCACCAATGCCAGAAACCAGCATCATTATTAGCGATAGAGCCAGCCATCGGCTGTTCTTTTTCATCATGTTCGTTCTCATAGATCCCTAACCCCTTTGTATAGGTGTCTCGATAGTTCGAGTCGCGGCGGATGCGCGCTCGTCATGGTGTTTGGCAAATCAGGTCTCCACGTCCTGATCAACCCAACCCATGGTTTTTGTTACCGCTTTTTTCCAGTTGCGGTAAAGCTTGTTTTTTTCCGGCTCAGGCATCTGAGGCTCCCAGCGCTTGCCCTCCGCCCAGTTTTCGGTAACGTCCTTCGGACCGTCCCAGAATCCCACCGCTATTCCAGCCGCGTAAGCGGCGCCGAGGGCGGTGGTTTCAATGACCCTTGGCCTGATAACAGGAACACCTAGTTGATCCGCTTGAATCTGCATGAGCAACTCGTTAGCAACCATGCCGCCGTCGACCCTCAGTTCAGTCAGCTCCACCCCGGCGTCGGCGTTCATAGCATCAATCACCTCCCGCGTTTGAAAAGCGGTTGCTTCGAGCGCGGCTCTGGCGATGTGGAATTTATTCACAAACCTGGTGAGTCCTAGAAGAGCCCCACGCGCATCCGGGCGCCAGTAGGGCGCAAACAGCCCTGAGAAAGCCGGCACAAAATAAGCTCCGCCGTTGTCTGGGACCTGAAGAGCGAGCTTTTCAATGTCCGGCGCATCGGAGAACATTCCAAGATTGTCACGCAGCCACTGAACTAGCGAACCGGTCACTGCAATCGAGCCCTCTAATGCGTAAACGGCTGGCGCATCGCCGATTTTGTAGCAGACGGTTGTTAGGAGCCCATTGGTGCTGTTTACCCGCTTTTCGCCGGTGTTGAGCAGTACGAAGTTGCCCGTGCCGTAGGTGTTTTTCGCCATTCCAACACCGAAGCAGGCCTGACCAAAGGTAGCGGCCTGCTGGTCTCCTAAAATCCCGGAGATTGGAACACCGGGGAGCATGCCGTTGTCCGACCCATGTCCGTAAACCTCGGAGGAAGAGCGAATTTCGGGCAGCATCGACATTGGAATGCCCATGTCTTTGGCGATGTCTTCTCGCCAATCTAGGGTGTCAAGATCCATGAGCATTGTTCGTGAGGCATTGGTGACATCGGTCACGTGGATGCCACCCTTGAGCCCACCCGTCATTTGCCACAGCAGCCAAGTGTCGATGGTTCCAAATATTAGGTCGCCACTATCAGCAGCTTCACGAGCACCCGCAATGTTGTCTAAGATCCAAGAAATCTTTGGGCCCGCGAAATAAGTTGCCAGCGGTAGGCCGACT
>Ga0307982_1000209_pt1 | contig 44843 bp, 35 predicted proteins | sample OrgLakmetagen989_FD_201847 | JGI IMG/M metagenome (GOLD analysis project Ga0307982, IMG submission 201847) | Saline water microbial communities from Organic Lake, Antarctica - #989 | ecosystem: Environmental > Aquatic > Non-marine Saline and Alkaline > Saline | place: Antarctica: Organic Lake... | reverse complement strand
CCAGGCTCGCGTAGCGGTCTGAAAGATCGAAGAAACCCATCTGCGCCATCGCTGCACCCCCCGTTCCAGTTTATCGCCTCAATGATACCGCAGCGCCGGGGTCGGGGCAATTTTTAGAGGTGCCCATGATGCGCTTCCCCCCCCTCCCGAGACCTGCATCCGATGCCGCAACCCCCGTCCGGACACGACGTGTGTCGGGATATTTTTCCTCCACGGCCATCGCGACCCTCGTGATGCTCGGCGCCACGAGCATCGGCGGCGCGCAGGACTGGACCGGGGCGGTGGACAGCGATTACGGGACCGCCGGCAACTGGGACAACCTGACCGTGCCCGTCGCGGGCGATTCCGTTCTGGTCGATGTCAACGTGGACGTGGATGTGAACGCGGCCTTCGCGGCCGATGCGCTGCAGCAGGACACCGCGACCATGACCGTCGGCCCCACCGGTAGCCTGACCCTGACCACCGGACCCGGCGAGGCGCTGTTCCGGTTCGGCAGCGCGCTGCAGATCGACGCCGGCGGCGCGTTCACCGCGAACAGCATGACGGTGCGCAACGCCGCGACGGTCGCCGTTGACGGCACGCTTACCGCCCCGACCGAGGTTCTCGGCACAGGGTCGCTGAACGTGAACGCTGGCGGCACGCTGGCCGGCGATCTGCTGATGGCCGGGGTCACCCCGGCGGTCACCATCGCCCAGAACGGCACCGTGACCGGCACCGCCACCGTCAATCGCGGCACGCTGACCAATGACGGCACGATCCAGGGCGGCATCGACACGACCGGCGGCAACTCCACGGTGAATGTCACGATCGGCGCAGACGGCACTGTCGGCGGGGCCGTCACGCATGGCGCCGGCGCGCTGACCAACGCGGGCACGCTGTCGAACGGGCTGAGCGTCGGCAATGGCACGACCGCGACGATCATCGGTAGCGGCAGCGTGACCGGCGGCGCGACGGTGACGCTCGGGACGCTGACCCTCGACTCGGTGAGTGCGAGCGTTGACACGCTTACCCTGAACGCGGGCACGGTCAATTCCATTGGCACGGTCGTAGACGCCACCGTGAATGGCGGCGTGTTCAACAACTCGGGTGCCACCGGCCCCGTCACCATGAGTGACGGCGTGGTCAACAACTCGGGCGTGGTCAACGGCCCCGTCGACGTGAGCGGCGGCGTGTTCAACACCACCACCGGGGTGATCATCGACGATGTCGCGCTGAGCGGCGGCGCGTTCAACGCTGCAAACATCATTTCCGGCGATATCACCACGACCGGCGGGACCTTCACCACCACCGGCGCGCTGAACCATACCGGCAATTTCACCAATGCGGGCCTGGTCGATGTCGCGGGCGGCGATCTCGACACCAGCGGCGCCTTCAACAATAACGGGGATCTGACGCTGACCGGCGCGGATCTGACCGTCGGAGGGGTGTTCACCAACACCGATCGGGTCATCATAGATGACAATCGGGAGCTCACAGCCGCCAGCCTCGCCAATAGCGGGGTCATCGGGTTGGGGGCCGGCACGCCCGGATCGATCACTGCATTCATCACCGCAACGGGCGGCGGTCCTGTGACCGGGTCGGGCGGCAGCCGCCTCGACATGCTGAACGCGGTTGCGGGCGACGAGATGTCGATCTCGGGCGGGCTTGCGGGGACCAACCTGCTGGCGCTCGACATCGATATCACGACCAGCAATGCGGGCTTCGCCGATGAGTTGACCGTGCTCGGCGCGGTGGATGGCGATCTCGCCATCACCCTGAACCCGATCACCAATAACGGCGCCCTCACCCTGCAGACGACGCCGATCACCCTGGTGGATGGTGCCTCGCTCGGCGGCACGCTCAGCGCCTCGCTCGTGGGACCGCTGGCGAATAACGGTCTGTTCCTCTACAGGCTGACCAATGATGCCGCTACGGACAACATCAACCTGCAGAGTGACATCAACCCCGCCATCGGCGGTGTCGCCGGCGCGTTCTCCTCTGTGCAGAGCCTGGTCAACACGGTCGTCAACCGCCCCAGCGGCGCCTATGTCAGCGGCATCGCCTTCGACACGCCGAACAATTGCAGCACCGGCACCTGGGGGCGCGTCACCGGTGGCCGGACCGACGCGGACACGACCTCGACCAACAACCTGGGTGACCGCGTGACGTCGCGCGGGTCGCTCAATTACGGGGGCTTTCAGGGCGGCGCCGATTTCGGCTGCTTCGAGGCCTTCGATGGCGGCTGGGACATCTCGGGCGGTGTGCTCGCCGGGTACAACCAGGGCACGTTCAAGGAACGGGCAGGCGGCCTGCTGACCTCCGGCGATTTCGACCAGTACTTCGTCGGCGGCTACGTGGCCGCGGCCACGGGCAACTGGTCGGGTGAGCTGCAGCTGCGCTATGCCAACGCCGATTTCACCTTCAACAACGTGGATCTCGATCTGCGCGACGAAAGCGCTGACGTCGACAGCTATTCGCTGAGCGGCAGCATGACCTATCGCTTCGATCTGCGCGAAGGTCTGGCCCTATTGCCGACGGTCGGCTTCGCGGTGACCGACAACGATGCCGCCTCGCTGACATTCCGCGACGAGGCAGGCAACAATCTCGGGCGTCTGAAGGTGGACAGCCATACCACCAAGACCACCTTCCTCGGGGCCACGCTGAGCCAGACGACCATCAACGAGGCCGCCGCGACGGCGACCAACGCCTTCGTCACCGGCACCTATTACTTCGACAACAGCGGCAGCCGTGACAGCACGTTCACATCGGCCGATGGCAGCGCGACGGCGGATCTGAACACATCCGAGATCGGCGATTTCGGCGAGATCAGCGTCGGCGGCAGCTACGTGCAGGTTCTGGGCACCGCCCCGGGCCAGGCGCGGCAGGTCAACTACGGTGTCCGCGTCGATGCCCGCTTCGGCGATAACGTCGAGGGCGTCGGCATCACCGGTCAGGTTCGCCTGCAGTTCTGACCCGGCACAGCGGCCCGCCCGGTCGCCACGCCATGCAAACAAGATGAAAACGCCCCCGTCAGACCTCTGGCGGGGGCGTTTTCGATCTTTCGATGTCGCATGTTCCGGACGCTCAAGACCGGTTCCCACTCTTGGGCAACATGCTCTGGCCGCGCCGGGATCAGTCTCCCGGCAGCTCTCCGGTCGCGTTCAGGATCAGGGTCCAGTCATCCGACTGCCCGATATCGATCTCTGCAAACCCCGCGGCCACGTGACCGCGCGACCAGCAATCCTCGGCCCCCGGGATGCGGAAGCGCCCCTCGTCGACACAGAATTCCGCGGCCCCCTCGAGCAGCGCCTGATTGAAGACATCCGTCGCGAAGACATAGACATACCGGCTGCCGATCCGCTCGCGGATCAGCGGCACGCAGCGGTTCGGGGCGATCGTCCACCAGCCCTCGCTGAAGAAACCGTTGCCCGGATCATAGGCGACGGCGAGATTGAGCACATCGAAACTGTCATTGCACACGGTGAATTCGGCCTGCGCCGGGCCCGGCCGGATCACCCCCCACAGCATCACGCCCCACAGGGCGATCATAAGCGCTTTCGGGACCCGCCGAACCGCATGCCGGCCAGTGTGCCAACCAGTGTGCCGACCGGTGTGCCGACGGGGGCCGCCACCGCTCACTTGCCGTAATATTCGCGGAACCATGCGACGAACCGCGCGACACCGTCACGGAAATCGGTTTGCGGGCAATAGCCCGTCAGATCCTGCAGCAGCGTGGCATCGGCCCAGGTCGCGGGCACGTCCCCCATCTGCATGGGCATGTAATTGCGCTCTGCCGGCATGCCGAGCGTTTCCTCGATCGCCTCGACGAAATCGAGCAGGCGCACCTTCTGCGAATTGCCGATATTGACCACCCGCCACGGCGCCACCGGCGACAGGCTGTCGCCCTTCGCCGCCGTTCCGGGGCCACCGGGGGCGGCATCCAGCAACAGCCTTATCCCCCGTACCAGGTCGTCGACATAGGTGAAATCGCGATACATGTCGCCGTGATTGTAGATGTCGATCGGACGCCCGTCGAGGATCGCGTCGGTGAACTTGAACAGCGCCATGTCGGGCCGCCCCCAGGGCCCGTAGACGGTGAAGAACCGGAACATCGTGGTCGGCAGGGTCCACAGATGGGCATAGGCGTGGCTCATGCTTTCGGTCGCCTTCTTGGTGGCGGCATAGATGGTGAGCTGGGTGTCGGCCTTTTGCGTCTCGGTGAAGGGCATCTCGGTATTGGCGCCGTAGACCGAACTGGTCGAGGCCATCAGAAGATGACGCACCGCGTGGCGCCGCGCGGCCTCCATGACGTTGAAGGTGCCGATGACATTGGCATCGAGATAGGCGCGCGGATTCTCGAGGCTGTAGCGCACGCCGGCCTGGGCGGCCAGATGCACGATCTCGTCGGGGACAAAGGCGTCGATCGCCGCATCGAGTGCCGCCTGATCCTCGAGCCGCGCCTCGGTCGCCGAGAACTGCGCGTGCCGGTGCAGCATGTCGTGGCGGCGGCGCTTGAGCGTCACGTCGTAATAATCGGTCATCCCGTCATAGCCGTGCACGATCATGCCCTCGTCGAGCAGCAGCTGCGCGAGGTGATATCCGATGAAGCCGGCGGTGCCGGTGATGAAGACGCGCCGGGTCATGATGATCGGCTCCCCATGATTGACAGCCGGAATTGACGGTCAGTTGTAGTGGTACTTATAGCCGCCGTAATAGCCGTATTTGTGCCCGTAATGCCCATAGCGGCTGGCGGCGGAATCGAACTGGTTGAGGATCGCCCCGGACAGGGTCACGCCGCTGTTGGCGAGAATCTTCTGACTGGACAGGACCTCGTCGCGGGTGGTTTCCAGATGCTTGACGACCAGCAGCGACATGCCGGTCATCTGTCCGATGATGCCCGAATCGGTCACCGCCAGCACCGGCGGGCAATCGACGATCACCAGGTCGTAATGCGCGGTCGCCTCGTCCAGAAGCGCGCGAAACCGCGGCGCGGTCAGAAGATCGGCGGCGTTGGGCGGGTAGCTGCCGGTGGGGATGAAATCGACACCGGTCGCCGGATCCGACAGCAGGACGGTCTCGAAGGCGACACCATCGGCAAGGTAATCCGACAGGCCGAGATGCTTGCGCGGCAGCCCGAACTGCTTGCGCAGCCGGCCCTTGCGCAGATCCGCATCGATCAGCAGCACCTTGCTTCCGCTCTGGGCCGAGACGATCGCCAGGTTGAGCGAAATGAAGGATTTGCCGAGTCTCGGGGCGGGCGAGGTGATCATCAGGCTCTTGCTCGGCGCGGTGGCCAGCGAGAACTGTAGCCCCGTGCGCAGCCCGCGCAGGGCCTCGACGACGATGTCGGTGGGGCGTGTCCGGGCCAGCGCGTAGTTCTCGGTATCCTCACCGCCCGACCGCAGCCCGTCGACGCGGTTGACCGTGGCGAAAAGCGACAGGCCGAGCTCCTCGATCACCCGGCTGTCATCGATGCCGCGCCGCAGGACGTTGAGCCCCAGCACGAACAGGATCCCCAGCATGCCGCCGATGCCCGCCCCGGCGAGGATCGGCGTGCGGCGGTTCGGCCCGATGCGCCCGGCGCGTTCCGCATGTTCGAGAATATTGATGTTGCTGACCGTGCTGGCCCGCACGATGTTGAGCTGCTCGGCGCGGCTGGCCAGCTGGCGCTCGATCTCGATGGAGCGTTCGAGGGTCTGGCGCAGCGTCAGCAGTTCCTGTTCCATCGGGGGAAGGTCCGCCGCCTCCTGACGCATCTCCGCGACCCGCTCCTCGAGCCGGGCCCGGCGGTCCAGAAGCTGCCGGTAATCGGGATGGTTGGGCGTCAGCCGGCGCGACAGCTGCTCTTCCGCGAAGCGCAGCTCCTCGAGTTCGGCCTCGATTCCGATGATCCTGGCGAGCAGCTCTTCGGACCCGGTCGTCAGCTCGCTGACCCGCGTCCGCTGACGGAAATCGCTGAGGGCTTCGGCGGCGCGGGCGGTTTCGGCGCGCACTTCGGGAAGCTGCCGGTCGATGAAGTCGATGCTCTGGTCGATCTCGGCGGCCCGCCGGTCGAGGTTCTGGTTCTGATAGGATCTCACCACGGCATTGACGATCTCGCGGCTTCTCTCGGGGTCGGATCCGGTATGCGCGAAATCGACGATGCCGCTATTGCTGGGGGGGCGCTCGTCGATGCTCAGCCCGCCGCGGGCGCGCGCGACGGCGGCCAGAGCGTTGCTGCGCCAGATGGTGAAGACGCGGCCGGGCGGCGCGTCGAGCTCCGACAGCCGGAAGCGAAATCCCGGGATCACCTCGACCGTCTCCCCGACCCGGCCCTCGATCGGCGCGCGATCCTTGAAGATGACATCGAATTGCCCCTCCCCGGTGACCACCAGCCTCGCCTTACGGTCCATGAGCGGCGCGTCGACCTCCAGCAGATCCAGCGCCACCCGGTCGCCGTGGCGGGTATAGGCGGGCAGGATCCAGTCGGGAATCGCCGGCCAGGCCCGGCGCTCGACCATGTGCCCGATGACCGGGAACCGCCTGGGGACGATCCGCCAGTCGAGATTCAGCGTATCGGCCACCGGCTCCAGCGTGAAGCGGGACCGGATGATGTGGGTTTCGGTCGCCATGCGCTGCGTTCCCGAGCTGCCGATCGCCTGGCCGATCAGGATTTCCGGCAGTTCGATCCCCTGCGCGCGGCGCTCCAGATGGACCAGCGCGCTGGCACGGTACTGATCGGGGGGCAGCTGGCCGATGAAGGTGCCGATCGCCAGACCGACGATCACGAGGGCGATCACCAGCCATTTGCGGGCCATGACCTGCATCAGCAGGTCCATCAGCTTCAGGTCGTTGTCGTCCTCTTCCTCGAGGTCGGGCAGACCGGATTTCTTGGTCATTGTCGCATCTGTTCCAGTTGCTGCATCCAGGATGCGCTGCATCTCATGATGATCTCGACCGCATGCGCGTGCATGCCCTGCCCCTGACGGTGGGGGTCTGGAACCTCCTGAGCGCCATCGAAATGCCCCAGAAGGAAGGTCTTGCCAAGCAGGTGCGGCCAGCGCGCGCCGATATCACGGCGATGATGTGTCTCCATCACGAGAATGATGTCCGCCGCGCGCCCGATCGCGTCATCGAACTGCCGCGCGGCATGGGTGCGCAGGACGATGCCCTGTGCTGTGGCGGCGGCGGCGCTGTCGGGGTCGGTGTCATGCCCGACCAGCGCATGCAGCCCGGCCGACCCGATGCGCAGATCGGGCAATCCCGCGCGCAGGACCGCTTCGGTGACCTGCGATCGGCAGATATTGCCGGTGCAAACCGTCAGGACCGTCTTGACCACGTCTCAGTCTCCGCTCGTCTCCGAAGAGGTGCCCGTCGCGCGCCGCCCTGTTTCCGGCCCCGTGTTCCGACCCGTGTCCCGGGACTGCGCCACATGCGGGTCGTATATCATCGACCCCCCGATTGCCAAGTGACAGGTTTGCAGGGGGGTTCACAAGGCCCGATCCTGTCTGCGGTCGCCGCAACAGCGTGCGCAGGCGGCGGCGCGGCGGCGTCTGACGGTGCCGCGCGCTTTGTGCGTTTTGTGCGTCATGTCACCGAAGGCAACGATCCCGCAGGACGGGGCGGATCATTCGGTCTTCCAGATGACAGCGGCCAGCACCAGCCCGGCCAGACCGACCGCCGCGGCGAGCCAGGGCGCGGCCGCTTCCAGCAGCCCGGCCAGATCGTGGCGCGTCACGACGCGCCCCCAGGCCGCGAAGATCCCGTCCTGTCCGGCCAGATCCGCCACCCGGGCCCGCAGGAACCGCGCCAGAGCGCGGCTGCCCGCAGGGATCACCCCCACCACGATCCCGGTCGCGAGCACCATGAAGACCGTCTTGTAGAGCCGCGCCGCCAGGTCGCGGTCCCCGCCCAGAAGCGGCAGGGTCCGCTCGCCCAGCACCAGCAGGATCACCATGATCGCGACGCAAAGCGCCGAGAGCCATATCAGGGGCATGCGCCGATCTCCTTTCAGATGACGGGCTTTCAGGACAATGGGCCTGTGACGCTAGCGTATCGGGCGCGTCCGGGAAAGACGGGAAAGGCATGACAGGTCCGGATCATGCTGCTATCGTGAAGGATATCAGTTCCGGAGCCTTTCCCTTGCCCCCCGCCGCCCGCATCACCGACATGCATACCTGCCCGATGGCGACCCCCGGCACGCCGCCGGTGCCGCATGTCGGCGGCCCGGTGATCAGCGGCGCGCCGACGGTGATCGTCGCGGGCATGCCGCAGGCCCGGATCAGCGATCAATGCACCTGCGTCGGCCCGCCCGACGTGATCGTCAAGGGCAGCGCCACCGTGCTGGTGGCCGGCATGCCGGCGGCGCGCCTCGGCGACATGACCGCGCATGGCGGGGTGATCACCACCGGCGCCCCCAACGTGCTGATCGGCGAGGCCGGGGCGGGCGGGGCGGTATCGCTGTCACAGGCCATGCCGGGCGCGCCAGCCGCCGCCGGAGTGGCCGGCGACGGCCCGCCGCCGGTGGACAGGCCCTACGAGGTGCACAAGGCCCGACTGGGCGGCGACGACAATGTCGATGTGATGTTCGCCGAGGCAGGCGGCACGGCCAGCGCCGAAGACGGGCGCGCGACGGCACAGGGCGAGGCCGCGCTCGGCGCGGTGCGCATGGACCATTCCGGTCATATCATGGGGCCGGTCGGCGGGTCTCACAAGCTCCAGACATATACGGCCGACGCCAAGGCCTATGGCTCGATCGGCACCACGGGCGGCGGCGTCGAAGCCGCGGCCTTCGCGCGCATGGTCGAAGAGGAAGGATCGCTGTTCCTCGGCCCGGACGAGAACAACCCCTATGCCGAGACGGGCGGCGGCTATGCGCTGATGAAGGCCGAGGCCAAGGGCGATGCCCTTCTCGGCAGCGACGGCCGCCGGGCCGGTGTCGCGCTTGGCGGCAAGGCCGGGGCCAGTGCGGTCGAGGGCGATCTCAAGGGCGAGATCAATATCCCGATCCCGTTCACCGACTGGACCATATCCGGCCGTGGCAAGGTCTCCGGGGATGCCGGATCGGTCGGAATCGGCGGCGGTGCGCATGCCTACAAGGATTTGCAGACCGGGCGGTATCATGGCGGCGTGTTCGGCAAGGCGGCGGCGTTTCTCGGGATCGGGGGGGATCTGGATCTCAGCATCGGGCCGCCCTATTCCGGGCGGGACAGGCGGCATTGATTGCAACCCTCCGGCATGCGCGCCCGGTCCGCTACAACAGGATGTAACCCATGACCGACCCCGCCCCCGAACTTCTTCTGGCCCCCGTCTCGGACAAGGCCGTGATCGAGGAGACCTATCATCTGGTCTCCACCGGCGAGGTGCTGGCCGGGCCGCTCGGGTTCCAGCTGGCCGTGCCGCGGCATTGGGGGTTCGAGATCCTCGACCGGATCGGTCCGCTGCCCGAGAAACCGCTGGTTCCGATGGCGCGCGCCTCCGATCCCGAAAGCCGGGCCGAAACGGTCATCCTCGGCGCGCATCTGCCGCGCGAGATCCATCCCGCCGACTGGCTGCGCGTGTTCGTCGCCAACAAGGGGCACGAAATCGTCGACTGGCGCGAACGGCCCAGCAAGTTCGGTCGCATTCCCGACGCCCTGGTGCGCGGTGTCGGGCGCACCGAGGGGCTGGGTCACCGGTTGACCGCCATCAAGGATGCCAACCGGTTGTTCGTGATCGACACGCGCATGACCGCACCCGATCCGCAGGCGCAGGAACCGGCCTATATGGCGATGGCGAACTTTCATCTGCTCGCCGCCGAAGGGACCCCCTATGCCGAACCGTTTCTCCCGCTGATCCTCGAGGCGGCGCGCCCGGTGGAAATCCTGGTGCCCGGGTCCTGGCAGCAGCCCGGTGCCGGGATCGATCCACCCGAAGGCGGCGCCATCGCCGTGATGGAGCACCGGCGCGAGGATACGGTGATGGCCACGATGATCGCTGTCGCCGGGGCACCGGACGGTCCCGATGCGGCCGGTCTCGAAGAGGTGACACTGGCCAAGTTCACGGCCAATGGCGTGACCCTGACCGCCGGGCCGGACATCCTGAGCCAGTATGACAGCCCGGATGGTCAGATGCATCTTCTGGCACGGGCCTGGTCCGCGACGCGCGGTGAGGCCGCGCTGTCGGTCCTGTCGGCACAGGCCGATCTGGCCGGAGTGCCCGTGGCACTGAGCCTCGTGACACCCTCGCCCGAGGCCGGTTTCGAAGCCTGGGCCATTCACCGCCGGGCCTTCGACATCGCGGTGAACAGTCTCGCGCTCGCCTGACGCGGGTGGTGCCGGTGATGCACGGGTTGCACAGTCCTTGGCATATATCCGCCCGCGGGTCGGCCGGGCTATGTTTCATCTCCCGAATGTGCCAAAAGAAGCTGTCTGGGGGAAAACGGGCAAACAAAATCAGGATGACTTTCATGACCAATCGAACGGATCACGGGATGCGTGTAACGGCGGATATGCCCCGAAAGGGTCGGCAGGTGGCGCTGGCCGCATCAGTGGCGCTTTTTGCGGTGACGGGCACGGCGACGATCGCCTGGTCGGCGCTGACCGTCGCCTTCAGCCCCCAGGAACAAACGGTCGTGACATCGGCCGGCCCGGAGATGGCCCCTCAGGCCCGCGCCTTCGCGGAGCGCACCCGTCTGCAGAGCGCGGCGGCATCCGACACGACCCCCGAGTCCCGCCCCGCACCGGTGGTGCTGGCACAGGCCACCTCACAGGCCGTCCCCTCGGCGACCAGTTCCGCGGGCCCGGCACATCGCGGTGCGGCGTCCCTGGAGGCCGCCGTTCAGCCAAAACCGTTCAGCGCGACCCGTCCCGCACCGGCCGCGGATCCGCGGCCCGTGGCGCGCCCGGCACCGACCCCCCAAGACACCCCCACAGCGACACCCTCCGCGACCGATACGGATGTCGCGGTCGCCTCCGTGACGCCCGACACCGACGTCGCCGACCGGCCCGCACCGGGCCCGGCATTCGAGCCGGCAAGGACGGTGGTACGGACCGAAAAGGCCGCTTCGGATCGGGGCAGCCTTCTGGACCGCTTGTGGAGTGTCGGCATGTACCGCTGACCGGCGGACCTGCGACCCGCGTCCAGACGACATGACGGGCCGGGTCAGGCCCGGCTTCAGGCCCGGCTTCAGGCCCCGCTCAGCGCCCGCAACCGGTCGAGCGCGGCGCTGAACCCCCGGAACGAGACCGGGATCGCGAAGTCCTCGCCCCCGCGGGTCACGGCGCGGACCTGTCCGTCGAGCGCGGCGCGCATGGTCGCGACGGCATCCCCGTCGAACGGGGCGATGATCACGCAGCCCGTGCTCAGGCAGGTCTCGAAACCGTAGCGTCCCAGGATCGTGTCCCCCGACCGGATCTGCACCCCTTCCGACAGGCGCAATCCGAACGGCGCGATCAGCACGCCGATCAGCCGGTCCTCGGCGTCATAACGCATGGAAAACAACAGGACGCTGCCACTGCTTTCGGGATGATCGACCTGTTGCAGCATTTCACAGACCCGGGGCGCATCCCCGGGTGTTTCGCATTGCACGGTCCAGTCGCGAAAGGTCTCGCGCAGCGTATCTGGGGCGACCTGCTGCTGCGCCCGGACAGGCCCCGGACCGGTCAGCCCGGAGCCGAGGGCCAGAAAAACAGCGGCCAGAAGAACAGCGCCTGTGGAATTCGATGTCATGAAGGCCTCGCATCTTGCCGGAATGCCGGTATCGTGGAGGCCCTACCGTGCAGAAAACCCGGCGGCAAGGCAATGGCACAGATCCCCGACAAAGCCATCCGGGCACCCCCGTGTCCCGGGGCACCCCGGGCCGGCACTGGCGCACGGCACCGCCGGCCCGCAAGACCGCGCGACGCGTATCGGTTCGCCGTCTTGTCATCGCGCGCGCCACCAAGGCCGCTTTTGCCGGAGAAATTTCTTGGAAAGACATCCCCTGCCGTGTCATTGATTTCATACGCATTCATTTTCCGAGCCATCCTCGGACCCATGTCATAATTTGAAAGACGCCGCTACGATGTCATGGCAAAGCAAGATCGCCTGGAAAGAAGGCCTTTTCCTTCAACCGCATCACCTTCAGCAGAACGACCGGTATGTCGAACACCTGCTGGAACAGCGCTGCCGGTACGCGGCCCCCTATCCGTGGGGCTTTTCACATCTGGAAATCGACACCGATCTGGCCGAGCAGAACCTGTTCGGGCTGCGCCGGGCGGCGGGGATCTGTCCCGATGGCCTGCCCTTCGACATGCCGGGCACGAGCGTTCTGCCGCAGCCGGTGACGGTGCCGGACGGGGCCGAGGGGCAGTTCGTCTGGCTGACCGTGCCGATGTCGGATCCCAACGGGCGCGAGGTGGGCACCGATGACGATACCAGCCGCGCGACCCGCTACATGCTCGACCACGAGCGGGTCGCCGACAGCGCCGCGACGATGCGGCTCGAGCATGACCTGGAAATCGCCCATCCGCGGCTGGCGCTCGAGATCCGCAAGACCCCGAAATCCGGATATAGCTGTCTCAGGGTCGCGCGCATCGTGGAGGTGCGCGACAAGACCGTGGTGCTCGATCCGTCCTTCGCCCCGCCGCTTCTGACCGTGAACGCGCATGCCGTGGTGTCGGGCTGGATCGACCGGGTCGTCGGATGGGTGGAGACCCGCCTCGCGGCGCTGGCGCGCTATGCGGCCGATCCGGGATCGGGCGGCGGGCTGCAGGCCTCGGATTATTCCATGCTGCTGCTGCTCAACCGCGAGATCGGCGGGCTGCGGCACCTGCGCGCCTCGCGCTATGTCCACCCCGAGCGCCTGTACGTGGCGCTGCTGCGGCTGGCCGGCGAGCTGTGGACCTTCGACCCCTCGCGGCTCTGTCCCGAATACCCCGCCTATGATCACGACGATCTCGAGGAAACCTTCGCGCCGGTCCTGCGCGACATCCAGCGGCTGACCAGCCGCGACATGAGCCGGGCGGTCCGGCTGGATCTGCAACAACCGGTGCCCAATTCCTACATCGCCACGGTCGGCGACCGAAACCTGTTCCGCGATGCCGCCTTCATCATCGAGGTCTCGGCCGACAAGCCGCTGACCCAGATCCAGCAGCAATTCCCGGTCCTGTGCAAGGTCGGGCCCAATACCCGCATGAGCCAGATCGTCGACAGCAACCTGCCGGGGCTCGAACTGGTGCACATGCCGACGCCGCCGCACCAGATCCGCGCGGTCACCAGCCATGTCTATTTCAGCATAGACAAGCGGTCCGAGCTGTGGCGCGAGTTTTCCACCGCCTCGGCCATCGGGCTGCATTTCGCGGGCGACTGGCCGGAGCTCGAGCTTGAAATCTGGGCGATCATGGAGACCGGATCATGAGCGCGGACCCGCCCTCCGGTGGCGGCGGCAAGAAACCCGCCAAGCCCCCCCAGAGAACGGTGATCGCGCCGCTGCCCGGCGCGCGGTCGCAGGGCAGCGGGAGCGATCCGCCCCCGGGTCCAGCCACCGATCGCGGATCGGGGGTCTGGTCGTCGGGCGGGGGGGCACCTGCGCCCGCCTCCACGCCGCCCGCCGCCACACCACCCGCATCCGGCGCGGGTCAGGGACAGGGCCAAGGCCAAGGCAGAGCCCGGCCCCTGCCATGGCAGGAGGGCGCGCCCCGGCAGCCGCCCTCGGGCGGCGCGCAAGGACAGGGCTGGCCCGGGGGCGCGCCGCAGAGCGCACCGGCCCCCTCTCCCTCACAAGGCGGGGCGGCCGGTCAGAACGCCTGGATGGGCAGCGCCGGGCAGGACCGGTTCTTTCCCGACATCTCGCGCCCCCAGCCCGAGACGCCCGCGGCCCCCCAGCAGAAGATCCCGCTCGAAAAGGCCTTGCAGACCGGTGTCACCGGGCATGCGGCCGGGAACAATCCACTGACCGCGGCGGCGGCCGGCCTGCTGATGCTTCTGGGGCGGCTGCGCAGCCAGATCGTGGACATGGAGGCGATGCCCCTGATGGCGCATGTCACCCGCGAGATCGAGGAGTTCGAGACCCGCGCGCAGACGGGCGGGGCGGATGCGCAACAGGCGCTGGTGGCCAAATACGTGCTGTGCGGCACCGCCGACGACATCGTGCAGAACCTGCCCGGAACGGACCGCGATGTCTGGGTGCAATACGCGATGGAGGCGCGGTTCTTCAACCGGCGCACGTCGGGGGTGGGGATCTTCCAGGAGATCGAGAAGGCGCTGATGGACCCGGCGCGCTGCTATGATCTGCTGGAACTGATGCTGATCTGCCTGCAACTGGGGTTCGAGGGCCAGTATCGGGGGGCGCCGGGGGGCGATGTCGACCTGCAGCATCTGCGCCGCCGGATCTACGAGACCCTGCGGCGGGTGCGGGCCCGCGATGATGACGACATCTCGCCGCACTGGCAGGGGGTGGCCATGGCCACGCTGCACCAGCGCCGGCGGGTACCGGTCTGGATCATCTGCAGCCTGGCGCTGGCGATCCTGTGCGGCGGCTATATCGGCCTGCGGGTCTTTCTGTCGGGTGAGGCCGGGCGCGTGGCCGACATCATGCGCGGGCTTCATCCGCGCGACACGGTGGTTCTGGCCCGGTCCACGACACTGCCCGATCTGCCGACCGATCCCGAACCCTACCAGCCCCCGGCTTTTGACGCCTCCGACCAGCTGGACCGGATCCGCACCGCGCTGAGCGAGGACATCGCGGCGGACAACCTGACGGTGGACATGCGCGGCAATTTCATCGCCATCACCGCCAACAACCTGGTGCTGTTCGATACCGGTCAGGCGGAGGTGCGGTCCGAATTCATCCCCATCGCACAGCGCATGGCCAGCGCCCTGGAAGACGAGACCGGCGATATCCGCATCGTCGGTCATACCGACAACGTCCCGATGAGCGGCCGCGGGCGCTTCGGCAACAATCAGGAACTGTCGGTGGCGCGCGCAGACTCGGTGGCGGCGGTGATCGGCGACGCGCTGAGCGATGCCGGCCGCATCGAGGTGATCGGCGCGGGCGAGGACGATCCGGTCGCCGACAACGCGACCGCCGAGGGACGCGCCGCCAACCGACGTGTCGAAGTGCTGATCCGCCGCGAGGAGGCCCGCCCCGAATGACCCGTCACGCACCCCCCCACGCAAGCCCCCAAGCAGCCCCCGGAGACCCCCGCGCATGAGGAAAGCCCTGCGTCTTCTGCTCGTCATCCTGGGGCTGGTGGCCTTCGCGCTGGCCGTCTGGTTCGGCGGCCCCCTGATCGGCATCGCCGGCGTCTTCATTCTGGCCGGCGTCTGGAGCCGCGTCATTCTGATCGGTGTCGTTTGGGGCGCGGTCGGTCTGTATTACCTGATCCGCTGGTGGCGGGCGCGCCGCGCGGAAAAGGCGCTGGAGGCGGCGATCGTCCCCGAGGGTCCGGCGGGCGACGGCGAGGTGCTGGGCGAGAAGATGCAGGAGGCCCTGTCGGTCCTGCGGCGCTCTTCGGGATCGTCGAGCTATCTCTACGAGCTGCCCTGGTATGTCATCATCGGCCCGCCCGGGGCCGGCAAGACCACGGCGCTGCTGAATTCCGGGATCGAGTTTCCGCTCGCCGATGCCAATGGCGGGGCGATGGCCGGGGCGGGCGGCACGCGCTATTGCGACTGGTGGTTCGCCGAGGAGGCGGTGCTGATCGACACCGCCGGGCGCTACACCACGCAAGACAGCGATGCCGAGGCCGACCGCGAAAGCTGGCTGTCCTTCCTCGACATGCTCAAGAAGCACCGTCCGCGCCAGCCGGTCAACGGGGTGATCGTGGCGATCGGCCTCGATGACCTCCTGCAGGGCGACGAGGACAGCCTTGCCGCCCATGCCACCGCGATCCGCGACCGCCTGCTGGAATTGCAGGAGGTCTTCAACATCGAGGTGCCGGTCTATGTGCTGTTCACCAAGGCCGACCTGATCGCGGGGTTCAGCGAATTCTTCGGGGCGTTCAGCGCCACACGGCGTCAAAAGGTCTGGGGCGCGACCTTCCGCCCCGCCGACCGCAAGGAGGCGACGCTGCCGCAGGCCGGGCCGGAATTCGACGCGCTGCTCAAGCGCCTGTCGGCCGAGGTCACCGACCGCATGAACGAGGAACCCGACGGGGTGTCGCGGATCGCGATCTTCGGCTTTCCGGCGCAGGTGGCGATGCTCAAGGACCGGGCGCTGTCGATCCTGACCGGGATCTTCGGCTCGACCCGCTACCGCGTCAACGCCACGCTGCGCGGCTTCTATTTCACCTCGGGCACCCAGGAGGGCACGCCCATCGATCAGGTCCTTGGCGCCATGGAGCGCAGCTTCGGCACCCTCGGCGGGGCCGGCGCGTCGGGCCGGGGCAAGAGCTTTTTCCTGCACGACCTGCTGCGCAAGGTGATCTTCGCCGAGGCCGGCTGGGTGTCGCAGGACACCCGCGCGGTGCGCCGCGAGACGGGTCTGCGCTACGGGGTCATCGCGATCACGGTGCTGGGGGGGCTGGCGCTGGCCGGGCTCTGGGCCAACAGTTTCTACCACAATCACAGCCTGGTGCGTCACGCCGAGGCCGAGGTCCAGCGCTACGAGGAGGAGGCGCGCCCCGAGCTCGAGGAGGCGCGGATCTCGGATCCCGACCTGACCCCCGTCCTGCCGCTTCTGCGCCAGCTCGCCACGCTGCCCATGGGCTACGCCGCGGACGAAAGCGCGGCCGGGGGCGGGCTGCTCGAGGGGTTCGGCCTCGGTCAGCGCGGCGCGCTGACGGCGAGCGCGCGCGCCGCCTACCGCGACGGGCTGGAGCGGCATCTGCGCCCGCGGCTGATCCTGCATGTCGAGAACCGGATCGCCGAGGACATCTCCGACAACGACCTTCTGTCGCTTTACGAGTCGCTGAAGGTCTACAAGCTTCTGGGGCATGCCGCGCCGGCGCCGGACGATGCGTTCATCGTGGCCTGGTTCACCGACACATGGGCCCGCGATCCCGCCTATCGCGGGGCCGGCCCGATGCGCGATCTGCGCGCCGAGATGGAGGCGCATCTCTGGGCCATGCTCGAGCTTTCGGCGACGCAGAACCGCGCGCGGGTCGATCTCAACGGGGCGCTGGTGGCGCGGGCCGAACAGATCCTGTCGCTGATGAACCTCGAGGATCAGGCCTGGCTTCTGGTGATGGGGGCGGGCGGGCCGCAGGACATGGAGAGCTTCAATATCGGTCTGCGCGCCGGGCCGGATTCCGAGCTGGTCTTCGAGACGCTGGACGGCCGGGCGCTGAACGAGCTGGAGATCCCCGCGACCTTCACCTATTCGGGGTTTCACGACTATTTCCTGCCGCGTCTGGCGGATGTCGCGACCAAGCTGGAAACCCAGCAATGGGTGCTGGGCGCGCGCCGCGAGGCCGCCGATGTCTCGGGCGAGCTGCAGCGTCTCGGCCCGGCGATGATGAACCGCTATGCGCTGGAGTTCACCCGCGCCTGGACCGCGGTCCTGGAGAATCTTCAGCTGCGCCCGATGGCGGCGGGCGCGCCGCAGTTCCTGGCGCTCAGCGCGGCCTCGGATGCGCGCCAGTCGCCGATCCTCAAGCTGGTCGAGGCGGTCAATCGCGAAACCCGGCTGACCGCCGGTTTTTCCGACGAGGGCGGCTTCGGCGCCGGGATGGGAGAACTGGCCGAGGGCGAGGGCGCGGAACTGGCTGGCATGGCGGGCGAACAGATGATGCGGCGGGTGCGCGAACGCGCCTCCGGCATGAGCCGTATCGGGTTCGACGTGCTGGAAAGACGGCGCTCGCAGAACCGCGCCAGCGGTCAGGGCGGCGGCGACGCGGGCGAGGCCCCGTTGCCGGGGGCCAATGTCGAGGCCCAGTTCAGCCGGTGGCACGATCTTGTCGCGGACATGTCCGAAGGCCGGCCGATCGATGTTCTTCTTCAGGACCTGCAGAAGATCTACCGGCTGCTGCTGACCTCAACCGCGGGGGCCGGACAGATCCCGCCCAATCTCGGCCAGGAACTGGCCACGCAGGCGGCACTTCTGACGCGCCACGCCTCGCGCCTGCCGCCGACACTGGCGCGGATGATCCGGCAGGCCTCGGACGAGTTCGCGGGCGATGCCGCCAACACGACGCTCGCCGCGCTCAACGAAAAGCTCAACAACGATGTGTCGCAGGTCTGCGAAGCGCTGGTTCCCGACAGCTACCCGTTCGACGGGCGTGCGAACCGCGATCTGCCGATGGCCGAGTTCGCCCGCCTCTTCGCGCCCGACGGGGTGTTCGACCGCTTCTTCAAGACCGAGCTGCTGCCGCATGCCGATATCAGCGGGACCGACTGGCGCTGGAAGGAGGACAGCCCGCTGGGGCGCCAGATGTCGCCCGCGACGCTGGCGCAGTTCCAGCGCGCGGCGGTGATCCGCGACGCCTATTTTCCCGGGGCCAGCGCGATCCCCGGCTTCGACATCACCATCCGGCAGACCGCGCTGCATCCCGATGCGGATGCCGCCCTGCTCGAGATCAACGGCAAGGTGATCACCACCCAGCAATCGGGCAGCCTTGCCCAGAGCATGTTCTGGCCGTCGGGCGGGGGCGGATCGGCCTCGGTGCAGCTGTCTCCGGATCTGCCGGGCCGCACATCGGATGTCGAGGTGTCGGCCGGCCCCTGGGCGCTGATGCGGTTGATCAATTCCGGACGGCCGCGCCCGTCGGGGTCGTCGGTCAACATCCGGCTCGATGTGGGCGGCCGCTATGTCGCCTACAACATCAACGTCGCCTCCGCGCGCAATCCGTTCTTCCTGCGAGAGTTGTGGGATTTCCGGTGCCCGCGCGGGTTGTGACGGCACCATCGGGAGGGGGAGCGTGATGGCGAAGGAAAACCACGAGAGCGGGCCGCGCGACAGCACGGGCAAGACCGATACCGGGACCGGCACGGAGACATCATCCGGTGCGGCCTCCCCGCCCGAGGAGGCGACCGGGGACGAAGCAGGAGCCGGATCAAAGGACGCGGCACAGGATGCGCCCCGCCCGGAAACGGGGCCCGAACCGGAGCCAGCCTCGGAGGGGGGGGAGGACACCCTGCCAGCCGGTGAGGCGCAGACAGTTGAGCCCACCCCTCCGGAAAACGCCGGGGAGACGCCCGCCGAACGGCCCGAAACGGCCCCCGAAGGTGCCCCCGGTGCGGATGCCGGGGCGGACCTCGATGCGGACCCCGCCAGTGCCGACCCGCCCGCACAGCCCCCGGCACCCGCGAAGGATGATCCCTGGACCGCAGCGGATGACGCAAGGGACGACGCAAGAGACGACACCGGGCCCGAACCAAAGCTCGAACCGAAGCCTGAGGCGACACCCGCGTCAGCGCCAGAGCCCGTCTCCGCGTCAGCGCCCGCGCCGGACGAACCGGCGCAGCCCTGTGCGGCGGGTCTGTTCGGGAAACTGCCCGCGCGCGGCGATTTCATTTCCCGGTCCATCGACCGCGATCTGCTGCGCCCGCTGGAGGACTGGCTGCTGCCTTTGGTGCAGACCGCGCGCGGCCTGCTGGGTGACGGCTGGAGCGCCGCCTGGCATCGTGCCCCGGCCTGGCGGTTCTGGATCGGCCCCGACATCCTGCAGGGGGACTGGAAGCGCAACATGCGCAGCCATGACCGGCCCGGGGCCGTGACGGGGGTGCTCTTGCCCTCGGCGGATCGTCAGGGGCGGCATTTCCCGCTGGTGCTGGTGCTCGCCGACGATCACGCGCGGCTGATGCCGCCGCCGGTGCTGTCGCCGCCCGACAGGCACTGGTACGCGCAATGCGACCACCTGCTCGACGCGGCGCGGGCGGGCCGGGATCTCGCGCAGGTCGAGGCCGAACTGAGCACGCTGAGGGCGCCGCGCCTGCCGGAGGGGGCGGCGGATATGGGCCCGCTTCTGGCGCAGAAATCGCTCTGGGGCCAAGGCGGGGGTCAGGGCGGCATGCACGAGGGGGGTGATGTCTGGACCGATATCCGCATGAGCGATCATCATCTTGCCGCGGCATGCCGAAGTTACTGGTGGACCGAAGCCCCCGGCAGGGCAGAGAGCGCCCCGCCCCCGATCAGCGTGATCAGCCTGGCCGGGCTGCCCGATGCCGAAACCTTCGCCTTCATGCTGACCGATGCCATCCCGCAGCCACAGGAGCCCGACCCGACATGAGCAATCCAAAATTCCGCTTCGAGACCGGTGCCGTGACCCATGATGGCTGCGTGCGCGATCACAACGAGGACCGTTACCTGACAGCGCCGGATCTCGGCGTCTGGCTGGTGGCCGACGGGATGGGCGGGCATTTCGGCGGCGATGTGGCCGCACAGATCATCGTCGACCGCGTCGAGACCGTGCGCCACAGCTCCAGCGCCCCCGACCTGCGGGCGCGGTTCCTCGACCGGATGGCGCAGGCCAATCAGGCGATCCGCGATCACTCGGCGCGCAATGACGGCGCGACGATCGGCGCGACGCTGGCGGCGCTGCTGATCCACGACGCGAACTTCGCCTGCTCGTGGTGCGGCGACAGCCGTCTCTACCTGCTGCGCGACGGGGCGCTGACCCAGATCAGCCGCGACCACACCGAGGCGCAGGAACTGCTGGACAGCGGCGCGATCACCGCCGAACAGGCGGAAAACTGGCCGCGCAAGAATGTCATCACCCGCGCCATAGGCGTCAACGAGGAGGCCGACATAGACCATGTCTCGGGCGTCTTGCGCGATCGCGACAGTTTCCTGTTATGTTCGGACGGGCTGACGGGGCATTTACAGGATGACGAGATCATGTCCATCATGCGCGGCCGGTCCTCGCAGGCCGCCTGCGAGGCGCTCTTGCACGAAACGCTGCAGCGCGGGGCCAGCGACAACGTGACCGTCGTCATCGTGCGCTGTGCGCTCAAGACCGTGGTCGGCAACGGTGGCACGGGCGACCAGACACAGGAAAGCCGCTTCGCATGAGCACGCATTCGCCCAATGGCAGCTCTCCTCCCGGACCCGAGGATGCCTCCGGGCCGGAGGCCGGGGGCCGCAAGACCCGTATCACCCAAAGCCCGATCCAGTTGCAGCCGGGCACGGTGCTGATCGGCACCTACGAGATCACCGAGCATATCAACACCGGCGGCATGGGCGAGGTCTATCGCGGGATCAACATCCACAATGACGAGGTGGTCGCGATCAAGATCGTGCTGCCCGCGCTGGCGCATGACGCCAAGATCCTGTCGCTGTTCCAGAAGGAATCCACCGTGCTGCGGCGCATCGCCCATGACGCGATCGTGCGCTACGAGGTGTTCACCATCGATCCCGGCATCGCGCGGCCCTGCCTCGTGATGGAATTCGTCGAAGGGGTGTCGCTCGGCGATCACATGGAAACCGGTCCGATGCCCGAGGCGCAGGTGCTGGCATTGCTGCGCCGGCTCGCGGACGGGTTGCAGGTGGCGCATCGCGCCGGGGTGGTGCATCGCGACCTGTCACCCGACAATGTCGTCCTGTGCGGCGGGGAAGTCGAAAGCGCCAAGATCATCGATTTCGGCATCGCCAAGGAGACCACGCCGGGCGGCGGCACGCTGATCGGCGGGCAGTTCGCCGGCAAGCCGGGCTATGTCGCCCCCGAACAGCTGGGGCTTTACGAAAGCCATGTGACGGGCAAGTCCGATATCTACAGCCTGGGGCTGCTGGCCGCCGCCGCGGCACAGGGATACCCGATCGACATGGGCGACAATCCCGCCGACGCGGTGCGCGCCCGGATGAGCGTGCCGGACCTGTCGGCCCTGCCCGACCGTCTGCGCCCGCTGGTGACATGGATGCTGCAGCCCGATCCGGCGGATCGCCCCGAGGATATGGGGGCCGTGGTGCATGCGATCGCCCAGACGAGCCTGCCCCCCGAGGCGCAGACCGCCCCGCCCCAGACCTTTCCGCCGCAATCATCTCCGCCGCAATCCCTTCCGCCGCAGACCTTTCCACCGAACACATCGCAGTCGCCGCACGGCCTGTCTGTCCCGCCGATCCCCGGCACTTCCGCGCCGGGGATGTCCGTGCACCCGACATCGGCGGCCCCCGAGGGGGGCAGCCCGTTCGGCCCGCCGCCATCCACGCCCCCCGGCGATCCGGGGCCCGGCGGGGACCGGGCGGCAAAGGGCCGGTCCCGGCTGCGGGGGCCGGTCCTCCTGCTGATGCTGCTGGCGCTTGCCGGGGGCGGCGCCTGGTATGCGGGCCTGTTGCCGCAGGCCGCCACATGGCTTCCGCAGGCCACCGCATGGCTGCCGGGGAGCGCCCCGGATCTGGCCGCACAGCGCGCCTGGCTGGCAAGCCGGACGGGCGCGCAGACGGGCGGCACCTGCCGTTACCTGCAGCCCGACCCCGGACCGACCTCCGGGGCACCTTCCGGCGACAGCGTCCCGGTGGCCGGTTTCGCGCGCAGCCCGGACGGGTTCGCCGACCTGCGCACCGCCTTCGCCGAGGCGCACGGCGCCCCGCTCGATCTGCAGGTGACCGAGGTGTCCGAGGCGCAATGCTCCGCGCTCGACTTCCTGTCGGGGCTGGGCCCGGCCATCACCGAGGGTCCGGCCCTGTCGCTGCGCATGACGGGCAGCGGGGACGACCCGGAGGGCCGGCTGAACGGACAGACGGGCGAGGCCGTGGCGCTGCTGCTGATCGATCCGGCCGGGCGCGTGCAGAACATCACCGGCGAGATCGACACGGCCACCGGGCGGTTCGAGCTGCCGAGCCGCCGCCTGCGGCGCGCGCAGACCTCCGGCGCGGACGCGGATGCGGCCTTCCTGCTTCTGGGACTGAGCAGTGCCGAGCCGCTTGGCACGGTGGCGCTGATTCCGCCGAACGCCATCCTGCCCTTCGGTCAGGTCGCCCAGTTCTGGCAGTTCCTGTCGAGCGATATCGACGCCACGCAAGACGGCGTGCGGGCCGCCCTCGCCGCCATCCGGCCCTGAGCGGGGGCGGGCGCGATCAGCCGGTTCCGAGCAACTCGTCGACCAGACCGCGGAACCGGTCGAGCCCGTCGGGTTCGCGGATCACCGTGATCCGCCCGGACGCCCCGCTCATCTTGGCCTCGGCCCATTGCACCACATAGCCCGCATCCCGACCCTTGAGGAACGGATTGGCAGAGATCACCCCCGCCCCGAAGAGCGACAGAAGATCCGTGTCGGGTTCTGCCGTCAGCGCGGCATGCGCCCCCTGCATCCCGAGGAAATGCGCCAGGTAGAGGCGGCCCGCGGTGATCGCATGGCCGCGGGCGCGCAGGAAGGCGGCCCCTTCGCGGGCAAGGTTGGTCACCATCTCGCGGGCGATCCGCGGCTCGGTGCGCAGGTCCAGAAGCTCGGCATCCGACATCTGCGCGGTGAGATCGGGGCGATAGGTGCGCATCATCCGCAACCATGTACGGTCGATGAACTGCCCCAGCCCGGTGGCGGTCGAGCGCGGGTTGCGGGCATCGGTCTTGCCGGCGGATTCGACCTGGATGATCCGGTTGACCAGCTGCTCCACGGCCCCCGCCCCGTCGATCATGCTGTCGGATGCGGCGCCCCCTGCCGTACCCCCTGCCACGCCGCGCGCCGGGGCGCGGCCATCGCGCATGCCGTAACAGGTCGGGGCGCTGTCGGGCGCGGGGCGGTGGACATAGCAATGCACCTTGTGGTCGCCCTCTATGCCGATGAACAGCACCTGATCGAGCAGCCGCGCCTCGCTGTCGCTGTCGCGTCCGGAACCGTCGGGCGGGCGCTCGCTCAGGACAAGGGTGATGCGATCGCTTTCGCTTGCCTCGGCATCGAGCTCGTGGGCTTCGGCCAGCAGCATGATCATCTGCCCCACCAGCCGGGGCGGCAGCCCCTGACGCAGGGCGGCCCCGTAAAGACCGTCCATGATCCGCAGCTTGCCCCCCGCGGGCTGCGAGACCGCCTGTGCGGCCGGTGTGCCCTCCATCAGCGCCGAGAAATCGCGGTCGATCCAGGGGTCGGCCCCGGTCGTGACCGCCAGGGTCTCTGCCGGATCTTGCCCACCGGCCTCGTCGCCGCGCCCCCGCGCGAGCGATCCCAGATACCGGTCCGGGCCGTAGAAGGCGGCCTGCGCGAAGTGTCGCCGCGACCCCTGCCCCACGACGACCGGGCCCTGCCATCTCAGGGCGATCACGTGACCGCTGTCCAGCCGGTCGAGCCCGAGATGATCCCGGGCCGCCCGCGCCACGATCCGCGCATCCTCTTCGGTCAGGCCCTCGCGGATCAGGATCTGTTCGGTCGGGGCGGCGCGCGCGATCCGCAGGATGCTTTCCTCATGAAGCTTGCGGCGCTCCTCGGGCGGGCGCAGGCGCAGCGCGGCGGCCCCGAAGGTGCGGGCCGGGCCGGTCTGGGCGGTCTGCCGCCCCGCCGCGTGATGCGCGATGAGCGCATGCGCCTCGGCCACGTTGCGTGGCCGCAAGCGCAGGCCGTCCGCGGGCTTCGATGCGGTCGCGACCGACGGCTCGGGCCGCGCGGCGGTCCGGCGCTGTGCCTGGAAGATGGCGAAATCCTCCTGGCTTGTCGGCAGGCTGACATTCAGCCGTTCCCCGGGCGGGACCATCGTGTCGCGGATCACCAGAACCCGCCCCTCGCCCCGTCCGGGCGGCAGGCCATCGGGGCGGGTCAGATAGCGCGGCGGGGCCGATTGCGCGCGGGGAGCGGCCTCGATCCGGAGCGGCTTTCCCGGCAGGTCGATGAACCGGGGGGCCGATTGCTGGCCTGATTGCTGGCCTGATTGCTGGCCCGATTGCTGGGGCGGATCGGCGCGCGCGGTCTCGTCCGGCGGCGCGACCGTCTCCGCAGCCATCTCCGGGGCCGGGGGAGCCGGACCTTGCGCGCGCGGGATCTCGGCAAGCCGGGACAGAAGCCCCGGCCCCACAAGCAGCCCGCCGGCGACCAGCCCCCCCGCAAGCGCGGCCCCGACGAGGCCGATGATCAGGTGCCGGCGCAGGCTCTGGCGTCTGCGCCGGGTGCGGGCGCTGTCACGCGCCCGCGCGAATCTCGGATCGACCGGCCCGGCGGGATCCGGGGCGTCGCTCATCGGAAGGTGCTGCCGAGGGCCCGTCTGAGACGGCTGCCATCCGCGCCGTCCCCGCCGCCGCTGCTCGCGGCCGGTGGTGCAGCCGGGGGTGCAGCCGGTGGCGCGGAGGGCTGGGGCGCGGGCTGCGCGCGCGGGGCCGGACGCGAGGGGGTCGTGTTGGTGCGCGGCGCCGGCGCGGGCCGGGCCGCGACCGCCGGCGCGGGGCAGATCGTGCCCTCGGCCGCCTTCACGTCGCGCCAGACATCGACCGTCGGCTCCAGCCCCGTCAGCTGCGCACCGCTGCGGCTGATATACTCCTGCAGGGCACCGCGCGATCCGCCCCCCCATATCCCGTCGATCCCGGCCGTGTAACAGCCCAACCGGGCCAGTTCGGTCTGCACCGCGCGCGGCAGGTCGTCGGGGGCCAGATGGGTGTCGGTCACGTCCGTGCCGATGATCCGCGAGACATCGCGCCTTTGCGGCGTCAGGTTGCGCGCCGGCGCCACCGAGGCCAGCACCACCGGCGGCTGCATCGCCCCGATGCGGGCGATCGGGGTGTCGGCGACCGACGGCGCGCGGGCGGCGCGGGCCGATATCGCCGCAATCGCCGCGCCGGTCGGGTCCTCGGATGGATGCGCGGTGGATGCGGCGGACCGGTCGGACGCGGCGGGCGTGGGCGCGTCCCGAGCGGTGGCGGTCGGCGACAGGGGCGGTGCGGCCTGCACGTCGTCTTCGGGGGCCTCGTCCTCGAGGAACTCGAAGGAGAACTGCGGCGTCGCCCGGGCGTCCGGCGCGGCGCGCGCAAGGCGGTCCTCCGGCTCGGACTCCGCGGGGGCCTCAGGGGCCTCGGGGGCCTCTGCGATCTCTGGGGGGTCAGCGGGCGCGGGGGCTGGAGAGGTATCCACCGGACTCTCGACCCCGACCAGAGGCGCCTCCGATACGCTTTCCGGCATACTCTCCGGCCTGCTTTCCGACGCATCCGGGGACCGGTCCAGCCGGCGCGCCACCTCCGCCTCGGGAAGGTGCGCGCCCTGGCTGCGCCAGATGTCGAGCAGGAAATCCTGCTGGGCCTCGGGCATCGCGGCGAGGCGGGCGAAGTCATCGGCATCGGGACGGAAGGGATTGAAGAAGAACGGCTGCGACAGGGTGGACATCACCCACGGCACCTGCCGCCCGCCACTGGTCTCGGTCACGATATCGCGCATCTCGCGCATCGTCTGCGCCACCGGCTGTCCGGGGGTGGCAATCGTCTCGCGCAGGGCCCGCGTGAAGACCCCCGAGCCGTCCGCCGGGATCAGCTGGCCCGGCCGCGCGGCCAGCGCGATGAGACTGTCCCGGCCCGCCCCCGGCGCGGTCAGGCCCGGCACCAGCCTGTCGCGCTGCGCGGAGGGCACGGAAATGTCGCGGCTGGCATCGAGCATGAAAAGGGCGGGACGCCTGCCCGTGGCGAGACGGTCGACGACATGGTCGAGCGGCACGCTCTGGCCGGCGTCATGGCCGGCTTGCGTGACATGCATGTCGATCAGGGCGAGACGGTTTTGCCCGTCGGCCTGCACGCCGTGGCCCGCGAAATAGAACAGCACCGCCGAGGCCGTCTCGGCCCGCCGCGCGAAGCTGTCGAAGGCCGCATCGAAGGTGACGCCATCGCTGTCGAGCAGCAGGGTCACCCTGAAATCCAGTTGCTCGAGGGTCTCGGCCATGCCGCGCGCGTCCCGCGTGGCGTCGGGTATGGCGCCGATCTCGGCATAGGCCGCGTTGCCCACGACGAAGGCCATGCGCCCTGCATCCTGCTGGGCCGTGGCCGGGGGCGCGACGACCAGCATCACGAGCGCTGCGAGACCGATCATCATCTTGGCCATCATGGCAGTGGGGGCACGGCCATGTCGGGGCAGGCATCGGGGGGCTGTGCAGGGCGCGTTCATCTGCCGATCTTCCCTTGAAATCATTTGCCGGTCTTCCTTGAAATATCCGCATCGTAACGGAAAATCCGTGCCATGACGAGTCCCCGGCAGGGGCGCGCCACGCTTTGCCCGAAGACACAACCGGCACGGCGCAGGACGTTTGCCACATCGCGCCGCGGCTGCTAAGTCAGAGGGATATTCAGTGCATTTTTCACAGGCATCTGACAGGAATCTCACAGGCATCGTCATGACGGGTACCCTTTCTTCCTTCGCGCGCCCTGCATGTCCGGGCCGCCTTGCGGGGCCGGACCGGATCGGGACGCGTCGCGGATGACGCCCGAGGATCATCTCGCCCCGCTTTCCGACGAGGACAGCTGCGGCCCCGATCTCTTCGACAGTTTCGACCCGGCGTTCGAGACCTACATGAACGATGTCGAGATGCGCCTGCCCGCGGCGTTCTTCGATTCCGAGGGCAGACCGGCGGTCAAACCCGACGCGATCGATCTCGAGGCCGAATGGTCGGCGGTCGCGGCGCTGCTCGGACGGTCCCGCGATTTGCGGCTTCTGGCCAATTACGGACAGTTCTGCGCCGTGGCGCGCGATCCGGGCGCGCTGGCCGATTGCATCCGCCTGATGGCCGATCTGCTGGACACCTATCCCGATGACGTGCATCCCCGGATCGGCGAGGACGTGATCGACCGCACGAACGCGATCGAGCTTCTGGCGACGCGGGCGACGGTGCTGATGCCGCTCGAGTTCACGCCGCTGCTGCGCGACCGGCGCCTGCGCGAGATCAGCTTTCGCCGGATCGCCCTGGCGCGCGGCGAACGGACCGCGCAGGGCGGCGAGACGGCAGAGGATGCGGACGCCCTGCTGGGGGCCTTGCGCGCGGCCGAGAACGCCGACGCCGCCACGGCCATCCATGCGACGCTTCTACGGATCAGGGAGGCGGTGGCGCGGATCGAAAGCCGGTGCCTGCAGCACGAGACACACCCGTTCCGGCCCAATCTCGAAGAACTGACCGGACGTCTCGACGACCTCATCGGGGTTCTGCAGGAGGCGCGCCCGGAACTGGGCGGCACCACCGCGCCCGATGCGGCGGAAATCTCCGAAGACACGGACCCGGACGAAGAGACCGGCAGCGCCGCCGCCATGCCCGACGAGGCCGCGCCCGCGGTCGGGCGCATCGCCGACACCGCACAGGCCCGCGCCGCACTTGACGCGCTCGAGGCGTATTTCCGCCTGCACGAGCCGTCCTCGCCCGGTCTGGTGCTGGTGCGTCAGTCCCGCCAGCTTGTCGGGCGGCCGCTGGTCGAGGCGCTGGATCTCTTGGTGCCGGAAATGGCGGGCCGCGCCCGGATCGATTTCGGCCGCGACACGGGCTTCGTGCTGACCATGGAGCGGATGCGCGCCCTGTCGGAGATCGCCCCCGCAGAAGACGCCCCCGCCGAGACCCCGGATGCCCCCGATGTCCCCGATTTCACGGTGACCGGGCGCAAGCAGGCCACCGCGCTGATGAGCGCGCTGGAGGCCTATTACACCGGCAAGGAACCCTCGAGCCCGATCCCCGTCCTGCTGACCCGGGCGCGCGGCTGTCTCAACCAGAGCTTCACCGCCATCCTCGCCGAGTTTCTGCCGGCCCCCGACTGAAATGGCAGGGCTGAGAGGCGACTGGCCCGACCGGCCCGCCGGTCAGAGCAGCCCGAGCCGGAGCGCCAGCCGCCCGAGCGCCTCGCGCAGCGCCGCCTCCAGCATCGCCATGTTGCCATAGGGCCGCCAGCCGAGCGCATCGCGCCACGTCGTGGTGCGGAAATCCACCGGATAAGGCACCAGGCCCGACCAGCCCGCGCGCTCGAACTCGCCAAGCGCGCGCGTCATGTGGAACCCCGAAGTGACCAGCAGCCAGCGCGCGTCATGGGCATCGCGCGCCCCGAGCCGGTCGCGCGTCAGGCGCGCGTTCTCGCTCGTGTTGCGCGCCCGGTCCTCGAGGATCAACCGGGCAGGTTCGATGCCGAGACCGATCAGGATGCGGGCGCTGATCTCGGCCTCGGACGGCACCACGGTGCCGTCGGCGCGGGTTTCGCCATGCCCGCCGGTGACGATCACCGGGATGTCGGGAAACCGGTGCGCCAGCATCGCCGCCGCGATCACGCGATCGGCGGCCTCGTTCACCTCGGGGCGCTGCCAATGGGCGCTGATCGCCGGCCGTTCGGCCCCGCCCAGCAGGATGATCCCGTCCACCGCGTCGAAGGCGGGTCCAAGATCGGGGGCAACGGCGTGATCCGCCTCGCGCGCGGCGATGACCGGCCAGCCCAGTGGCAGGCTGGTGACGATCAGCCCGCCCGCCAGCAGCACGACAAGCACCCGCCGGGCCGCCACGACCCGCCCCCGCCACAGCAACAGAAGGGCCAGCCCGAGCCCCAGCAGGCCCCAGACCATGGGGGAAATGACGAAACCGGCCAGGTCGCGCAGCAGGGCTGTCAGCATCTCCATCCGTGTCCTTTGGTGTCGAGCGCCGCGAGGGCGGCGCGGTAGGCGTCGATCACGATCGCCTGGTCGAAGTCGCGTTCGACATGACGCCGTGCGCGATGCCCCATCGCCTCGCGCGCCTCGGGCGACAGCGCGATGAAGCGGGCGCAGGCCTCCGCCAGGGCCGCCCCGTCGCGGACCGCGCACAGAAAGCCCGTCTGCCCGTCGACCACGGCATCGCGGCATCCCGGCACATCGGTGGCGATGCAGGGCCGCGCCATGGACGCGGCCTCGAGCAGGGTGCGCGGCATGCCCTCGCGGTAGGAGGGCAGGACCACGCAATCGGCCGCGGCGATGACCGGGCGCACATCGGGCAGCGCGCCGAGATGCTCGACCAGCCCCTGCCGGTGCCACCCGGCCACCGTTTCGGCCGGGATCGCACTGCGATTGTCGGCCCCGAGCGGTCCGAGCAGGCGAAACCGCGCCCCGGGCCAGCGCGCCCGGATGATCCCGGCGGCCTCGGCGAACTCGACCACGCCCTTGTCGCGCAGCACCCGCGCGATCATCAGGAAGACCGGGGCGCCGGGCGGATGATCGGGACGCGCGGTGGCCGGGAACCGCGCCGGATCGATCCCCGATCCGGGCAGCATCCGGACCTGCCCGGGGCGCACGAGGGCACGCGCGAGAAACAGGTCGCGGTCATCGGCATTCTGGAAGAACACCACCGGCGCTTTGGCGAAGGCCCGCCGGTAGAGACCTTCGACCAGCCCCTGCAGACCCCGCCCCGACAGGAAGGCGGTCCCCAGCCCGGTGATGTTGGGCAAAAAGGCAATGCCCCGCGCCCGCGCCGCGAAGGCCCCGAAGATGTTGTTCTTGATCGTGTAGCTCAGGACGGCATCGGGGCGGTCGCGCCCCATCTGCCGCCAGAAGCGCCACAGCAGCGCCAGATCGCGCAGCGGCGACAGACCCTTGCGATCCATCCGCAGGTCGATCACCCGGCAGCCCATCGTCTCGAGCGCGTCGGCGGCGGCGTCGCGCGGGGCCAGCACCGTCAGGCGGTGCCCGTCGGCCAGCAGCGCCGCGATCAGGCCGCGCCGGAAATTCACCAGATTCCAGGCCGCGTTCACGGTCACCATGAGATGCAGGGGGGCGGGCGCGGTCACGGAGGGTCTCATCCCAGCCAGACCTGATAGGGAAGCCAGGCGCGCGAGAAATTCCCGAAGACCAGCCAGACGGTGAGGATCAGGGCGTAATAGATCACGATCAGCAGGACGATCGCCGGGTTGCGGCGATGATAGCGCCCCATGAGATCGGGCAGATGCGAGAACACGAATAGCTGAAGCGGAATCATGTAAAGCGCGATCCGGTCCAGCGCGGTGCTGGCATTGGTGACGAAAAAGCCGATCAGCAGAGCCAGCGAGATCAGCGCGAAGAGGATCCAGACCTTGTATTCGGCCAGAGGGATGCGAATGCGGTGCCGGTAGATCAACAACAATGCGGCCGGAACCGCATTCATCCCCAGCCGGAACAGCGCACCCGCAGAGGCGTATTGTGCCGTCACGTAGTTGCGTATCAGATGCTCGGCCGCGTCTCCCAGAAGCACCCGGTAGCCGATCACGCCGGTGATGATCACCAGAAGGATGATCAGCCACCGATCGCGCGTGGCGGTCAGCGCCACGATCGGCAAAAGGATCACCGCGCTCTTGTGAAACAGCGCCGCGATCAGCACCCAGAGGATGAATTTCACCGGACGCCGGCGGCCGAGGGCCACCAGCCCGAACATCACGAGCCCGATGGCGATCGACTGCCGCGTGTAGCCCATGCTGACCACGATCACCAGATAGGGCACCGCCACCGTCAGCGCCAGCCAGGGCCGCGGCAGGCTGCGGCAGAATGCCAGCAGCCCCGCCGAGAACAGCAGCCCCGACACGCTGTTGACGAACACCATGTCCCAGCCGGTGAGCACCGCAAGCTCGTTGAGCAGCCGGTAGCCCGGATCGTCGCGCAGAAGCGTCTCGCCCAGGCTCATGACCCGGGCCTGCTGCAGATACGTGAAATAGGCCCCCCAGTCGCCGCCCACCCGGTAGCGCAGCCCGATCATCAGCGTGAGCGCCACCAGGCTCAGCAGCCAGACGGCCTCGAACCGGGTGAAGCGGGTGCCGTCGCGGCGGATGCCCCGCGTCGGCAGGCTGTTCAGCGCCACCAGCGCGGGGATCGCGAACAGGGTCCAGTAGGGGATCATCCCGCCCCTCGCATCGCGGCCGCGTCACGATCCAGCCAGAGCAGAAGCATCAGCACATGCCAGAGCATCTGCCCCTCGTTGCCGCGCCGCCCCTGATGGCGCGTCCACAGACCCGCCACCGCGGCCGCGTCCAGCCCGGCCCGGTCCAGCAGGTCGCGCCGCGCCAGAAGCGCCCCGGCCCAGTCCCGCAAGCCCTCGCGCAGCCAGCGGTCGAGCGGCACGGCGAAGCCCTGCTTGGGCCGCTCGGTCAGGGCGCGCGGCACGTGCCGGTCGAGGATCTCGCGCAGGATCACCTTGCCGCGCCGCCCCGCGACCCGGTCGCGGGGCGGCAGCGCCCAGGCCGCCGTCACCACCCGCGCATCGAGAAACGGCGCGCGCGTCTCCAGCGAGGCGGCCATCGCGGTGCGGTCCACCTTGGCCAGTATGTCGCCGGGCAGATAGCTGCCCGTGTCCTGCGCCATCAGCCAGTCGGCCCCGTCGAGATCCGCGAGGCCATTTGGCAGCAGCGGATCTCCGGTCGGATCCCCGGTCGGAGTTCCGGGCGGGCCGAGCCGCGCGCACATGCCCGGGGTCATCAGGACGCGCGGGTCGGACACCGCCCGTGTCAGCGCGGCATGCAGCGCCGGCAGCCCGTCGACAGAGGCCACGATCCCGCCCAGCTTCGCCAGCTTGTCGAGCAGCGTGACCGGCAGGCCGAACACCCCCGCGAGGCGGTGCAGCCGGCTTTGCCTGTCGCCCGCCCCGAGCCGTTCCAGACCGGCCAGCGCCCGCCCCAGCGGGCGGCGCAGGGCCATCGGCAGCGGTGCCAGACGCCGCCACAAGCGCGGCCCCAGCACATGCCGGTTATAGCCGCCGAAGATCTCGTCGGCCCCGTCGCCGGTCAGCGCCACGGTGACCTCGGCGCGGGCCGCGCGGCACAACAGCGCGGTGGGGATCTGCGAACTGTCGGCGAAGGGCTCGTCATGGATATGCGGCAGATCCGGGATCAGCCCCAGGGCGTCGCGTTCGCTCAGGTGGAACTCGGTATGCGCCGTGCCGAGATGCCGCGCCACCGCCGCCGCATGCGGGGTCTCGTCGAACCGCGCATCGCTGAACCCCACCGAAAAGGTCCGGATCTGCCGGGCGCTGCCGGCCTGCATCAATGCGGCCACCAGCGAACTGTCCACGCCGCCCGACAGGAAACATCCCAGCGGCACGTCGCTGATCATCTGGTCCTGCACCACCTGGTGCAGCACGGCCTCGAGACCCTCGGCGCGGGCCGCCGCCGCAGCGGTCGCCGGGGCGGCCCGCCCCGCTTCGGCCCGACCCGCGACGGCCAGACTGGCGAAATCCTCGTAGAGGATCGCCTCGGGCTGCATGCCGCGGCAAAGCTTCAGGACATGGCCGGGAGCCAGCTTGGTGATCCCGGCATGGATGCTCAGGCCCTCGGGCACGTAGCCCCGCGCGAGATAGGCGGCGACGGCCCGCGGGTCGAGCTCCCGCGGACAGCCCGGCAGGGCGCGCAGCGCGTGCAGTTCCGACGCCGCCGCCCAGACCCCGTCGATCCGCCCGTAATAAAGCGGCTTTTCCCCCATCCGGTCGCGCGCGAGATAGAGCGCGCGCGCCTCCCGGTCCCAGAGCGCGAAGGCGAACATGCCGCGGGCGTGGCGCAGCGCCGCCACGATCCCCCATGCGGCGATGGTCGCCAGCAGGGTCTCGGTATCCGAGCGTCCGCGCCAGTCGGGGGCCTGCCCGGCCCGGGCCAGATCGTCGCGCAGCGCGGGATGGTTGTAGATCTCGCCGTTGAACGCGATCACGTAACGCCCACAGGCCGACCGCATCGGTTGCGCGCCCGCCTCCGACAGATCGAGGATCGACAGCCGCCGATGGCCAAGCGCGATGCCCGCCGCCTCGTCGCGCCAGTGCCCCTCGGCGTCCGGGCCGCGATGCCGGATCGCGTCGGTCATCGCCTGCATGGCCGCATGCCCCGGCAGGGACTGGCCCGGATCCTCCGTCATCACTGCCGCAAAGCCGCACATCCGCCCGCTTCCTTCTCAGTCCGGCCGCTCCCGGTCCGGCGACAGGCCGAACTCCTTCAGCAGGGCTGTCGTGTCCTGTCGGCCAAGACAGGTCTTTCTGTCCGTCCAGCGCCGCAGACCCGCGGCCAGCCATCCCGCCGCACCGCGGAACCGGCTGCGCCCGTTGGACAGATTCTGGTCGTGCAATACAGTAAGACTGCGCGGGGTTTCCAGATGGTCCAGATACGCGACGCGCTTGTCGAGATTCTCGTGTCGCGCGATGAACACGGTGCGCGGGCCCGTGCCCCAATAGCCCGCCTCCCAGCCCTGCGCGCCGGGGCGTTCGACCATGGTAGCAAACGGGGTGACCATCTCCGAGCGGTATTGCCGCGCCCGGTCGGCCCCCTCGCGCCACCATGTCGCCAGCGGCGCGTCGACGATGGCCGGCAGGGTGCCGGCCTCGGCCAACGCCCGTGCCCGGGCCTGCACATCGCGCACGAAATCGGGGTGCAGCACATCGTCATTGTCCAGCCGCGTGGTCAGGAACAGCCCCCGCGCGGGCGCCTGCGCGCGCAGATCCGCGATCATTGCGGCGGGGCTGTCCACGAAGACCGGATGCAGGCCGGGACGGTCCAGAAGCGCGCGCACCCAGGCCTCGTGGCGGGCGGTCCGGGCCCGGTCGAAATAGACCCGCCACGCGAACCCGGCACCACGCTGCCGCCGCACCGAGGGCAGGCAATACCGCTCGAACAGCGCCATGCGGTGCTCCATCCACGCCTCGGAATAGGGGTAGAGATCGCCGTAATCCAGATTGAACCGGGTGATCAGCAGATGGGTGAGCGCGGTCATCGCGGTGCGTCTTTCTTGGGGTCGGGCTTGGGGTCGGGGGCGCAATTCCGGCCAGAGGCGCAAGCCACGGGGCGATGCGCGTCATACCGATCCGCCGCCAGCCGGGCCGCGATCTGGTTCGCGAGGATGCGTGCCACCGGGGCCGCGCCCGGATTGGACAGGTGATTGCGGTCGATATAAACGGCCTGCCGCGCGGTGCCGATGAGGCAGATATCCTCACCGCAGATCCTGTCGGCCGGGTCCAGTGTCGCGACACGGGCGCGCGGGGCGGCCTCGGCCTCCAGATGGGCGCGGGTCGGGGCGTAGAGCGCGTCATGGGCCTCCCGGCGCAGACTGTGACGGCGCAGGAAATCCGGCCCCTCGCCTTGTAGCAGGAACCGGGCATAGAGATTGGACGGCTCATGCGCCTGCAAGGGTGGCTGATGCAGGATCCAGACCGGCAGACCGGCCTGCTCCAGATGATCCAGCGTCGCCGTCAGGCGCTCGACGAAGACCGTCAGCGTATGTGCCTTGTCACGACGGACCGCATAGCGCGTGTCCATGTATCGCTGCGATTGCGGCAGATCGCCATGCGCATACATCGCCCATCGTGCGATCAGGATGACGGCCTCGACACCCTCCGCGCGCAACCCCTCGAACACCTGCGCGTTGCGCGCGTTGCAAACCGCCCGCAGATGGTCGCTGCGGTAGATGAAGGTGTCCTTGAGTGGCGGACAGCCCGCAACCCCCGAAAAGGCGACGCCGATACCGTGATCGGCCAGCCCCGCGACCAGCCCCGGCAGATAGGACAGGGCATGGCTGTCACCGATCACCGCGACGCGGCGGTCCCGCGCCGGGCCGTCCAGCGCGGCAGGGGTGCAGAACCAGTCCCGCACGGGCGCGTCATCACCCGGAGCCCTGTTGAAACAGGCCGCCTCGAAGGCGCGGTCATGAAGGCTGGCGTGCAACGGCTCGGGCATGTCAATGCGAAAGGCCGCGCCTTGGGTGGCGTGACCGAACGCGCCGATCCCGATGAACACCGCGCCGGCGATCCCGGCGGCCGCGAAGATCTGCCTGCGCCGGGGCAGCCAGGGCACGGGGCCAAGGCGGAAGGGCTGTTCGACCAGCCGCCAGCTCAGCGCCGCCAGCCCCAGCGACAGCACCGCAAGGCCCAGCATCAGCCAGGTGTCGGGCACCCCGAGGCTTCTGACGCGCGCGAATGCGAAAAGCGGCTGGTGCCAGAGATAGGCCGAGTAGCTGATCAGCCCCACCGCCACCACCGGGCGCCATGACAGCCCCCGCGCCACAGACCCGCCCGGTCGCGCGAACAGCACGATCAGCACCGTGCCGCCCACCGGCACCAGCGCCCAGACCGACGGGAACGGCGTGGCACCGTCAAAGACGACCACCGCGCCCAGGATCAGCACCAGCCCCAGACCCGCCAGCGCATCACTGCCGGGCACCCCGCGCCGGTCCAGCGCGAGCGCGCAGAGCGCGCCGGCCATCAGCTCCCACGCGCGGGTCGGCAGCAGGTAGAAATTCGCCGCCGGGGACGCATGCGCGGCATACTGGCTCAGCCCGAGGCTGAGAAGCCCCGCCAGCGCGATGGCGGCAATCAGCGCCCGCCGCCCCAGCCGCCAGATCAGCAGCACCGCCAGCGGGAAAAGGATGTAGAACTGCTCCTCGACCGCCAGCGACCAGGTGTGCAGAAGCGGCTTTTCCTCGGCGGCGGCGGCGAAATAGCCGCTCTCGCGCCAGAACAGGATGTTGGAGGCAAACACGCTCACCGCGATCAGGCTGCGCGAAAAGGCCAGGTATTGATCGGGCAGCATCCACATCCAGGCGAAGGGGATGCAGCAGACCATCACAAGAACCAGCGCCGGCAGGATCCGACGCGCCCGCCGCTCCCAGAACCGCCAAAGCGAGAACCGCCCCTGCCCCATCTCGCGCAGGAGGATCGAGGTGATCAGGTAGCCCGAGATCACGAAGAACACGTCGACGCCCACGAAGCCGCCGGAAAACCCGGAGATCCCGCCATGAAACAGGATCACAGGCACCACCGCCACCGCGCGGAGCCCGTCGATCTCGGGGCGGTAGGACATCTGTGCCACCCGCCCCGGCCTATCCGGCCCGGAAAAGCGACCGGGTCCGGCCGCCGGCCCAGCCCGCCATCATCGCCATCTGATTGGCGATGCGGCGCCGGTTCAGCCGCGGGATCGCGGCGCGCCGGTCATGCGGAAACGGCCAGTCCACCCTGTCATGCCCCAGAAAATCGCACAGCGCGTCCCAACCGTCACCGGTTTCCCAGCACAACACCCGCAACTGGGCGCTTGCACCGGCGGTCTCAAAAAACTCCATGACGTCAGCCTGATGACGGCGGTAGATCTCCAGGTGCTCGGCCTCGGCATGATGCGGATAGCTGTAGCCATAGGCCAGCTTGCGGCAATGCCCGCGCACGGAGGTGCGCTGCAGGGCATGCATCTTGAGCGAGCGCAGCCACACCTCGGGCGAGCGGCGCAGGGTCAGGATGAATTTCGCATCCGTCCCGTAGCGCGCCGACAGGTCGCGATACATCAGCGGCCACGGCCAGTCCTCGAAACTCTGATGCGCATCGGTGACGGCGAAAACGGTGTCCTTGCGCCCTGCCCGCCAGTCCGCCAGAAGGTCCGCCCGGCAACTGACATGGTCGTAGCCCAGTCTTTCGAGACAGGTCCCCAGAGTGGTGGTGCCGGTCTTGTTCAGACCGATCCCGAAAACTTTCTGCGTCATCTCTATCTCTTCTGAAAACAAGCCTTGGTTGTCTTCGGCTTTATAGCAGCCCCCGGCAGTGATCAATCACTGCCGGCCGGACCTGTCCCGCCCCAGCACCGCCCTGCTGGCCGCCAGCACGTCGTCGCGGTAGAGCGGGCGCGCCGCCCAGACGTCATGCGCGGCGCGGGCCATGCGCTCGACCCGGTCGGGGGCCGCCAGCAGGGCGTCGAGGCGCGTGGCGACAGCGGCTGCGTCCTCGTACGGGGCCATGAAGAGCGCGGTCTCCCCGTCGCGGCAATAGCGCGGTATCTCGCCCACCGGGGAGACCACCGGCACCAGCCCCAGCTGCATCGCCTCGACCACCGACATCGCCATGCCCTCAGCCCGGCTGGGCTGCAGATAAAAGTCGTGCTCGCCCGCCAGCGCGAAGATCGCCTCGCGCGCCATCGGCCCGGTGAAGGTGATCTGCCCGGCCACGCCAAGGTCATGGGCCTGTGCCTCGAGCGCGCGGCGGTGGCCCATATCCGGGCCGATCACCGTGAACCGGGCCTGCGGTAGGGTCGCGGCGATCCGGGCGAAAACCTCCAGCGCGCGATCCAGCCCCTTTTGCGGGTGCAGCCGCCCCCAGAAGATGAACCGCGCCGCGGCAGGGCCTTGCGTCACCCGCTCCAGCCGTTCGGTCAGAAACGAGATCACCCGCCCCTTGTGGCGCTGAGATCCGGGCAGCCGGGCGGCCAGCGTGCTGTCACTGTCGGCCCAGATTTCCTTGGCCAGCCGCATGACCGCGGCATTGAGCAAGCGGTCCGGCAGGTGCACGGGGGCGGCCAGATGCAGGAACGCCACCAGCCTCAGATGCGGCATGACAGCCTTGGCCAGCAGCGCCACGATGCAGGACCGCCAGAGCGACACGATGACGAGATCGGGGCGGCGGCGGCGCAGCTCGGCCACGGCACCGAGGTAATTGCCCGGCGCCCATTCCGACGCCAGCGGCCCGGTCCAGACATGCGCGCCCCCGGTCACGCCCCCGGTCACGCCACAGCGGCTCGACAGGAACAGCTTGGCAAAGCGCAGATCGCCGCCACGGGGGTCATCATGGCCGTCATGATCCCCCGCCGGCAGCGATCGCGCCGCCACCTCGACCCCGCCGATCCCGTCATAAGGGATGAGATGGACGACCGACGCCCGGCGCGGGCCGGTATCCGGTGGATGCCGGCCGGTTTCAAGGGATCGCGTATGTCTCGCGGCACCACCACGTCTGCTGTCCGGCCCCTGCGTCACGAGGTGATCCCCGCATCGTCCAGCTGCTCGCGGTCCGGCAGGTCGCGCAGGGACTCCATGTCGAATGCCGCGAGGAAGGTCGCGGTGGTCACGAACGTGTAGGGCGCGCCGCGGCGGGGCGCGCGCGGGCCGGTGGCGATGAGATCGCGGGCGTGCAGCCGTCCGATCAGGTCGCGGCCGATCTCGCGGCCGAAGATGTCCTTCAGCCCGGCGCGGGTGATCGGCTGGTGGTATGCGATGGCGGCCAGCACCGCGACATCGAACTCCCGCAGATCCAGATCCTGCCCGCCGGTATCCCCACTGGCATCCGCCGCGGCCCGGATCGCGGGCGCATAGGCGGGCCTCGTGCGCAGCATCCAGCCCTCGGCGACGCGGACCACCTCGTAGGGGCGGGTTTCCAGATCGGCGGCGAGATCGGCGATCAGCAGGTCAAGCGATGCCCCCTGCCCCACGACACGGCCCAGATCCGCCCGCGAGACGGGGTGCGCCGAGGCAAAGAGCACCGCCTCGATCCGGCCCATCCATGCGCGCCAGCGCTGCTCGGGTGGCAAATCGGCCAGATCGCGGTCGATCTCTGATCGCGCCTGCATCATGTCACAGCCCGTAAAGCCGGAAGGTATCGCGCCCGGTCAGTTCGCGCAGAACACCGAGCGCCACCAGCCGGTCACAGAACCGCCGTGCCGCACGGCCCGAGCGCAGCGAGCCGAGCGCGCCGGGCGTCACGGAATCAAGGGTCAGGATCATCTCGACCGCCGCCCCGGCCCCTCTGGCACGGAGTTTCGGCGCAGCGGCGCGCAGACGCTCCGCCCGGCGCGACAGATCCGATGTCAGGCGCAGCGCCTCGCCGGCCCCGGCGATGATGGCGCGGTGACAGGCCAGCCGCAGATCGTCCCCGGTCCTGCGCAGATCGCGGGGCCTCAACCCCGGGGCCAGAACAGGGGTGATCCGCCCCCATCCCAGGGCCTGCGCCAGGGCCGCCTCGGCAAGGATCAACGCGCCCGTCTCGGCACGCGGTGCCTCCGCCAGAACCGCCTCGAGAACGGCGGCGGCGCGGCGGATCGGTGCCCCCTGCCCCGCAGCGCGCCATCGCGCGATATCCGCGCAGTCCTGCGCCGGCAGAACCGCGTGCAGCGCCGCGCCGGAGATCTGCCGCGCCACGGCTTTTTGCCAGTGCAGACAGATCTCGCCCGCCGGCCCCGGCGGGTCGCCGGGATGCCGCAGATGCACCGCGTCCCGCAGCGCGCCGGCCCCGTCGGACCGCCCGGTCAGCCCCACGCAGACCGTCGCCGCCGACAAAGCCAGCCGCGCGCGCAACAGGGCCAGCGGAACCCCCGGCGCCCGCAGCGCGACATCCAGATGCGCAAGCGCCGCCCCCGAGGAAAAGGCCAGATCCTCGGGGGTTCGGGCCTTTTCCACCATCGCCCAGGAGGGCATCCGGAAGGCCGCATCGGGGGCGGCATCGGGGATCAGATGGGCGGATGTCATGCCGTCACACTACGCATGCGCGGCGCTTTTGACCATGAAATATTTACCTAACCGCCGCAGCCTTTCATGCGGGGTCATGTGCGGTAACGCTTGTCAGAGATGCAAGACAAGCAGATGCATGCACGATGAAGTTCCGGACTGACGATTTTCACCGACATCTCACCTGAGATCAAGTTCACCAAGCAGCGCGTCGGGGCGATCCCCGAGGAAGTCCCTCGCTGCGCCAAACAAACCTCTCGATCCGCGGAGCACCACCATCCGCACCAGATCAAGAGAGCCCGCGTAGGAGATCCTTTGTCGCCGGCATGCGTCCGAGGCTCGAGGAGATCCGATCGCGCCACCGGGGGCCCTGCGACAGCGCGTGCTCGTAGGCCTCGGCAAGATCGTCGGGCCGATCTTCCGCGAGGATGCGGATAAGGAACTCAGCCTGGGCCCGGTCTTTGCGCGCCTTCGCCTCGTCCGGACCGCCATGCCGCCTGCTGGCCACGATCAGCTTGTGGATCGCGAAGCGCTCGGGGCGCGGGATCTGCACAAGGACGCCGGAGCGGTAGATTGCCAGCGCGTGTATCGGCTCCGCAATTAGGAAATTGAGGTAGTTTAACGCCTGTGCGTTTACGCCCAGTGCCGGAAGCGGCTTGATGCCTTCCTCGCCGAAAGCCGGCGTCAGGAACTCGACCACGGCCTCGCCACCACTTTGACGCCACTTCCAGACCTGCCGGTCACAAACCCCGGGAACGGCCTCGAATTTCATCGACCGAAGAATATCCCCCGGCTTTTCCTCGACGCGGTCGCCCAGAGCCACTGAGAGCCGCTCGAAGCTTGCAAAATCGATGTCCCCCGTTTGGGCAAGCTCGTCAGAGTCGAAGCGAACGCCGAGCTCCCCCTGATAGAGCGCGTAGGCTCCGGTCCCGATCAACGTACCGCCCAGCCGGAAGACGCCGGCGCGCGCGAAGGCCAGAAGCAGCGAGCCTGTCTCCCTGTCGGTTCCGATCATCCCTTCGGCCCTCAGGACGCGCGCCAAGCGCGACATGCGCTTCTTTCGCTCCTGCGCCTGCGCCTTCAGATCAGCCGCGCGCGCCAGGCGATCGCGCAAGTCGTGGCTATCCTCTCCGAGGTAGCGGCTCTTCATCACAGTCCCGATCCGGAACCGGTCGTAGAGGTAGGTCCGCCCGTTGCGCTGACGCTCTTCGATGCTGCCCACAACTTCCGATTCTGCCTCGTCGAGATGCATGCGCAGCAAGTCCTGATAAGCGACTTGGGCTGCGCGGGAATGCGATATCGGGTCCATGTGACGCCTGCGTGTTGCTGTGTGTATCAATTATAAGTTTGATACACACAGCCGGTAGTGTGTAGCAAAGTTTTTTTTGCTACACACTACCCCCGACGCCCGGATTGCGATCACGCTCCTTTTGGTGAAGCTGCACCTCTGCAGGCGACCGTCACGATGGCTGAAGGGCGGCGAGATTTTGACGGCCGCCGTTCGATCGCACCTGAGGCGCTGGCGCTCCTGGGCGGGGTCAAGTTCAGCCGGATCCGAAACATGATTTCGGGCAACGCTCCGGACCTCCCACGTGATGAGGTCGGCAAAGTTCTTCATGAGCCGGCGGCGGCCTGGCTGGCGAAGCGCGAGGCGTTCTTACCGACGGTCTGGCGCGATCTGCCGCAGGAAGGTATCGAAAAGGTGCGCCCGTCGTTCGTGTCACCCGTCTTCGTTCCCGTCGCGCGGGATGGCTCGATATTTCATCCCGGCCAGCGCCGCGATGGCGGCTATCAGATCGGCCCGAAGGATGATCCTGAAAATATCGAGGATTTCAACACGGCCCTTGCAGCTCTCCAGCACGCGGATGTCGCGCGCTGGCGGCGCCCGAATCCCAAGGGGAACTGGGGGCTTGTCTCCGCTGTCGAATGGCGTCGGATGGAGCGAGCGGAGCTGGAGGCTCTGGCCGAGTGAGTTGAGAAGATACGGATGTAGCCCGGGATCCGTTTACTGAGAGTGCTTTCTTTCTCTGTTGCGAAGGTGACCGACGGGCTGGTCACCCACCTTGGCGGGCGCCCGGCGCCCTCCTTTTTTCTGCGATTTTCCGGATATCACCACCGTCAACATCGGCGGCGCAGCTTACCCTGCGGCCCGGTCGAGCACTTCTTCAGCCCACTGGTTCAGACTCTTGCCAGACAGCTCGGCAGCCATCGCCGCCTTGCGGTGAACCTCGGGGCTGACCCGGAACATGACCTGCCCCGAATAGGTCTTCTGCGGTTCCTTGCCGATCGTGGCGCAAGTCTCGATGTAATCTTCGACAGCCTCGTGAAAGGCTTCGCGCAGCCCGTCCACGGTATCGGCATGAAAGCCCACCCCGTCGCGAATACCGGCAATCCGGCCGGTGAAAATCCCGTCTTCGTCGTCATATTCGATCCGGGCAGCGTAGCCCTTGTAGGTCATGGTGTTGGTCATGGTCTCACCCCGATCCGTTCCAGGAAATCACGGGCATCGCGCACCTGGTACCGCTTAGCTTCCTTGGCGGGGTGCGGACGGTGAAACGTCGCGACCTCGCCATCCTTCTCGAACCGCACCCGTGATCCGCGCCCTTCGATAAGCCGCGCCCCTGAGGCCAACAGCAGGCCTTCAACTGCCGTCCATTCGATAGTGCCAGACACCGGATCGGTGAAGACGGCGGCAAGGGTCTTGCGGTGCTTGCTGTTCATCATGAAGAGTATAGGAAATGCTAGCGAAAAGCGCAAGCGTTTAGCGCGCGAGGCGCTTCATCGGTCAGTTCTGCTTCCGCCTGCAGTAGAGTGATTTAGAGGGCGTCCGGGGACCGTCTTCACGATCTGCCAGATCCGGACCCGCGCAGCTCCCAGGTCCCCCGTGGGCGGTGTTCAAGGTGTTGAGGAGCCCGGTCGGGACCGGGACCGCGCGAAACACGATCTTCTGGTGCCCCGAGGCATCATGGCGCTTTTCTAGGCTCCGCGGGTAGGCTGCGCTGCATCTTCCGTTCCCATGTCTCGATCAGGAAGAGCGCTACGGTGCTCGCGGCGTGAATGGCGAGGCGCGCGATCCGAGGGTCGATCCGGCGGTGGCCCCGCTCCCGGCCGTGGGCGTCGCCGCCATGGGTCCGGAGCGCCCCGATCCCCTCTGTCGCCGTCGTCAGACCGCTCAGAACCTTCCGGATGTCGCCGGCGATCAAGTCCGGCAGATCCGTGCGCCCGGCTGAGAGACCGAGCGGCTCCTGGACCGCGCGCACGAGCGCAGAGACATCTTTCTTAGCCGGGAGGCCTAGCCCAAGCTCGACCAGGATCGACCGGCAGACTGCCTCCAGCGTCGCACAGGCGGCCGTGACGGCGTCCTCGGGGTCCTCTTCCGCGTTCCGGATCGCGCGGTCAAGATCCCGGCTGACCGTCCCGAAATCCAGCGTCGCGGTCTTCTCGGCGATGGCACCGACGACAGCGGCCCCCGAGCCTCGCCTGCGTAAGACCGCCTTGCCCCCGAGCAGCACCACCTCAAAGCCGTCCGGAGCGAGATGCAAGTTCAGGTGGTCGAGCACGGCCTGCGTCTTCTCCGGCTCCTGGGCATGGTTTCTGGGATCGGCTACCGCCTCGATTGCCCGGCCGATGAGTTCGTCGCCGTTCTCTTGCTGGGCGGCCCATTTGAGGCACTCCCTCAGCGCCGGCAATCGAGAGCCTTCGCCTCGCGCCGGGTCGATGCCGCAGGCCATGAGAAATCCATCGATATCGGAGGCACTGCGGTAGAGGCCGATCGGCGGTTCAGGGTTGTTCATCCCGGACCCACCTGAGATCACCTGAACGAGGGCTTCGAGAGTGAAGATTGAGAACGATGCCATCATGAACGGCCCGGTCGGGTCAGGTCATATCTAAGCATCGGTGACATCAATGTTTCCTCTCGTGGGTGATTGCCATCAGTCGGCCAGCATTCGTTCACTCTTGGCGACGACGAGAGTCATTACAAGGTCATCATGGACTCGAAATGACTGCACCCCGATTTTGATCTGATCGGCCGATTGAACATCTCACCATGGGTCGGCATTGAACTGATCAAAGCCGCGAACGAAGCTCATGTCTTTGATCAAGCGGCAGGAGGTCCGCGACCGCGGCGAGCAATTCCAGCAGGCGCCTATCCTCGGCATCGCTTGCATTCTCTGGGTTTGACTTCAGGATCATGAGGCGAACCGGGTTCCGCGGGGTCTTTCCGAATTCTGCGAGCCAGTCAGCGAGCTTCTCGTGATACTCCCCATACTGGCGGGATTCTGGGTGCAGCTCTTCGCAGAACTCCTTCAGCGCCCATTCGGTGTTGCGACCGTTCAAGTTCTTGTACTCTTCGAGGTATGTGTCGGCAGTGATGGCCTCGTACCCGATGAACTTCGAGAACCCGAAGATCGGATGGTCGGTATCGCGCGCGTCGATGTACCATGCGTGAACCAGACCGAGCCTGTCGGCCAACTCAGGTGACCTGGCCAGTTCGTGGGAAAGGTTCTCCATGTTTTCGAAGACCTGATGTGCCTTGGCCAGCCGTTCACTTTAGAGTGGGCGCAACGAGAACATAGCGTCCACATCTCGAAAACACATCGGTGCCGTCCGCAATATTTTGTGGGCGGCACAAGTTTAATGGACAGCGATTTTGGAAAAAGTGCGGGTTTTCCGATTTATTTTTCGGAACTGGGCTTGGAGCGCGGTGCACTATACCGGTTTATCCGTGCTCAGGTAAAACCATAGAGATTGTCGCGGCCATTCGCAACAATCAGTCGTGGTACCCAAGGGATCCCCGGGGCATCATGCGGCCTCGAGGTCTCCCATGTTCTCTTCGAAGGTTTCGATGTAGTGAGAACGGCGGTGCAAAACTCGGCCACGGTAGCGGCGGGATAGTCCTGCTGCGGGCGGTGTAAAAACCGGCCATTTTGCTCTTCTTGTGACGGCAAGAGGGGCGTGGAGATGCATACCGTGGATTT